>Ga0155495_1041_pt1 | contig 15012 bp, 13 predicted proteins | sample RifCSPhighO2_12_FD_107153 | JGI IMG/M metagenome (GOLD analysis project Ga0155495, IMG submission 107153) | Burkholderiales bacterium RIFCSPHIGHO2_12_FULL_69_20
CATGCGGACGACCGCAACCTCAAAGGCTACGAAGAGGCCGAACTCGGCATGCGGATGCAGGCTGCGGGCTGGCAGTTGCAGCGCCTGCCAATCCCGGGCGTGAGCCACGTGGGTCACGATCTGGGCACCTGGGCGCTGCTGGCGCGCCACTGGCGCAGCGGGCGGGCGCAGGCATCGGGCATGCTGCTGCGCGGTGCCTTTGGCCGGCCGTGGTTCGGGGCGGCGTTGCGGCTGTTGATGCATCCGCTGGCCATGCTCGCCTGGTGGCTGCTGGCCTGGCCGATGAGCTGGCTGTGGCTGCCCTTGCCCTGGGCCCTGGCCTCCGGTCCGGGCCTGCCGCTGTTGCTGGTCCTGGTGCTCTGGTGGCGCAAGCGCGATCTGCAGCATGCGCTGGTGTCCGTTGTGCACTGGCACTACGGCGCGGCGGCCATCGTGGCGGGCCTGGTGCACCCGCGCGTCGATCCCGGCACACCACTGCCGGTGCAGCTGCTGCACGATGGCGCTTCGGCTGGCGGCACGTGAGCAACGCTGCGCAGCACTACGGGCTGGCTGCAGCCCGGCGCTCGCTCTTGCACTTCGTGCTGGGGCGGGGCGGCAGCGCGCTGGCGGGCATCGGGGTCTTGATGTTGCTGGTGCGCGTGATGCCAGCGGCGGAGTACGGCGCGCTGGTGGCCTGGTTGGCTTTTCTGGAGATCCACTACCTGGTCAGTGGTGTGGGATTGAGCGGCATCGCGCAGCGCTATGTGCCCGAGTTCCGCACCCACGCCACGCCGGCCGACTTGCAGCGGCTGGTGCGCAGGGCGCTGCTGCTGCGGCTGGTGGTGGCCTTGCCGCTGGCCGGGGCAGCGGGTCTGGCCGCCACATCGCTGGCGCAGGTCTTCGGCACGGCCGTGCCGGGCACCGCCGCCGGCCTGCCCTTCAGCCTGTTGCTGGTGGTGCTGCTGTGCACGGGCACGATGGTGCGCTACCTCGACGAACTGCTGGCCGCACTGCTGATGCAGGGCGTGTCGCAGGCCATGGCGCTGCTGCGCAACCTGGGCAAGTTGCCCTGGCTGGTGGTGGCGCTGTGGTCGCACGGCACCGTGAGCACCACCGACATGCTGCTGCTGGAAAGTGCGCTGGCCGCGTTGACGGGGCTGGTGGCGTTGCGGGCCCTGTGGCGGGCGCTTCATCAGACCTCGGTCACCGCTCAAGGGGCCGTTGCGTCGGCACCCACCGCCATGGCACCCCCCCCGGCCTACCGGGTGCCTGGCATGTGGGGCGTTTGCCTGCGCTTCTACGTGATCCAGGTGCTGGGTCAGGTGTATGGCCCCAACGCACTGAAGTTGCTGGTCACGCGCACCCTGGGGTTGGAGGCCACGGCGGTCTTCGGCTTTGGCCTGGCGCTGGTCGACATGTTGCGCAACTACCTGCCGGCCCACCTGCTGGCGGGCTGGATCCGGCCGCTGCTGGTGGCGCGTTACGTGGCCACGCGCAGCGTCGATCAGCTGTCGCGCCTGGCAGGCCTGGTGCTCAAGGTCAATCTGCTGGGGGTGCTGGTCTTTGCGCTGTTCTTCGGCGTGGCCGGCAACGCGGCAGGTGCCTGGCTGAGCGGTGGGCGCTTTGTGACCATGGGGCCTCTGCTGACAGCGCTGATGCTGCTGGTGGGGTTGCAGACGGCGCACCTGCTGCTGACCATGGTGACGCTGACGCTGGAGCGCGCCAACGCCAACCTGTTGGCCACCGTGCTGGCCTGCGTGGGTTTGCCGCTGGCGGCTGCGCTGGGCACGGCCTGGGGTCTGGTGGGCGTGGCGCTGGGGCTGGCCATGGCCGAGTTGGTATGGGTGTGCACGGTTTGGTTGGGGCTGCGGCGCGGCCATGTGCGGCTGGCCCTGGATTGGCCGGGCATGGTGCGTCTGGCCCTGCCTGCCTTGCCGGCACTGGGGTTGGCCGTGTTCATCCACCAAGGACTGCAGGCGGCGCCAATGCTGGCGGCTGGTGTGGGCGTGCTGCTGTTCTTGGCGGGCCAGTGGCTGGTGCGGCCGCTGATGAACGACGAGCGCGACGTGATCGCCAAGTTCGTGCCGAGGCGGTGGATCTTGTGGTGAGGTTGAAGCGATGTCCTTGAAATCCCGGTTGCGCAACAGCGTACCCGCCCGCTGGCGGCGATCGTTTCGCGCCTTGCGCGCCGATCTGCAACTGATGCGTGAGCTGCTCATCGACTGGCGCATCTTCCGGCGCTGGTCGGGTCTGCACGAGCAGGACGCGCAGCCGGTGATCGAAGCCCGGATCCTCAAGACCTATCACCGCCTGGAAAAGGGCCTGGCGCTGGCGCAGCCACGTCCCGGCTTCGGCCCCGATGCAGTGGCCCTGCTTTTGCACGACCTGGACACCTACCTCGATCTGCACGGGCCCGATCATGTGACACGCGCCGCGATCAACACGCTGCAGGCTTACCTGCAGTTCAATGCCCGGCACGATCTGCCCATGGCGGCCCTGCGCAGCCGCTGCGATGCACTGGCTGCGCGCCAGGATGGGGCGGCACCGCACGCCGAAGGGGGCGTGCTGGCCTTGCAACGTGCGCAGGTGCAGGCGCTGGCCGCTGGTGGCTTTGAACAAGTTGCGGCCAGCCGCTACAGCGTGCGGCAGTTTGCGCCCGGCACCGTGTCGCAGCAGGCGCTGGAGGCGGCAGTGCGCTGCGCCATGAAGGCGCCGTCGGTGTGCAACCGGCAATCGGGCGTGGTGTATGCCGTGCGCGACCGGGGCTTGCAGCAGCGCTTGCTGGCCCACCAGAACGGCAACCGCGGCTTTGGCGACCAGGCCGACCTGGTGCTGGTGGTGGGCGCACGGTTGACCAGCTTCCTGACGGTGGGCGAGCGCTACCAGGCCTGGATCGATGGGGGCCTGTTCGCGATGAGCCTGCTGCACGGCCTGCATGCCCAGGGCTTGGGCAGCTGCTGCCTGAACTGGAGCGTGATGCGCGGGCAAGACCGCGCCCTCAAGCGCGAGGCCGGGCTGGCCGACGACATCGAAATCATGATGCTGGTGGCCGTTGGCCATCTGCCCGAGCAATTCACCGTGGCGCAAAGCCCGCGCCGGCCGTTGGCCGAGGTGCTTCACACCCTGGGCTGAGGCCTGTTACCCCAAGTCATGCCATGAAGACCATCTACCTGTCGGGACAGAACAATTTCGGCAACCGCGGTTGCGAGGCCCTGGTGCGCAGCACCGTGGGGCTGCTGCGCCAGCACCTGGGTGGCGTGCGGGTGCTGGTGCCCAGCGTCAACGCCAGCCTGGACCAGGCGCAGTGGCCCGACGCCGCGGCCCACGGTGTGGAGTTTGTGCCGGCCGGTTTGCCGCCGGCTGCCTGGACGCAGTGGGACCGCCTGTGCCGCCGCGTGCCATTGGCCACGCACCTGCCCCTGTTCAAGTTGGCGCCCACGCCGGCCCTGCAGCAATCCATCGCCCGCTGTGATGCGTTGTTGGTGATCGGTGGCGACAATTACTCGCTGGACTACGACCTGTCGTCGCTGTTCCAGTGCGTGGGCGAGGCCGAACTGGCACTGTCGCTGGGCAAGAAGGTGGTGCTCTGGGGTGCCTCGGTAGGGCCGTTCAGCCGGTTGCCTGCCATCGAGCGGCGCATGGTCGATCACCTCAAGCGCTTGCATTTGGTGACGGTGCGCGAGTCGGCCAGCGTGGACTACCTGCACGGCCTGGGCGTGGCCGCCAACGTCGTGCCAGTGGCGGACTCTGCCTTCCTGATGCGGCCGCAGGTGGATGCGGTGTCAACTTTGCCGGCCCGCGCCGGCCGCGATGTGCTGGGCCTGAACCTCAGCCCGCTGATCGACCGCATTCTGGTACGTCAGGGGCACCCGGGCCTGCTGCGCCGCGAGGGGGCGGCGTTCGTGCGACAAGTGGTCGAAGAGCAGGGCCTGGACGTGCTGCTGATCCCGCATGTGGTGCCGCTGAACGGCGTGGGGTTCGGCAACGACGAGCGCACCCATGCCGAGTTGATGGCCGACCTGGGAGATCTGGGTGGCGCCTTGCGAACGGCACCATCGGGCCTGAATGCGCCGCAGCTCAAGCATCTGATCTCGCAGTGCCGCTTCTTCATCGGCGCGCGCACGCACGCCACGATCGCCGCCATGTCCACGGGCGTGCCGGTGGGCTCGATCGCCTACAGCCTGAAGGCGCGCGGGATCAACCGCGATCTTTTCGGGCATGAGCGCTACTTGCTGCCCACCGAGCAGGTGGCCGCGGGGTCGTTACTGGAACTGCTGGCAACGCTGCGGCAGGACGAGGCCCTGATCAGGGCGCAACTGGCTGAACGCCTGCCGATCTGGCGCGACCGTGCGCAAGCCGGTGCGCAAGCACTCGCGCGATTGATGGGCGACGCAGGAGCACATCGCCCATGATGATGAACATCTATCGGCTCAGCCACTGGCTGCATCGGCACCGGATTCCGGTGTTGCCCACCTTGCTGAAGGCGCTGAATCGCATCGTGTTCGCCGTGGTGCCGCCACCGTCGGCCACGCTGGGCCGCGGCGTGCTGCTGAGCTACCACGGGCTGGGTACGGTGATCCACCGCAAGGCGGTTATCGGTGACCGCGCGGTCATCGGCACCGGTGTGACGATAGGGGGGCGTGCCGGGAGTGAGTTGGTGCCCGTGATCGGTGAGGGGGCGATGATCGGCAGCGGCGCCAAGGTGCTGGGACCCGTTCGAGTGGGTCGCTTTGCGTCCATCGGCGCCAACGCGGTGGTGCTGTCAGATATCCCGGACTTCGCTGTCGCGGTGGGTGTGCCTGCCAAGGTAGTGCGGTTGAATCGACCTGAGGATCTGCCGGACTACTTTGCCTTCAAACAAGCGCGACTATGAGCGTCAGGGCTGCGGGGTCGATCTTGATGGTGGGGCCTGGCATGGACACGCCCGGCGGCATGACTGCCGTGGTGCGCAGTTACCGCGACGGCGGATTGTTCGAGCGCGCTGGCGCTGGTTATGTCAGCAGCTATGAAGGGGCGGCACCCTGGCTGCAACTGCGCGTCATGACCAAGGCATTGCTGGCCATGCTGAGTTTGCTTGTGCGTGGACGGTTGCGCCTGCTGCATGTTCACAGCGCATCGCGCGGCAGCTTCTGGCGCAAGTCGGTCCTGTGTGCCGTGGCGCGTCTGGCGCGAATACCTTATGTCTTCCACCTGCACAGTGGCGAATTTCCGGACTGGTACGCGCATCAGCCGGCCTGGATACAGGCCTGGGTGCGAACCACGTTGCGTCATGCGTCGTTCGTGCTTTGCCTGACAGACAGTTGGCCAGACCGGGTGCGGGCGATCGAACCCCTGGCGCGCATTGAGATCCTGCACAACCCAGTGGATGTGCCGGTCGCGCTGGCGACGTTGAGGGACACCGCGAGATCGGTGCTGTTCATGGGGAGGCTGCGCGAAAAGAAGGGCGTGTTCGATCTGCTGCAGGCCGCTGCCGTCGTGAAAGCGGTTGTTCCCGATCTGGCATTGGTATTGGCCGGCGACGAGGGCGAAGACAAGGTGCGTTCGATGGCGGCGGCGCTTGGGTTGTCGGCCTTGGTTGAACTGCCGGGCTGGGTGGATGGCCCGCGCAAGCAGGCACTGCTGGATGCGGCAGATGTTTACGTGCTGCCGTCCTACTTCGAGGGCTTGCCCGTGGGGTTGCTCGAGGCCATGGCCAGCGGTGTTCCGGTCGTGGCAACGCCGGTGGGGGGTGTGCCGGACCTGATTGCGGATGGTGTCGATGGCCTGTTGGTCCCGGTGGGTCAGCCTGCTGAACTGGCAGCAGCGTTGCAGCGCCTGCTGCAGGACAGCGCCTTGCGGGCAGCGTTGCGCAAGGCGGCCTTCTACAAGGTGGCAGCCGGCTATTCAACGTCGGTGGTGGTGCAGCGGCTGGAACACTTGTATGACCAGGCATTGCAACAACGCGGATTGGCATCATGAGCAACAGGAAACGCGTCATGGCGGTGGCGTCTGGTGGTGGGCACTGGGTGCAGCTGATGAGATTGCGGCCGGTGCTCGAGCGACACGACACTTGCTGGGTGACAGTGCAGCAGAGCTACCGCGAGCAGGTGCCCGAGGGTCAGCGCTTTTTTGCCGTGACAGATGCCACGCGCTGGAGCCGCTGGGATCTGGTCAAGATGGTGCTGCAGGTCTGGTGGTTGGTGTTGCGTGAGCGCCCGCAGGTGCTGATTACCACCGGCGCAGCGCCCGGCATCGTGGCGCTGCAGGCTGCCAAGCTCTTGGGCGCCAAGACCGTGTGGATCGACAGTATTGCGAACGTGGAGCAGATGTCCCTGTCTGGCCAGAAGGCACGGCGCTGGGCAGATCTGTGGCTGACGCAGTGGCCTCACCTAGCCAAGCCGGACGGCCCGCGCTACCTGGGGGCCGTGCTGTGATCTTCGTGACCGTGGGTTCGCAGATGGCATTCGATCGCCTGATCCGTGCGGTGGATCAGTGGGCGGCGGCGCGCATTGATCGCGTCGACGTGCTGGCCCAGGTGGGGCAGGGCGCCTATGCCACGAAAGCCATCCGCACCGTGCACAGTTTGACGCCAGCGCAGTTTCGGCAAGCCTGTGAGGACGCGGATGTGGTTGTGGCGCACGCGGGCATGGGCTCAGTGCTTACCGCGCTCGAGCTGGGCAGGCCCATCGTGTTGTTGCCACGCCGAGGCGAGCTGCAAGAGACACGCAATGACCACCAGTTGGCCACGGCACGCTGGCTGGCGACGCGGCAGGGCGTGTTGGTGGCGGAACACGAAGATCAATTGGCCGGTTTGATCGAGAAGGCGCTTGTGCTGCGTGCGGCCCCGATGGCGATCTCGTCGCAGGCGTCGGCCACTTTGCTAGGGGCGCTTGATCAGTTCATTGCAGGTGGGTTGGCATGAGCGCGATGAGGCGAATCGCGGTGGTGTTGTCCTGTCTGGCGGCGTTGATGGTGGTCTCGGCTTGCTCCGATGGAGTCGAGGAAGTCGTCGATCCAGCTTTTGCCATCAGGGGCAAGCGCGTTGCGAACCGGTGCGTGGCCTGCCACGCGCTTGAGCGAAGGGACAACAAGGTCGGGCCCCATCTGGTCGGTGTGGTGGGCCGCGAGGTTGCTGTCGTTCGAGGATTTGACTATTCCGAGCCGATGAAGACCTATGGCGGAACTTGGTCGCGCGAGCGCCTGCAGGCCTTTCTGCGCGACCCTCAGGTGGCTGTGCCCGGTACCCGGATGGCCGTTTCGCCGATGAACGAGGTGGAACTGGAAGGTCTGTTGGTCTACCTGGAGTCGCTGCAATGACGACCGGCACGCCATTGCGTCGGCGTAGTCTGCTGGCCGGCAGTGCGCTCGGCCTGCTGACCGCGAATGTGCTACCCGCAGCGCGCCTGCCCGTGCAAGGCGATGACTACCTTGCCCGCTTGCGTCGGGCACTGGATCTCGATGCAGCGTCCGGTGCCTGTGCGCACCGGATGCGCGCTTGTGTGCAAAGCCATCCCGAGGCGTTTGATTTTGTCGCCCAAGGGACCGGCAGGCTGGAAGCGGCTATCGGCGAAGAGTGGCAGTCCGCAGAACACACGATCCCGTCGCTGGTGGACGAGGATGTGCGCCTGGGGCGCACCGCATTGGTGGGTGGGCTCTTGCTGACGCCGATCGAGTTGGCGCTGCTGCTGGGATGATGGCGCAGTCTGAAAGCATGCATGGCGGTCTTTGACGATTCTTCGCAGGTGCAAGACGGTGCGGTCCTGGACGCCGATCTGTGCATCGTGGGGGCCGGTGCTGCCGGCATCACGCTGGCAGCCAATCTGGCCGCGACAAAGCTTCGGGTGCTGCTGCTGGAGGGGGGCGGCGAACGCATGTCTGGCGAGTCGCAGGGCCTCTACCAGGCCGAGCAGACGGGGCTGGACTACTTCGATCTGACCGCCTGCCGGCTTCGCTACTTTGGGGGCACCACCAACCATTGGGGTGGCTACTGCCGCGAGAACGACCCGATCGACTACGAGCGTCGACCCGACGTCGGGTTGCCCGGCTGGCCATTGACCCATGCAGACGTGGCGCCGTATGTCGATCGCGCTGCAGTGCAGTTGGGCTTGGACCCCGAGGGGTTTTCGCCCAAACCGCATTTCGCGCGGCACAGCCAAGCTGGGGATCGTCTGCTGGAAGACCTGTCGGATCAGTTCGAGACCAAGGTCTTTCAGCTCAGCAAGCGGTTGAGGTTCCAGGAGCTCTACGCCGATCAACTGCGTGACAGTTCCAATACCCATGTGCTGCTGAATGCCAACGTGGTGCACCTGGCATTGAATCAGGCGGGTACCAGCGTGGCTCATCTGCAGGTGAGGGGGGCCGGCGGGCGGCGCAGGTTCAGGGGGCGAGCGAAGCGGTTTGTGCTGGCTGCGCATGCGATTGAAAACGCACGCCTGTTGCTGTTGTCTGATGACGTGCAGCGCAGCGGCATCGGCAACGGGCACGATCAGGTTGGCCGTTACTTCATGGAGCATCCGCACGTGGTCAACGGCTTGTTCTTTCCGTCGCCACGCTTTCCTGCCATCTATGGGATGGACCGGCTGCAGCGTGTTGGCCTGAACGCCAACTTGGGCTTGTCTCGATCGTCGATGACGAGGCAGCGGATTCTTCAGTATTACTGCCGCTTCGTGCCCGTCTACGACTTTGATCGATCCGCCGACGCGGTGAAACGGGTTGCCGATGGGTTTTGGGAACCCATGGATCTGCGCATGCTGAAGGCCTTGTCACGCGTGACGCAGCGGCCGTTGGAGGCGTTGCGATTCGGGGCCTACAGGGCCGGTGTGCTGCAGCCCAGGCCGGTGGCCTACAGCCTGGACCACCGCATCGAGCAGGCGCCAAGTCCAGAATCCCGAATCACGCTGTCGGATGCCAAGGACGCACTCGGACTGCGGCGCGCACGCCTGCATTGGCAACTGAACGACATCGACTACCGCACCTTTGATGTGGGGCAGCAAACCGTCATGGCCGAACTCAGCCGGTTGGGCATGGGCCAATTCAAGGCGGCGCGGCTGGGACGCGAGGCGGTGGACGCGGGCGTCTTCGGGCATTACCACCACATTGGCACCACCCGCATGGGCACCAGCCCGACGGGCAGTGTGGTGGATACCAACTGTCGGGTGCATGGTGTCGACAATTTGTTCATGGCCGGCAGCTCGGTGTTTGCCTCGTCGGGCTACTCTGGCCCCACGATGATGCTGATCGCCTTTGCGATTCGCCTGGCCGAGCACCTCGTGAAGCTTTCCCAAACCAGGGCATGACGTGATGCTGCACTTGCTGCGAGCCCTGTGGAATGTGCTGACCGTTCTGTTGCCGCTGTTGCTGTTGTTGCGCGAGCATCAACAGCCGACGGTTGCGCGCTTGATCTCTGCCCTGTGGATCGTTGCCCTGGTCTGTACGTTCTGGTTTTGGGCGGGGCCCGGTCTGCTGCTTGGTTTCGGCTGTTCGCTGGCAGTGGCCTGGCAGGTTGCCATGCAAGCTGTGGCTCGCCGCCAAGGGGACGACCCGGGGTCCTAAATCAATCAGCTAGTTGCAGCGAATCATGGACTTCGCCGTGGGCACGCGCTTCATGCGTGATTAACGTGACGGGGCAAGCTGTGAGTAACGAAATGCTATTGAGTGCCCACTTCACCGCGCAAGTTGCTTTCGGTGTAGCGATTCCTTGCATCTCTGACCATCGTCGCCTTGCCTAGATAAATGGTGCGCTGCGGTACTGCTTCGTCCCAGAAATTATCATCGGTCCAATGGTAGTAGCCGATTTTGGCATAGCCAATGCCGGTGCTGTTGTAGCCGATCGGACCGTTGCGGTTCACGATCAATACACCGTCTCGCCAAATTCGGACATATGGATTGTCGGACGTGAATGGGCTGATTTTGGCCTGTACGACAAAAGTAGACCATCGACGTTCGGCAGGCGCGCTGTCGCGCCATAGTTGAATAGTAGTTGAATTCGCCTGGGTGGCGGCAGTATTCGCGTTGTACCGAGCTGTGAAGCCCAATCGGCCGTCCTTCAGCACCAAGCTGAGAAAGGGATTGAAGCCCTGCACGTGCCATTGCGTTAACAATGCACTGCCACTCCGCGCTTCCATGCCAACCCAAGGCATAATTCTGAAAGCATACCAAAAGTTTTCATTCTGCGGCAAGCCAGTCGCCGCGGTCGGCAACGCAACAGCCTCGCATCGTTTGCCGCCTGCCGTCAATGGGTCATTGGCATGAACATTAACCACAAACGCGTTGCGTGCTGAATCCAAAGGGTCCGATGCCGGCCCGAATCGTATGGCGTTTTCGCCGGCTGCTGTGCTGCCAGCAAGGCCTGCCGCAGGCAATTTCGAAAGCGCTGGAAACTGCCCACCGCAATTCAGGCCACTCCATGTCTGCGCTGCGAGTGGCTTGTCCGGGTCGAGCGTCGCGATCACATCGGCAAGTGACACATCGCTCTTGCTGTCGGCTCTCGAAGTTGATTTAAGCGTGACTGTTCCGGCATACGCCATTGTGTTTTGACTGATCGTGACCGCCGGCGGTTGATTTGCAACTGAACTCACTGTCGCCGCGATTACTGCGGCATTTTGAGGAAATACCGTTGAAGATGGCTGAGGTGCTTGCGCTAGCGTCGCCGCGACAAAAACTTCGGATAGATTGGCCACGGTCCCCTGGTCGGTGATCGCTTCGGCGAGTTGTTCGAGTGGTACTGTTGCTGGTTCAAAAAGAATGTTGCTGTCGTTTGCTTGCTCTTCACTGGTCAAATTGACGGCAGCGATACTCGGGGTGTCGGCAGTCGCAGCAAGCGGTACAACTGCCTGCGTCGTGGCAAGCGCTGCGCCTGCTTCTATCACAGCCGTAGGCTGGTCACCGCCGCCGCCACACCCGGCCATTAGCGCGCTGGTGGCAAAGGAAAGAGCCATTGAAATCATCGAGCAGGTTACTTTCCGGTGTGATTTCATTGCGTCCTGGCGATTCCGGTCGTCTGCTAGCTGCAATGTGAATTTGCAGTTGGTTTTAGGACGGCTCGCCAGTGTCTGCGGAATCGATTGGGGCGCTGATGGAGTGCTCCCCAATGTCCGAAGGATCAACCTGCAAACCTACTCAGACGATTTCGGAATCAGACGGATGCGCTGAAGGCTGATTGAGGTAACACGCTACCGCGCTGGTGACAGAATGCAACTTCGAACTTGGCGTGAAGGTAGCTTGGGGGGCTGATTCAATCGCGTGCTTGGGTCGGTTCGGCCCAAGTTGCCGTTGGCGCCTCAGATGAAGCGCAGCGCCTGCGCGTCGAAGCTGCCAATGCTCGGCAACACCGTCGCGATGTCGGTGGCCGAGAGCCCCATCCACCGTCCCATCGGCGCGGCCATCTGCGCAACGGAGTAGGCCGGCAACAAGCGGCCCGATCCCACGTCGTCGGCGCTGCCCAGCGCGGTGGCTGGAAACCGACCGTGGATGTTGCGCCCGCTGACCGCGCCGCCTGCCACGAAGTGGTGGCTGCCCCAGCCATGGTCACAGCCCGAGCCATTGCTCAGGAGCGTGCGGCCGAAGTCCGACGCGGTGAACAGGGCAACGTTATTCAGCAGCCCCATGGTGCTCATGGCGCTCAAGAAGTAGTCAATCGAGTGAGCCACCCGTGCCATTTGCGACGGTTGGTCACGCATCTGATCGGCATGGCTGTCAAAGCCTCCCATGGACACCATGAAGACCTGCCGCCGCATGCCCAATGCCTGCCCGGCGCCGATCAACTTCGCGACCATGCGCAGCTGGCGTGCCAGGCTGTCCTGGTCGAGCGTGATGTCGCCGCCAGTGCCCAGCGTGATGGGGGTGGCAGGGATGGCGGGTACATTGACGCCGGGCAGGGCGGTCTGAAGCAAGGTGTCACTGCCCAGGCTTCGCTGCATCACGCGTGTGTATTCGGCCTGGAGCGGGGTGGTGCCTGCGGCGGCCAGCGTGCGCCGCAGGGCTGCAGGCCCGGTTGCTGCCGCGAAGATCGACGCGCTGCTCAGCCCGCTCACGGCCACCGGGCCTTCCGCATCCACCTGGTACTGGGTGACGCTGCTGCCCGATAGAAAAACGGCATTTCCGGTGGCCGATACGGCGGTGAACATCGGGTAGGCATTGGCCGACATCAGGATATCGCCCATGCGCCCGCCCCAACCCGACCGCGCACCTTCAGGCGACAGGCTCTGCCAGGTCGAGGCCTGGTCGTTGTGCGAGAAGAGCTTTGAAGGCCGGCCGATGCCGGCGTGGTACTCGGCCTTGGTGATGGGCCGCAGCAGTGGGCCCACGTTGGCCACGATGGCGGCCTGCCCCGACTCGTACCAGCGGCGCAAAGGTGCCAGTTCTGCGGGCATGCCGAAGCTGCGGCCAGCGGCTTGCCCAGTGCTGCTGATGGGCAGCAACTTGGCGGCAGGCCAGGCCAGTTCGCGCCGCGCGGCGGCGTACTCGGCGTAACCGGTGGGGTCGGTGGGGACGACCCAGTTGTGGCTGTCATTGCCCCCGTTCATGAACAGGCAGACCAGCGCCTTGTACGGACCAGACAGGTCGGCGGCACTGCTGCTTTGCGCGGCCAGCGCACCCAGGCCTGCCAGACTGGTTGCCAGCGGTGCGCTGAAGCGAGGCAGACCTTGGCCAGCCGCGGCGGCCAGGCCCGCTGCAGCACGCAAGAAGTGGCGACGTGAGGTAGGCGTGTTCATCAGCGTTGCACCAGATATTCAGCAGAGGCCAGGGCCAGGAAGAGCGCCACGCGGGCACGGTTGAGGTGGCTGGCCTCGGTGTTGCCGGGCACGCTGGTGATGGCGTCCAGCATGTCTTGCCGCAGGGTGGCGCTCATGCGGCCTGCAAACATCAACAGATTGAGCCGCTCGATCAGGCCGTCCACGTTGCCGGCAGAAGACAGGAGCACCAGAGGCGCGAGCGGGGTGCTCACGTCGTTGGCCGTGCCGGTCCAGCCAACCCCGTTGCCGGCCATGGCCATGGCCAGGTTGACCCAATGGGCGGTGGTCGACTCGTTGACGATCTGCATCTCGGGCACGTTGATGCTGTTGGCCGAGAAGGCGGTGTTGGGAGGCACGAATCCAGGCCTGAAGTAGCCGAACACCGACGGTGGATTCAGCGTGCGCTGGGACTGCTTGTTCAATTCGTTGTACACGATGTACCGTCCTGTGGCCGAGGTGGCGCCAAAGCTGCGCATCCAGTGCGCCATGCGCAGTACGGGCTCTCGCAGCTTGCCCACGGCGTCGGCACTTGGTGCACGCGCTTCGGTGTCCAGCAGGATCGCGCGCACGACGGCAGCCATGTCGCCGCGCACGCCGCTGCCGTTGTTGTTGAACTTGGCTGCCACGCGTGCAACGTAGGCCGGACTGGGATGGCTGGTCACAAGGCGCTGGATGAGTTGCCGGCCGATGAACGGGCCGACGTTCGGGTGGTTGAACAAGCTGTCCAAGGCCAGACGAACGCTGTCTTGTGGCGTGCTGTTGGCCGGGATCACCAGGGCCTGCGGCTTGCTGCTGAACAGCCGCTTTTCGGCTGTCGAATGCTGGCCGGGATAGGGCTTCATCTTGAGCAGATCAATGCGTTGGTCGTTGGCCGTGCTGTAGTCGGGGCTGCCCCAGCGAAAGTTCTGCTCGGTGAGTTGGTTGTCCGCAAACGCCCAACTGAAACCCGTGAAGACCTTGGCGAGCGCCATCACGTCGTCGTTGTCGTAGGTCTCGATGGGATTGCCAGCGTTGTCGAGCTTGGGCGTGCCATCGATGTTCAGCTCGTGCAGGCCGATGGTGAAGAGTTGCATCACCTCGCGTGCGAAGTTCTCATCGGGCAGGCGGCCGGTGAGGGGGTCTTCCCTGCGGTTGCGGATGTGCGACAGGTAGATGCCCATTGCCGGGCTCAGCGCGATGTCCTCGAGCAGCGTTCGGAAGTTTCCGAAGGCGTGCTTGTTCAGGGTGTCGAGGTAATTGGCATAAGCGCGGCTGTGCTCGTAAAGACCCGAATCCATTTGCGCCACGACGAAGATGTGATGCAGGGAAAAGGCCACGCGCTTGCGCAGCTGATCGGCGCTGTTGGTCGCCAACGCCCAGAAGCGCTCGCCCATCCACGCTCTTGTGTGCTGGCTTCCGTTGGGACGGTACGCGTCTCCCAGGTTGTACAGGGCTTGCACATGGTTGACGTAGTCGGCGTCTGCAGGCAGCGCCATCTGTTCGCTCAACCAGGTGGCGAACGGCACGCTGGTCAGGCGATTGATCTCGACAACGGTTGGCCCGAAGGTGGCTTGTTGCAGAAAGCGCGAGGCAGCGTACTGGCTCGAACGCGTGGCGTCGGGTGTGGCCAGTGCCGGCACCGTGATTCGCAGCGCGCCATTGCTCGTCATGGCGTTGGTGCCGAGCACCGTGCCCACGCCGTCGAAGGCCGCTTCACCTTGGCCTTTGTCGAACAATGCAGTGGGGGACGTTGGCACCAGTGTGCCGTTGCTGGTCGATATGTACTGGATGTACAGGTTGCGGTCTTGGCCGTTGATGCTTGCATCGTTGACGAACGCGAGATCGATCCTGCTGCCAGCCGTCAGTTGGGGCACCGCGAACACGTAGTCGGCCCCGGTGGTTGACTTCACCTCGACGTTGCCGAGGATGACACCGTTGACGCGCAATTGCATCAGTGGGCCGACGTTGGCTGCCAAGGTGCCGCGTGCGCGCACGGTGATGCTGTCGGTGAGGTTCGCCGACGGCCATCGAAACCTGAGCGCGCCATTCAAAGCCAGCGTGCCTTGGCCTGGACGCAAGTCCGACCCATCGTAGGCTGCGTTGGCAGTGCCCAGGTCGTAGGTCACCATGGATGAGCTTGGTAACACGAAGATGTTGTCAGCCAAGAGGTAAGCGACCGAGAGGTTGCGGGAGATGCCGTCGACTGTGGCGTTGTTGGTGAAGACGAGGTCGATCTGGCTGCCCACGCGCAGGGGGGGCACGGCCATGAGGTAGTCGGTGGGGGTGGTCGAGCGGACTTCCACGCTGCTGACGGCCACGCCGTCGACACGCAACTGCATGA
>Ga0155495_1184_pt1 | contig 14991 bp, 9 predicted proteins | sample RifCSPhighO2_12_FD_107153 | JGI IMG/M metagenome (GOLD analysis project Ga0155495, IMG submission 107153) | Burkholderiales bacterium RIFCSPHIGHO2_12_FULL_69_20
CACGGTGGCCGCCGGCGCGGTGGCGCGCAAGTGGCTGTTGCAGCAGCACGGCACCACCTTCTCGGGCTGGATGAGCCAGCTCGGCGAGATTCAGATCCCGTTCGAGGATCCGGCGCAGATCCCGCTGAACCCGTTCTACGCCCCCAACGCCGGCATCGTGCCGCGGCTGGAGGCCTACATGGACGACCTGCGCCGCGCCGGCGACAGCTGCGGCGCGCGCATCGAGGTGCGCGCCCATGGCGTGCCGGTGGGCCTGGGCGAGCCGCTGTACGACCGGCTGGACGCCGACATCGCCTTCGCGATGATGGGCCTCAACGCCGTCAAGGGCGTGGAGATCGGCGACGGCTTCGGCGTGGTGCCGCAGCGCGGCAGCCAGCATGGCGACGAGCTGACGCCGGCCGGTTTCGCCAGCAACCACGGCGGCGGCGTGCTGGGCGGCATCAGCACGGGCCAAGATCTGGTGGTGCGCATCGCCATCAAGCCCACCAGCTCGATCCGCAGCCCCAAGGCCAGCATCGACCGCGCCGGCGCACCCACCACGGTGGAGACCTTCGGCCGCCACGACCCCTGCGTGGGCATCCGCGCCACGCCGATCGCCGAGTCGCTGCTGGCGCTGGTGCTGATGGACCACGCGTTGCGCCACCGCGCGCAGTGCGGCGACGTGCGGCTGGCCACGCCGGCCTTGCCTGCGCAGGCGCCGACGCCCGCCCTCCGCGCCGAATAGGCGTATCGCCACGCCACGCCGCGCTGCATCGGCCGGCTGGCGCACGGCTGCAGTTCGTCGCGGACAGGCCCGCGGCCATCCAGCCTGTCTGCAGTTCGTCGCCGCCGGCCGGCACTTCATCGCAACGGCGCTTGGCCTTGATGCAGGTCACTCCTACACTCGCGTCCGCTCCACGAGGGCAGACACGAAGACGAAGGACGCGACATGCGCAGACGCTGGTGGATGGGGATGGTGGTGGTGTTGGTGGCAGCCGGTGCTGGCGGCGCGGTCTGGATGCAAAAGCGCGGGCCACAGGCCGCCGGCAGTGCGCAGGCCGCCAGCCAACCGGGGGATGCCGCATCGGCGGTGCCGCTGGAGTTTCGCGCCAACGAGGTGGTGCTGCCCACCCGCGCCAGCCTGCCGCAGACCATCGAGTTCTCGGGTCCGCTGGTGGCGCCCAACACCGCGGTGCTGCGCGCCAAGACCTCGGGCACCCTGCTGGCACTGAGCGTGGGCGAAGGCGCCCGGGTGAAGGCCGGCCAGCAGGTGGGCCGCATCGACATGGCCGAGCTGGGCAGCCGCATCGCCGAGCGCAACGCCATGCTCGAATCGGCGCGCGCCACGCTGGCCCAGGCCGAGCGCACGCATGCCAGCAACCAGCGGCTGGCGGCGCAGAACTTCATCTCGTCGAGTGCGCTCGACAACTCGCGTGCCCAGGTCGATACCGCGCGCGCCGCGCTGGCCGCCGCGCAGGCCACGCTGGACACCACCCGCGTCGGCCAGCGTGATGCCACCCTGGTGGCGCCGATCGCCGGCATCGTGGCCAAGCGCCATGTGCTGCCCGGCGAGAAGGTCAGCGCCGAGCAGCAGGTGCTGACCCTGGTCGACCTGGCCCGGCTGGAGCTGGCCGGCAGCGTGGGCACGCACGAGGTGGCGCGGCTGGTGCCCGGCATGCCGGTGCAGGTGAAGGTGGAGGGGCTCGATGCGCCGATCACCGGCGAGTTGGCGCGCATCGCGCCGGCGGCCGAGGCCGGCACCCGCTCGATCGGCGTCACCGTGGTGCTGGCCAATGCCAACGAACGCCTGCGCGCCGGTCAGTACGCCATCGGCCAGGTGCAACTGCCCGACGAGCGCCAGCGTCTGCTGCTGCCGCTGGCGGCGGTGGGCAGCACCTCGGGCCAGTCGCATGTGTGGGTGATCGAGCAGGGCAAGCTGGCGCGCCGCGCCATCACCCTGGGCCGGCGCGACGATGCGGGCGGGCGCATCGAGGTGATCGACGGCCTGGCCGCCAATGCCCAGGTGCTGGCCGCGCGTTTCGACAACCTGCGCGAAGGTGCGCCCGCGCTGGTGCTGGCGGGCAAGGTGGCGGCGGTGGCCTCGGCCGCCGCCAGCCGCGAAGGCGCCGCCGCGCTGCGCTGAGTCCGGGCCGAGCGAGCCCCTGCGGGCTCGCGAGTGCCGGACGAAGGCTCTGCCCGCGTACCGCGGGCAAGCATTTGACTTCTACGTCGACTGACAAGGACAACAATCCATGTGGATCACGCGAGTCTCGATCACCAATCCGGTGTTCGCAGCGATGGTGATGGTGGCGCTGTGCGTGCTGGGGCTGTTCTCGTACGCCAAGCTGGGCGTCGAGCAGATGCCCGACGTCAGCTTCCCCGGCGCCTGGATGGAGGTGAGCTACCCCGGCGCATCACCCGAGGCGGTGGAGCGCGAGGTGATGAAGCCGCTGGAAGAAGCGGTCAACAGCATCGCCGGCGTCAAGCGCATCACCTCGCGCAGCAGCGAGGGCCGCGGCGACATGAGCATGGAGTTCTCGCTCGACGCCGACATGGGCCGCGCGATGCAGGAGATCCGCGACCGGGTGTCGGCGGTGCAGTCCAGCTTTCCGCGTGAGGTGCGCGCACCCACCATCGCGCGCTGGAACAACGACAACGCCGAGCCGGTGGTCAACCTGGCGTTGTTGGCCCGCTGTGCCGGGCCGTCCCAAACAGCGGACTCCCCTCGGGGGACGGGCGGCCTTCAGGCCGACCAAGGGGCCTGTGTCGCCCGCAGCCCGCGTGAACTGTCGCTGCTGGGTGACCAGGTGGTGGGCAAGCGGCTGCAGCGGGTCGAAGGCGTGGCCCGCGTCGAGATCAGCGGCCTGACCGTGCGCGAGGTGCGCATCGACCTCGACCCGGTGCGCCTGCGCGCCTATGGCGTGACGCCGGCCGAGATCGCCACTGCGCTGCGCGAGGCCAACGCCGACCAGCCGGTGGGCCTGGTGTCCGACCCGGTGCAGGACACGCTGCTGCGCGTGGAAGGCCGGGTGCGCGACCCCAAGCAGTTCGAGGGTGTGGTGGTGGCGCGGCGCAACGGCCTGGCGCTGACGCTGGGCGATCTGGGCACGCTGGTCGACCGCGAAAAAGAGGCCGATTCCACCGCCCGCATCAACGGCCAGCGCGCCATCAACTTCAACGTCTACAAGCAGCAGGACGCCAACATCGTGGCCGCGGGTGATGCGGTGAAGAAGGCGATGGACGAGATCCGCAAGACCCTGCCGCCCGACGTGGAGCTGCGCCTGATCTACGCCAGCAGCGACTGGGTGAAGGGCTCGCTGGACGGCCTGCGCCACACGCTGATCGAAGGCGCGCTGCTGACGGTGGCCATCGTCTTCCTGTTCCTGCACTCGTGGCGCTCGACCATCATCACCGGGCTGACGCTGCCGATCGCGGTGATCTCCAGCTTCATCGCGATCTACGCCTTCGGCTTCACGCTGAACTTCATGACGATGATGGCGCTGAGCCTGTGCATCGGCCTGCTGATCGACGACGCCATCGTGGTGCGCGAGAACATCGTGCGCCACGTGCACCTGGGCAAGGACCACCACACCGCCGCGCGCGAAGGCACCGAGGAGATCGGCCTGGCGGTGATGGCCACCACCTTTGCCATCTGCGCGGTGTTCGTGCCGGTGGCGTTCATGGGCGGCATCATCGGCAAGTTCTTCCACCCCTTCGGCATCACCGTGGTGGTGGCGGTGATGGTGAGCCTGTTCGTCAGCTTCACGCTCGACCCGATGCTGTCCAGCATCTGGAAGGACCCACCCTCGCACTACCTCAAGCAGCTGCCGGTGATCGGCCATGCCATCCGCGGCACCGACCGGCTGCTCGACGGCATGCACAACGTCTACGAGCGGCTGATCCACTGGATCTTTTCGGCACGCCGCTGGCCGCTGTGGCTGCCGGCCTACGGCCACGGCTTCGGCGCCGACGCCAGGCGCGACAAGGCCAGCCAGCGCCACTGGCGCCGCGCCGCCGTCACGCCGCGCGGCGTGGTGATGGCGGTGGGCGTGAGCAGCTTCGTGCTGGCCCTGGCCCTGGCACCGCTGGTGGGCAGCGAGTTCGTGCCGCAGACCGATCAGGGCTTCACCCGGCTGCAGCTCACACTGCCGGTGGGCGCCAGCCTGGAACGCACCGATGCCAAGGTGCGCCAGATCGAGACCATCGTGCAGGCCCTGCCCGAGGTGCAGACGCTGTCGACCTACGTGGGCGGCGCTGGCCAGCGCAACCAGGCCTGGCTGAACATTGCGCTCAAGGACCGCAAGGACCGCAGCCGCAGCCAAAAGCAGGTGGAAGACGCGATGCGCGAGGCCATCGCCAAGGTGCCTGGCGTCGACGTGGCGGTGGGCTTCAACCGGCCGATCTACGTGGCCATCCTGGGCAGCGACCCCGAGGGCCTGGCCCGCGTGGCCGACGAATTTGCCGAGAAGGTCAAGAAGATCCCCGGCGTGGTCGATGTCGAATCGTCGGTCAAGCCCGGCCTGCCGGCCTACGCGGTGCGGCTCAAGCCCGGCGCCGTGCGCGAACTGGGCCTGACCGCACCGCAACTGGCCAGCAGCCTGCGCGCCTATGTCAACGGTGAGGTCGCCACCTACTGGACCACGCCCGACGGCAACCAGGTGGAGGTGGTGCTGCGCCTGAACGAGGCCCAGCGTGAGCGTCTGGACCAGCTGCGCCAGCTGCCGGTGGCCTTTGCCAAGGATGGCACGCCGATCGCACTCGACAGCGTGGCCGACATCACCCAGGTCTTCAACCCCGAGATGATCCGCCGGCAGAACCTGCAGCGCCGCGAGGCGGTGTTTGCCGGCGTCAAGGGCCGCAGCCCGGGAGACGTGGGTGGCGACGTGCAGAAGCTGATCAAGGCCACCACGCTGCCGCCGGGCTACAGCTTCGACGTGGGCGGGCAGATGCAGCAGCAGGCCGAGGCCTTCAGCGGCCTGCTGGCGGCGATGGCGCTGGCGGTGATCTTCATCTACATCGTGCTGGCCAGCCAGTTCGGCAGCTTTCTGCAGCCCATCGCCATCATGGCCAGCCTGCCGCTGGCGCTCATTGGGGTCATGCTGGCGCTGCTGTTGTGGGGCAGCACGCTCAACATCTTCTCGATGATCGGCCTGGTGATGCTGATGGGCCTGGTGACCAAGAACGCCATCCTGCTGGTCGACTTTGCCAACCACGCGCGCAAGGCCGGCGCCACGGTGGCCGAGGCGCTGCTGCAGGCCGGCCTGATCCGCATGCGGCCGATCATGATGACCACCGCGGCGATGATCTTCGGCATGCTGCCGATGGCGCTGGCGCTCAACGACGGCGGCGAGATCCAGGCGCCGATGGGCCGTGCCATCATCGGCGGCGTGATCACCAGCACCCTGCTCACGCTGGTGGTGGTGCCGGTGATCTACAGCTACCTGGTGCGCGATCGGCGGCCCGCGCCGCAGCCGCTGCCCGCGCCAGCACCCGCACAGCCCGTTGGTGGCGGGGCCACCTTGCCACCCCTGGCCGCCGCCGATCGCGATTGATTCTGTGCAAGCCTACGCACCCGGCGGCGCCGGCTGCCGCCGGCGGGCCGCCCGTTAGCGGTTAGATTAGCGCCGCGCCGAACCGGCGCTGCGTTGATTGGGAGCAAACCATGGGCATGATGAGTTTTCTGAAGGACGCCGGCGAGAAGCTGTTCGGCAAACCCGAGGTCAAGGCCGCCGAGAGCGCCGCGGCGGCAACCCCCACCGCCGAGACCGTGGCCGCGCTCAATGCAGCCGCGGGCAAGGCCATTGCCGATTACGTGGTGACGCAGGGCCTGGTGGTCGACGGGTTGGACGTGGCCTTCGACGGCGCCAGTACCAGCGTCACGGTGGCCGGCAGCGTGGCCGACCAGGCCACCAAGGAGAAGGTGCTGCTGTGCTGCGGCAACGTCAAGGGCGTGTCGGCGGTCAACGACATGCTGGTCGTCAACCACCCCGAGCCCGAGGCGCAGTGGCACACCGTGGTGTCGGGCGACAACCTGTCGAAGATCGCCAAGGCCTTCTACGGCGATGCCAACAAGTACCCGGTGATCTTCGAGGCCAACAAGCCGATGCTGTCGCACCCCGACAAGATCTACCCGGGGCAGATGCTGCGCATTCCGCCGCAGTAAGGCGGCGCGCGGCGGGCCTCAGTCGGTGGCTTCCCAGGCCACGGCGCGCGGCTTGCAGGTGGTCGCGGCGGTGCTGCCCTCGCGGCGGTAGGCGCCGCAGCCGATGAACTCGCTGTGGCCCAGCGGCAGGATGTACGACTCCTTGGGCGACACCTCCTGGGTGCTGGGGCTGATCACGTCGTACTGGATCCAGCCGCCGCCGCCGTCGGCCACGGCCCAGGCCTTCTCCAGGAAGCTGATCGGCTCCAGGCCCGGGATGGCGCCGGCCGGATGGCCCACCAGGCCGGGGCGCGAGCCGAACACGCTGATGCCGCCGTTGCGGTCGAAGATGAAGAGGTAGAGATCGCGGTCGATGAAGGCGCCGTCGACCTCGTGGAAGTCGGCAAAGGCCTGCTCGCGACCCACCTGCTCGATGTGGGCCATCGCCTGCTCCACCAGGTCATGCGCCTCGTCGGCCGAGGCCTGGCGCAGGCGCATCGACACCACCGCCTGGCGCAGCGCCTGCGCCCGCTCCATCAGCGTGCTGGAGGCGGTGGCCGACAACTCCACCAGCGAGGCGTTCTCGCGCGTGATCTTGTCGAGGTTGCCCACGTTCTGCGTCACCTCGTCCAGCCCGGCGGCCTGCTGGGTGCTGGCGGTGGAGATCGAGCGCAGCCGGCCCGACACCTCGCGCACGCCGCTGACGATGGTGTCCAGCGACAGCGCCACATGCTGCAGCTTGGACGCCGAGGTCTCCACCTGCGTCGAGGCGTTGCCGATCAGCAGGCGGATCTCCTCGGCCGATTCGGCGCAGCGGCGCGCCAGCTGCCGCACCTCGCTGGCCACCACCGCAAAGCCACGACCGGCATCGCCGGCACGGGCAGCCTCGACCGCGGCGTTCAGCGACAGCATGCCGGTCTGGAACGCCACGTCGTCGATTACCGCCACCACCTCGGCCACACGCTGCGAGGCCTCCTGCATCTGCGCCATCGCGCTCACCGTCTCGGCCATCGCGCCATGGCCTTGCTCGGCCTGGTTGAACAGGCCCTCGGTCAGGCTGTCCAGCGCGCGGGCGGCTTCGGCGTTCTGCGCCACCGCGGTGCTGAGCTGGCCGATGGAGTCGACCGAGCTGCGCAGGCTGCCGGCCTGCTCGTCGGTGCGCTCGGACAGCCGCTGGCTGCCTTCGGCCACCTGCGTGCCGGCCAGGTTGACCAGCGCGGCGCTGGAGCGGATCTCGGCCACCAGGCCCGACAGGTGGATGCAGGTGGCATCCACGCTGCGGCCGATGGCGGCCAGTTCGTCGCGCCCGCGCACCTGCGTGTGGTGGGCCAGGTCGCCTTGCGCCATCGCATCGGTGCCACGCCGCAGTGCGCGCAGCGAGGCCTGGAAGGTGACGTGGAACGACACCAGCAGGTAGCCCAGCAGCAGCACCGCCCCGCCGAACAGCGCGCCCAGCAGCACGATCTGGCGGTCGATCGCCGCCAGCTGCCCGCGGATCGCCTCCTGCAGATTGACCGACGCCTCGTTGTTCAGGCTCTGCATCAGGTCGATGGTGGTGCTGGCCTGGTCGAAGAACTCGGCGGCGTGCCCGTCCGGCGTCTCGGTCGCGAACCGGGTGGCCACCTGCTCGGCCAGGCGCTTGAGGCTGTCGCGTGCCGCCGGCCAGGTGCTCAGCGTGCGGCCGTTGGCATGCTCGTAGAAGCTGATCTTGGTCGACAGGTCGGACAGCCCGCGCTGCAGATGGCCCGCCTGGCTCAGCACCGTGGCACGCTCGACCGGCGTGACCGACCCGCGCGACAGCAGGCTGGCGCCCAGGCCGCGCGCCACCGCGGCCGACTCGATCGTCGGCAGCATCGTATTGACCAGCAGGTCCATCAGGTAGTAGGCGCGCGGCTCCGACCCCAGCACCAGGCCCGAGCGGTCGCCGTTGATCAGGTTCAGCTGCCGCACCGCCTCCACCGCCCGGCTGTGGGCCTCGAACACCTCGGTGGCCGAGCCGGTCTGGCGGCCCTCGGCCAGCGCCATCAGCTGGCCGCGCAGCGGCTGCCATTCTTCGTCGATCCGGTAGGGCATGGGCAACGACAGCTGCTGGTCCATCGCCGCCACGGCCGCCTTCAGCGCCCCCCGCGCGTCATCGCGCTGGGCCTTGACGCCCGCCTCGCCGCTGTCCAGGCGCAGCGTCAGGCCGCGGTGCTTCTGCGTCTCCACCGTCAACGGCAGCAGATGGTCGACCACCTGGGTGCCGGCCAGCTCGCTGCCGGCGGTCTGCCGCTGTCCCCAGTGCTGCTGCAGCGACAGCGCCATCAACGCCGCCATCGGCACCAGCGCCGCCGCCGCCAGCAGCATCAGCTTGGACGACATGGGCAGCGCAAACATCAGCTTTGCACCGGGCGCCATCAGCAGGCGCGACCAGCGGCGCGGTGCGGTCGGGGGTGGTTCAGCGGTCAGGGGATTCGTCATGGTGATGCGGCAACAGGGGGCGGACGCCCATCAGGCGCGTGAAGGCCGATGCTGCGCCCACGGCGCGCCGGCCGGTGGCCGGATCAGCGGCGCTTTGGCGGGGCAGTTCGGCGGGGCCGTTCGACGGGGGCGTTCGGTGGGGCATCGTGTGGTCGGACCGGTGACGCCACGGCGTGCTCAGCGCGCCGCGGCGCCCACGTGCGCCAGTTGCTGCTGCAGCCAGCCCGCCATCTTGCCCAGCGGCAGCACCGCATCGGCGGCGCCCAGCCTGATGGCTTCGCGCGGCATGCCGAACACCACGCAGCTGGCCTCGTCCTGCGCGGCGGTGCGGGCACCGGCGTCGCGCATCTCGCGCAGGCCGCGGGCGCCGTCGTCGCCCATGCCGGTGAGGATCAGGCCCAGCGCGTTGGCGCCGGCGCAGGCGGCCACCGACTTGAACAGCACGTCCACCGACGGCTTGTGGCGGTTGACCAGCGGGCCGTCGCGCACCGACACCACGTACTGCGCGCCGCTGCGCTGCACCTGCATGTGGCGCCCGCCGGGTGCGATGAGCACACGACCGTCGATCACCCGGTCGCCGTCGGCGGCCTCCTTGACCTCCATCTGGCACAGGCCGTTGAGCCGCTCGGCCAGCGCGGTGGTGAAGCGCTCGGGCATGTGCTGCACGATGACGATGCCCGGCGTGGTGCGCGGCAGGCCGACCAGCACCGACTCGATGGCCTGCACGCCGCCGGTGGAACTGCCGATGGCGATGAGCCGATCGGTGGTGACGGCCATCGCGCCGGCCGCGGGCGCGGCTGCGCTGGACAGCGGACCGGACAGCCCACCGGGCGCCCGGTGCGGCACCGGCGCGGCCGGGGCCGCGGCCAGCGCGGATCGGGGCCGCATCGCGCGCAGGTTGGAGGCCGCCGCCGCTCGCACCGCGGCCACCAGGCCGTTGGACGGATCGGCCAGAAAGTCGCGCAGGCCCAGCTTGGGCTTGGTGACGAAGGCCACCGCGCCTTCGGCCAGCGCCTGCATCGTGGTGGCGGCGCCCTTCTCGGTCAGCGTCGAGCACATCACCACCGGCGTGGGCCGCTCGGCCATGATCTTGCGCAGGAAGCTGATGCCGTCCATGCGCGGCATCTCCACGTCCAGCACCACCACGTCGGGCCACTGCGCGGCCATCTTGGGCCAGGCGAACAGCGGGTCGCTGGCGGTGGCGATCACCTCGATGCCGCCGGCGGTGAGCAGATCGGCCAGGTGGCGGCGCACCACGGCGGAGTCATCGACGACCACGGCCGTGATGGCGGGGCGGCTGGTGGGCAGTGAAGGGGGCATGGGGTTCTTCGATGACGGTTCGAGGGGGTGGGCTGGCACCGGGTCAGGGGCTCAAGCCCGCAGGAAGTCGGGCGCATGGCCATGGCCGCGGCGCATGTGCACCTGGCCGCTGCCCAGCGACAGCGTGACCATGCGGGGCACGTCCTCGCCCACGTCGACACCGTCGAGCTGGAAGCCGTAGCGGTCGATCAGCGACCAGCCCTGCTCGATGTTGCGCTCGCCGATGTTGAACTTGGCGTTGCTGGCGCCCGATAGGGTGTCGGCGCCACCGTAGAGATGGGCCACGTACTCTGCGGGTTGGGTGCGCAAGGCCGTCAAACACTTGACCATGGCCTCCACCGCCTCGTCGCCGTAGCGGCCGTCCGGCTCGTCGCCCGGGCGGCGCTGGCGGCTGGGCAGCAGGAAGTGGCACATGCCGCCGATGCGCCGCGCCGGGTGCCACAGCGTGATCGCCACGCAAGAACCCAGCAGCGTGCGCAGGCTGGCCACATGGGGGCCCAGGTGCATCTGGCCGGGCATCAACACCAGGTTGGCACCCGGCGCACCGGCCAGTTGCCAATGCACCTCGGCGTTGGGGGGCGTCACCGGGGCGGCAGGCCGGCGCGCGGGCGGTGGCGTGGACGCGGGCCGCGCGGCCACGCCGCCCACGGGCCGGCCGGTGGCCGACAGCGGCAGCGGCATCGGCCGCGTGGGCGGAAAGTCGCTGGCCGGGCAGGTGGGCTGAAAGTCGGTGGCTGGCCGGGTGGGCTGGAAATCGCTGACCGGGCGGGTGTGCTGCCAGGGTTCGGCCGGCCGGGTCGCCGGTGAAAACTCGGCGGGCAGGGTGGGTGACCAGGCTGCGCGCTGGCCGGGCGGTTTACGCATGGCCGTGCACGGCGGTGGTCAGCACGCGCACCGGCAGGCCCAGGTTGCTCAGCGATTCGGCGTGGCCGGTGTAGAGCACACCATCGGGCTTGAGCTGGCCCAGCACCCGGCGCACGATCTCGGTCTTGGCCGGGTTGTCGAAGTAGATCAGCACGTTGCGCAGGAAGATCACGTCGAACTTCGGCAGCCACTCGGGCATCGGCTGCATCAGGTTGGCGGCCTCGAAGCGCACCCGCGCGCGCAGCTCACGCGTCATCAGCACCTGGCCGGTCTGCGTGCCCTGGCCCTTGAGGCAGAAGCGCTTCAGGTACTCGGGCGGCACCATGCGCGCGCGCTCCATCGGGTAGAGGCCGCGCCGGGCGGTGTCGACCATCGCGGTGGACAGGTCGGTGCCGATGATCTGCCACGGCGCCGCTTCACCTCGCGGCCCCAGCAGGTCGCTCATCAGCATGGCCGCGCTGTAGGCCTCTTCGCCCGACGAACTGGCCGCGCTCCAGACCTTGAACTCCTGCCCCGGCGGCAGGTCGGCCAGGCGGTCGGCCAGGTCGTTGTAGTGCTGCGGCTCGCGGAAGAAGTAGGTCTCGTTGGTGGTCAGCCGGTCGATCAGGCGCGTCATCTCCTGCGCCGGCGCACCGCCGCGCAGCAGCTTGTCGACATAGGCCTCGATGTCGTTCTCGCCGGCCTCGTTGGCCAGCCGCTGCAGCCGGCCGGTGACCAACGCCTGCTTGCTCTGGTTGAGCTTGATGCCCGAGACGCTCTCGAACAGCTGGGTCACGGCGTCGAAGGCCTTGCTCGACAGCGGTTTCATCGTGCGTGCTGCTGCGGTGCCAGGCGGAACTGCAACATCAGCGCCTGCAGTTCGTCGGCCTTGCCCGACAGCTCGTCCGCGGTGGCCGACAGCTGCTCGCTGGCGGCGGCCGTCTGCTGGGTGGTGTGGTTGAGGTGGTTCATCGCGGTGGTGATCTGGCCCACGCCGTCGCGCTGCTCGCCCGAGGCGCTGGCGATCTGCTGCACCAGGGTGCTGGTCTTCTGGATGCCCGGCACCATGCGCCCGAGCAGCAGGCCGGCGCGCTCGGCCAGGCCCACGCTGCTGCCGGCCAGCTGGCCGATCTCGCGGGCGGCGGTCTGGCTGCGCTCGGCCAGCTTGCGCACCTCGGCGGCCACCACGGCAAAGCCCTTGCCGTGTTCACCGGCGCGCGCGGCCTCGATGGCCGCGTTCAGCGCCAGCAGGTTGGTCTGGTAGGCGATGTCGTCGACGATGCCGATCTTCTGCGCGATGCTCTTCATCGCCGCCACCGTCTGCGCCACGGCCTGGCCGCCGTCCAACGCCTCGCTGGCGGCCTGGGTGGCGATGCCGTCGGTCAGGTTGGCGCTCTGGGCGTTCTGCGTCACCGAGGCGCTGATCTGGTGCAGCGACGCGGTGGTCTGCTCCACGCTGGCGGCCTGCTGCGAGGCGCCGTTCGACAGCGAGGCGGCGGTCTGCGAGACCTGTTCGGCCGCCTGCAGCAACTGCCGCGTGGTGCCGCCGACCTGGCGCACCGTGCCGGCAAAGGCCTCGATCAGCCCGTTGAGCTTGATGGCCACCTGCCGATGCACGCCGTGCAGCCGCTCGACCGGCATGCGTGCCGACAGGTCACCCTGGCTCGCGGCATCGACCACGCTGTCCAGCGCCTGCTCGGCCAGGCGCTGTTCGGTCATGTCCTGCCACTGGCCCACGGTGCCCAGCAGCTGGCCGCCGCCGGTGAAGATCGGCGTGGTGATCACGTCGTAGTGGCGGCCGCCCAGCACCATCGCGGTGGCGGTGCGGGCCTTCAGCGCGCGCAGGCGGCCCAGCGCGGCGTCGGGGTCCTTGTAGAACACGCCCACCGAGTTGCCGACCAGCGTGTCGGGGTTGAAGCCGGGCAGCTCGCGCCGGAAGGCGGCCACGTCGCGGTGCAGCACCTCGTCGAGCGCGGGGTTGATGTAGACCAGCTTGCCGTCGGCATCGGCGATGCGGATCGGCGTGGCCACCGACGCCAGCGCGGTGCCGATGCGCATGGCCTGCTCGGCATCGGCCGCGTTGGCCAGGGCCTGCGCGCCGGCGCCACGCAGCAGCGTGAGGCCGCGCCACAGCGTGGCCAGCGCACCGATCACCGGCAGCGGGGCCCACCACCAGGCGCCGGTGGCGGCCACGGCCGCGGTGCCGGCCAGAGTGGCCAGGCCCAGCAGCGCCACCACCCCTCCCTGCCGGCCCAGGCCGGCCGACGCTGCAGGGGGTGCGGGGAAGGCCTGGGAAGGCCGTTGCAGAGGGTTCATGGACGCTGCGCCTGGTAGGGAAATGGGGGGTGATGGCGGCTGGGGTGGCGGCCGGGCGGCAGCCGGATGCCGGCCGCCGTGCGCTCAGTGCGGGTTGTGGTCGGCGATCAGCATGCTCAGCTCCTGCTGAGCCAGCACACGGTCGAGCGCCAGCACGCCGATCACCTCGCCGCGGGCGCGGGTCATGCCGCGCAGGAAGCTGGCATCGATGCGGGTGCCCAGGGCCGGCACGGCCTCGATGCTGGAGGCGGGGGTGTCGAAGACCTCGTACACCGCGTCCACCAGCAGGCCCACCACCAGCGCCGGGTGGTCGGCGTCGTCGCCGGTATGGGCGTCGACATCGGTGGTTGGCGGCGGTTCGGCCTCCACCACCACCACGCAGCTGCGCCGGCCGATGGTGATGGGCGGCTGGCCCAGGCGGGCGGCCAGGTCGACCACCGGCACCACGGCGCCGCGCAGGTTCATCACGCCGCGCACGAAGTCGGGCGTGCGCGGCAGGGCGGTGAGGCGGCCCACCTCCAGGATTTCGCGCACGTCGTCGATCGACACGGCCATGGCCTCGTCGCCCACCGCCATGCGCAGCAGCGAGCAGTTCAGGTCGGTCGGGGCGATGCCGGCCGCACCGGCGCTGGTCATCATCGGCTTGGAGTTCATGGGGCGATCTCGCCAGGGGAATCGTTCGCGGGGCGCCGCGGATCGGCCAGCGACGGCATCACGCCGTGAAGGCCGGCACTTGCGCGCGCGCTTTGCGCCCGAACTTCAAGCCGGCGGCGTCGGCCTGCACCGCCGGCCGCGTGCTGGCGCGGGCGGTGCCGCGCTGGCCATCACCGTCGAGCTGGAAGCGCGCCATCAGCTCCTGCAGCCGCGCCGACTGGGCCGACAGCTCCTCGGCGGTGGCCGACAGCTCCTCGCTGGCCGCGGCGGTCTGCTGCGTGGTGCTGTTGAGGTGGTTCATCGCGTTGGTGATCTGGCCCACGCCGTCGCTCTGCTCGCCCGAGGCGGCGGCAATCTCCTGCACCAGCTCGCTGGTGCGGTTGATGCTGGGCACCATGCGCTCGAGCAGGCTGCCCGCGCTCTCGGCCAGCTGCACGCTGTTGCTGGCCAGCTGGCCGATCTCGCGCGCGGCGGTCTGGCTGCGCTCGGCCAGCTTGCGCACTTCGGCGGCCACCACGGCAAAGCCCTTGCCATGCTCGCCGGCGCGTGCCGCCTCGATCGCCGCGTTCAGCGCCAGCAGGTTGGTCTGGTAGGCGATGTCGTCGACGATGCCGATCTTCTGCGCAATGCTCTTCATCGCCTCGGCAGTCTGGCCGACCACCTGGCCACCCTGCTTGGCCTCGGCGGCGGCCTGGGTGGCGATGCCGTCGGTCACCGTGGCGCTCTCGGCGTTCTGCTTGACCGAGGCGCTGATCTCATGCAGCGAAGCGGTGGTCTGCTCCACGCCGGCGGCCTGCTGCGAGGCGCCATGCGCCAGCGACTGCGAGGTCTGCGACACCTGGTTGGCGGCCATGCTCAGCTGGTCGGCGGCCGAGCGCACCTCCTGGAAGGTCTGGCTCACGGTGTTGATCAACTGGTTGAAGTTCTCGCACAGCCCGGCGTGCAGGGCGATCTTGCCGGTGGTGGGGATGCGGCGGCTGAAGTCGCCCTGGGTGGCGGCGCCCACGGCCTCGCTGACCTCCTGCGCCACCTGCGCACCCGATTCGGCCTCGGCGGCGCTGTCGATGGCGCGGCGCTTGGCATCGGCGAACTCGAAGCCCAGCCGCGTCTGCACGCGCTTGAGCGAGATCATCGAGCGGGCCAGCTCGTCCGTGCCGCGGGCGTCGACGATGCCGTCGAACACGCCCTGGGCAAAGCGGTCGAGCAGCTGCTCGCATTGGCGCAGGCCGCGGGTGAGGCGGCTGGCCAGTCGGGCGCCCGACACCAGCGCCAGCCCG
>Ga0155495_1185_pt1 | contig 14875 bp, 15 predicted proteins | sample RifCSPhighO2_12_FD_107153 | JGI IMG/M metagenome (GOLD analysis project Ga0155495, IMG submission 107153) | Burkholderiales bacterium RIFCSPHIGHO2_12_FULL_69_20
CGCCGATGGCCAGCACCGGGTCGCCCACCTGCAGCTGTTTCGGGTCGCCCAGGTGCACCGTGGGCAGGCCCTTGGCGGCAATGCGCAGCACGGCGATGTCGGTGGCTGCGTCGCTGCCCAGCACCTGGGCGGCGAACTCACGCCGGTCGGCCAGGCGCACCGTCACCTCGCGGGCGTCCTTCACCACATGGGCGTTGGTCAGGATCAGGCCGTCGGCGGCGACGATGAAGCCCGAGCCCAGGCCTTTGAACGGCTGGCTGGCCGATGGCCCCCGCGCCCCGGGCAGACCGCGGAAGAAGCGCTGGGGCGCGTCGGCGTCGGCCTCGTCGGCGGGGCGCGAGCCCTCGACGGTGACGCCCACCACGGCAGGCCCGTACTGCTGGACGATGGCGCGGTAGTTGGGGGTGCTGCCCGGCAGCAGGGCCACGAGCGGCGCTGCGGCAACGGTCATGGTCGATGGCGTCGCAACCGTTGCAGCCACCGCAGCCGCGGGCCGGTGCAGCCAGGGCAGGTCGATGGCGCCGGCGGTGGTCACCGCGGCCAGGCCACCGCCCAACAGGGCCCAGGCCAGGGGTTTGAGGAGGGGACTCATGCGATGCGGCTCCTAACGGGGCGGGACGCCCCGACGATGCAGGCAGTCTGGGTCGGCCGCGTGTGCGCCGCATGAGCGCCAGATGAAGCGTTCGTTAAGCGCTGCCGATGGTGCGCCAGGGCAACGCAGCGTCTCGCTCAGACCATCGGTGGCGCCAGTGGGTGGTCGTAGCGGATGTGGCCGTGGTGGACTGCCACACGGTCGTACAGGCGGCGCGCGCGCGCATTGCTGTCGTGGGTCAGCCAGTAGTAGCGTGCCGCGCCGTGATCCCGGGCACACCGCGCCAGGTGGGCTATCAGTGCCGCAGCCACGCCCTGCCCGCGCACGGCCGGATCGACGAACAGGTCTTGCAGGTAGCACACCCGATCAGCCCAGACGCTGCCATGGAACACCGCATGGGCAATGCCCACCAGCTGCTCGCCGCGACCGGCTGCGCCGGGCAGCCAGGCGCCCAGGCCCAGCATCGGCGCGCCACCGCGCAGGCGCTGCCAGGCTTGTTCGTAGCCGGCAGCGTCGACCTCGGTCTCGTAGAAGGCCTTGTAGCCACGCGCCAGCGGCTCCCAGGCCGCACGGTCGGCGTCACGCAGTTCGCCCAGACTCAGGGCCGTCGCAGCGGTCATGCTGCAGTCCCGTCGGGCGCCTGCATCCAGCGCGCCAGTTGATGCTCGGCGGGCGATGCACCGGCCTGCAGCGCGGCCACCAGCCCGGCCCGATCGGGCGCGCTGCGGTTTTGGCTGAGCTTGTACTTGCCCACCAGCGCGGTGAGCGGGATCTCGATGCAGACGATGGCCTTGAGCATCGCGGTGATGTAGTCGGGCGGCGCGTCGGTCACCGCCCAGGGGCGGGCCTGGCCGGCCTCGTGCCGCGCGGTCAGCTGGCTCACCAGCGCGTGGGCGGCGGCGGCCTCGTCCAGCACCACCAGCGGGCCACGCGCCTGCACCACCGCGTAGTTCCAGGTCGGCACCACCTTGCCATGCTCGCGCTTGCTGGCATAGCCGTTGGGCGAGATGTAGCCCTCGGGGCCCTGGAACACCACCAGCGCCTCGGGCGCGGCGGGGCCCGTACCCGCCGGTGGCTGCCACACAGGGTTGGCGCGCGCCACATGGCCCACCAGCGTGCCCAGCGTGCCGCGCTCGGGCTGCAGCATGAAGGGGATGGCATTGGCCACCGGTGCGCCCTGCGCATCGGTGGTGATCAGCAGGCCCAGCGGGTGCTGGCGCAGCAGCGCATGCAGCAAGGCGGGGCGGGTTTCTTCGAAGTGCTGGGGCAGGTACATGGTGGGTCCTCGGGGTCAGGCCGGTGGCAGCACCGGCTCGCAACACACCTCGGATTTCACCGAGTTGGCGATGAAGCAGGCATCGTGCGCGGCGTGGTGCAGGCGGTGGATCTCGGCGGCATCGGGCTGGTGCTCGCCGGCAAAGCGCACCGCGGGCCGCAGCGTGACGCGGGTCATCGCCAGCCGGCCTTCGGCATTCTTGGCCATCACGCCATCGGCGGCGTCGCGGTAGTCGTCGACCACCCAGCCGGCGCGGCAGGCGATGTCGAGGAACCACAGCAGGTGGCAGCTCGACAGCGCGGCGACGAAGGCCTCCTCGGGGTCGACCGCCGCGGCGTTCGACATCGGCAGCGGCACCACGCTGGGCGACGACGAGGCGGGCACCACCACGCCGCCGTCGAAGTGCCAGGCGTGGTGGCGGCGGTAGCGGCGGTCGGTGAAGGGCTGGTCCTCGCGTTGCCAGCAGATCGTGGCGGTGTAGGTCGACATCGGGTGGCGCATCGGTTGAAATTGGCCCTTGAGCGTAATCAGTTTCTGGCTCGATCAAGGAACCAATTCAGGATGAACCGTAGAGCCAATGTCGAGGTCAGGTCGCCGCCGTCCAAACGCATGGCGGTGTACCAGCAACTGCGCAGCGCCATCGAGCAGGGCAGCCTGGCGCCAGGCAGCCGCCTGCCGCCCACGCGCACGCATGCGCAGGTGCTGGGTGTGGGGCGCAACACGGTGCTGTGGGCGCTGGAGCGCCTGCAGGCCGAGGGCTACGTTCGCTCGCGGGTGGGCGATGGCAGCTACGTGGCCGAGGGCGTGGCCGCTGCGCGCCCGCGGCCGCTGCCGGCCGTGCCGGCGCTGTCGCAGCGGGGCCGCCGGATGGCGGACGCCGCGCAACGCTGGCAACCGCCGTCGGGGCCGGCGACAGCGTTTCGCATCGGCGCCCCCGAAGTGGCCAGCTTTCCGTTTGCGCTGTGGGATCGGCTGGCGCGCCAGGCCACGCCCGCCCAGCGCCAGGCCCTGGCGCAGTACCTCGACCCGGCGGGCCTGCCGGCACTGCGCGAGGCCATCGCACAGTGGCTGCTGGTGTCGCGCGGCGTGCGCTGCGACGCCGAGCAGGTGTTGGTGACCTCGGGTTCGCAGCAGGCGATCGACCTGGTGGGCCGATTGCTGCTGGATGCCGGCGACGAGGTGATCGTCGAAGACCCCGGCTACCCCGGCATACGCGCCAACCTGGCCGCGCACGGCGCGCAGGTGCGCCCGACGGCGGTGGATGCGGAGGGCCTGGACATCGCCGCCACGATGGCCGCCGCCCCGTCGGCGCGACTGGCCGTGGTGACCCCCACGCACCAGTTTCCCCTGGGCGTGCGCATGACGCTGTCGCGCCGCCTGGCGCTGATCGACTGGGCCCGTGCTCGGCAGGCCTGGGTGGTGGAGGACGACTACGACGGTGAGTTTCAGTATGGCGCCCACCGCACGCCGGCGTTGTGCAGCCTGCCCCATGGCGGACGGGTGCTCTACGTCGGCACCTTCTCCAAGACGCTGCACCCGGGACTGCGCCTGGGCTTCCTGGTGTTGCCGTCCGCGCTGGTGCCGGCGTTTGCCGCGGCCAAGGCGCTGAGTGACCGACACAGCCCGGGCGACGCCCAGGCCGTGCTGGCGCGATTCATCGCCGAGGGCCACCTGCTGCGCCACCTGCGCCGCATGCGCGAGCTCTACCAGGACCGCCAGGCGCAGCTGATCGAGGCGCTCGCGCAGGCCAGCGGCCACGCGGCCCTGCTGCGACCGAGTGCCCACGGCATGCACCTGCTGCTGGAGGCGCCACCGGGCGTCGACGACCGGCACTGGTCGCGCGAGGCGGCCGGCCGCGGCGTGATGCTGGCACCGTTGTCGCGCTACACCGTGGCCTCGCAGCGCCGCGGCTGGCTGTTCGGCTACGCGGCCTACGACGTGGCCACGCTGCGAGCGGCCACTCAGGCGGTGGGCCCGTTGCTGAGTGCCGCGTTGCGCGGTCGGGGCGACACCCCCGATCCGTCGGCAACCGGGCCTTGATCCGGCCGCTACGCACCCGCGCCGCCCAGGGTCAACGACCCCGGGACGAGCCGGAGCCCGATCAGAACAACGTGAAGCTCAGCCAGTAGGACACGCCGGCGACGAAGGCCGACGCCGGGATCGTCAGCACCCAGGCCCAGACGATGTTGCCGGCCACGCCCCAACGCACCGCCGAGGCATTGCGCACCGAGCCCACGCCGACGATGGCACCGGTGATGGTGTGGGTGGTCGACACCGGGATGCCCAGCCCGGTGGCGATGAACAGCGTGATCGCGCCGCCTGTCTCGGCGCAGAAGCCGCCCACCGGTTTCAACTTGGTGATGCGCTGGCCCATGGTCTTGACGATGCGCCAGCCGCCGAACATGGTGCCTGCGCCAATGGCCAGGTAACAGGCCCAGATCACCCAGGTGGGCGGCATCTTGTCGGCCACGTTGACGTAGCCGGCGGCGATCAGCAGCATCCAGATGATGCCGATGGTCTTCTGCGCGTCATTGCCGCCGTGGCCCAGCGAATAGGCGCCGGCCGACACCAGCTGCAAACGGCGGAACCAGCGGTCCACCTTGCGCGGCGAGGTGCGACGGCAGATCCAGCCCACCAGCACCATCATCAGCGAACCCAGCACGAAGCCCATGAACGGCGAGACGAAGATGAAGGCCACGACCTTCAGCACCCCCGCCCCGATCAGCTTGCTGGTGCCGGCCTTGGCGATCACCGCGCCCACGATGCCGCCGATCAGCGCATGCGAGCTGCTGCTGGGGATGCCGTACCACCAGGTGACCACGTTCCAGAAGATGGCCCCCACCAGCGCACCGAACACCACGTGGTGGTCGATCACGCCCGGATCGGCGATGCCCTTGCCGATGGTGGCCGCCACGGTGAGGTGGAAGACGAAGATCGCCACCACGTTGAAGAACGCCGCGAACAGCACCGCCTGCTGCGGCTTGAGCACGCCGGTGGACACCACCGTGGCGATCGAGTTGGCGGCGTCGTGGAAGCCGTTCATGAAGTCGAAGCCGATCGCCAGCACGACGAGCAGCGCCACGACCCAGAAGCTGATCTGCAGAGCGTCCATGGTCAGGCCAGGCCGGCCATCATGAGTTTTCGAGGACGATGCCCTCGACGAGGTTGGCCACGTCCTCGCAGCGGTCGGAGATCGACTCCAGGTGTTCGTACACCGCCTTCAGCTTGATCAGCTCACGCACCTCGATGTTGTCGCGGAACAGCTTGCTCATCGCCGAGCGCATCACCCGGTCGGCGTCGCTCTCTAGGCGGTCGATCTCTTCGCAGGTCTTGAGCGCGGCCTCGGCCACCGCGGCCTTGCTCAATTGCGGCAGCAGGCTCACCACATGCTGCACGCGCTCGCAGCACTTCACCGAGATATCACCCAGGCGCAGCACGTCCTCGTTGACGTTCTTCAGGTCGTACAGCGACATCACTTCGGCCGAGTCCTGCAGCAGGTCGAGGATGTCGTCCATCGCATTGATCAGGCCACGGATCTGGTCGCGGTCGATCGGCGTGATGAAGGTCTTGTGCAGCAGGCGGTTGACCTCGGCCGTGATGCGGTCGGCCTGCTTCTCGGCGCTGTCGACCTCGGCGTTGTACTTCTCGCGCAAGGTCTCGTCACTGTAGTTCTGCACCATGGCCATGAAGGCGCGCGCCCCCACCGCGATGTGGTTGCCGTGTTCGTTGAACAGCTCGAAAAAGTTGCCTTCGCGCGGCAGCAGCTTGCCGAACAGCATGGGGTGGTCTCCAAGGGGCCCGGCCACCGCACAGCGGCCCGACAAATGTCATCAAACCGTCATCGGCTTGTCATGACACGATTGTAGGGGGCAGCTTTCAGTCGGCCAGGCGCTGCACCCGCTGGTCGGCCGTGCCAGCCAGGTGCGGCTGCAAGGGCCCCAGGCCCGGCGCCACCAAGCCGGGCGCCAGTTCCAGCAACGGTTGCAGCACGAAGGCGCGCAAGTGCAGGCGTGGATGCGGCAGGGTCAGCGCGGGCGTCTGCAGCAGGGTCTGCCCGTGCAGCAGCAGGTCGAGGTCGAGCGTGCGCGGCGCATTGGGATAGGGCCGCTGGCGGCCGAAGATCTGCTCGACGCCCTGCAAGGTCGTCAGCAGTTCGGGCGGCGAGCAGGTCGTCTCTAGCATCACCACGGCGTTGATGAAATCGGGCCCACTGGCGTCTACCGGCGCGCTGCGGTAGAGCGACGACACCTGCTGCAAGCGGCAGCCTGGCAGCGCAGCCAGTGCGGCCAGCGCCGCACGCACCGTGGCGGGGGCATCGCCCAGATTGGCGCCGATGCCGACGTAGGCAGTCGCGGTCACGCCGGGGTGGTCAGGCCGGGGCGGTCAGGCCATCAATCGGCGGACGGGGCGCCCCCGCCGCTGTCGCCCGCTGCCGCACCCGCCCCGGCACCGCCACCCGCGGGCTTACGCCGACGCCGGCGGCGCTTGCGGGCAGGCGCGTCGCCGCCGGCAGCCGGCTCATCGCCCTCGGAGGCCTCGGTGTCCGGCGACTCGTCGGCAGGCTCGTGGTCGCCGCCGTCCTCGCTGGCAGCCGAGGCCGACGCGCCACCGGCCGGTTTCGGTCCGCGTGCCGGCGCGGCCTTGCGCGCAGCGCCGCGGTGGGATTCGCGCACCGCCGCCAGCAGCGCTTCACGCTCTTCGTCGGTGCCCAGCGAGAAGTCTTCCCACCACTCGGCCAACTCGACCGGCGCCTCGCCGACATCGGCCCGCAGCCGCAGGAAGTCGAAGCCGGCGCGAAAGCGCACCTGCTCGATCATCGAGAACGCGGTATTGGCCTGCCGGCGCTCGAAGCGCGGCTGCATCATCCAGATCTCGCGCATGTCGGCGCCCAGCTTGCCGCGGCCGCTGATGTCGCCGACGCGCGCGTCGAACACCGCGTCGATGGCCTGCTGCAGCGCCGGCACCAGGTGCTCGCCCGCGGCCTGGTGGGCGCGCCAGCCGGCCAGCACGTCGTGCCACAGCAGGCAGGCCAGCAGGAAGCTGGGCGCCACCGGTTTGCCCTCGCCGACGCGGCGGTCGGTATCGGCCAGCGCCATGCGGATGAATTCCTGCTGCTGCGGTGTGCTGCGCGCCTCGTCGTAGACCGCATCGAGCACCGGGAAGATGCTGCGATGCAGGTTCTGCGCCCGCAACGCCTCGATGCTGGCCAGCGCGTGGCCGGTCTGCAGCAGCTTGATCATCTCGTCGAACATTCGCGAGATCGGCACGTTGGCCAGCAGCGGCGCCAGTTCCTGGATCGGCGCACCGGTCTTCTTCTCGAAATCGAAGCCCAACTTGGCGGCAAAGCGCACCGCGCGGATGATGCGCACCGGGTCTTCACGGTAGCGCGTGGCCGGGTCGCCGATCAAGCGCAGCAGCTTCCTCTTCACGTCGGCGAGGCCGTGGTGGTAGTCAACCACGATCTGGCTCTCGGGGTCGTAGTACATCGCGTTGACGGTGAAGTCGCGCCGCGCCGCATCCTCGACCTGCGGGCCCCACACGTTGTCGCGCAGCACCCGGCCGCTGGCGTCCACCGCATGCGCCGAGCCGGCCAGCGCGGCCCGGCTGGTCTTCTCGTTGCCCTCGACCTGCGTGGCCTCGCTGTTGTCCATGTAGGCGCGGAAGGTGGACACCTCGATCACCTCGTGGTCACGCCCGCGGCCGTGGATCACGTGCACGATGCGAAAACGCCGGCCGATGATGAAGGCGCGGCGGAACAGCCCCTTCACCTGCTCGGGCGTGGCGTCGGTGGCCACGTCGAAGTCCTTCGGGCGCAGCCCCACCAGCAGGTCGCGCACCGCGCCGCCCACCACGTAGGCCTGGAAGCCGGCCTGGTGCAGCGTGCGCACCACCTTGACCGCGCGTTCGTCGACCAGGTCGGGGTCGATGCCGTGCTCGCTGACGGGCACTTCCACCCGCTTGCCGGCGGGGATGCGCGGCACCACGGGCGCCACGGCCATCGCGGCGGGGGCTGGATCGCCAGCGGCCGCCGCAGCGCCCTTGCCCAGCAAGCGGTTGATGAATTTCTTGATCATGCGAACAACCTCAGGATGCGCCAGCCGCGCTCTTGGGCAATCGCCTCAAGCGCCGGGCTGGGATTGGTGGCCACCGGTTCACTCACCAGCTCGAGCAGCGGCAGGTCGTTGGTGGAATCACTGTAGAACACGCTGGCCTCGAAATCGGCCAGCCGGTGGCCCAGGCGGGCCAGCCACTGGTGCACGCGGTCGATCTTGCCCTCGCGGAACGAGGGCACGCCCAGGATGCGGCCGGTGGCCGCGCCATCGGCATCGCGCTCGAGCTGCACCGCCAGCAGGTGCTCGACGCCGAAGGCATCGGCGATCGGCCGGGTCACGAACTCGTTGGTGGCGGTGACGATGGCGATCAGATCGCCGGCCGCACGGTGGCGCGCCAGCAGCTCGAATGCCGGCGGCAACAACTGCGGCTGCATCACCTCGGCCATGAAGCGCGCGCTGGCCGCGGCCTGCTCGGTCAGCGGACGCAGGCGCCAGGCGCCGGTGGTGAAGGCGATGTACTCGGCGATGTCCAGCGTGCCGGCCTGGTACTGGCGGTAGAACGCGTCGTTGCGCTGGCGGTGCAGGTCGGCGTCCACCCAGCCTTGGTCGACCATGAACTCGCCGAAGGCGTGGTCGCTGTCGCCGGGGATCAGCGTGCCGTCGAGATCGAACAGCGCGAGCTTCATGCTTGGCTGCCTTGCTCGGCCAGCATTTTCTTCAGCAGCGGCACCGTCACCGGGCGCTTCTCGGCCAGCGCAAAGCCGTCGAGCCGTTCGAGCAGCGCCATCAGGTGCGCCATGTCGCGGCGAAATCGTGTGAGCAGGTAGTCCATCACCTCGTCCGACAGGAAGATGCCGCGGCGGTCGGCCTCGCGGCGCAGCGCGGCGCGGGTTTCGGCCTCGGCCAGCGGCTGCAATGCAAACACATGGCCCCAGCCCAGGCGGCTGCGCAGGTCGTCGCGCAGCGGCAGGTCGACCGGCGGCAGCCGGCCGGCCGCCGCCCATTGCACACCGTGGCTGCCGGCCTCGACGAACAAAGCAAACGCGGCCTGCTGGTGCTCGGCGTCCAGCGCCTCGCAGCGGTCGACCACCACCAGGCTCCAGCCTTCGTCCAGCACCCAGGGCAGCGCGTCACCGGCATCGAACCAGCCGATGCGCTCGCCCTGCCCCTGGTGCATGGCAGCCAGCGCACGCAGCAGCCGCGTCTTGCCGCTGCCGGCCTCGCCCCACAGATACACCGGCGCCGCGGCACCGGCGCCGGCCACCAGTCCACGCAGGTGTTGCACCGCCTCGGCATTGCGGCCCACCACCAGCTGGTCGAAGCCTTCGGCCGGCGGTGGGGTGATGGGCAGGGGCAGCTGTTTCATGCCGTCATCCGCCCGCGAACAACCGGCTGCGCAGGTAGGACGCATGCGCGCGGCGCAGCGCCACCAGCGCCACCGCACTGGCTGGCAGCGCGATCAGCACGCCGACAAAACCAAACAGCTGACCAAACGCCATCAGCGCGAAGATCACCGCCAGCGGGCCCAGGCCGATGCGCTCGCCCACCAGCCGCGGCGTCAGCACGAAGCTCTCCAGCAACTGGCCCAGGCCGTAGACCGCGGCCACCAGCAGCACGCCGGTGAGGCTGGCGAATTGCAGCAGCGCCGCCAGCAGCGCCAGTGCCAGCCCCAGGCCGAAACCCAGGTAGGGAATCGCCACCGCCAGCCCGGTGAACACACCCACCGGCAGCGCCAGGTCGAAGCCCACCGCCGCCAACGCCGCCGCGTAGAACACCGCCAGCGCCACCATCACCAGCAACTGGCCACGCAGGTACTGGCCCAGCACCGCGTCGCATTCGTCGATGAATCCGTGCACCGTCTCGCGCAAACGCGGCGGCACCAGCGCCTGCACCCGCTCGACCAGGCGCAGCCAGTCCATCAGCAGGTAAAACAGCACCACCGGCACCAGGATGACGTTGCCCAGCAGCGACAGCAGCACGCTGCCGCCAATGCGCGCCGAGGCCAGCGCGGTGGCCAGCCAATCGCCCAGGTTGGCGTCGAACAACTGCGCCAGCCAGGCCTTGATGCTGGCCACGTCCAGGCTGACGTTGATGCCCAGCCGTGCCAGCAACGGGCCCAGCGAGGTGTTCAGGCGGTCCAGCAGCACCGGCACCTGGGCCTTGAGCAGCGGCAGCTCCTTGGTGATCACCGGCACGATCAGCAGCAGCACCGCCAGCGCCAGCAGCAGCGCGCTGACCTCGACCAGCAGCACCGCCAGCAGGCGCGGCCAGCGCCTGACAACCAGTTGCTCGACCACCGGGTGCAGGGCATAGGCCAGCACCGCCGCCACGATGAAGGGCGTGAGCACCGGCGCCAGCAGCCACAGCAGCAGTGCGGCGACAGCGGCCAGGGCGGTCCAGTTGAGGGATTGGCGTTGGGCGGGTGAGAGGGTCATCGGCGGGAGGTGCCCGGGCGGCGGCGGTGCACCGAGGGCCCGGCGCGGCAGACGCATGCCAAGGTGCAACGCGCTTGCACGCCGCTGCACGCATCAACCATTGTAGAAGCCGCCCTCAATGCAGCCGGGGCGCGCCGTCGCGCCGCAATTCGGCCAGCCGCTCGCGCAGCGCACGGGCATCGTCGGCCTCGGGGCGCGCGGCCAGGTAGGCGGCCAGGTCGTCGGCGGCCTCGGCCGGGCGGCCCAGCTCGGCCCAGGTGAGACCGCGGTCGCGCTGCTCTTCGGCCGCTTCCGGCAGCAGCAGCACCAGGCGCTGCTGCACCGCCAGCAGGCGCGGCCAGTCCTCGGCGCTGCGGTGGATCTCCTTCAGGTTGAACAGCAGCCGCGCCAGGATGTCGCGGGCCGGCGCGGCCTGCAGGAACAGCCCCAGCGGCGTCTCGAAATCCCCCTCCAGCCCATGGCGGGCGCGGTAGGGCGCCAGCCGCTCGTCGAGCTCGTCGCGCGACAGCGAGCGGCCGTTGAACGGATCGATCACCACCTCGCCCTGCGGCATGCGCAGCTTGATCAGGAAGTGCCCCGGGAACGACACCCCGCTGGCCTGCAACCCCAGTTGCCCGGCCAGCTCGATGTAGAGCAGCGCCAGCGTGATGGGTATGCCGCGCCGTGTGGCCAGCACCTCGTGCAGGTAGCTGTTGCGCCGGTCGTAGTAGTTGTTGACGTTGCCGGCAAAGCCCAGCTCGACGAAGAAATACTGGTTCAGCGCACGCAGCCGGCGCAGTGCCGGGGCGTCTGCCGGCAGGCGCGCCTTGAGCCGGGCGGCGAGGCGATCGATCTCGCCCAGCACCGCTTGCGGATCGAGGCCGGGCTGCTCGTCCTGCGCCACGCAGATGGCCGCCTCGACCAGCGCAAAGCCCTCGTCCTCGGCCACCAGGGCCGCGAAGTAGGCCAGCGCGCCGGGCGCCACCAGCAACAGATGCTTCATCGGCACGAGTCTAGGCCTTGCGCATGAAGCTGCGAAGCCGGATGCCCAGCAGCGCCAGCGCGCTGAAGTACACCGCCGCTGCCGCCGCCAGCGCTGCGGCCATGGCGCCGGCACGCAGCAGTTCGTGCTGTCCCAGCGCCAGCCAGTCGATGTGGTGCGCGGCCAGCCACATGCCCATGCCCATCACCGCGCTGGCCACCACCACCCGCAGCGCAAAGCCGGCCCAGCCGGCACTCGGCACATAACTGCCACGGCGCTTGAGGCCCCAGATCAGCGCCCCCGCATTGGCATTGGCGGCCAGGCCGATCGACAGCGCCAGCGCGGCCACCCCCATGCCCAGGCCGAGGATCAGCCCGGCGTTGAAGACCTGGGTGAGCACCAGCGCACCGATGGCCACGCGCATCGGCGTCTGCATGTCCTGCTGGGCGTAGTAGGCCGGTGCCGCCACCTTCACCCCCACCAGGCCGATGACCCCGGCACCGTAGCCCATCACCGCCAGCGTGGTCATGGCCACCGCGTTGGCATCGAAGGCGCCGCGATGGAACAGCGTGGCCACCATCGGCTGGCCGAACACCGCCAGCGCCACCGCGCAGGGCAGCGCCAGCATCAGCACCAGGCGCAGCCCCCAGTCGAGCAGGCCGGAGTAGACGACCATGTCGCCCTGCGCCCGCGCGGCCGACAGCTGCGGCGTCAGCACCACGCTGAGCGCCACGCCCAGCAGCGCGGTGGGCAACTCCATCAGCCGGTCGGCGTAGACCAGCGTGGACACCGCGCCGGTGCCCATGTGCGAGGCGATCTGCGAATTGATCATCAGCGAGATCTGCGCCACCGACACACCCACCATCGCCGGCGCCATCTTGGCCAGGATCTGCCGCACGCCCGGGTGCCGCCAGGCGGCCAGCAGACTGGCGGGCGTCAGACCGAACTTCGGCAGCATGCCGATGCGCAGCAGCGCCGGCGCCTGGATGGCCAGTTGCAGCAGGCCGCCGATCATCACGCCCACCGCCAGCGCATACACCGGCTCGATGCCCCGCGCCTTGAATTGAGGCACCAACAGCAAGGCCGCGCCGATCACGCTGAGGTTCAACAGCACCGGGGTGAAGGCCGGGATGGCGAAGCGCTTCCAGGTGTTGAGCACGCCCGAGGCCAGCGCCACCATCGACATGAAGCCGATGTAGGGGAACATCCAGCGCGTCATCACCACCGCGGCGTTCTCGGTGGTGGGTGCAAAACCCGAGGCCAGCAGGTAGACGAACAAGGGTGCGCCGACGATGCCCAGTGCGCAGGTCACCAGCAGCGCCCAGGCCAGCACGGTGGCCACGGCGTCGACCAGCGCGCGGGTGGCGTCGTCGCCGTCGCGCGCCCGGGTGGCCGCCAGCAACGGCACGAAGGCCTGCGAGAAAGCCCCTTCGGCAAACAGCCGGCGCAGCAGGTTGGGGATGCGGAAGGCGATCTGGAACGCGTCCATCATCGCCGAAGTGCCGAACAGCGCGGCACCGATCTGCTCGCGCACCAGGCCGGTGATGCGCGACAGCAGCGTGAGGGCGGAAACGGAGAAGGCGGCCTTGAACAGGTTCATGCGGGCGGGGGCAGGCCCGGGCAGCAGGGGCTGCCACCAGAGAGGACCGAGCGGCGATTATAGGAAGCGCATGGCACCTGCCTTTGCCAGCACGTCCAGTGGCTGCTATACTCACGGTCTTTGCCCAATCCGGATCACATAACAGGGTCCGAATCAAGACCCGTATCAGGATCCGCATCAGGACCTGCACCAGGACCCGCACCAGCATGGCCACCGCATCCAAAGCCAAGAAGAAAACCGTCCGCCTCGCATCGGGGCGCAAGCGCGCCCGCCAGGACGTCAAGCTCAACAGTGCCAACACGGCGCTGCGCTCGCAGTTCCGCACCGTCGTCAAGAACGTGCAGAAGGCCCTCGACAAGGCCGCTGCCGGTGGTGACAAGGCCGCTCCGGCCACGCTGTTCAAGCACGCCCAGAGCGTGATCGACTCGATCGCCGACAAGGGCATCTTCCACAAGAACAAGGCCGCTCGCCACAAGAGCCGCCTGTCGGCCAAGATCAAGGCCCTGACGGCTTCGGCCTCGGCTGCAGCCTGATCGTTCTGTCCGGACGGCAAACGAAAGCCCGCGTCAGCGGGCTTTTGTCATTCTGGCCCGCGCCAGCGGGATTGCTGGACCGCGTTGTGGGCCGAGTTGTGGTCCGTCAGGCCGCCGGCTTGGCCGGTGATTCCGGCAGCAGACAGGCTTCGACCACCTGAAGCTCGTTGTCGCGGGCGAAGTTCATCACGAAGTCCCAGGCCATCGGCTCCAAGTCGCGCAGCGCCTCGTTGACGATCACGCACTTCACGCCCTCGATCACCCGCGGCACGCAAAAGGGCGAGTAGCCGATGTGCGCGCCGATGCCCGAACCGTACTGACCTGTCTTCGGACGGAAGCTCGACAGTGCACCCGCCAACCGCTCCGACCAATCGCTTGGCCGAAAGGTCTTGCCCGCCCGGGTGATGCCCTGGATGAAGAACTCGCGCGGTTTGGGAGCGGACGACATGCGGGCCGTGGTCGGTTGGGCGGGGTCGGTGAGACCGGTTTGCGACGGGGGCAGCGGGATGATCGGCAAGTTGATCGGCCGCAGTACCCGTCGCACCGCCGCCGTTTCCCCCTTCGGGAAAACCGCTATTGTGCCGTGGAAGTGCTGCGCTGCAGCATGCATCGGAACCCCCTGACGCTGATCGATCCTGATTTATCGGCATAGCGCGGTGCCGCTTTAGAATGTTGGCCCCGGGCCGGCGCGCTGCCATGGTGGGAACCATGGCAACGGACACGCCGGCTCTTTTCATTGATCGATCGCTTTTTCGGAGCACCGCGATGACGTCCCATGTGATGAACACCTACGGCCGACTGCCTTTTGCGCTGTCGCACGGCCGAGGCTGCCGCGTCTGGGACACCGAAGGCCGTGAATACCTCGACGGCCTGGGCGGCATCGCCGTCAACACGCTGGGCCACGCCCACCCGAAGCTGGTGCCGGCGCTGCAGGATCAGGTGGCCAAGCTGATCCACTGCAGCAACTACTACGCCGCGCCGATGCAGGAGACGCTGGCCGCCAAGCTGTGCGAGTTGTCGGGGCTGGACGCGGTGTTCTTTTGCTCCACCGGGCTGGAGGCGAACGAAGGCGCGCTGAAGATCGCGCGCAAGTTCGGCCACGACAAGGGCATAGCCCGTCCCGAGATCATCGTCTACGAAAAGGCCTTCCACGGCCGCTCGATCGCCACACTGTCGGCCACCGGCAATCCCAAGGTGCAGGCCGGCTTCGGCCCGCTGGTCGAGGGTTTCGTGCGCGTGCCGCTGAATGATCTGGACACGGTGCGCGAGGTGGCCCGCACCAACCCGAACGTGGTGGCGGTCTTCCTCGAGACCATCCAGGGCGAAGGTGGCATCAACCCCACGCGCATCGACATCCTGCAGGGCCTGCGCCAGATCTGCGACCAGCAGGACTGGCTGCTGATGCTCGACGAGGTGCAGTGCGGC
>Ga0155495_1165_pt2 | contig 14739 bp, 15 predicted proteins | sample RifCSPhighO2_12_FD_107153 | JGI IMG/M metagenome (GOLD analysis project Ga0155495, IMG submission 107153) | Burkholderiales bacterium RIFCSPHIGHO2_12_FULL_69_20
GGCGCCCAAGCGTGAAGCCGCCGAGTTGGCTGTAGCGCCCGACGACGCCGCCCGCCACGGCCTGCTGCTGGCCCAGGTGATCGCCGACACCCGCGACCTGGTCAACACACCGGCCGAGCACCTGGGCCCGGCCGAGCTGGCGGACGCGGTGCAGCAGGTGGCGCAGGCCCACGGCGCGCGCTTTCGGCAGACGGTGGGTGACGACCTGCTGAAGGCCGGCTTTCCGGCCATCCATGCGGTGGGCCGGGCAGCGGTGCAGGCACCGCGGCTGATCGAGCTGAACTGGGGCCGACCGAAGGCGCCGCGCATCACGCTGGTCGGCAAGGGCGTGTGCTTCGACTCGGGTGGCCTGGACATCAAGAGCCCCGAGGGCATGCGCCAGATGAAGAAGGACATGGGCGGCGCGGCCAACGCACTGGGCCTGGCCGCGCTGATCATGTCGCTCAAGCTGGACGTCAGGCTGCAGCTGCTGATCCCGGCGGTGGAGAACGCCATCGCCGGCAACGCCTACCGGCCCGGCGACGTGATCCCCACCCGCGCCGGCCTGCACATCGAAATCGGCAACACCGACGCCGAGGGCCGGGTGATCCTGTGCGACGCACTGGCCTACGGCGCCGAGTCCGAGCCCGAGCTGCTGATCGACCTGGCCACGCTGACCGGCGCCGCGCGCGTGGCGCTGGGCGGCCAGCTGCCGGCGCTGTTCTGCCGCGACATGGCGCTGGCGCGTGAGCTGGTCGACCTCAGCCTGGCGCTGCACGACCCACTGTGGCACCTGCCGCTGTGGCGCGACTACCACCCCGGCATCGAGAGCGACGTCGCCGACATCGTCAACACCGGGCGCGGCCCGCAGGCCGGCGCGATCAATGCCGCGCTGTTCCTCGACGACTTCGTGCCGGCCGGCATCCCCTGGCTGCACATCGACCTGTACGCCTGGAACGACAGCACCCGCCCGGGCCGGCCCGCCGGTGGCGAGGCGCAGACGATCCGCACGCTGCTGGCTTACTTGCAGCAGCGCTACGGCGCGCGCTGACGCCGCAGGCGCAGATCAGGGCAGTCGTTCCAGTGCGTGCTGGTAGGCGGGCTGGTGCATCAGCTCGTCCCAGGGCAGTGGCGGGCTCAGCGGCAGCAGGTCGAGCCGGCGTGCTTCGCTGTCGCCATCGGGCCGCCAGCGGCCGTCGGCGTGCGCAGCCATCAGGCCGTCGAGCAGCGCGTCCACCGCTTCGCCGCCGTCGACCGACTGGTTGCACAGCAGCACCAAGTCGCAGCCGGCGTTCAGTGCGGCCAGCGCGCCGTCCAGCGTGCTGCCGGCCACCTTGGCGCCTTCCATGCTCAAGTCGTCGCTGAAGATCGCACCCTGGAAGCCCAGGTCGCCGCGCAGGATGTGCCGCAGCCAGCGCTCTGAAAAGCCCGCCGGCATGGCATCCACCTTGGGGTAGATCACATGCGCCGGCATCACGCTGGCCAGGCTGGTCGACAGCCATTCGTAGGGCTTGGCGTCGTCGGCCAGGATCGCCTTCAGCGAGCGCTTGTCCACCGGCACCGCCAGATGGCTGTCGGCCTTGACGTAGCCATGCCCGGGAAAGTGCTTGCCGCAGTTGGCCATGCCCGACAGCAGCAGGCCGTGCATCAGGCTCTTGGCCAGCATCGTCGCCACGCGCGCATCGCGGTGGAAGGCGCGGTCGCCGATCACGTTGCTGCCGCCATGGTCCAAGTCGAGCACCGGGGTGAAGCTCAGGTCGACGCCGCAGGCGCGCAGCTCGGCGCCCAGCACATAACCCGCCGCGGTGGCGGCATCGGTGGCGGCCAGGGCGTCGCGCATCCAGGCCTCGCCCAGCGCGCGCATCGCCGGCAGGTGGGTGAAACCGTCGCTGCGAAAGCGCTGCACCCGGCCGCCCTCGTGGTCGACGCAGATCAGCACGTCGGGGCGGATGGCCTTGATCTCGGCGGTCAGCGCGGTGAGCTGCGCGCGGTCGATCCAGTTGCGGGCAAACAGGATCAGCCCGCCGGTCAGTGGGTGCTGCAGGCGGCGGCGGTCGTCAGCGTTCAGCTTTGTGCCGGCGATGTCGAGCACCACGGCGGCGTGGCCGATGGTCGGGTCTTGGGTCATGTGCTTGCTCATGGGACAGGGGCTTTCTCCACCACCACGAAGGAGGCGGCGTAGTCGGATTCGTCGGTCAGGGTGACATGGGCCTGCAGGCCCATCGCGGCAAACCAGTCGGCCAGCGCGCCGTTCAGGCGCAGCACCGGCGCGCCGCTGGGCAGGTTGAGGATCTCGCAGGCGCGCCAGGTCATCGGCAAACGCATGCCCAGCCCGATGGCCTTGGAAAACGCCTCCTTGGCCGAGAAGCGGGTGGCCAGGTAGGCCACGCCGCGCACCTCGGCGCGGGTGCGGCGGGCGTGGAATACCTGCAATTCGGTGGGGCCCAGCACCTTCTCGGCAAAGCGGTCACCGCGCCGCGCCAGCGTGGCGCGCAGGCGGCGGATGTCGCAGATGTCGGTGCCGATGCCGTGGATCACACAAATGCCTGTTGAATGCAGCGCTGGTAGTCGCGCACGGTCTCGGCCAGGCCGAGTTCCAGCGCATCGGCGATCAGCGCATGGCCGATCGACACCTCCAGCACGCCGGGCACGGCGCGCAGGAAGTCGGTCAGGTTGTCGCGGTTCAGGTCATGGCCGGCGTTGAGCTCCAGGCCCACTGCCAGCGCCGCCTGGGCCGCCGCGGTGTAGCGCGCCAGCACCTCGGCCTGCGCCGGGGTGCCATGGGCACTGGCATAGGCCTCTGTGTAGAGCTCGACGCGGTCGGCGCCCGCGGCGCGCGCAGCCACCATCATCTCGGGGATAGCGTCCATGAACAGGCTGACCCGCACCCCCAGCGTGCGGGCCTCGTCGATCACCGGCTGCAAGCGCGCCAGATCGCCCGGGAAGCGCCAGCCGTGGTCGCTGGTGAACTGGTCTTCGCTGTCGGGCACCAAGGTCACCTGGTGCGGCCGCAGCGCGCGCACGAAGTCCATCAGGTTGTGGAAGGGATTGCCCTCGATGTTGTACTCGGCTTCGGGCCAAGCTTTCATCAGCGCGGCCAGGTCGTGCACGTCCTGCGTGCGGATGTGGCGCGCATCGGGCCGCGGGTGCACGGTGATGCCCTGCGCGCCGGCCTCGAGCGCGATGCGCGAGAGCTTCACCACGTTGGGGATGCCCAAATGCCGCGTATTGCGCAGCAGCGCGATCTTGTTGACGTTGACCGACAGCGCGGTGCGATGGCCGCGGGCGTGGGCTTCGGGGGCGACAAGCGGGTTCATGGCGGCGGGCTCAGGGTGACGTGGCGCGATCGGCGGGCAGCGGTGCATCCAGCAACCGGCGCACGTCCAGCATCATCTGGCGGGTGCGCAACGGCGGCGAGCCCAGATGATAGTGAAGCAGCGTGCGCAGTTGCCCTTTCAGCGCGGGCAGCGCCACCTGGCAGGCGCGGCGCAGCGCGTCGCGGTCGTTGGCATCCAGTGCGGCCTGCAGCGCCAGGCACAGCGCGCCGCTCAACGCCGGTTCGTCGCCCGCGACCGTCACCAGGCCGGCCTCGCCCTGCAGGCGATAGTGGCGCGTGGCCTGCACCCGCTCTTGCGTGGTGGTGTTGCAGGCCAGATCGGGCAGCACGCCGGTCTCGCGCAGCAGCAGCAGCTCGAAGGCCCGCAACGGTGATTCATCCTCGGCCGCCGCCAGGGCATGCAGCGTGTCGGCATAGGCGTCGAACAGCTGCTCGTGCGGATCACCACGCGCCAGCAGCTTCATCAGCAGCTCGTTGAGGTAGAAGCCGGTGATCAGCCGCGCCGGCGGCAGCGTGGCGCCGGCACCGGCATATTCAGCCGAGCGCAGCGTCAGGATGTCGGCGCCCTCCTCGCCCTTGGGCCGGGCGGTGGCCACCAGCAGGCGCTGGAACGGCATCAGCACCGGGCGCAGCTGCGAATACGGCCGCTTGGCGCCCTTGGCCACCGCCGCCACGCGGCCCTGCTCACGGGTGAACAGGTCGAGGATCAGGCTGGTCTCGCTCCAATCCCACTGGTGCAACACATACGCATGGTGCGTTGCAGCCCGGCTCATCGCGGGTCATTCATAACCGTAGGACCGCAGATGCTCCTCGCTGTCGGCCCAGCCCGAGCGCACCTTGACCCACAGCTCCAGGAAGACCTTGCTGTCGGTCAGCTTCTCCAGCTCTTGCCGGGTCTCGCTGCCGATGCGCTTGAGGCGCTCACCGCCCTCGCCGATGACCATGCCCTTGTGCGCGTCGCGCTCGACCACGATGGTGGCGGCGATGCGGCGCAGGTTGCCTTCTTCCTCGTACTTGTCGATCACCACGGTGGCGCTGTAGGGCAGCTCGTCGCCGGTCAGGCGGAACAGTTTCTCGCGGATCAGCTCGGCCGCCATGAACTTGTCGCTGCGGTCGGTGAGCGCGTCTTCCTCGTACATCCAGGGCTGCTCGGGCAGGTAGGGTTCGACGATCTTGAACAGCCGCTCGACATCGCCGGGCTTGGTGGCCGACATCGGCACGAACTCGGTGAACGGATGGCGCTCCTGCATGCCCTTGAGCCAGGGCATCACGTCGGTGCGGCGCGTGATGGTGTCGAGCTTGTTGGCCACCAGGAAGGCCGGCTTGTCGGTGGGCAGCAGCGCCAGCACCTTGGCATCGTCGAGGGTGAACTTGCCGGCCTCGACCATGAACAGCACCACGTCCACGTCGCCCAGCACCGAGGTGACGGTGCGGTTCAAGTTGCGGTTGAGGGCGGTGCGCCCGCGGATGTCCTTGGTCTGGAAGCCGGGCGTGTCGACGAAGACGAACTGCGTATCGCCCAGCGTGCGGATGCCGGTGATGCGGTGGCGCGTGGTCTGGGCCTTGCGCGAGGTGATGCTGATCTTCTGCCCCACCAGTGCATTGAGCAGAGTCGACTTGCCGACGTTGGGCCGGCCGACGATGGCGATCAGGCCGCAGCGACGGCCCTCGCCCGCCAAGGGGTCGACGGGGGGCATGGACGGCTGGGATTCTTCGGTGGTCATGGTGAAGCTCGGGTGGGCGGCCTAACAAGGCCGGTCAGGTGGCATCACCTGGGATCGTGGATCTTGGAAGGGCAAGCAGCGCGGGCGACCGGCTCACGAACGCAACGCGCTGCCGGGCTTGTCGCTGGCCTTCAATCGGCCCAGCATGCGGCGTGCGGCCTCCTGCTCGGCGGTGCGGCGCGACCTGCCCTCGCCCTGCTCGGCCAGGCCCAGCGCGGGCACGGCGCATTCAACGTCGAAGGTCTGCGCATGCGCCTGGCCACGCGTGGCGACGATGCGGTAGCTGGGCACCGGCAGCTTGCGCGCCTGCAGCCATTCCTGCAGCTCGGTCTTGGCGTCCTTGCTCCAGCTGTCGGTCTCGGTGCTGGTGATCAGCTCGCCGAACAGCTGGCGCACCAGTTGCGTGGCTGGTGGCAGGCCGGCATCGATGAAGATGGCGCCGATCAGCGCCTCCACCGCATCGGCCAGGATCGATGGGCGCTGCGCGCCGCCACCGCGCGCCTCGCCCTCGGACAGCCGCAGCACCTCGGGCAGGCCCAGCACCAGTGCGGCGCGGTGCAGGCTGTCCTCGCGCACCAGGTGGGCCCGCACGCGGGTCAAATCGCCCTCGTCAGAGACGGCAAAGCGCTCGTAGAGCAGGCTCGAGACCGCCAGGTTGAGCACCGCGTCGCCGAGGAATTCGAGCCGCTCGTTGTGGTCGGCGCCAAAGCTGCGGTGGGTGATCGCGCGCTGCAGCAGCGCCGCATCGGTGAAGCGATGGCCCAAGCGGGCTTGCAGCGCTTCCAGGCGTGAATCGGGGCGGGGGTCCATGGGCTAAGTGTGAGGCAAGCAGTGGGCCGGGCCAAGCGACCGGGTCGGCCGGATCAACCGCGCCCGCCGACGGTCACAGGCTCACTTGGAGCGCCCGGCGTACTTGATCAGCAGGAACACCGGGCCGAAGAGTTCGATTTCTTTCTCGTAGGCAAAGCTGATCACCACCCGGCCGTTTTCCTTGGTGATGTCGAGTTCCTTGCTTTCGACCGAGCTGATCGTGGCGTCGATCTGGCGCTGCTTGTCGAACGACGTGCGGATCTCGGGCACCGTGTTGGCCGGCGACGCCGCGATGCGGTCGACCACCCCTTGGATGGTGTAGAACTCGGTCACCGTGGGCACCACCCGCACCAGCAGGTAGCCGATGAAGCCGACCACGATGGCCCAGGCCAGCAGGCCGATCAGCGTGAGGCCGGATTGGCGGGCCAGCGACCGTGCCGCGGGGTGGGAAAGTGAGCGAGTGCCAGTCTTCATGGTGCCCCGGTATGGACGCAGCATCAGTTGAACGAACCAATGCGGCGCAGGTTGCCGAAGTTCATCCACACCATGAAGGCGCGGCCGACGATGTTCTCGTCGGGCACGAAGCCCCAGTAGCGTGAATCCTGCGAATTGTCGCGGTTGTCGCCCATCACGAAGTAATGGCCGGCCGGCACTTTGCACGTGACGCCCTCGGCGGTGTAGCGGCAGTTGTCACGAAAGTTGACAAAGCTCTCCATCGGCCGGTAGATCGACGCCCGCTTGGGCTCGACCAGGATGCCGTGCGCCACCTCGCCCAGCTTCTCGGTGTACTTGGGCATGTAGCGCAGGCTGTCGTCGTCGTAGTAATCGCCCTGAGACTGCACCGGCACCGGCTGGCCATTGATGCTGAGCGCCTGGTTGGTGTAGCTCACCTCGTCGCCCGGGACGGCCACCACGCGCTTGATGTAGTCGACCCGCGGGTCGACGGGGTAGCGGAAGACGATCACGTCGCCCCGCTTGGGGTCGTTGTTGGCGACGACCTTGGTGTTGAGCACCGGCAAGCGCACGCCGTAGTGAAACTTGTTCACCAGGATCAGGTCGCCGACCAGCAGCGTGGGAATCATCGAACCCGACGGGATCTTGAACGGCTCGAACAGGAACGAGCGCAGCAGGAACACCGCCAGGATCACCGGGAACAGCCCCGCCGTCCAGTCCAGCCACCAGGGCTGCATCAGCAGCCGCTCGCGCGCCTCGACCACGTTGCCATCCACCTGCTGAATGCCCATCTTGCCCAGTTCGGCGCGGCGCTGGCGGTCCTGCGCACTCAGCGCCTCGGCGGCGGCCACGCGCGCCGGCGCAAACCGGTAGCGCTCGGCCAGCCAGTAGACCAGCGTGACCACCGTCAGCACGAACAGCAGCAGCGAGAAATTGCCGATCCAGTAGCCCAGGTACCAGCCCGCACCGTAGACCAGCAGGATGCCGTACAGCGCGGCGGTGAGGACACTCATCATGGGTGTTGTTCTGGAAGAGGGAGTGTGGATCAGTCTTCGACCTGCAGGATCGCCAGGAAGGCCTCTTGGGGCACTTCCACCGAGCCGATCTGCTTCATGCGCTTCTTGCCGGCCTTCTGCTTCTCGAGCAGCTTCTTCTTGCGGCTGATGTCGCCGCCATAACATTTTGCCAGCACGTTCTTGCGCAGCGCCTTGATGTTCTCGCGCGCGATGATGTTGGCGCCGATCGCCGCCTGGATCGCCACGTCGTACATCTGCCGCGGGATCTGCTCGCGCATCTTGGCCGCCACCGCACGGCCGCGGTACTGGCTTTGCGCGCGGTGCACGATGATCGACAGCGCATCGATGCGGTCGCCGTTGATCAGCAGGTCGACCTTGACGACGTCGGAGGCGCGGTACTCCTTGAACTCGTAGTCCATGCTGGCGTAGCCGCGCGACACGCTTTTAAGCTTGTCGAAGAAGTCCAGCACGATCTCGGCCAGCGGCATGTCGTAGGTCAGCATCACCTGGCGGCCGTGGTAACTCATGTTCAACTGCATGCCGCGCTTCTGGTTAGCCAGCGTCATCACCGGGCCGACATAGTCCTGCGGCATGTACAGGTGCACCGTGACGATGGGCTCGCGGATCTCCTTGATGCGACCCAGGTCGGGCATCTTGCTGGGGTTCTCGACCTGCAGCACCTCGCCATCGTTCAACTCGACCTGGTAGACCACGCTGGGCGCGGTGGTGATCAGGTCCTGGTCGAACTCGCGCTCCAGGCGCTCCTGCACGATCTCCATGTGCAGCAGGCCGAGAAAGCCGCAGCGAAAGCCGAAGCCCAGCGCCTGTGACACCTCGGGCTCGTAGCGCAGCGAGCTGTCGTTGAGCTTGAGTTTCTCCAGCGCGTCGCGCAGCTGGTCGTACTCACTGGCCTCGGTCGGGTACAGCCCGGCAAACACCTGCGGCTGGATCTCCTTGAAGCCGGGCAGCGCCTCGGTGGCCGGGCCGGCGTTGTTCGGCAGCTTCTTCTCGATGGTGACGGTGTCGCCCACCTTGGCCGCCTGCAACTCCTTGATGCCGGCGATCAGGAAGCCCACCTCGCCGGCCTTCAGCTCGTCGCGCGATTCGCTCTTGGGCGTGAACACGCCCAGTTGCTCGAGCGGGTAGACGGTGTTGGTGGCCATCATGCGGATGCGGTCGCCCTTCTTGAGCACGCCGTCGACCATGCGCACCAGCATCACCACGCCGACGTAGTTGTCGAACCAGCTGTCGACGATCATCGCCCGCGGCGCTCCGTCGGGGTTGCCCTTGGGCGGCGGCATGCGCGCGATCACCGCTTCGAGGATCTCGTCGATGCCCATGCCGGTCTTGGCCGAGCAGGGGATGGCGTCTTCGGCGTCGATGCCGATCACGTCCTCGATCTCGGCCTTGGCGTTCTCGGGATCGGCGTTGGGCAGATCCATCTTGTTGAGCACCGGCACCACGGTGACACCGAGGTCCAGCGCGGTGTAGCAGTTGGCCACCGTCTGTGCCTCGACCCCCTGGCTGGCGTCGACCACCAGCAGTGCGCCTTCGCAGGCCGAGAGCGAGCGGCTCACCTCGTAGCTGAAGTCCACGTGCCCCGGCGTGTCGATCAGGTTGAGGTGGTAGACCTGCCCGCTCTTCGAGGTGTAGCGCAGCGAGGCGGTCTGCGCCTTGATGGTGATGCCGCGCTCGCGCTCGATGTCCATCGAGTCGAGCACCTGTGCTTCCATCTCGCGGTCGCTCAAGCCACCGCAGCGATGGATCAATCGATCAGCCAGGGTCGACTTGCCGTGGTCGATGTGGGCAATGATCGAGAAGTTTCTGATGTGGTCCATGGGTTCGATCAGGCGCTGTGGCCGGCATGCAGATCACGCTCGAGCCGGGCTCAAAGCGGGCGCATGGCGGGGCGCGGTGTGGCGGGGCTAACAGCCCTCGAAAGACATAAAAAAAAGGCACGTCCAAAGAGGAGACGCGCCTTCCAACAAATGTTTGGCAACTGCTTGTTGGGCCTTCATTGTAGCCAAAACCACCGGGCTGGAAGCCGCGCCGTTGCTGGATGTCCGGCCGTTGCAGGGTGCCAACAAGCCGTAATTATCCACAGCTTTTGCACAGGCTCTTGTGGATGCTTGGCCACTGCGTTGGGGCGGCGCAACACCCAACGCAGCTCCAGGCTAAAGACCGGTTCAACAGGCCTGATTCTAACTGGACAGACGCGCAATCGCGCCCAGACACGACTCGAAGCGAGTGATCACCAACTTTTAAATCTGCAAAATCTGCGGATTCGACGCCGTCAGATGAGCGGGCGCGTCCGGCCGGACGGGCTCGATCTCCCGTGATGCGAAAAGACCCGCCGCGCCACTCGGATGCGCCGGGCCGTCCGCAGGCGCCTGGCTGCATCAACGAGCTGGCCGGATCACCAGGTAATTGACCCACTCACCGCGCCGCACCATCACGCTGACGGCACGTGCCTTCTCCACCTTGGCCGACACCGCCATGAACTGCCGGACATCGGCGATCTCGGTGTTGTCCAGATCAAGGATCACGTCGCCCTCGCGCAGCCCGGCGCGGGCCGCCGCGCCTTCGACCGCATCGACGCGCACGCCGCCCTTGAGCTTGAGATCACGCTTGGCCACCTCGCTCAGGTCGGTGACCGTGAGGCCCAGCGCGCTCTTGCTGCCGGCCGACGCCACTGGCGCATCGGACTGCGCCACGCGGGTGGGTGCATCGGGCTCGAACTCGGCCACGGTGACCGTCACGTCCCGATAGGCGCCACGCCGGAAAACCTGCAGCACGGTCTTGCTGCCAGGCCTGGTGGCGCCCACGATGCGCGGCAGATCGCCCGACTTGTCGATGGCCCTGCCATCGACCTTGGTGATGATGTCGCCAGCCTCGATGCCGGCCTTGTCGGCCGGGCCACCGCTCTCGGCACCGCGCACCAGCGCCCCGGCGGGCTTGCCCAGACCGATGGACTCGGCCACGTCCTTGGTCACCGGGGCGATGGTCACGCCGATGCGCCCGCGGATCACCCGGCCGGTGGTGCGCAACTGCTCGGCCACGCGGCTGGCCTCGTCGATCGGGATCGCGAACGAGATGCCCATGAAGCCGCCCGAGCGGCTGTAGATCTGCGAGTTGATGCCCACCACTTCGCCACGCATGTTGATCAGCGGCCCGCCCGAGTTGCCGGGATTGATGGCCACGTCGGTCTGGATGAAGGGCAGGTAGTCGCCGGTGTCACGCGCCTTGGCACTGACGATGCCGGCGGTGACGCTGTTCTCCAGGCCGAACGGCGAGCCGATGGCCATCACCCATTCGCCCACCTTGAGCCGGCTCACGTCGCCCAGCTTGACGGCCGGCAGGCCGGTGGCCTCGATCTTGACCACGGCCACGTCGGTGCGCTTGTCCAGGCCGATCACCTTGGCCTTGAACTCGCGCTTGTCGGTCAGCGTGACCATCAGTTCGTCTGCGCCATCCACCACATGGGCGTTGGTCATCACCAGGCCATCGGCGGTGAGGATGAAGCCCGAACCGACGCCACGCTGCTGCGGCTCTTCGTCGCCACCACCGCCGCCACGGGGCCCACCCCGCCCGCCGGGCAGCGGAATGCCGAAGCGGCGGAAGAACTCTTCCATGTTGGGATCCATGCCGCTGCCACCCCCGCCTGGCATGGCATTGCGACCGGCGCGTTCCATCGTGCGGATGTTGACCACCGAGGGCCCCACCTTCTCCACCAGTTCGGTGAAGTCGGGCAGCTCACCGCGCGGTGTGGCCGCACCCACCGGCGCCGCCAGCGCCGTGGCGAGGCCCAGGGCCAACGCAGATTGCAACGCCCAGCGGCGGCCCGCACGCAGCGAATACTTCATCGAGAAAGCCAGATCGGACATCCACTCACCTCATCATCGACCAACGAACTGCCGCGGGGAACGGGCGCTTGTTCAGCGCTTGCGCTCCAGCATGGCTTCGAACTGCTGCACCGTGGCCATGGGCACCTCGCCCACCACGGTGATCCACCAATCACCACGCCGCACCATCAGCGTGTGCGACGCGCCCAGGCTGGTGCCCATGGCCTGCTTGTGGCGCTGCGCGTCATAGAGCTCGATGAACACCGAGACCTGCGCCAGCCCATCGGAGAACACCGACTGCAGCACCTGCACCGGCACGTCGGTCTCGGCCGCGGCATCGAGCGGGCGGCGGGTGCAACTGACCATCTGGAACCCGGGCACCGGTTTGCTCAGCGCCCAGCCCTCGGCCTCGAGCTGGGTGCGCTCGGCCTGCGGCCGCAGCACCCGGTAGCCATCCAGCTTCTTCATCGCCCGCAGGATGGGTTCGGGTTGCGGCCGGCCGCCGATCTGCACATCGATGAAGGTCGACGACTCCAGCACCTCGCCGCCCGGGCTCAGCACGTCGTTGCGCAGCAGCAGGCCGGTTTCGCGGTCGGCCCACAACCGTTGGGCAAAGCGCAGCTTGTCGCGCGGCTTGAGCATCAACACGTCCACCTGGTGGCCGGCGACACGCTCCTTGCCGACGTGGCGCAGGTCGTAGCTGTCCAGACTGCGGGTGTCGGCGGCGGCGGGCAAGGCCGGGAACTCGGTCACGGCGTCGCGTTGTCCGGCCATGGCCACCTTGGTGGCAGGCCACAGCGTCAGCACCTGGTCGTTGTGGCGGTATTGCAGACGGGCGCGGCCATCCAGCACTTCGAGTCGTTCATAACGCTGACGGCCGTCGCAGTAGTGCACGACCTTGGCGCTGGAGAGCACGCCATTGGCGCTGAACATCAGCGTGCCCTGGTAGCTGGACGTTGCGGCAGCCTGCTGGATGCGCTGCAGCCAGGCGACGCCCTCCAACGGCGCCGTGCCGGCGACCGCAGCGCCTTGTGCGGTGGCCAGCAATGGCGCGCAAACCAAGGCCAGCCCCCAGCCCACGCCCAAGCCGATCCGGCCCAGCCGCCGCCGGGCCCAGGTGATGCCCATGCTCACTGGCCCTCGAAGACGATCTGCACGCGGTGCTCGGCACCGCCGGCCGCGGCCGTGCCGTTGGCCAGGCTGCGGTGCGCCGACAGGTAGCGGTCGAGCCGCGCGTCGCGCACCAGCATGCCCGAGGCGGCCATCGCCCCGGCGGGCGCGGCAGCCAAGGTCGGGCCGGCGACGGGCTCGGGCGACATCACCCGGGTGACCACCATCACACCCGCCACCGCCACGAAGCCTGCGGCCACGGCCGCCGGAGCCATCATGCGGCCCAAGCGCCAGCGCAGGTGGCGGGCACGCGGCAGCGGCGCGCCGTTGGCCACCTGCAGGGCCACCGCACCCGCCGCATCAGCCGCTGCCGGCGCATGCACCAGCGGCGCTGGTGCCAACGGCACGGGTTCATCGGCCAGACGGGCACGCAGCGATTGCAGGAAGGCTTCGTCGCTGGCGGGCCGGGTGGCGAGGTCTTCGCTGCGCAGCACATCGCCGATCAGGTGGTAGGCATGCCAGCTGGCGCGCGCATCGGCGTCGTGGCGCCAGGCTGCGCAGGCCTCACCGGCGGCGCCCGGTTCGAGGTCGCCGTCCATCAGCGACGACAGCGCCTGTCGGGCCGCCGCGGAAGTTTCTGATCGGTTCACCATGATGCTTGTTCAACTCCAGGGGCCAGGGGCGCGGCCGCAGGGCCATCGCCAATCCGTTTGCTCGACACTGTCATCATCACCACCGCTCGCCCTCGCGCGTGTCGAGCAACGGCCGCAGCCGCTGCGCAATCGCTTCACGCGCCCGGAAGATACGCGAGCGCACCGTGCCGATCGGGCAATTCATCAACTCCGCAATCTCTTCATAGCTCAGGCCCTCGATCTCGCGCAGCGTGATGGCCTGGCGGAGATCCTCCGACAAGGCTTCGATCGCTGCGTTCACGGCCTGGGCGATTTCCTTGCTGGCCAGCACCGCCTCGGGCGTTTCGCCGTCGGTTAGTTCGCGCTCGACACGGGAAGTTTCATCGTCGTCGTCATTTGAACTGGCGCGTGCCGATTCGGTCACCAGCGGATCGCGCTTGAGGTCGACCAGCGCCTTCTTGGCGGTGTTGACGGCGATGCGGTAGAGCCAGGTGTAGAACGCGCTGTCGCCGCGGAACTGTGGCAGCGCGCGGTAGGCGCGGATGAAACTTTCCTGGGCGATGTCCTGCACCAGATCGACGTCGCGCACCATGCGCGCGATCAGACGTTCGATGCGCCGCTGGTACTTGACCACCAGCATCTCGAAGGCCTTGTGGTCACCGCGCTTGGCCCGCTCGACGATCGCGACATCGCTGTCGTCCACCGTCATGGCGCGGCTCCTGGGCGGTCACTATCGTCGGCATCCGACGGCACCTCGCCCGCATGCGCCCCCAGTGCCACCCGCAAGCCGTGCCAGGCGGCACCAGCACCACGCTGACTGGCCACGCGCCACAGCGGCCGGGCGCCATCGGCGCCATGCAGGCGCAACAGCACCCACACGCCCAGGTCCAGCGTCACTTCCAGGCGGGTCAATGGCCGGTCGATCGAGCCTCGCCAGTGCCAGGCCTGGCCGTCCCAGCGCAGGCGGCCCGCATCGGCTGGCAGCGCGCGACGGGCCAGCCACGCACCCAGCGCGGCCATCACGACACCGGCGCACGCGGCGCCAGCCAGGACAGTCACGGTGAACCCCAGCGCAGCATGCGCCGCCGCCCACAGCGCCAGCATCACACCGGCCAGGCCGTGCAACAACAGGATCAACATGCGCTCGCGCCTGCCGGCGTCCAGTGCGGCATCAACCGCCGGGGCAGCGCGCATGCGCGTTGCCGGTGCCGCTCACACCCGGCGCAGAACCAGCGTGCCGTTGGTGCCGCCGAAGCCGAAGTTGTTCTTCACCGCCACGTCGATCTTCATGTCGCGCGCCGTGTTGGCGCAGTAGTCCAGGTCGCACTCGGGATCCTGGTTGAAGATGTTGATGGTGGGCGGCGAGATCTGGTGGTAGACCGCCAGCGCGCTGAACACCGACTCGATGCCACCAGCGCCACCCAGCAGGTGGCCGGTCATCGACTTGGTCGAGTTGACGACCAACTGCCGGGCATGGTCGCCGAACGCCAGCTTGATGGCATTGGTCTCGTTGAGGTCGCCCAGCGGGGTGGACGTACCGTGCGCGTTGAGGTACTGCACCGCGTCGGCGTTGATGCCGGCGTTGCGCAGTGCCGCGCGCATGCTGCGCTTGGGGCCGTCGACGTTGGGCGCCGTCATGTGGTGCGCGTCGGCACCCATGCCGAAACCGGCCAGCTCGGCGTAGATCTTCGCGCCGCGCTTCTTGGCGTGTTCGTACTCTTCGAGCACCAGCACGCCCGCGCCCTCGCCCAACACGAAGCCGTCGCGGTCCTTGTCCCAGGGCCGGCTGGCGGTCTTGGGATCGTCGTTGCGCGTGGACAGCGCCCGCGCCGCGGC
>Ga0155495_1192_pt1 | contig 14659 bp, 12 predicted proteins | sample RifCSPhighO2_12_FD_107153 | JGI IMG/M metagenome (GOLD analysis project Ga0155495, IMG submission 107153) | Burkholderiales bacterium RIFCSPHIGHO2_12_FULL_69_20
TGGACGAGCACATCTATCCCAACGAGGCCCGCCATGCCGAGCAGGCCGAGCGGCTGGGGCCCTGGGCGGTGCATCCGGTCATCGAGGAACTCAAGCCCCTGGCCAAGGCCGCCGGGCTGTGGAACCTGTTCCTGCCTGAGTCGTCGCATGGCGCCGGCCTGAGCAACCTGGAATACGCGCCGCTGTGCGAGATCATGGGCCGATCGTTTCTGGCGCCCGAGGTCTTCAACTGCTCGGCGCCCGACACCGGCAACATGGAAGTGCTGGCGCGTTATGCCACGCCCGAGCACCAGGCGCGCTGGCTGGCGCCGCTGCTGGCCGGCGAGATCCGATCCTGCTTTGCGATGACCGAGCCCAAGGTGGCGTCGAGCGACGCGACCAACATCGAATCGAGCATCGTGCGCGATGGAGATGAGTACGTCATCAACGGGCACAAGTGGTACACCACGAATGCCACCGACCCCCGCTGCAAGATCGCGATCTTCATGGGCAAGAGCGACCCTCACAACCCAAACCGCCACCAGCAGCAGTCGATGATCCTGGTGGCCATGGACACGCCGGGCGTCAAGGTGATCCGGCCGCTGCCGGTGTTCGGCTTCTACGGCATGCCCGACCGGGCGTCGGAAGTCACCTTCACCGATGTGCGCGTGCCGGCGTCGAACATGCTGCTGGGCGAGGGCCGCGGCTTCGAGATCGCGCAGGGGCGCCTCGGCCCGGGCCGCATCCACCACTGCATGCGGCTGATCGGGCTGGCCGAGCGGGCGCTGGAGCGTTTGTGCGTGCGCACCAAGTCGCGTGTGGCCTTCGGCAAGCCGGTGGCCGAGCAGGGCGTGACGGTGGAGCGCATCGCCGAGTGCCGCATCGCCATCGAGCAATCGCGATTGCTGACGCTGCATGCCGCGCACCGCATGGACACGGTGGGCAACAAGGTGGCCAGGACCGAGATCGCGATGATCAAGGTGGCGGTGCCGGCGATGGCCAGCAAGGTGATCGACTGGTCCATCCAGGCTCATGGCGGCGGCGGCACCAGCAACGACTTCGGCCTGGCGCATGCCTACGCGATGGCGCGTGTGCTGCGCCTGGCCGATGGCCCGGACGAGGTGCACCGCCAGCAGATCGGCAAGCTGGAGTTGCGCAAATACGCTTGATACCGCTTGAGGCTGCCGCTGCCCGCCTCAGGCTTGTCGGGCCCGCGCACGGTAGTCGCTGGGCGACAGTCCGGCGTGGCGCTTGAAGAAGCGGCTGAAGTACGCCGGGTCGTCGAAGCCCAGCTCGAAGGCCAGCTTCGACACCGGCACCACCACATGCACCAGCCGGCGGCAGGCCTCGCGCACCAGCCGGGCGTGCAACTGGTGCTGCGCGTTGTGGCCGGTCTCGGCGCGCACGATGCGGTTCAGGCGTTCGGTCGACAGCCCCAGGCTGTCGGCATACCGCGCCACCGGCCAGTGCGCGCGGTAGTGCGCCTCGACCAGCACCAGCCAGCGGGTGTAGAGCGATTGCCGCCCGGCGTTGACCCGCGTGCCGGTCTGCCCGTCGCGCTGCAGCCGCTGCGCCAGCCGCCAGACGATGGCGCGGGTGAGCCACAGCGGCACCGGCCCGTCGGCGCTGTCGGCGGCGTTGCTTTCGGTGTGCAGGGCCGCGAACAATGCGTGCAGGCGGTCGGCCTCGGGTGAGGCGGCTTCCAGCGTTGCGGTGCGGGGTGCTGCAAACGCCAGTTGCAGCGCGTCACTCGCGGCAGCGGCTTCGCCCTCGGCCAGCAGGCCGGCGTTGACGGTCAGCACGTAGCCATCGCTGTGCGGCGCAAAGCGGAAGGCATGCGCCACGCCCGGTGGCACCAGCAGCACCGCGGGCGCCTGGCAGGTGGTGCGGGTTTCGTCCAACATCGCCTCGACCTGGCCGGAGTGCAGCCACAGCACCTGGTGCAGGCCCTGGTGCCGGTGCGCGTCGATCTCCCAATCGTGCAGGCGGCTGCGTGAATCGATGGATTCGATGTGCAGCAGCGCGGGCGCCGGCTCGCCCTCCTCGCCATAGAGCGCAAACGTGGGCAGCTGGGTCAGCGCGCGCCGGCGGGCGGGCAGGCGGTCGGATGCGGTGGTCGGCATGTCAGTGAATCTACGTCAAAAGTACCAGCAATCGCGCCTTTGCGTGGATTGCCGCCCGACCGCGGTTTGACCAGAATCAGTTTCACCGACAGGGCTGCGCTGGCCCTTGAAGACGCCCTGCTGCCCTGCCGCCCCACAGGCGGGCGATGGCGGCACCGGCTTGTTGCATCCACCGATCCAGGAGACAAACATGAAGACCCAGGTTGGCATCATCGGCGGCGGGCCCTCCGGCTTGCTGTTGTCGCAGTTGCTGCATCTGCAGGGCATCGAGACCGTGGTGCTGGAACAGCACAGCCGCGAGTACGTGCTGGGCCGCATCCGTGCGGGGGTGCTGGAGCACGGCTTTGCCGCGCTGATGCGCGAAGCCCAGGTGGCCGAGCGCATGGACCGCGAGGGCGAGATCCACGACGGCTTCTACATCGCCCACGACGGCATCAAGGACCGGGTCGACCTGAAGGGGCTGACCGGAGGCAATTCGGTGGTGGTGTACGGCCAGACCGAGGTGACGCGCGACCTCTACGACGGCCGCGACAAGCTGGGCGGCATCGTGATCCACAACGCCGAGGACGTGAAGCCGCATGACCTGGAAAGCGCGCACCCCTACCTGACCTATCGCCAGGGCGACGAGGTCAAGCGCATCGACTGCGACTACGTCATCGGCTGCGACGGCTTCCACGGCGTGAGCCGCAAGTCCATCCCCAAGGACAAGATCCGCGAGTTTGAGCGGGTCTATCCGTTCGGCTGGCTGGGCGTGCTGTCTCGCACCAAGCCGGTGTCGCCCGAGCTGATCTACGCCAAGCACGAGCGCGGCTTTGCGCTGTGCTCGCTGCGTTCGCAAGTGCTCAGCCGCTACTACATCCAGGTGCCGCTGACCGACACCGTCGAGCAGTGGACCGATGAGTTGTTCTGGGCTGAGCTGAAGCGCCGCCTGCCCGCCGACGTGGCCAGCCAACTGATCACCGGGGCCTCGATCGAGAAGAGCATCGCGCCGCTGCGCTCGTTCGTCGTGGAGCCGATGCGCTTCGGCAACCTGTTTCTGGCCGGTGACGCCGCGCACATCGTGCCGCCGACCGGCGCACGTGGGCTCAACAGCGCCGCGTCGGACATCTACTACCTCTATCACGCGCTGGTCGACCACTACAAGAAGCACGACGACAGTGGCCTCGACGGCTACTCCGCCAAAGCCTTGGCGCGTGTGTGGAAGGGACAGCGCTTCTCGTGGTGGATGACGACGACGCTGCACCGCTTTCCCGAGGGCAGCGATTTCGACGGGCGCCTGCAGGACACCGAACTGGCCTACCTGTTCTCGTCGCCCAAGGCACTGGCCTCGCTGGCCGAGAACTACGTCGGGCTGCCGTTCTAGGCGGTTCGGCGGCTGATCCGTGGCGGGCCCGGCGGCAGGCATGTCGCCGGGCCACTTCTCGTCGACCCTGGGGTTTTGTACCGAATCCTGCCTTGCGAAGACGCGTATACCGGTTTGCCGGCGCTCAATTTATGAACTAACGCCATATGGCGACTAACAAACTACTCACCAAGCATCGATATGAATCTGCCCCCGTCGACTGGCGTTAGTTCGTTTATTGAGCACGACGACAGGTCCAAATTTCTTCAGCGCCGCCTCAACACAACGCGGCGCTGACAGGCGCGTCCCCCGCCCCCCCGCCCTCGTTCCGCCGTGATCAGCGCTTGGGGTCGGCACCCTCGATCTGCACCGCGCCACTGGGCACGAAGCTCACGCCGTGCTGCACCAGATAGTCGCGGATCAGCCGCCGAACCACCTGCGACGGCGTCACGTCCTGGCTTGCGCACAGCGCCTCGAACGCCTTCTTCTTCTTGGGATCGACCAGCACCGTCAGGCGCGCGGTTTTCAGTTCCATGCGATCTCCATAGGCCACTTTCATTATCATTCTAGTATCATCAAAAGCTGTTTCTATGGCATGACGAGCGGGCAGTCCAAGCCCGCTCGTCCCGCACCCTGGAGCGCCTTTCCTTGCCTTGCTTCGTCGACGACCGCGCTCAGCCGGTGGCGCTGTCCACCCCGCGGATGTGCGCGTCACGTTCGCGCGCCGCTCTGCCTGCATGAGCTCGCTCATCGCCGCCGTCCTGGTGCTGCTGCTGGGTGCCGCCGCCTGCCTGATGCCGGTGGGCAACCGCCGGCGCGCCGGCATCGGCGTGCTGTCGCAGGTCATCGCCACCGTGCTGGTGCTGACCACGGTGACGCCGGTGCTGCTGGGCGGCGCCCCGATCACCGGTGAACTGGCCTGGGCCCACCCGGTGGGCACGCTGCGCGTGCGGCTCGATGCGCTGGGCGCGTTCTTCCTGGCGTGGTCGCTGCCGATGACACTGCTGGGCAGCGTCTACGCCGTGGGCTACCTGCGGCCCTACTTCGACACCCCGCGGCACCTGGGCCTGCACTACGCGCTGCTGAACCTGACCTCGCTGTCGTTCGTGCTGGTCTACAGCGGCGACCACGCGCTGGTGTTCCTGCTCGGCTGGGAGATCGCGGCACTGGCCGCCTGGCTGCTGGTGATCTGGGACTACAGCAACCAGAAGGTGCGCTTCGCCGGCTTCAACTACCTGGTGTCCACCCACATCGGCCTGATCTTCCTGGTGGCGGCCTTCATGATCCTGTACACGCACACCGCGTCGTGGGATCTGGACGGCTTCGGCCAGTGGCTGCGCGGCCACGCCGGCGCCGAGCGCAACCTCGTCTTCCTGCTGCTGGTCACCAGCTTCGGCCTGAAGTCGGCGTTCTTCCCGTTCCACTCCTGGCTGCCGCGTGCCCATGCCGCCGCGCCCGCGCATGTCTCGGCGCTGATGTCGGGCGTGATCCACAAGGCGGGCCTGTACGCGCTGGTGCGCTTCATCTTCCTGATCGGCCGGCCCGACGAGTGGATGGGCTGGTTCCTGATCGGCTTCTCGGCGCTGTCGGCCGTGATCGGCGCGCTCTACACCGTCGGCCAGCGCGACCTGAAACGCCTGCTGGGCTATTCGTCGACCGAAAACGTCGGCATCGCCGGCATCGGCCTGGGCATCGGCTGCCTGGGTCTGGCCTGGGGCAATGCCACGCTGGTGGCGCTGGGCTTTGCCGGTGGCCTGCTGCACGTGCTGAACCACGCCTTCTTCAAGTGCCAGCTGTTCTACGCCGCCGGCGCGGTCTACCAGGCCACGCACACCGTCGACATGGAAAAGCTGGGCGGCCTGTCGCGCCTGATGCCGTGGACGGCACTCGGCTTCCTGCTGGGCGGCGTGGCGATCTCGGCGCTGCCACCACTCAACGGCTTCACCAGCGAGTTCGTGATCTATGCCGGGCTGTTCACCGGCCAGCCCATCGGCACCTGGGCCAAAGTGGCGCTCGGCATCGCCGGCGCCTTGCTGGCCTTCGTCGGTGCGGTCTCGGCGCTGAGCATCACGCGGGCCTTCGGCGTGGTGTTTCTGGGCGGGGCGCGTGAAACCAGCGTGCACCCGCCGGCCGAGGTCAGCCGCTGGATGCTGGCACCGATGGCCGTGCATGCGCTGGGCGTGGTCGTGCTGGGCGTGATGCCGGCGCTGGGCTTCATGCTCGTGCGCGGCCCGACGGCCATCGCGCTCACCGCCTTGCCGGCCGGCGGCGCCGATGTGCTGCAGCCGCTGGCCGACAACCTCAGCCGCATCGGCATGGTCTCGGGCGCACTGGCGCTGGCCATCGGCGCGCTGATCGGGCTGCGCCTGCGTTGGGCTCGCCGGCCGGCCGGCATGCACGTCGTCACCGGCCCCACCTGGGGCTGCGGTTATGGCGCCCCCAACCCGCGCATGCAGTACACCGGCTCCAGCTTCTCGTCGGACTTCGGCGCCCGCTTCAGCAGCGTGATGGTCACGCTGAAACGGCAGAAGGCGCCACAGGGCTACTTCCCGACCGACAGCTATGTGGTCACCGACTGCGTGGACGCTGTCGAACGGCGTTTGTTCTCGGTCATCAAGCACGGCGACGCCTCCGCCACCGAGCTGTCGGCCCAGCTGCGCGAGGACGATCCCCGCATCGCCTTCGGCGCGGCGCTGATCGCCATCGTGCTGGTGGCCGGGCTGGTCGTGCTGGCCAGCGGACCACTGCCATGAGCACGCTGATGCTGAGCGTCCACCTGCTGCTGGTGCTGGTGATGCCGATCCTGCTGGTCGGCCTGGTGAATCGCACCAAGTCGCGGTGGGCCGGGCGCCAGGGGCCGGGCCTGCTGCAATCGGGCTGGGACCTGCTGCGCCTGCTGCGCAAGCAGCCGGTCTACAGCACGGTGGCCACGCCGCTGTTCCGCGCCGGGGCCTGGGTGGTGCTGGCCGCCTCGCTGCTGGCCGCGTCGATCGCGCCGCTGCTCGGCGCTGCGGCGCCGCTGCAGTTCAGCCACGACTTCATCGTCTTCGCCTACACGCTGGGGCTGGGGCGCCTGGCCCTGATGCTGTCGGCGCTGGACGTGGGCAGTTCGTTCGAAGGCATGGGCGCCGCGCGCGAGGCCTCGTTCACCGCCTTCATCGAGCCGGCGCTGTTCCTGCTGATCGGCACCGCGGGCCTGGCCACTGGGCAGACCAGCTTCGCCGGCATGATCGGCCAGTGGCACCAGGCCGCGTCGTTCCCCTGGCTGGCGCTGCCGGCCGTCGCGGTGCTGTTGGTGCTGTTGCAGGCCGAAGCGTCGCGCGTGCCGGTCGACGATCCGATGACGCACCTGGAGCTGACGATGGTGCACGAGGTGATGATCCTCGACCACAGCGGGCCCGAGCTGGCCGCGATGCAGTTCGCCGCGGCGCTGAAGATGACGATCTACGCCGGCCTGATCGCCGCGCTGCTGAACCCGTTCGACCTGCAGGCCAGCCCGCTGGCGGCCATCGCCGTGGCACTGCTGATCATGGCGGGCGTGGCGATCGTGGTGGGTTGCATCGAATCGCTGACGGCGCGGCTGCGCTTGCGCTTCGTGCCCGGCTACCTGATGGGCGCGTCGCTGGTGGCCGCACTCTGCCTGGGCGCGGCGGCCTGGCTGGCGGGGGCCGCATGACGCCGCCGCTGATCGCCTTCCTGGTGGCCACCATCATCCCGGTCTTCTTCGGCAAGATCCGGTCAGCGCCGTTCTGGCTGATGCTGCAGGCGGCGGCCATGGCCTGGAACACCGCGCAGCACGGCGACCTGTCGGCCCACACCGCGGTGGCGGTGATCGAGGTGCTGGTGGTGCGCGCGCTGATCGCACCGCGCCTGCTGCGCCGGGCGATCGCGCGGCGCGGCGAGCCCAACCTCGACCTGATGCCGTCCAACCTGTTCACCTGGGCCATCGCCATCGCGCTGGTGGTGCTGGCGTTCGAGTTCGCGGCTCCGGCGATGAGCGACCGGCAGGCGCTCACGCTGGGCGCGGTGGGCGCCACGGTGGCGGTGTCGCTGCTGCTGCTGTCCACCAACGACGGCGCGCCGGCGCAGCTGGTGGCGGTGCTGTTCATGGAGAACGCCATCGCGCTGTTCGAGTCGCTGCTGCCCGAGCCCTGGCCGCTGCCGGTGCACGCGGCGCTCAGCGCCATCTACCTGCTGACGGTGGGCGTCGGCGGCTGGCTGATCGCCACGCCCGACCCCGCCACTGGGCCCGCCGAGGAGGCCTCCTCATGAGCACGACTGCCAGCTTGGCCCGCGGCGGCGCGGCACCCACGCGGGCCGAGCGGCTGTGGGTCGGCCCCGCGCTGGTGGCCTTCGCGGTGATCGCCGTGCTGACCTGGGTCACCGTGTTCGTGCGCACGCCGCTGGCCGAGATGCCGCGTTATTTCGGTGGCCGCTACTTCGTGCTCGACGCCACCTCGATGCTGTTCCTGCTGGTCATCAACAGCGTCTTCCTCGGCATCAGCGTGTACATGTCGTCGCGCATCAGCACCTCACGCGTGCTGGCGCGCAACCTGCTGCCGCGCACGGCGCTGACGCTGGCCTTCATGCTGGCCATGAACCTGGGCGTGATGGCCAACCACCTGCTGCTGCTGTGGGCCTTCATCGAGCTGACCACGCTGTGCGCGGCGCCGCTGGTGGCGCAGGGCGACACCGCCGCCCCGCGCCGCGTGGCCTGGCACTACCTGCTGTACTCCAGCATCTCGCTGGCGCTGACCTTCCTGGGCATCATGTGCCTGACGCGCTCGGCGCACCTGCACGGCCTGCAGATCAGCTTCATGCTCGACCAGATGGCGCAGGGCATCACCCAGCCCGGCGACAGCTGGCAACGCATGGGCCTGGCGCTGATGCTGTTCGGCCTGGGCAGCAAGCTGGGCCTGGCGCCGCTCTACAGCTGGATGCCCGAGACCTACGAGGCCGCCCCCACCAGCACCAGTGCGCTGCTGGCGGCGGTGCAGTTCAACATCAGCGTGGTGGCGGTGTTCCGCGTGCTGCAGGTGTTTCGAGGGCAGGACACCAGTTTCGTCTCGCACGAGCTGCTGATCATGGGCTGCCTGTCGCTCACCGTGGCCGCCATCCAGGTGATGGCCGCGCGCAACTACAAGCGGCTGATCGCCTACGCCTGCGTCAGCTCGTCGGGCGTCATCGCCATCGGCCTGTCGGTGGGCAAGGCCGCCGCCTACGGCGTGCTGCTCTACATCGTCAGCAACGCGTTCGTCAAGGCGCTGCTGTTCCTCACCGCCGGCCGCCTGCGCGCGGTGTACGGCAGCAACGAGGTCCGCGCGCTCAGCGGCGTGATCCGCGTGCTGCCGTTCTCGGGCGCGCTGTTCGCCGTGGGCATCTTCGCGCTGCTGGGCTTTCCGCCGTTCGGCAGCTTCATGGCCGAGATGCTGATCCTCTCGGGCATCGTGCAGGCCGGCAACCTGATCGCCTTCACGCTGATGTGCACCATGCTGACCATCATCTTCGTCGCCACCGGCCGCTCGATCTTCCCGATGATCTGGGGGCCGCCCGACCGACCGCGCGCACCGGTCACCGAGACCTGGGTCACGGCGCTGCCCAAGCTGGGCTTCGTCGCCGCGCTGATCCTGCTGGGCGTCTACACCCCGGCGCCCATCAGCGCGCTGCTGGTGCAGGTGGCGTTGTCGATCGGCGGGCAATGATGGCGCCGATCCAGCCTGTCCAGCCGATCGCCACGGCCTCGACGCAGGCGTTGCCCATCCACGGCCTGGACGACTGGGCCGATCAGATCGGCCAACGGCTGGATGCCGGCGAGCGCTTGGTCACGCTGTTCGGCCGGGCCGACGCTGGTGATGCGGTGCTCACCACCGCCGTGTTGCAATCGCCCAGTGGCGGCCTGGTCCTGCTGCGCGGCTGCGGCCCGCGCACGGCGTCGTTCAAAGCGCTCACGCCACGCCACCCGGCGGCCCAGATGTTCGAGCGCGAGCTGTGGGAGCAGACCGGCCTGACCCCCGCGGGCCACCCCTGGCTCAAGCCGGTGCGCTACGAGGGCGATCGCCAGCAGCAGATGGCCACGCATCCGTTCTTCAGCGTGCGCGGCCAGGAGGTGCACGAGGTGGGCGTCGGCCCCATCCACGCCAGCGTGATCGAGCCGGGGCACTTCCGCTTCATGTGCCACGGCGAACAGGTGCACCACCTGGAACTGCAGCTCGGCTACCAGCATCGTGGCGTCGAGGCGCTGCTGCTGCAGCGCCCGACGCTGGCGCTGAGCTCGACGATCGAATCCGTCGCCGGCGACACCAGCATCGCTTATGCCTGGGGCTATTGCGCCGCGGTCGAAGCACTGGCGGGCAGCGAGGTGAGCAGCGCCGCCGAGCGGGTGCGTGGCATCGCGCTGGAGCTGGAGCGCATCGCCATGCACCTGGTCGCGCTCAACGGGCTGGCCACCGACATCGCTTTCCTGCAAGGCGGCGCCACCTACGGCCGGCTGCGCACCGCCATCATCAACGCCACGATGCGGGTCTGCGGCAGCCGCTTCGGCCGCGGCTGGCTGCGGCCGGGTGGCGTGCGCTACACCATCACCGAAGAACGCCGCGCCGACCTGCTGAGCACGCTGGCCGCCTTTGCCAAGGACATGGCCGAGGTGAATGCGCTGATGCGCGGCGCGCGCAGCGTGCGATCGCGCTTCCAGGGCATCGGCGTCGTCAGCCAGCAGGCCGCCACCGAGCTGGGCCTGGTGGGCCTGGCCGCACGGGCCAGCGGCGTGACCGTCGACAGCCGCAACAGCCTGCCCGGGCGCCTGTACGCCGCCCATCCCATGCCCGTGCTGACCGAAGACAGCGGCGACTGCTGGGCCCGCATGACGCTGCGCATGCGCGAGGTCGATGCGTCGGTGCAGTGGCTGCGGCAGGTGCTGGAGGCGCCGGGCCTCGTCGCCGAAGCCGCCGACGGCCCTGCGCTGGCGCCGATTGGAGCCCTCGCGCCCGACCTGCTGTGCGTATCGGTGCGCGAGGGCTTTCGCGGGCCGGTGGTGCAGGCGCTGGAGACCGGCCCCGACGGCCGGCTGCTGCACTACAAGCTGCAAGACCCGTCGCTGCTGAACTGGTTCGGCCTCGCGCTGGCGGTGCGCGACAACGAGATCTCGGACTTTCCGATCTGCAACAAGAGCTTCGATCTCTCGTACTGCGGCAACGACCTCTAGGACCGCCCATGCTCAAGTCCATCCGGGTCCGCCGCTCGCAGGGCTCGCAGTTCATCCCCGATCCGCGCCAGGCCAATCCGGTCGGCTTTCGCGGCCGGCCGGTGATCGCCGACCGTGCCTGCGAAACCGGCTGCCAGGCCTGCGAAACCGCCTGCCCGACCCGGGCGATCACGCTGCAGCCGGCGCCCGCCGAGCCGGTGTCTATCGACCTGGGGCGCTGCGTGACCTGCGGTGACTGCGCACCCGCCTGCCCCAGCGCCAAGCTCTCGTTCAGCAATGACTTCAAGTTGGCCAGCACCACGCGTGAGGGGCTGGTGCTCAGCGCCACGCGGCCGGCGCCCGATCCGGTGCAGGTGTCGGCCGCGCTGCGCCAGCGCTTCGGCCGCTCGCTCAAGCTGCGTTCGGTGTCGGCCGGTGGCTGCAATGCCTGCGAGTTGGAAGTCAACGCGCTGTCGAACGTCAACTTCGACATCGGCCGCTACGGCATCGACATCGTGGCCTCGCCGCGCCACGCCGACGGCCTGGTGCTGACCGGCCCGATCACCCGCAACATGGCGCTGGCGCTGCAGTCATGCTGGGACGCGATGCCCGCCCCCAAGCTGGTGATCGCGGTGGGCGCCTGCGCCATCTCGGGCAGCCCGTTCGAAGGCTCGTCGGCCATCGAGCGCAGCTTTCTCGAGCGCTTCCAGCCCACGCTCTACCTGCCGGGCTGCCCGCCGCACCCGCTCAGCTTCGTCTGCGGCGTGCTCGATCTGCTGGGCATCGCCAGCTGAAAATCGCACCAGCCACGGCGGGCTGGCGCGGCACGGGACAACCCGTCTCGGCTCGGCATGGCGTGGGGTTACGATGTGTGCTCGATGTGCATTGAGCCGCTGCAGAGCGCCCCATGGAATCCAAGACGGCACGATTGACGCTGCTGATCGACCCCCACAAGAAGGCGGCCTTCGAACGCCTGTGCGCGCGGCAGGATCGCACCGCGTCGCAGGTGGTGCGGCAGCTGATCCGGGACTACCTGGCGCAGCATGGCGTCGAGTTCCAGCCCGGGGCGGGCCAGGACTCGCCACCCCCCCCTGCCCCGCCCGCACCGGCAACCGTGCCGGCAGATCGCCAACGCCGCGCCGGCGCCGCACGGCGCAAGACCTGAGCCCATGGCCAGTCTGCCGCCCGTCACGCAGTGGTTGCAGTTGGACTGGATGTTGGTCATCGTCGCCGGTTGGCTGCTGGTCGGCGTGGCGGGCGTGCTGGCCCTGCGCCGCCTGGCCCTGGTCTCGCGCCTGCTGTTCCCGCTGGGCGGCCTGCTGAGCCTGGCGCTGGCCGTCGTCGCGCTGAACGCCCTGACTGGCCCATCGGGGACGACGCAAGCCGCGCAGTGGGCGGTGCTGCCGATCGGCCTGCCCTCGCTGCCCTTCCACCTGCGACTCGACAGCCTGGCGGCCTACTTCCTGCTGGTGATCGGCGCCACCTCGGCCGGCATCTCGGTGTTTGCCGCGGGCTACTTCCGCAAGGGCGAGGGCACGCCACCGGGTCTGCTGTGCCTGGAGTACCACGTCTTCCTGGCCAGCATGGTGGGCGTGGTGCTGGCCGACGACGCCTATGCCTTCATGGTGATGTGGGAGACCATGGCGCTGTCGTCGTTCTTCCTGGTCACCGCCAACCACCGCATCCCCGAGGTGCGCAGCGCGGGCTACCTCTACATCACGATGGCGCGCATCGGCGCCATCGCCATCCTGCTGTGTTTCGGCGTGCTGCAGGCCAACACCGGCGACTACACCTTCGCCAACATGCGCGCACAAAGCCTGGGTCCGTTCTGGGCCTCGGCGGGCTTCCTGCTGGCGGTGTTCGGCTTCGGCGCCAAGGCCGGCATCCTGCCGCTGCACGTGTGGCTGCCTGAGGCCCACCCGGCCGCACCGTCGCCGGTGTCGGCGCTGATGAGCGGGGTCATGCTCAACACCGCCATCTACGGTGTGCTGCGGGTCTCGCTCGATCTGCTGCACCTGCGGCTGTGGTGGTGGGGCGGCCTGCTGCTGGCGCTGGGGCTGGCCACCGCGCTGTTCGGCGTGGTGTTCGCCGCGGTGCAGACCGACATGAAGCGCCTGCTGGCCTACTCGTCGATCGAGAACATGGGCCTGCTCTTCGTCGGCATGGGGCTGACGCTGATCTTTGCCGGCTACCAGATGCTGCCGATGGCGGCGCTGTCGCTCACCGCCACGCTGTACCACGTGGCCAGCCACGCCTGCTTCAAGAGCCTGTTGTTCCTGGGCACCGGCAGCGTGCTGCACGCCACCTCCGAGCGCAACCTGGGCAAGCTGGGCGGCTTGATCCGCACCATGCCCTGGGTCGGCTGGCTGATGCTGCTGGGCGTGCTGGCCAGCGCGGGCCTGCCGCCGCTGGGCGGCTTCGTCGCCGAATGGCTGCTGCTGCAGAGCTTCCTGTTCACGCCCGGGCTGCCGGTGCCACTGCTGACCATGCTGATCCCGGTGGTGGCCGCCGTCATCGCGCTGGTCGCTGCGCTGGCGGGTTATGTGATGGTCAAGTTCTTCGGCGTGATCTTCCTGGGCCAGCCGCGCGAAGAGAAACTGGCACAGGCCCACGACGCCGGTCGGTGGGAGCGTGGTGGCATGGTCTGGCTGGCGCTGGGTTGCGTGGTGCTGGGCCTGCTGCCGGTGCAGTTCATCCAGGTCATCGACCCGGTGACCCAGCAACTCGTCCAGGCCGGGCTGGGTGCGCGCGTGGCCGGCAGCGGCTGGCTGCTGGCGCCCAACGGGCTCGATCAGGCGAGTTACGGGCCGGTGATCTTCCTGCTCGGCATCCTGGGCTGCTTCGGCCTGGCCTACGGCCTGGTGCGCTGGCTGTACCACGGCCGCAGCCGCCGCGCCCTGCCCTGGGCCTGCGGCTTTGCGGGTGGCACGGCGCGCATGCAGGACACTGCCGAAGGCTTCGGCCAACCCATCCGCCAGATCTTCGAGCCCTTCTTCGTGATGCGCCGCGAACTGCCGACCCCCTTCGATGCCCAGCCGCGTTACCACGTCACCGTCGAAGACCGCTTCTGGCGCTGGCTCTACGTGCCGGCGATGGACCTGGCCAATTACCTGGCGCGGCTGCTGGGCCGGATGCAGCAGGGCCGCATCTCGGTGTACCTGCTCTACAGCTTTCTGACGCTGGCGGCCACCTTGCTGGCGGTGATGCGATGAGCACGGCGCACGGCCGCCCGAAGGCGTGCTCGCTCCCGCTCGGCGGGACTGAGCCCGGACACAGCCCGTCCCTGCGGACGGGTTGTGCCTGGCGAAGGACTGGCCCCTCCGTGGGCCAGGCAGAGCGAAGCGACAGGGTGCCCCAATGACGTGGACGGGACTGTTATCGCAGCTGCTGGAAATCGCCATCGCCATCGCGCTGGCGCCGCTGCTCGGTGGCTGGATCAACCAGTGCCGGGCCTGGCTGCAGAACAAGTCGGCACCCAGCCTGTGGCAGCCCTACCGCCTGCTGCACAAGCTGTTCCACAAGGAGTCGATGCTGGCGCACCATGCGTCGCCGTTGTTCCGCGCCGCGCCCTACCTGGTGTTCGGCTGCATGGTGCTGGCCTGCGCCATCGTGCCCACGCTGTCCACCGACCTGCCGCTGGCGCCGGCCGCCGATGCCATCGCGCTGGTGGGCCTGTTAGCGCTGGCCCGGGTGTTCATCTCGCTGGCCGCGATGGACATCGGCACCGCCTTCGGCACGCTGGGCGCCCGGCGCGAGATGCTGGTGGGCTTCCTGGCCGAGCCGGCGCTGCTGATGGTCATGTTCTCGGCCTCGCTGATCTCGCAGTCCACGTCGCTCACCACCATCGTCGAGACCCTGGCCCACCGCGAGTTCGTCATCTACCCCGGGCTGGCCTTTGCCGGCGTGGCATTCGTGATGGTGGCGCTGGCCGAAAACGCCCGCGTGCCGGTGGACAACCCCAGCACGCACCTCGAACTGACGATGATCCACGAGGCGCTGATCCTTGAATACTCCGGCCGCCACCTGGCCCTGGTC
>Ga0155495_1190_pt2 | contig 14317 bp, 12 predicted proteins | sample RifCSPhighO2_12_FD_107153 | JGI IMG/M metagenome (GOLD analysis project Ga0155495, IMG submission 107153) | Burkholderiales bacterium RIFCSPHIGHO2_12_FULL_69_20
GGGCACCATATCGGCGGCCTACGTACTGGACGAGTCGCAGGCCATGGGCCTGGGCTATGGCGTGCCGGGTACCCTGCGCGAACCCTGGGAGATGGCGCACTACCTGAAGAACCTGGGCGGCGAGGCGCTGATCAACCAGGAGCTCGATCCCAAGGGTGTGATCTACCGGACCGAGAAGGCCTATGCGACCGAGCTCGTGATCCGCAAGAAGATCAGCACGATGGACGACTTCAAGTCGCTGAAGCTGCGTTCGGCGGGCACCTTGCTCGACTTCCTTGAGGCCGCGGGGGCCTCGCCCACCAAGATTGCCGGGCCCGAGCTGTACCAGGCGCTGTCCACCGGCGTGGTAGACGGTGCGCACTGGGGCGCGGCACAGGGCGCCATGTCGATGAAGCTGTGGGAGGTGGCGCGCTTTCACATGAAACCGTCGATGGGCATCACCACCGACGCCTACGTCTTCAACAAGGCCGCGGTTGCCAAGCTGCCCGATGATCTGCGCATGCACCTGATGTCGCTGGCCGAAGAGCGTTTCTTCCGCCGCACGGTCGAGTACTCGCACAAGGAGGCGATTGCGCTGACCAAGGGACGCACCACGCAGAACGTGGAGGTGGTGCAGTTCCCCGACGCAGTGCTGAAGAAGTTCGCCGAGGCTTCGAAGATGATCCTGGCCAAGGAAACCGCCAAGGGTGAGCTCGCTGCCAAGGGCGGCACGGCGCTCACCGGGCTGATGAAGGATCTCGGCTACCTCTGAAGGCCACGCCGCCGCGTCCATCTGCCGACGCCTGAAGTGGCCCCTTGGCCACGGCAAGTCGATTCGCGGCCATCAACTTGCGCGCTGCGACGGTGCAGGCACCGCCGCAGCGAAGCTGCTTGCACACGCGCATTCCTCAGTTTGTCTCGACGGAGTTCCAGATGCTCAAGCTTGCCCGGGCGATCACCCGCCTGAACCTGTTCATCGGCAAGTGGGTCGCCTTGCTGATCCTGCCGATGTTCGTGATGCTGGTCACCGATGTGGCGATGCGCTACCTGGTCGGACGTCCGGCGGTGTGGACGACCGAGCTCACGCAGCTGGTGTTCGGCTTCTACGCGGTGATCGGTGGGGGCTGGCTGCTGGCCGAGCGGGCGCATGTCAACGTCGACATCTTCTACGGCGGCTTTCCGCGCCGCCGCAAGGCGCTGGTGGATGCACTGACCTCGGTGCTGTTCTTCCTGTTCCTGAGCGTGCTGATCTGGCAAGGCAGTTCGATGGCCTGGGAGTCGGCGGGCAAGCTGGAAACCTCGCAAAGCACCTGGAATCCGCAGATCTGGCCGGTCAAGCTGGCGATCCCGGTGGCCGGGCTGTTGCTGCTGCTGCAAGGCATCGTGCGTCTGGTGTCCGACATCCGGGTGCTGATGGGCCTGCCCAACGAGGAGGCGGTGTTCGGCAAGCAGGCCTCTGACCAGCCTGCGCACTGAACACGGGACGACACCATGTCCGTTGAACTCCTCACCGCCCTGTTCTTTGGCTCGCTGCTGGTTTTCCTGATGCTGGGAGTGCCGCTGACCTTCGTGCTCGGCGGCGTCTCGGTCACCTTCCTTTACTACTCGATGGGCCCGGTCAGCTTCTACATCGTGGCGTCCAAGTTCTGGGAGTCGATGACCAGTTTCACGCTGGTGGCCATTCCGATGTATGTCTTCATGGCCATGCTGCTGGAGCGCTCGGGCGTGGCGCATGCGCTGTACCGGATGATGCACTTGTGGTTTGCCGCCATGCGAGGCGGCCTGGCCATCGGCACTGTGGCGATCTGCGCGATCTTCGCGGCGATGAGCGGCATCAGCGGCGCGGCGGTGGTCACCATGGGCACCATCGCGCTGCCGCGCATGCTCGAGCGTGGCTACGACAAGAAACTCGCGCTGGGGGCCATCAACGCCGGGGGCGGCTGGGGCATCCTGATTCCGCCGTCGATCCCCATGGTGCTGTACGCGATGATCAGCGAGGTGTCGGTGGGCCGCCTGTTCGCCGCTGGCATTGGCCCGGGCTTGCTGCTGTTCGTGCTGGTGACCATCTACATCGGCGTGCGCAGTTGGTTGCAGCCGGCGATCGCACCAGCGCTGCCGGTCGCAGAGCGCGGCAACTGGCGCGAGAAGCTGCTGGCGCTGCGCGCGGTGATCCTGCCCATCATGATCGTCGTGATGGTGCTGGGCGCGATCTTCGGCGGCTTTGCCACGCCCACCGAGGCCGCGGCCATCGGGGTGCTGGGCGCCATGGTCGCCGCCGCAATCAATCGCAAGCTCAATGCCACGGTGATCAGTGAATCGGCGACCCAGACGCTGCGCCTGACGGCCTTGATCATGTGGATCCTGTTCGCCGCACATGCCTTCTCAACGGCCTACACCACCCTCGGCGCGCACGAGTTCATCCAGGATTTGATGAGCTACATCCCGGGTGGCAAATGGGGTGCGCTGGCGTTCATGATGCTGGTGCTGCTGCTGCTGGGCATGGTGCTCGATCCGGTGGGCATCATGCTGATCACGCTGCCGGTGTTCCTGCCGATCATCGACGCGGCAGGCTTTGACCCGATCTGGTTCGGCATCCTGTTCATCATCATGATGGAGATCGGCTACATGACGCCGCCCTTTGGCTTCAATCTCTTCTACATCAAGGGCGTGGCGCCACCCAGTGTGACGATGAGCGACATCTATTCCTCGGTGATCCCGTACGTGCTGGTCACCCTGCTGGGCGTGGTCATCGTGATCCTGTTCCCGCAGATCGCGCTCTACCTGCCCGACCTGTTCTTCAACAAGCCTTAGGCAATCGGGCAGGCGGGCGCCGCGCGCCTCAGCGCTGCGCGGCAAGCGGCGATCAGCTGCTGAACAGGAAGTTCAACACGTCGCCGTCCTTGACGACGTAGTCCTTGCCTTCGGCGCGCATCTTGCCGGCGTCCTTGGCCCCTTGCTCGCCCTTGAACTTGATGAAGTCGTCGTAGGCGATGGTCTGGGCACGGATGAAGCCACGCTCGAAATCGGTGTGGATCACGCCGGCGGCCTGCGGCGCGGTGTCGCCGACGTGGATGGTCCAGGCGCGCACTTCCTTGACGCCGGCGGTGAAGTAGGTCTGCAGCCCCAGCAGCTTGAAGGCGGCGCGGATCAGGCGGTTCAGGCCCGGCTCGTCCTGACCCATCTCGTGCAGGAACAGCGTGCGGTCTTCGTCGTCCATCTCCGACAGCTCGGCCTCGGTCTTGGCGCAGATCGCCACCACCGGCGCGTTCTGCCGGGCCGCAAACTCGTTCAGGCGGTCGAGGTAGGGGTTGTTCTCGAAGCCGGTCTCCGACACGTTGCCGACGAACATCGCCGGCTTGGCGGTGATCAGGCACAGCGGCTTGAGGATCACCAGTTCTTCCTTCGAGAAGTCGATGCCGCGCACCGGCTGCGCCTGGTCGAGTGCGGCCTGGCATTTCTCGAGCACCTTGACCAGCGCGGCGGCTTCCTTGTCGTTGCCTGAGCGCGCGGCCTTGACGTAGCGGTGCAGACTCTTCTCCACCGTGCTCAGGTCGGCCAGGCACAGCTCGGTCTGGATCACCTCGATGTCGTTGATCGGGTCGACGCGGCCGGCGACGTGGATCACGTTGTCGTCCTCGAAGCAGCGCACCACGTTGACGATGGCGTCGGTTTCGCGGATGTGGCTCAGGAACTGGTTGCCCAGGCCCTCGCCCTTGCTGGCCCCGGCCACCAGGCCGGCGATGTCGACAAACTCGACGATGGCCGGCACCGTGCGCTCGGGCTGCACGATCGTGGCCAGCGCATCCATGCGTGGATCGGGCAGTTCGACCACGCCGACGTTGGGCTCGATGGTGCAGAACGGGTAGTTCTCGGCGGCGATGCCGGCCTTGGTCAGCGCGTTGAAGAGGGTGGACTTGCCAACGTTGGGCAAGCCCACGATGCCGCATTTGAGGCTCATGGAGGGGCTTTCGAGGGGGCGGGTTCCGCGAGGAAGTTCCGGGGCAGGGTGCCGGTGCCGGCAGCCGCAGAGCCCGCTATTTTATTCGGCCGATCGACGCCGGCTGCGGGTTTCTACAATGGCCGGCATGTTGAACCTCGAAGTCTGCGTCCGCGGCAACGGTGCGGTCGGCCTCACGCTGGCGCTGGCGCTGGCCCGCCAAGGCCTGCGCGTCGGCGTGGTCGGAGCCACGCCGGCGCCGGGCGCCACGGCCCTGCCCGACGTGCGCGCCTACGCGCTGAACGCCGCCTCGCGCCGGCTGCTGGGCGAGCTGCGGGTGTGGGACGCGCTGCCCGCCGACGCGGTGACGCCGGTCGACGAGATGCGCATCGAGGGCGACGCGCCCGGCGGTGCGATCGAGTTCTCGGCCTGGCAGCAGGGCTGCGAGGCGCTGGCCTGGATCGTCGATGCCGCCGAGCTGGAGGCCGCGCTGCGCACCGCCGCGCGCTTTGCGCCGCACCTCACGGTGCTGGCCGACGACGCCGCTGCGGGCCTGACCGACGCCCCGCTGACCGTGCTGGCCGAAGGCAAGGCCTCGGCCAGCCGCGCAGCGCTGGGCGTCAAGTTTCAGCGCCAGGCCTACGGCCATACCGCCATCGCCGCCCGGCTGGTGGCCGATGGGCCGCACGGGGGCGTGGCGCGGCAGTGGTTCCGCGCGCCCGACGTGCTGGCGCTGCTGCCGTTTGACCGGCCCGAGCCGGCGCGCAGCTATGGCCTGGTGTGGTCGCTGCCCGCCGAGCGTGCCGAGGCGCTGCGGGCGCTGCCGCCGGCCGAGTTCGAAGGTGCGCTGGCCGAGGCCACCGGCGGCGCGGCCGGCACGCTGCGCCTGGCCAGCGCGCGCGCGGCCTGGCCGCTGGCACTGGCGCAGGCCGACCGGCTGTGCGGCCCCGGCTGGGTGCTGGTGGGCGACGCGGCGCACCTGGTGCATCCGCTGGCCGGCCAGGGCCTGAACCTGGGCCTGGGCGACGTGGCCACGCTGGCCCGGGTGATCGCCGGGCGTGAACCCTGGCGTGCGCTGGGCGATGAGATCCTGCTGCGCCGCTATGCCCGTGAGCGGGTCGGCCCGACGCGGGCGATGGCCCTGGTCACCGACGGCCTGCTCCACCTTTTTGCGCAAGAGCAGCCCGCGCTGCGGGAACTCCGCAACCGCGGCATGGGTCTGCTCAACCACCTGGCGCCGCTCAAGCGCTTTCTGACCAACCGTGCGCTCGATGCCTGAGCCTGCCCCGAACCGGATTTCATCGATGACTTCAAGCACCCTTCGCCGCAGCGCTGCCGCCCTGCTGATCCTGCTGGCCGGCGCCGCGGTGGCCGACGAGGCCGCGATCCGCAAGAACCTGCCCGAGCGGCTGCCCAGCTTTCCGAAGATCGACGAGATCAGCAAGACGCCGATCCCCGGCCTGTACGAGGTGCGGCTGGGCACCGACCTCGTCTACAGCGACGAGACCGGCAACCACCTGATCCAGGGCGTGATCATCGACACCCGCAGCAAGACCGACCTGACCCAGGCGCGCATCGACAAGCTGACCGCGATCGACTTCGCCAGCCTGCCGCTGAAGAACGCGGTGGTCATCAAGCAGGGCAGCGGCGCACGCAAGCTGGCGGTGTTTGCCGATCCGAACTGCGGCTACTGCAAGCGTCTGGAACGCGACCTGCTGGCGCTCAAGGACGTGACGATCTACAACTTCATCTACCCGATCCTGGGGCCCGATTCCAACGTGAAGAGCAAGGACATCTGGTGCGCCAAGGACGTGGCCAAGGCCTGGCGCGCGTGGATGGTGGACGGCCAGCTGCCGTCCAAGGCCGCCGCCAGCTGCGACAGCAGCGCCATCGAGCAGAACGTCGAGATGGGCCGCAAGTACAAGGTGCAGGGCACGCCGGCGGTGGTGTTCGAGGACGGCACGCGTGCGCCGGGGGCCATCCCCGCCGCGCAGATCGAAAGCCGCATGGCGGCCGCCGCGAAGAAGAGTTGACCCAGCGCTGCTGGTAGCGCCGCGCCGGCGCCTGCCGCCGGCGTGACGCCGCCGCAACGGCCCACCGGGCGACAATCGGCGTCCATGAGCCACCCGCCGCCGGTCTACGTGCCGCCCCTGTCCGACACCGCGCGCCTGCTGGGCCATGCGGGCCTGCTGCCCTTCGTGCTGGGCGCCCTGTTGGTGTGGGTGGGGCTGGCGCCCGACCTGCATGCCTTCGTCACGCTGGCGCTGTCGGCCTACGCCGGGCTCATCGTGTCCTTCCTCGGCGGCATCCACTGGGGCCTGGCGTTCCGCCACAGCGCGCCGCCGGCCTCGCTGTTCATCTGGGGCGTCGTGCCGTCGCTGGTGGCCTGGCTGGCGGTGATCATGCCGCCCTACGCCGGGCTGGTGGTGCACGGCACGATGCTGGTGCTGTGCTACGGGGTGGACCGCCGCGTCTACCCGGTGCAGGGCATCGCGCATTGGCTGACGCTGCGCTTCCGGCTGTCGGCGGTGGCCTCGCTGGCCTGCTTCCTGGCTGCCGCTGGCACCTGACCCGCGCCGCGCCACCATGATCCGCCACCTGATCGAGCTGGACGACCCGCACAGTCACCATTTCCGCGTCACGCTGACCGTGCCGCGGCCGGCCGCCGACCAGGTGGTGTCGCTGCCGGTGTGGATCGCGGGCAGCTACATGGTGCGCGAGTTCGGCCGTCACCTGTCGGCGCTGGAGGCACGCCAGGGCACGCAGGCGCTGCCGATCGAGCAGCTCGACAAGACCACCTGGCGGCTGCGCTGCAGCGGCCGCGCGGCGCTGGTGCTGCGCTACCGCGTGTACGCCTTCGACCCCTCGGTGCGCACCGCCTTTCTGGACGCGCGCCGTGGCTTCTTCAACAACACCAGCCTGTGCCTGCGGGTGCACGGCCGCGAAGGCGTGGTGCACCGCCTGCAACTGGGCCGCCTGCCCACCGGTTGGCAGGTGGCCACGGCGATGCGGCCGGTCGCCGGCGGGCCCGCGCGCACCTTCGAGGCGGCTGATTACGCCGAGCTGGTCGACCACCCGGTCGAGCTGGGCCTGCTGTGGCGCGGCAGCTTCGTGGCCGGCGGCGTGCCGCACGAGTTCGTGGTGGCGGGCGCGCTGCCAGGCTTCGACGGCCGGCGCCTGCTGGCCGATGCCCGCCGCATCTGCGCGCAGCAGATCAACTTCTGGCACGGCGACGACGGCAGCGCGCCGCCGTTCGACCGCTACCTGTTCCTGCTCAACGCGGTGGAAGACGGCTACGGCGGCCTCGAGCACCGCGCCAGCACCGCACTGATCGCCGCCCGGCGTGATCTGCCGCGCGAGCGGGTGGACGCTGCCAGCGACGGTTATGTCACGCTGCTGGGGCTGATCAGCCACGAGTATTTCCACAGCTGGAACGTCAAGCGCCTGCGGCCGGCCGATCTGGCCACGCCCGACTGGAGCCGCGAGAACTACACCCAGCTGCTGTGGTTCTTCGAGGGCTTCACCTCCTACTACGACGAGCTGATGCTGCGCCGCTGCGGCCTGGTCGATGCGCCGCGCTACCTCAGGCTGCTGGCCAAGACCATCAACGCGGTGGCGGCCACGCCGGGGCGCCAGGTGCAGAGCGTGGCCGAGGCCAGCTTCGACGCCTGGGTCAAGTACTACCGCAGCGACGAGAACACCGCCAATGCCACGGTCAGCTACTACCTGAAGGGCGCGCTGGTGGCCCTGTGCCTGGACCTGTCGCTGCGCCAGCGCGGTGGCTCGCTCGACGCGGTGATGCGGCTGCTGTGGTCGGGCAGCGGCGCCGGCGGCGCCGGTGGGGTTGATGGGGTTGACGGTGCCGGCGCGATCACCGAAGCCGAGATCGCCGCCGCGCTGGCCGCGGTGGCCGGCCGGCCCATGACCGACGAACTGCGCGAGTGGGTGCATGGCACCGATGAACTGCCGGTGGCCGAGCTGCTGGCGGCCTTCGGCGTGCAGGCGCGGCCCGAGCGTGCCACGCTGGCCGCGTCGCTGGGGCTGCGGCTGTCGGAGGGGCCGGTCAGCGGCGTGCAGGTCAAGTCGGTGCTGGCCGGCAGCGCGGCGGCGGCGGCCGGGCTGTCGGCGGGGGATGAGTTGCTGGCGGTGGACGGCTGGCGCATCCGCCGGCTCGACGACGCGCTGGCCTGGGTGCCGCGCGACCAGCCCTTCGAGCTGCTGCTGGTGCGTGACCAGCGGGTGATGACGCTGCGCCTGGTGCCGCAGCCGGGCACGCCGCTGGCCAGCACCGTCTCGCTGCACCTGCTGGACAAGCCGACCCGCGCGGTGGCCAGGCGCCGCCGCGACTGGCTCCATGATTGAAAGCCGGCCTGCCGGCCCCGCGTGGGCCGGCACTCCGCCCCGCATGGCACCCCGCATGACCCCCCGCATTCGGCGGCCCGGCTTCTGGGCGCTGTGTGTGGCGGTGGTGCTGGTGCACCTGCTGGTGAGCAACGGTCTGCTGGAGAGCCACGTGGGCTGGGGCGCCGGCCAGAAACCACCGCCGCGCATCGAGGTGACCTTTGTGCGTGAGCTGGCCGCCACCGCGCCGCCGCCAATGGCCGCGCCCGTGGCGGTGGCCAGGCGGCGGCTGCCTTCGGTGGCGGCCAAGCCGGTGGCGGCGGCGTCGGCACCGGAGCGGGTGGCGTCGGCGCCCGCGCTGGTGGCGTCCGCACCCGCTGAGCTGGCGCCGCCCGTGCTGGCCGAGGTGGCACCGCCGCCGGCCGCGCCGGTCGACCTGGCCGCGCCCATCGCGCTGGCCGTGGCCGAGCTGGCGCCGCCGTTGGCGGCCGCGCCAGCGGCGTCGGCGCCCGACGTTGCTGCACCCAACGTTGCCGCGCCCGACGTTGCCGCGCCCGACGCTGACGGGGCCGCCGCATCGGCACCGGCGGCCGCGGTATCGGCCGCCGCGGCCTCGGCCGTGCCGTTTGAATGGCCGCCCTCCACCCGCCTGACCTACCGGTTGAGCGGCGACTACCGTGGCCCGGTCGAAGGCAGTGCGTCGGTGGAGTGGCTGCGCCAAGGCAGCCGCTACCAGGTGCACCTGGAGACCGCCATCGGCCCGGTGCTGTCGCGCCACATCACCAGCGAGGGCGAGCTGACCGAGAACGGCCTGGCACCGCGCCGCTTCGACGGTGAGCAGAAGGTGCTGTTCCGCGCACCGCGGCGCTGGCAATTGCGCTTCGGCCCCGAGGTGGTGGTGCTGTCCGATGGCAAGGAGGTGCCCACCCAGCCCGGTGTGCAGGACGAGGCCAGCCAGTTCGTGCAGCTGACCTGGCTGTTCACCACCCAGCCCGACCGGCTGAAGGTGGGCCGCTCGGTCGAGCTGCCGCTGGCCATCAGCCGCAAGCTCGAGCGCTGGACCTACGACGTGATCGGCGAGGAGACGCTGCGCTTCGACTTCGGCGAGGTGGCCGCCTACCACCTGAAGCCGCGCCGCGCCGCGCAAGGCGGCGACCTGACGCCCGAGATGTGGATCGCGCCCTCGCTGCAGTACCTGCCGGTGCGCATCCTGATCCGCGACACCCAGGGCAACTGGATCGACCTGACGCTGGACAAGCTGCCGCTGCAGGCGGCGCAGAAGTAGCGGCCCGGGCTTGCAGCCCGGGGTCAACCGGTGCGTAAGATGGTGTCCGCCTGTTCCCCTCCCACACCCACTCCCCCCTGAAAACCATGACCTATCAGAACATCCTTGTCGACGTGCGCGGCGACGGTGCGCTGCGCGCCGGCCTGATCACCCTGAACCGCCCGAAGGCGCTGAACGCGCTCAACGACGGCCTGATGGACGAGCTGGGCGCCGCGCTGAAGGCCTTCGATGCCGACGCCGGCATCGGTGCCATCGTCATCACCGGCAGCGAGAAGGCCTTTGCCGCCGGCGCCGACATCAGCGTGCTGGCGCAGCATGATTTCGTCTCGGCCTACACCGGCGACCTGATCACCCGCAACTGGGAGACCATCCGCACCATCCGCAAGCCGGTGATCGCCGCGGTGGCCGGCTTTGCGCTGGGCGGCGGCTGCGAGCTGGCGATGATGTGCGACATCGTCATCGCCGCCGACTCGGCCAAGTTCGGCCAGCCCGAGATCAAGCTGGGCATCATCCCCGGCGCCGGCGGCACCCAGCGGCTGCCGCGTGCGGTGGGCAAGGCCAAGGCCATGGACCTGGTGCTGACCGCCCGCATGATGGATGCGGTGGAAGCCGAGCGCGCCGGGCTGGTGTCTCGCATCGTGCCGGCGGACAAGCTGCTGGACGAGGCGCTGGGTGCCGCGGCGGCGATCTGCGCACTGGGCGGCCCCAGCGTGCTGGCGGCCAAGGAATGCGTCAACCGCGCCTTCGAGGGCAACCTCAACGACGGCATCCTGGTCGAGCGCCGGTTGTTCCATGCGCTGTTCGGCACCGCCGATCAGAAGGAAGGCATGGACGCCTTCCTGAACAAGCGCAAGGCGGTCTTCCCCCGCGCTTGAGCCGCCAGGGTCAGGGCGTCAGCCACTGGCCCCGGCCGTCGCCGTCGAACACCGCGCGGCGCTGGCCGTCGGGGTGCAGTTCCAGCCAGTCGATGGCCTGCACCCGGGCCTGCACCACGGCAAAGTGCTCACGCGTGCCACGCTCGGGCCGTGGATGCGCCAGCGGTGTGCCAGGCGGCAGGGGCGACAGGTAGTCGTTGGCAGCCGGCTTCATCTTTAGCCGCGCCCAACGTGACGACACTGCCAGCCCGCTGCGCTCGACCACCAGCTGCGCGCGCAACCGCAACTGCCAGCTCAGCTGCGGGCACCACATCAGCAGCGTGGCCGCGGGCTGCACGGTGATCTGCGCCACCTTGGGCGAGCGAGCGTCGGTGAAGAACATCAGCGTGCGCTCTTGCGCATTCACCTCACGCAGCACCACGCTGCGCAGATCGGCCATGGGCGCGGCGCCGTCGTCGGCCGGCGCTGGCGCCGCCACGGTGGCCAGGGCCATCATGCGCCAGGCATGGCCCTTGTCGCTGGCGGCGCGCGACAGCTCGTCCCAGCAGGCCTGGTGGATGCGGGGCAGGTCGTCGATGCGGTCGGCCATGAGGATCTCCTTGCCACAGGCCAACGCGTGGCGCTCGGTTTCAGCTTTCCCGGCGCAGCGCCGGGAACAGGATCACATCACGGATGCTGGGGCTGTCGGTGATCAGCATCATCAAACGGTCGATGCCGATGCCACAACCACCGGCCGGCGGCATGCCGTACTCGAGCGCGCGGATGAAATCGGCGTCGTAGTACATCGCCTCCTCGTCGCCGGCGTCCTTGTTGGCCACCTGCGACTGGAAGCGCGCGGCCTGGTCCTCGGCGTCGTTCAGCTCGGAGAAGCCGTTTGCGTACTCGCGGCCGGTGATGAACAGCTCGAAGCGCTCGGTGATCGCCGGGTTGCTGTCGCTGGCACGCGCCAGCGGGCTCACCTCGACGGGGTAATCGATGATGAAGGTGGGCTGCCACAGCTGCTCTTCGACCACCGCCTCGAACAGGCCGAACTGCAACTCGGCCAGCTTCCAGTGCGCCGGTGGCTCTTGGCCCAGCGACCGCAACTTCGCGTGCAGCATCCTGGCGTCGGTCGATTCGGCATCGCTCAGGCCGGCATGCACCACCAGCGATTCACGCACCGACAGCCGGGCGAAGGGCTGGTCCAGCGCCACCGGCTTGCCGGCGTAGCTGATCTGCGCCGAGCCGGTGGCGGCGATCGCCGCGTGGCGCAGCACGTTCTCGGTGAAGTCCATCAGGTCGTGGTGGTTCCAGTACGCCGCGTAGAACTCCATCATCGTGAACTCGGGGTTGTGGCGAACGCTGATCCCCTCGTTGCGGTAGCTGCGGTTGATCTCGAACACCCGCTCGAAGCCACCCACCAGCAGGCGCTTCAGGTACAGCTCGGGTGCGATGCGCAGGAACATCTGCTGATCCAGCGCGTTGTGGTGGGTGATGAAGGGCTTGGCGTTGGCGCCCCCGGGGATGGGGTGCAGCATCGGTGTTTCCACCTCGAGAAAGTCGTGCTCGACCATGAAGGCGCGGATCGAGCTGACCGCCTTGCTGCGTGCCACGAAGCGCGCGCGGGCGGTTTCGTCGGTGATCAGATCGACATAACGCTGGCGGTACTTCTGCTCCTGGTCGGCCATGCCGTGGAACTTGTCGGGCAGCGGGCGCAGGCTCTTGGTCAGCAGGCGCAGCGAACTGACCTTGACCGACAGCTCGCCGGTGCGGGTCTTGAACAGCACGCCCTCGGCGCCCAGGATGTCACCCAGGTCGCTGTGCTTGAAGGCGTCGTAGGCGGCCTCGCCCAGCGCGTCGCGGCTGATGAAGAGCTGGATACGCCCGTGCGTGCTGCCGAACGAGCCGTCCTGCAGCGTGGCGAAGCTGGCCTTGCCCATGATGCGCTTGAGCATCATGCGGCCGGCCAGCGCCACGGCGATGCCCTGCGGCTCCAGCACCTCGTTGTCCAGGCCGGCGTACTGCGCCTGCAGATCGGCCGCGTGGTGGCGTGGCTTGAAGTCGTTGGGGAAGACGGCGGTGCCAGCGGCCCGGGCCTGATCACGCAGCAGCCTCAGCTTCTCGCGCCGCTCGGTGGTCAGCTTGTTGTCGTCGTCGGAAAGAACGCTGGGGAGGTCGGTGCTCATGGCGTGGCGCGGGCAGGCGGGCTCGGGGAAAGGGGCAAATTGTAGGCAGTGCGGGGTGTGCTGCCGCCGACGCTGCCTTTGTGCTACCGCTCGACCAGCTTGGTGCGACCCGCTGCAGCGCGCTCGGGTGCAAGCTGTTCCCCCTGGGCATTCCACTAGAATCAGCGGCTTTCCGCGGTCGCCCGGCTGACCTGCATGGTCAGCCGGGTGCTCGTGGTACTGCACGGTGCCCTGGATCGTTTCGGGCAAGCGATTGCCGCTGGCGCGTACCAGCACCGTCCAGTTCATCCGCAGAGGCCAATTTCATGCACGTCACCCGCCCCTCCATTTGCGACCGCAAGGTCCGGTTTGCACTCGTGGGTTGTGGGCGCATCGCGAACAATCATTTCGAGGCGATGCACAAGCACGGCGAGCGCTGCGAGCTGACCGACGTGTGCGACATCGACCCGCAGGCGCTGGCTGCTGCCGTGGCCAAGACGGGTGCGCGAGGCCATGCCAGCCTCACGGCGATGCTGGCGGCAACGCAGGCCGACTGCGTGGTGCTGACCACGCCCAGCGGCCTGCACCCGGCGCAGGCTGCCGAGGTGGCTCGCGCGGGCATCGACGTGATGACCGAGAAGCCGATGGCCACGCGCTGGACCGATGGCCTGGCGATGGTCAAGGCCTGCGACGAAGCCGGCGTGCGCTTGTTCGTCGTCAAGCAGAACCGCCGCAACCGCACGCTGCAGCTGCTCAAGCAGGCGGTCGACGAAGGCCGGTTCGGCCGCCTCTACATGGTCAACGTCAACGTCTTCTGGACCCGGCCGCAGTCGTACTACGACAGCGCGGCATGGCGTGGCACCTGGGAGTTCGACGGTGGCGCGTTCATGAACCAGGCCAGCCACTACGTGGACCTGCTCGACTGGATCTGCGGCCCGGTCGAGAGCGTCATGGCCTACACCGGCACGCTGGCGCGCAACATCGAGGTCGAGGACACCGGCGTGGCCGCGCTGAAGTGGCGCAACGGCGCCATGGGCAGCGTCAACGTCACCATGCTGACCTACCCGAAAAACCTGGAAGGCTCGATCACCCTCCTGGGCGAGAAGGGCACGGTGCGCATCGGTGGCGTGGCGGTCAACAAGATCGAGCACTGGGAGTTCGAGCAACCGCACGAGATGGACGCCCACATCGGTGACGCCAGCTACCAGACCACCTCGGTCTACGGTTTTGGCCACCCGCTGTACTACGACAACGTGATCAACACCCTGCGCGGTGATGCGCAACCCGAGACCGATGGCCGCGAAGGCCTGAAGTCGCTGGAGTTGCTGATCGCGATGTACCTGTCGTCGCGCGACGGCAAGCGCATCAACCTGCCGTTGTCGTACTGAGGGGCGTCGCGGTCATGGCCACCACCATCCACCCCTCGGCCATCGTCGATGATGGCGCACAGCTGGGCGACGGCTGCCGCGTCTGGCACTTCGTGCACATCAGCGCGGGTGCCCGCATCGGCAATGGCTGCTCGTTCGGCCAGGGCGTGTACGTCGGCAACGACGTGCGCATCGGCAACAACGTGAAGATCCAGAACAACGTGTCGGTGTACGACGCGGTGACGCTGGAGGACGACGTGTTCTGCGGACCCAGCATGGTGTTCACCAACGTGTACAACCCGCGCTCGGCGGTGACCCGCAAGGACCAGTACCGCCGCACGCTGATACGGCGCGGCGCCACGCTGGGCGCCAACTGCACCATCGTCTGC
>Ga0155495_1195_pt1 | contig 14293 bp, 10 predicted proteins | sample RifCSPhighO2_12_FD_107153 | JGI IMG/M metagenome (GOLD analysis project Ga0155495, IMG submission 107153) | Burkholderiales bacterium RIFCSPHIGHO2_12_FULL_69_20
GCTGGTGCTCATCATCATGCTGATCATCACCATCCCGATCCAGACCCACGCGGTGAAGATGAACATGCCCGTGGGCCCCAGCAGCGCGCCGCCCAAGCCGCCCGAGATCGTGCGCATCGACGTCGACTTCGACGGCACCATCGGCTGGAACGGCGTGATCGTGCCCGACCGCGCCGAACTCGAGAACCGCCTGGCCCAGGTCGCCGCCCTGAGCGACCAGCCCGAGGTGCACCTGCGCCCCAACAAGCTCGTCAGCTACAAGGTCGTCGCCATGGTCATGGCCAGCGCTCAGCGCCTGGGCGTCACCAAGATCGGCCTCGTGGGCAACGAGCAGTTCGTTCAATAACGGACCACCCGAGCGACACACCGGCGCGACACACCACAACATGAAGAATCAGGTTCAACTCATCACCTACGTCGACCGCTTCGGCGGCGGCGGCATCGCCAACCTGCAGGCGCTGCTGGCCGGCCCGCTGGCCGGCGTGTTCGGCGGCGTGCACCTGCTGCCGTTCTTCCACCCCATCGACGGCACCGACGCCGGCTTCGATCCGATCGACCACACCCGCGTCGATCAGCGGTTGGGCGACTGGGGCGACATCGCCGCGCTGGCGCAGCAGGTCGACGTGATGGCTGACGTCATCGTCAACCACATGTCGTCGGACTCGCCGCAGTTCCAGGACTTTGCCGCCAAGGGCCGCGCATCGGCCTACGACGGCCTGTTCCTGACGATGGATTCCGTCTTCCCGCAGGGCGCCACCGAGCGCGACCTGCTTGCCATCTACCGGCCGCGGCCGGGCGCACCGTTCAGCTTCGTCACGCTGGCCAACGGCGAGCGGCGCATCCTGTGGACCACCTTCACTGCGAAGCAGGTCGACATCGATGTGACGCACCCGCAGGGCCAGGCCTACTTGATGGCCATCCTGCGCACCTTGGCGGCATCGGGCGTGACCATGATCCGCCTCGATGCGGTGGGCTACGCCATCAAGAAGGCCGGCGACAGCTGTTTCATGATGCCCGAGACCTTCGACTTCATCGACCGGTTCGCCGCCGCCGCGCGTGGCCTGGGGCTGGAGGTGCTGGTGGAGGTGCACAGCTACTACCGCAAGCAGGTCGAGATCGCGCAGCGGGTGGATTGGGTGTACGACTTCGCGCTGCCGCCGCTGGTGTTGCACGCGCTGTTCTTCGGCACCGCCGGACCCCTGCGATCGTGGGCGCAGCAGCGCCCGGCCAATGCGTTGACGGTGCTCGACACCCACGACGGCATCGGCATCATCGACATCGGCGCCGATGCCAGCGACCGCTCGGCACGGCCCGGCCTGGTGCCACCGGCCGAACTGGACCGGCTGGTGGAAATGATCCACGAAAACAGCGGCGGACAAAGCCGCGAGGCCACCGGCGCCGCGGCCAGCAACCTCGACCTGTATCAGGTGAACTGCACCTTCTACGACGCGCTGGGCCGCGACGATGGCGTCTACCTGATTGCCCGCGCGGTGCAGTTCTTCCTGCCCGGCATCCCGCAGGTGTACTACGTCGGCCTGCTGGCCGGCGAGAACGACATGGCCCTGCTGCAACACAGCGGCGTGGGGCGCGACATCAACCGCCACCACTACAGCCGCACCGAAATAGAGGCCGACCTGGGCAAGCCGGTGGTGCAGCAGTTGCTGCGCCTGATCCGCCTGCGCAACCGCCATGCCGCGTTCTCGGGCCAGTTCTCGGTCGAGTCGCACAGCGACAGCCAGCTGGCCCTGTGCTGGGCGGCCGGCGAGCACATGTTGCAGCTGGACGTGGACTTCAGCAGCCGGACCGCCACCATCACCGGCCGCAGCCCGACCGGCGACGATCGGTGGGCGCTGGCCGGCGCGGCAGCCGAATCGACCGCTTGAAGCCGGCCCAGCTCGCGGGTCGATGTCCAGTGCCGCCGGGCCCGGGTCGCCAGGCCATCCACACCCGGTCCAATCGTTTGCCTTCTTGACGCCGAACTCGGCCAACCCGCCGCTGAATCCCAGAGCCTCAGCCAGAAAGTTTCTGGAAAACCCTAGGAAATATTCGCAACAAAGTCGTTGAAGAAAGCACAACAATCGTTTGCAATACTGATGCGGCAGCGACGTGCCTCCGCATCAACGGTCCGAGGGCCAATGCCCATCCATTCCCCCACCGCCACTGACCTGCCAGGAGACAACATGAACATCGACCAACCCCAACGCCACAAAGGCCCCCAGCTCACCAAGATTGCCTCGCTGCTGGCGTCGTCGGCCTTCGCCGTGATGCTGTGCGGTCCGGCATTCGCGCAGCAGACTGCCACCGCCGAGGCACAGGCGGCCGATGACAAGAAGGACACCGCCAACCTGAACCGCGTGGTGATCACCGCCACCAGCGCGCCGAAGTCCAAGCTGCGCAGCTCGGTCTCGGTGACCGACGTGGACGCCGACCAGATCAAGGAGTTCGGCGCCCGCACCGAGGCCGAAGTGCTGCTGCTGATCCCCGGCATCCGCACCGAAGCCACCGCGGGCCCCGGCGGCAACGCCAACATCTCGGTGCGCGGCCTGCCCATCGCATCGGGCGGCTCCAAGTACGTGCAGCTGCAGGAAGACGGCTTGCCGACCGTGCAGTTCGGCGACATGAACTTCGGCAACAACGACTACTGGACGCGCTTCGACAACAACGTCGACAGCCTGCAGACGCTGCGTGGCGGTTCGGCCTCGGTGTTCGCCTCGCACGCCCCGGGCGCGGTCATCAACTACATCAGCAAGACCGGCAAGCAAAAAGGCGGCTCGATCGGCCTGACCTATGGCCTGAACTACAACGAGACCCGTGTTGACGGCGACTTCGGCATGAAGCTGGCGCCGGACCTGTACTTCCATGTCGGAGGTTATGTCCGCAACGGCGAAGGCTCGCGCGACACCCAGGTCAACACCCTCAAAGGCTACCAACTCAAGGCCAACGTCACCAAGGAGTTCAACGGTGGCAAGGGCTACGTGCGCGCCTACGTCAAGCTGCTGGACGAGAACGCGCCCACCACGCCGCAGACCTTCCTGAAGGCACAGCTCTCCGGCGACACCTACACCGGCTTCGCCAAGGCACCGGGCTACGACGGCACGCGTGATTCGCAGTACTCCACGCTCAACGCGTCGATGCTGAGCGTCAACCCGGCCACCGGCGCGGTCACCACCTCCAGCCTGCTGGACGGCATCACCGTCAATTCCAAGTCGCTGGGCCTGGAGTTCCACAACGAGCTGGCCGGCGGCTTCACGGTGGACAACCGGTTCCGCTACTCCGACAACTCGGGCGCCTTCCAGGCCCAGTTCTGGGACATGCAGACGCTGTCCAACCTGCTGGGCACCAGCGGCAACACGGCCCGGTATTTCAACGGCGCCAAGGCCGGCACCGTGGTCACCGATGCCAACCTGGCCGCCGGCCTGGTGAGCAAGGGTGCGGCGATCAACACCCAGTCGCCCGACATGGGCAACCTGGTCAACGACCTGTCGCTGTCCAAGCAGCTGCAGCTCGGCTTCGGCACGCTGGACGTCAAGGGTGGCTGGTTCCATTCGCGCCAGAACGTGTCGCAGCGCTGGGCCATCAGCGAACGCGTGATGGAGGTGGGCCGCAACGGTGCGCTGATCGACCTGTACGACCCCAGCGGCGCCGCGCTGACCTCGGCTGGCCTGACCGGCTACAACAACCAGTGGGGCGTGGCCCGTGTGCTCGACACCACGTTCACCACCGACGCGCCCTACCTGTCGCTGAACCTCGCCTCAGGTCCGTTCGACGTGGACGCCGGCGTGCGCCGCGAGTCCTTCCGCTCCAAAGGCAGCTACGCCGGCCCGAAGCAGGTGGCTGGCGGGCAGGACGTGAATGGCGACGGCACGATCGCCGGCGCGGAGACCAATGTCTTCGTCTCCGACATGGCCAACCCCGGCAAGGTCGACTACAAGATCAACTACACCAGCTACTCGCTGGGCCTGAACTACCGCCTGAGCAACAACCTGAGCCTGTTCGTGCGCCACAGCAAGGGCTACCGCGCGATGGCCGACCGGCTGCTGTTCACCGACTTCATCAACACCACCACCGGCCGGCTGACCGATTACGGCCAGACGATCGCGGCGGCGCCGGTGAAGCAGTCGGAAGTGGGGCTGAAGTTCCGCGGCAACACCGACCTGCTGAACTACAGCGTGGCGGCCACGGTCTTCCAGTCGACCACCGAGGAATTCGACTACGACCAGACCCGTCAGGATGATCCCAGCAAGCCCAACTACGCCGGCCCCAAGCTGGACGTCAAGGGCTACAAGGCCAACGGCGTCGAGTTGGAAACCGGTGGCTCGATCGGCAACCTGGGTCTGAACGTCAACCTGGTGTACTCGGACGAATCGCTGGCTTCCAGCCTCTTCAACGCGGCCGCCGTCGGCAAGACCGAAGGCGGCGTGCCGAAGTGGCGCTACACGATCTCGCCGCGCTACGCCATCGGCGACGCGGTGATCGGCGCCACGATCCGCGGCCAGTCCGAGGTGTTTGCGGACGGCAACAACGTGCGCAAGATCGACGGCCACTACATCGTCAGCGCCTTCGTCAACTACGACTTCGGCCGTGGTGTGATCGGCACACTGAACGTCAACAACCTGCTCGACAAGGTCTACCCCAGCAGTGGTGGTGGCTTCGTGGGCGGCAGCACCACGCTGTTCGGCGCCGGTGTCGAGACCGGCCGCACGATCAGCGCCTCGCTGCGTTACGCGTTCTGAGCGTGACTGCGATCGGCCCGGCAACGGGTTGATCTGGTTGACGGGGGGCGCAAGCCCCCCTTTTGCGTGGTGCGTCGCGCCGGCCATCGACGGCCGGCGGCGCACGCAAGAATCGGCACCGCGGGTGGGTGTACCCGCTGCCAACCCAGGAGCCCGACATGCCCGACCCCAACCGCAGCTTGCGCAACATCGTGGTGGTGGGCGGCGGCTCGGCCGGCTGGATGGCCGCGGCCGCGCTGTCGCGCGCGGTGCACCGCGACTGCACGATCACGCTGATCGAATCCGACGAGATCGGCACCGTGGGCGTGGGCGAGGCCACCATCCCGCCGATCCAGACCTTCAACCAGATGCTGGGGCTGGACGAAGCCGAGTTCCTGCGGCGCACGCAAGGCACGTTCAAGCTGGGCATCGAGTTCGTCGACTGGGCCCGGCAGGGCCACCGCTACTTCCATCCCTTCGGTCCGCATGGCCACCAGTTCGACCTGTCGCCGCAGCACCAGTACTGGCTGCGCGGCCGCCACCAACCGGGCATGCCCGGTCTGGACGAGCACTCGCTGGCCTGGGTGGCCGCCAGCCGGGGCCGCTTCGACAAGCCCTCGCGCGACCCGCGCACGGTGCAGTCGACCTACGACTACGCCTACCACTTCGACGCCGGCCTCTACGCGCGCTTCCTGCGCGAGGTGAGCGAGGCACGCGGCGTGCAGCGCCTGGAGGGCAAGATCACCGAGGTGCTGCTGCGCGCGGACGATGGCTTCGTCGACCTGCTGCGCCTGGCCGACGGCCGCACCGTGGCCGGTGACCTGTTCATCGATTGCTCGGGCTTTCGCGGCCTGCTGATCGAAGAGGCGCTGCATACCGGCTACGAGGACTGGACCCACTGGCTGCCCTGCGACCGCGCGATGGCCGTGCCCTGCGCGCCGGCCGGCCCGCTCACGCCCTACACCCGCTCCACCGCGCGCGAAGCCGGCTGGCAATGGCGCATCCCGCTGCAGCACCGCACCGGCAACGGCTATGTCTTCTGCAGCCAGTACCTCAGCGAGGACGAAGCCGCCAGCCAACTGCTGGCGCGGCTGGACGGCCAGGCGCTGGCCGACCCGCGACCGCTGCGCTTCACCACCGGGCGGCGAAAGCAGTTCTGGAACAAGAACGTGGTGGCGCTGGGCCTGGCCAGCGGTTTCATGGAGCCGCTGGAGTCGACCAGCCTGCACCTGGTGCAGTCGGGCATTTCGCGGTTGCTGGCCTTGTTCCCTGACCGCGATTTCGACCCGCTGGTGATCGCCGAATTCAACCGCATCGCGATCAACGAGTTCGAGCGCATCCGCGACTTCATCATCCTGCACTACAAGCTGACCACGCGCGACGACAGCCCGCTGTGGCGCTACTGCGCGGCAATGCGCATCCCCGACACGCTGCAGTACAAGATCGACCACTTCAAGCGTTATGGCCGGCTGGTGACCGAGGGCATGGAGCTGTTCGGCCCGGCCAGCTGGCTGGCGGTGCAGGTGGGCCAGCAGAACTGGCCCGTGCGGCACGACCCGATCATCGACTTGCGCAACGTGGACGGCGACGCCATCCTCGCGCGCATGCGCCAGGCCATGGTGCAGGCGGCCGAGGCCATGCCCACGCACGAGGCGTTCATCCGAGGCTACTGCGGGGCGCGGGCCTGACGCGGGATGCGTCGCGCATGCCGCGCATCAGCCGCCATCGCCGGTGCTTTCTTCTTCTGCCGGGCCTGCTGCTCGGCCCCAGGCCCATGACCCACGCCGCCGTTGCCGCCCACACGCCGCAGTTCCGCCCCGCCTTCCACTTCACGCCCGCCGGGAACTGGATGAACGATCCGAATGGCCTGATTTTTCACCGGGGCGTGTACCACCTGTTCTTCCAATACCACCCCGACAGCAGCGTCTGGGGCCCGATGCACTGGGGCCATGCCACCAGCACCGACCTGCTGCGCTGGCAGCAGCAGCCCATCGCGCTGCGGCCCGATGCGCTGGGCATGATCTTCTCGGGAAGCGCCGTGGTCGATCATGAAAACCGCGCGGGCTTCGGCCCGACCGGCTCGTCGCCACTGGTGGCGATGTTCACCCACCACGACAGGGCCGCCGAGAAGGCGGGCCGCATCGACCGCCAGCACCAGAGTCTGGCCTACAGCCTGGATGAAGGCCGCAGCTGGACCAAGCACGCCGGCAACCCGGTGATCGCCAACCCGGGCCGGCAAGACTTCCGCGATCCCAAGCTGCGCTGGCTGCCCGAGCGTCAGCGCTGGATCGCCAGCCTGGCTTGCGGCGACCGCATCGCCTTCTACAGTTCGCCCGATCTCAGGGCCTGGACGCTGGAAAGCGAATTCGGCGCCGGGGTGGGCGCGCACGGTGGCGTCTGGGAATGCCCCGACCTGTTGCCGCTGACCGGCCCCGATGGCCGCACCCGCTGGGTGCTGCTGGTCAGCCTGACGCCGGGCGGGCCCAACGGCGGATCGGCCACGCAGTACTTCATCGGCCAGTTCGACGGCCACCGCTTCACGCCCGACGACACCCAGGTGCGCTGGCTGGATGTCGGCCCCGACAACTACGCCGGCGTCACCTGGGACGGCGTGCACGACCGCGCGCTGTTCATCGGCTGGATGAGCAACTGGCGGTACGCCAAGGACCTGCCCACCGCGCCCTGGCGCAGCGCGATGACGATGCCGCGTGAACTGGCGCTGCGGCAGGCGGATGACGGGATGTGGGTGGCGTCGCTGCCCGCGCGCGAGCTGCTGGCGCTGCAGCAGCCCGCCACGCTGACCTGCCGCCAGCAGCGCATCGACCGGCCGTTGGACCTATCGGCCGGATTGAGCGGCAGCCAGGGCCGCTTCGTGCTGCGCCTGGCCACCGCCGCGCTGCGCGGCTTCACGCTGGCGCTGGCCAACGACGCCGGCGATGCACTGCGCATCGGCTACGACGACACCGCCCACCAATGGTGGGTGGACCGCCGGGACAGCGGCGAGGTCGGCTTCCACCCGGACTTTGCCGGCCGGCATGCTGCCCCCCGCCTCGGCGTGGGCAACGCCGCCGACCTGCAGCTGTGGTTCGACGCCACCTCGGTCGAGCTGTTCGCCGATGGTGGGCTGAGCACGATGACCAGCCTGTTCTTCCCGCGCCAGCCCTGGCAGCGCGCCACGCTGGCCTCGCCTGATCAGCTCATGCTCGACGAGCTCACCATCCAGCCGCTGCGCGACCCGCGCTGAGGCCGGCGCGCAGGCTCAGGCGTGCTCGGGCGCCTGCACCGGCACCTTGACGAACAAGGTGGCCACGGCCGCGCAGATCAGCAGCGCGCCGGCCAGCAGGATCACGTTGCGCGCGTCGCCGCCCAGCAGCGGCTTGTAGTACAGCGGCAGGGTCACGCTCTGGATCAGCATCGGGATCACGATGAACATGTTGAAGATGCCCATGTAGACCCCCGTGCGCTCGGGCGGGATGCAACGCGCCAGCATCACGTACGGATTGCCCATGATGCTGGCCCAGCCCAGGCCTACGCCGATCATCGGCACGAACAGCCAGGCCTTCTGTTGGATGCCGGGGATGGCCAGCATGCCCAGGCCGGCGGCGGTCAGGCAGGCAGCGTGCATCTTCTGCGCACCGAAGCGCCGGGCAAACGGCACCAGCGCAAACGCCGCCAGGAAGGCCATCGCGTTGTAGAAGCCGCCGATCTGGCCATTGGTCAGCACCGCGTCGCGAAAGCCCGTGCTGGTGGGATCGCTGGTGCCGAAGATCGAGCGCGCGATGCTGTAGGTGATGTACTGCCAGTAGCAGACCATGCCGTACCACTGAAACAGCTTCATCACCGCCATCTGGCGCATGGCTTGGGGCATCTCCACCACGGCGTCCCAGATCTCGCGCAGCGTGGCGCCCACGCCCGGCGTCTTGGCGGCGATCTCGGCGCGCTGTGCCGGCGTGAGTGGCAGCTCGGGCACGCGCCAGATCGAGTAGGCGATGGTGCAGACCGACAGCACCGCACCGATCAGGAACGAGATCTTGGTGATCACCGGGATGTTGTTGGCATCCACCAGGTCCTTGTTCATGCCCGCCCACACCAGCAGCGAGGGCGCGAGGTACGACAGCGTCTGCGCCAGGCCGGTGAAGGCGCTCTGCGTCAGGTAGCCCAGCGCATGCTGCTTGGGATCAAGCCGGTCGCTGATGTAGGCGCGGTAGGGCTCCATCGTCACGTTGTTGGCCGCATCCAGGATCCACAGCAGGCTGGCGGCCATCCACAATGCACTGCTGTAGGGCATGGCCAGCAGGCTCAGTGAGCACAGCACCGCACCGATCAGGAAGTACGGCGTGCGCCGGCCGAAACGCGACGCGGTGCGGTCGCTCATCGCGCCGATGATGGGCTGCACCAGCAGCCCGGTCATGGGCCCGGCCAACGACAGCAGCGGCAGCGCCGCTTCGTCGGCCCCCAGGTAGCTGTAGATCGGGCTCATGTTGCTCTGCTGCAATCCAAAGCTGAACTGCAGCCCCAGGAAGCCCACGTTCATCTGGACGATCTGGCGCAGCGACAAATGCGGCTTGGTGGGGCCCGGGGTCATGGTGGCGGCTTGGCTGGCAATGATGGCCGCACTCTATGGTCTTTGCAAACGATTGCAATTGCGGGTTTCCCTGGTTGCCACGGGCCAGGGAGCCACCGGGCACCGGCAGAGACAGTCCGGGGATAGCCCGAGGCGCGCGACGCCGGCCGGTGGCTAGACTGCGTCGGCGTGGCCGCACCGGCCGTCGATGAACCCCGCTCCTGAAAGCCTCTGCAATGAAGAAATCCCATGACATGGCCGCGCGCCTGACGCGCTGGCTGGGCGTGCTGGCCGCCGCCGTCACGCTGGCCGCCTGCAGCACCACGCCCACCGCGCCGCGCTTCCAGGGCGAGACACCTGCCTCGTTGCTGTGGACCGGCAACAGCTTCTTCTACTTCAACAACAGCATGCATGGCCACCTGGGCGGCCTGCTCAATGCGGCCGGGGTGCGCGGCATCCGCCAGACCTCGGTCACCATCAGCGGGGCCGGGCTCGACTGGCACGACATGGGCTCGCACTTCAAGCCCGGCACCGGCATGCTGCGCTACAGCTTCACGCCCGGCAACGACGTGGCCTTCAACCAGTTCGAGCGCGCCTACGACATGGTGCTGATGATGGACTGCAGCCAGTGCCCCATCCACCCCAAGCTGCAACAGGCCTTCCACGACACCGTCAAGGCGCATGCCGCCACGGTGCGCCAGGCCGGCGCCGAGCCTGCGCTGTTCCTCAGCTGGGCCTACCAGGACCAGCCGCAGATGACCGAGCAACTGGCGGCCGAATACATCAAGGCCGGTCGTGCCCATGCCATGCGGGTGGTGCCGGCCGGACCGGCGTTTGCGGCGTCGATCGCCAAGCGCCCCGACATCAACCTGTACGCCCCCGACAAGCGGCACCCCAGCCTGGCCGGCACCTATCTGGGCGCGTCGGTGGTGATGGCCAGCCTGTTCAAGAAGTCGCCGGTGGGCAACAGCTACACCGCCGGCCTGCCGGCCGAGGTGGCGCAGCACCTGCAGGCGGTGGCCTGGGACACGGTGCAGGCGTTCAAGCCCTAGCGAACCCGGTGCGCGGGCGCAGCGGTGCCCGCGGGCGCCGCGTCAGGGCTCGTACTGGAAGCCGGGCGCAGGCGGCTGCACCTGTGCGGTGCGCGCATTCGCCACGATGCCGTCGGCCAGCACCAGCACGCTGCCGGCGGCGGTGATGGTGGTGGAGGTGGTGGCCATGCCGCGCAGGGCCAAGGGCGTCTTCAGGTCGGCGCTGGCCGTGGTGGCCAAGGCCGGCGCGCTGCGCTGGCCGCCAGGCCCCTGCATCGCCTGCGTGGCGACCGGCCCGGCCGGTGCGGCAGCGGGCTGGGCACCGGCCTGCGAGGCCAGCAGGCTGCAAGCCGCAACAACGGTCAGGATCGGGTGGCGAGCGGTCATGGAGGCCCCAGTGGTGATGGTGGTGCAGCCCGGCCCGCAGATCGGGCCTGGTCACACCGCTGCCTTCGACCGCGCGGCGCCGCGCTGTAGGCCTGCGCGACGGCCTGCGCCCGCCCGGCGTGACGGATGTCACGAACCAGGCAGCGCTCAGCGCGCCACCAGCGCCCTGGCCTTGGCATTGGCCGCCGTCAGCGCCGGCCCGGCCTGGGCACGGCGCAGCAGCACGTTCTCGATCGCGTTGCCGATCAGCTGGTCGATCTCGGCCGCGTTCTCCACGATGGGTGGGGCGAAGGTGCGACCGCGCGCCATCGTGACGAAGGCGCCGGCGTCGACACCGCGCTGGCGGAACACCGCCAGCGTCTGCTCGGACAAGCCCGCCAGCGCCGGGAACACCGTGCCCGCCGCCGCCAGCTTGCGCTGGCAGTCGGCCGAGGCCAGGTGCCGCACCCAGGCCCAGGCCGCCTCGGGGTGCCTGGTGCCGATCCAGATCGAATCAGCCAGGCCATTGAGCATGCTGCTGCGGCCCTGAGGGCCGATCGGCAGCGGCACCCAGGCGTAGGCAAAGCGCACCTGGCGCGCGTAGTGGCCGATCATCCAGGCGCCGGCGGGCACCATCGCCACGCGGCCGGTGATGAACAGCGTGTCCACGCCGAGCTTGCCGACGGCCTGCGGCGCCAGCGACCAGCCGCGCACCGGCAATCCGGCCAGCCAGGTGATGGTCTCGGCCAGGCGCGGATCGTCGAAGCGCAGCGCGGCATCCCAGGGCCGGGCCTGGTGGACGAAGCCGTTGCTCACCGCGAACGACGCCCATTCGGTCTGGCCACTCATGCCGCCAGGGCCCGGGTTCTGGTAGCCAAACACCTGCACCCGGGTCTTGTCGAAGCCGGGATCGCTGGCGTTGCGGCCGGCGGCGTCGCGCGTCAGGCGCGCGACCACGGCGCCGAAGCTGCCGCCATCCTGCGGATTCCAGCGCAGCGCACGCAGTTGGTCCTCACTCACGCCCTGCGCCCGCGCATGGTCGAGGTTGACGATCAGCGCCACCGTGTCCCAATCCTTGGGCAGGCCGAATTGCCGGCCGTCGCGGCCCCAGGGGGCGGCCAGGCCAGGCTCGTAACGGGCCAGGTCCAGCCCGTCGCGCCGGATATAAGGCGCCAGGTCCACCAACTGGCCATTGGCCACCAGGTCGGGGTACTTGGACAGGTGGTTGGTGAAGACGTCAGGCGCTGTCTCGGCCACCAGGCCGGTGGACAGCGTGGTCCAGTAATCGTCCCAGCCCTGCTGCTGGATGCGGATGCGTATGCCGGGGTTCTGGCGCTGGAAGTCGTCGGCGCACTGCTGGTAGAGCGGGCGCTGGTTGGCGTCCCACAGGGCGTAACGCAGCGTCACCGGCGGGGCCGCCGCGGCTGGGTTGACGGTGGACAGCAGCGCCGCGGTCAGCCCCACCATCAGCCCCACGCCCAGCCGCAGCGCACGCGCCGAAGCCCAGGCCCGCAGCCGGTCGACGCGATGAGTTGATTGACCGGCCATCATTTGCCGCCGCTGTACTGCACCGACTCGACCACCCGCCGCCCGAACGCGACCAGCAACAGCAGCGTGGGCAGCAGGGTCAGCGTGGCCGCGGCCATCAGGCCGGTCCAGTCGGGCTGGCCCTGCGGCGTCTGCGACTTGAAGTGCTGCAGCGCCACCGGCAGCACCTGGCTGTCTTCGCCCGGCGCCACGATGAAGGGCCAGAAGAACTCGTTCCACGCGGCGATGCCCGAGAGCATGGCCACCGTGGCCAGCGGCGTGATCGACAGCGGCAGCACCACGCGGCGGAAGATGCAGAACGGCGTGGCGCCATCGAGCAGCGCCGCCTCTTCCAGATCGCGCGGCAGCGACAGGAAGAACTGCCGCAGGAAGAAGATCGAGAAGCCCGAGATCAGCGCGAACGGCGCCACCATGCCAGCCATGCTGTTGAGCCAGCCCAGCTGCTTGATCAGGATGAAGTTGGGGATGAACAGCACCACGCCAGGCAGCATCATCGAGCCCACCACGGCCGCAAACATCAGCTGCTTGCCCGGGAACTGCAAACGCGCAAACGCATAGGCGGCCATCGCGCTGTTGCCGGTCTGCAGCAGCACCACCAGCACGGTGAACAGCACCGAGTTGCCCAGTGCCCGAAGGAAGTTGACCTCGGCGCCCGAGCCGCCCACGGCCATGCTGTCGTCGGCGCTGACCAGGCCCAGCACGCGGCGGAAGTTCAGCAGCGTGGGCTCGGCCGGCAGCGCATCGGCGGCATGCGCCAGCAGCGCCTGCGGATGCTCCAGCGCGGTCTTCGCCACCAGCCACAGCGGCCCCAGCGTGATCGCCAGCATCGCCAGCAGCAGCGCCCAGGCCAGCCAGCGGCCCCAAGATGCGCGGCCGTTCATGGCCACAGGTTGCAGGACGACAACGGTCGCCAGCAAACGGACACCGCAGGACCGGCTTTGCCGGTCTGCTGGCGGCGCCCCCCGGGTGGGGAGGCGCCGAAGGCGCATCGCGGGGAGCTCATTTCATCAGGCCAGGTCGTTGTGGTCGGCACGCATGATGCGCATCTGCACCACGGTGTAGGCCAGCATCAGCCCGAACAGCACCATCGACATGGCCGAGGCGTAGCCCATCTTCAGGTAGCCGAAGGCGTTCTGCACGATGTACTGCACGATCACCGCGGTCGAGCCCGCCGGCCCGCCCTGGGTGGTGACGGCCACGGTGTCGAAGATCTGGATCGAGCCGGTGACGCTGGTCACCAGCACGAACACCATCACCGGGCGCAGCAGCGGCAGCGTGATGCGCCGGAAGCTCTGCCATTCGGTGGCGCCTTCCAGCGCGGCGGCTTCGTACAGGCTGCGCGGGATGTTCTGCAGCCCTGCCAGGAACAGCATCGCCACCAGCCCCATGTGCCGCCACACGTTGACCGCAGCCACCGACAGCAGCGCCTGGTCGGGCCCGGCGAAGAAGGGCTGGGCGTCCGCCCCCAGCGCCAACAGCCCGTGGTTGACCACGCCCAGCACCGGGTCCAGCAGCCACAGCCAGATCAGTGCCACCAGCACGTTGCTCAACAGGTAGGGCAGCAGCACCACCGCCTTGACGAACAGCGAGCGCGTCAGCCGGTCCATCGCCACCGCCAGAGACAGCCCCAGCACCGTCTGCAGCGGGATGTTGAGCAGCACGTAGTACAGCGACAGCTCCAGCCCGCGCCAGAATCGATCGTCGTCCAGCAGGCGGGCGTAGTTGGCCCAGCCCACGTCGCGCGCCGGGCGCAGCAGGTTCCAGTCGGTGAAGCTGATCTGCACCGCCCGCACCGCCGGCCAGCCGTAGAACAGCACCAGCCCCACCAGCGCCGGCAACAGCATGGCCCAGGCCGTCCAGGTCTCGCGCGATTGCAGCGTGGCGCGCGCGCCGGCCCAGCGGCCGGGCCGGGTCTCGGCGGCTGGCGCGGCAGGGCCTGGGTTGGGATTCATTGCCAATATTATTAGCATCCATCAGGCACCCGGCCATCGGGACTATCACTGATGGGTCATCGATGGCGCCTGGGCCTGATTACCATCGCATCACCGTTCGCCGCCTTGCCGGCCTCCCTG
>Ga0155495_1050_pt2 | contig 13752 bp, 7 predicted proteins | sample RifCSPhighO2_12_FD_107153 | JGI IMG/M metagenome (GOLD analysis project Ga0155495, IMG submission 107153) | Burkholderiales bacterium RIFCSPHIGHO2_12_FULL_69_20
GGACCGCAGATCGGCGCTCTCGGGGCCGTACAGGTAGCCCAGCCGGACCACGCACGCGGGCACGCTGCCCGCCAGCACCAGTGCCTCGGTGTCGACGATGGCCGCCACCGCCGAGCGCAACGGCTCGTCCACGCGGGCACCCTGCTCGACCGCCTGCACGAAGGCGAAGCTGGCGTGCACGAACATCGGCGCGCCGGCGGCCTGGGCATCACGCAGCGCCCGCTTCGTGCCGGCGCGCAAGGTGCGCGCAAAGTCTTGCCAGGCGTGACCATCGTGCAGCAGCGTGTTCGCCTGCTGCCCGGCCAGGTTGACGTGGGCGCCGTCGGCAGCCGGTGGCACGGACCGACGCGCGACGACGGCACCCAGTTCAGAGCGAAGGCCGGTGATGGACAGGCGCATGGCGGGCGTTGAATGTCGAACGTGATGTGTCGAACGTGAGGGGAACTGCGCCGGTGGTTCAGGCGCGCCGAGCCTGCGGGCCTGGCAAAACCACGCCGGGCCGCTGCCCGGGCAGGGCCCGCCGTCCTCAGGCGGCGGTCATGCCACCGTCCACAGAATAACGGCCGCCGGTGCAATAACGGCTGTCGTCACTGGCCAGGAACAGTGCCGTGAGGGCCACCTCGTCGGCCGTGCAGTAGCGGCCGGCAGGGATGCGGCTGGTGATCATCTGCCGGGCGGCGTCCTCGGCACCCGGGGCGCGGCCATGCTCGATGGCGCGCATCATGCGGGTGTCGATGGGCGACGGGTGGATGGTGTTGATGCGCACGCCCGAGGCGCCCGTCTCCAGCACCGCCGAGCGCATCAGCCCGACCACCGCATGCTTGCTGGCCGCGTAGGGGGCCAGGTGCGCCGCGCCCTTGAAGCCCGCCACCGACGAGGTGATGATGATGCTGCCACCGCCTTGGCGCTGCATCAGCGGCAGCGCGTGCTTCAGGCCCAGGAACACGCCGCGCACGTTCACCGCCATCACGCGGTCGAACGCCTCCACCGGCATGTCGGCAATGGGCGCCACCAGGCCCTCGGTGCCGGCATTGCAGAACAGCACGTCCACCCGGCCGAAGCGCCGCAGCGAGTCGTCGAGCACGCCGCGCATCTGCGCCTCGTCGCTGACATCGGCCACGGCCTGGCCCACGGCGTCGCCGCCGATCGCCGCCACCGTGGCGCGCAGGCGGTCGGCGTCCAGATCGACCAGCACCACCCGCGCGCCTTCGGCCACGAACAGCCTGGCCGTGGCCTGGCCGATGCCGCCGCTGCCGCCGGTGATGACGGCCACCTTGCCGGTCAATCGATCCATCGTCGTCTCCCGTCCCGGGTTCAGAACACCTCGAACAGCCCCGCGCCGCCCATGCCGCCGCCGATGCACATCGACACCACCACATGCTTGGCGCCGCGGCGTTTGCCCTCCATCAGCACATGGCCGGCCAGGCGCGCGCCGGTCATGCCGAAGGGGTGACCGATGGCGATGGAGCCGCCGTTGACGTTGTAGATCGACGGATCGATACCCAGCTTGTCGCGGCTGTACAGGCACTGGCTGGCGAAGGCTTCGTTCAGCTCCCACAGGTCGATGTCGGACACCTTCAGGCCGTGACGCTCCAGCAGGCGCGGGATGGCGAAGACCGGGCCGATGCCCATCTCGTCGGGCTGGCAGCCGGCCACCGCCCAGCCCTTGAAGGCGCCCAGCGGCTGCAGGCCGCGGCGCTCGGCCTCCTTGGCTTCCATCAGCACCACCGCGGCCGCGCCGTCGGACAGCTGGCTGGCATTGCCCGCGGTGATGAACTTGTCGGGCCCGTTGATCGGCGCCAGCTTGGCCAGCCCGGCCAGCGTGGTGTCGGGCCGGTTGCATTCGTCGCGGTCGACCACGGCATCGACCAGCGACTCTTCCTTGGTCACCTTGTCGACCACCTTCATCTTGGTCTTCACCGAGATGATCTCGTCCTTGAACTTGCCGGCGGCTTGGGCGGCGGCCATGCGGCGTTGCGATTCCAGCGAGTATTCGTCCTGATATTCGCGGCTGATGCCGTAGCGCTGGGCCACGATGTCGGCGGTCTCGATCATCGGCATCCAGAAGGCGGGCAGCAGCTCGGTCAGGCGCGGCTCACGCCCGCCGCCGCCACCGCCCTGGAAGCTGATCGAATCGACGCCGCAGCCGACCATCACGCTGGCGCCCTCTTCGACGATGTGGTGCGCCGCCGCCGCGATCGCGTTGAGCCCCGACGAGCAGGCGCGGTGCATGGTCATGCCCGAGGTGGTGACCGGCAGGCCGGCCAGCATCGCCGCGGCCCGCGCCACGTTGCCCGACGCGGCCACGCAGCCGGCGATCACGTCTTCGATCTCGGCCGGATCGGCGCCCGAGCGCTGCACCGCCTGCTCGATCGCATGGCCCAGGATGGTCATGTTGGGCGTGTTGTTGAAACCACCGCGCACGGCCTTGGCCAGGCCGGTGCGCGCATAAGAAACGATGACTGCCTGGCGCATGGTGCGTGCCTTTCAGAGCGGAGGACAACCCCGGTCGGCCGACCGGGCTGGGCACCGGGGCGATGCCTGCGGCGCAGTTTCTCGCACCACGGCGCCCGCCCGCGTCACCCGCGGTACACCGATGGCAAACCCTGAGCTGAACGGCAGTTCAGCGGCTGCCCACCTGCAGCAGCTGCGCGATCTGCCCCACCACGCCGTGCTGGCGCAGGTAGGGCATGTACTGCTCCAGGAAGCGGCGGATCAGCGCGTACTGGCGGCGGCCGATCTCCCAATGCTCGGCGTTGCTGCGCAGGTTGGCATCGTCGACCTGGGTGGCGCGCGCCTTGCGCAACGCCGCCTCGGCCTGGCCCAGGTCGGCCAGCGTGATGGCCTGGAACCAGCCCAGGTACGACAGCCCCTTGACGTCGTCGTTGGGTTGCGCGGCCAGCGCGACGATGGCGTCGCGGTGGCGCTCGTGGTCGGGCCGGTCGACGCTGCCGTCGCGGATGCGCAGCAGCACCAGCAGCTTCAGCCGCGCCTGCGCGAGAAAGCCCGGGTGCTTGAGCGCGCCGATCTGCCGTGCACGGTCGTTCCACTGCACCGCATCGTCGAAGGCGCTGATCGCGGCGTCCAGATCGGCTGGCTGCAGGCTCTTCTGCCAGTACCACTGGCGCAGGCCCGCGATGCGGCGGTGGCATTCGGCACGCGCCACCACGGCCTCCATCGAATCACGGCCGGGATGGTGGGCCTCGGCCTCTTCGAGCGCCCGTTGCGCGATGGCAATGGCCTGCCTGGCGCCTTCGATGTCGTCATGCGCCTCGCTGTACGAGGTGGCATAGGCCAGCTGACTGCCGCGGCTCAGCCGCCCGACGGCCAGCAGCGCTTCGTACAGGCGATTCGCCAGCCGGTACTGCTGGCCGTCGTTGAGGTGGTTGGCCAGGCGGCGGCTCAAGTCGCGGGCGGAATCGTCGCCGATGGGCAGGCCGGTGGTCAGCGCCAGATGGGCCAGTGCACGCGAGCCGAAGACGCTTCTGCGCTGCTCCTCGAACAAGGCCTCCAGCGTATCGCCGCGCTGCTGCCAGGCAGCAGCGGTCAGTTGCTGGTAGACATTGCAGGGCTCGGCATCGGGGGCCGCCTCCGGCGCGCCGGCGGCCAGCGGCTGCGCGGCGGCCTCGGCCCGGGGCAACACCGATTCGAGCAGCGCATGCACGGGGCTGTCGGGCCGGCCGGTGGCGGCATCGGCGAGCGTCACCTTCAGCGTCTTGACCACCCGCTCGACTTCCTCCCAGTCGAAGTGCTGGCCATCGAAGTCGTAGAAGATCACGCGCGACAGCCCCACGTCGAAGGGCAGCTTGGCGTTGTGTCGGCAGATCAGCACCGTGCCGCTGGCGTTCATCACATGGCGCACACCCAGCTCGTAGAACACGTTCGGGTTGTCCAGCGACAGGTCGGCCAGCACCACCTCGCGGTCGCGCAGGTCGCGGAACATCTCGGAGTGCACCAGGCCCGACGTTTCACGCTGGTCGCTGCGCACCGGCACCATGCCGGCCTCGCGCACCGCGCGGCTGATGAGCACGCGCCACACCTTCTCGAAATCGTACTGGCGCCCGCTGCCATCGGGGAACGGCTTGTTGCCGTAGGGCATGACGACGAAACATTCGCGTGCGGTGGTCATGGGGGCCCTTTCAGCTTGGCGACTGGTGCGTTGCCAGCGCGGCGCGTTGTGGCCGCGCTCGGCGGCCGCACTCCCTGGCAGCTGCCCATGCTATCGCTGCCGCCCGGCATACTGGGTGCATGAAAAAGGACGTTTGGCGGCGCGAGCTGTCTTCCTACCCGACGCGGGGCGAGCTGATGCCGCGCTACACCGACGTCGACCTCTGGCAGCACCTCAACAACACCGCGTTGATCGCCATGCACGGCGAGAACTGCCAGCAGTGGTTGCGCGACACCTTCGGCGCCGGCGTCTGGCGCGACGCCCCGCCGTTGATCGCCACCGTGGCCAATCAGACCGACTTTCTCGCCGAAGCGCACTACCCCGCGCCGCTGGCCACCGGCACCCGGCTGCTGGGCATCGCCCCCGCGGACTTCCGGCTGGGCTCGGCGCTGTTCCAGAACGGGCACTGCGTCGGTCTGCACGAGGCGACGCTGGCGGTCTGGGTCGACGGCCGGCCGGTGCCGCTGCCGGCCGCGGTGACCGACACGCTGCACGCCGCTGGCGCACGGCAGTCGGCACTGCCCGCACTCGACCACGCGGCGCACCGATCACCCGTGCCCGGGCCGCTGCAGGCGCTCGATGAATGCCCCTGGCGCATGACGGTGGCCACGCGCTTTGCCGACAGCGATGCCCGCGGACAGACCAGCGACACCAGCCTGGCGCGTTTTGCCGAGCAGTCGCGGGTGCAGTTCCTGACCGACGCGTTCGGCGCCCAGCGCCTGGCCTCGCCCACTGGCTTCATCGTCGGCCATGTGGCCACGCGCTGGTTGGTGCGCGGCCGGCCGCCGGCGGCCTGGCAGGTGGGCTGTGCCGTCACCCGCATCGGCGAGCGCTCGATGGCCGTGCGCAGCGCGCTGTTCGACGGCGAGCAATGCCACGCCGTGTGCGACACGGTGATGGTGGTGATCGACCGCGACTCGCGGCGCAGCACCACGCTGCCCGATGCATCTCGCGAATTGCTCGAGCCCTACCGCAAGCACTGACAGCGGCTGGACAAACCCGGACATGAACCGCCGCACGGTGCAGCAGCAGGCGGGACTGGGCCAGTCGGGCACAAGCGGGCATGCGACGAAGCGGTGGCAACCGTCCGTGGACCAAGGCGCGTGGCATCCCGCAGCCGCAACGGCAGCGGCCTAGTCGACAACGCTGGCCAGGGCCCGCGGAGAGCATTGCGTGACATGCGCGCGCAACGCGGCCACATAGGCCGCCGAAGTGGGCTCGTCGACCGTCAGCAGCCGCGGCCCCTGGGGGGATGGCCACAGGGCCACCGGCCGCTGACCAACGCCGACGTCGAGCGCTGCAGGCTCGACGTCGGCGCCCAGCAGCCAGCCGATCGCACGGCGGTTGGAGGCCTCGCGGGCCGGGTCGGGATGCAGCAGCAGCAACGTGCGCTCCAACAGCTGCTCGCGGCGCAGCATGTCGAACTCCCAGCGCAATCCGGGCGACTCGCCGGCCACCAGCACGATGCTGCAAGCACGGCGGGCCGTGCTCAACACCACATCCTGCCAGTCGGCATGGTCGGCGTAGTGACGCTGCGCACCGAAGGGGGCCACCCCTTCGCCCGGGCGCCCCAGCGCCACCACCGGGCCCAGGTGCGCGATCTCGTCGACCATCGTCTCGTCGAGGTTGCGGCGAAACGACCAGAGGTCGAACCAGCGTGTCCGCCACTGCCACCAGGGCCGCCGAAAGTCGAACTGGTCGTCCTCGAAACTGCGCAGGAACAACACCGGTGCGCGCGGATCGGCGTCCGACTGCGGTCGCCAGGGCGCACGTGCGGCCAAGCGCTTGCCGCCGGCAAACAGGGCATGCCCGCCTGCGACCAGCAACACGGCAGCCGGCCAGGTTGCATTGGCCAGCGCCGCGCCCAGGTACACGACCGGCCGCGCCAGCAAGAAGGCCCAGGTTGCCGGCTGGCGCAGCGCCGCGCCGGTCCACATCGACGCCGGCAGCCCCAGCAGCGCACCGATGCGCACCCAGAAGCGGCCGGCGGGCAACGCGCCCATCAGCAAGGCGCGCGGGTGGTCCTCGCACAGCACCAGGCGCAGCCGAATGGCGCGCACCCACCAGGCCGCCAGCACGAGCAGCGTCACCACGCCCGCGCCCAACTGCATCGCGGCCATCCAGCGCTGGTCTTCGTCGACCCACACCACCAGCCCGGCCAGGCTGGCCAGCACCAGCAAGGCCAAGAGCACGACGCCCGCGCGCGCCCAACGGCGCCGGGCCGGCGAGGCCGCGTGCAGCCACGCCGCGGTGGCGCCTGCGGCCAGCAGCAGCACCGCCACCACAGCGAAGCGGGCTTCATCCGGTGCGTCCTCCAGCACTTCGGGCAGGGCGAAGCCGAGCGCCGCCATGACCAGCGCAGCACCGGCGCCGGCCAGCAGGCCGCCGGTGACACCCGACAGCCACCGAAACCGATCCTGCCGGTCGATCCAGTCGAACAGCACGAAGCTCAGCGGCCACAACGCCAGCAAGGTGCCGATCATGGCGATCCAGCCCCAGGGCAGCGGCTCGTCTTCGTCGGCGTCCATGTGCAGGCCGACATCAACCAGCACACCCAGGCCCGCCAACTGCCACAGCACCAGCGCAGGCACCAACAGTGCCCAGAACGCGCGCAGCGCGGCCGCCTGGTCCACGGCCTGGACGACACGGGCGACGGCCGAAATGTCCAGTCGTGCCGGCAAGCCCGCGTGGGCGTCGACATTGGCCGCGCCGGCAGCGGCATCGCGCACGCCACCCCGCAGCGCCAGCCAACCCGCCAGGGCATGCATCAGTAACACGCTGCCCAGCACCGGCAGATCGCTCGCCAGGCGGGCGGCGGCACGCAGATCGACCGCCAGGGAAACCGCCGCCGCCAGGGCCAGGATCACCAGCGGCACGCCAACGACGCCGCGTGAACCCCAGCGCCGACCGCCCAGGAAGGCCAGCCCGGCCAGGGCCCAGAGCGGGGCGCCCCACAAGCTGAGCTGGCCATGCTGCAACGCCGGCATCACGCCGAAGATGGCCAGCAGCGCGAGCGCCACCAACACCCAACGCGGCCAGGGCGGCGCCGCGGCGCCCACTGGGTCAGCGCGCAGCGGCTGCAGCAACCGGGCCATCATCACCGCCACGCCACACTGGACGAACAACGCCGCGGGATCACCCTGGCTGCGCAGCCCCAGCGCCCACACACTGGCGGGGCCGACGGTCCAGGCCAGCGCCTGTGCGAGCGCGGCCACAGCACCCACGGCCACCACCACACGCCACGCGCCCAGCCACCCGCACAACACGGCCACGAAACACGCCGCCGGCACCAGGGCCGAGGCACTGGGCGAGCCCAACCGGAGCCAGAGTCCACCACTCTGCACCCCCAACTGCAGGGCCAGTGCCAGCAGCGTCAACCCGGCCAGGGCTGCGGCGCCCAGCCCGCCGGGCCCATCGGCAACGGCACCCGCCGCCAAATCGTGGGGCCGGCGAAGTGCACCAACCAGCCTGCGCCAGTCGATCGCAGCCCAGGCCAGCAGCACCAGCGGCAGCGCGAGCACATCGATGGACACATCGCGCCCCGGGCCCCGCAACCACTGCACCGAACGATCGGCGCCGGCATAAATCCAGACCAGCCCCAGCACCGTGGCCGGCCACCGCCACCCCGGTCGCAACGCGGTGGCCACGGCGTCGGCAGTGCGCCCCGGCGCGAATGCCAGCGCCACGCCGGCGGCGATCAGGCAGGTGGTATCGGAAAAGCCGAAAGTCAGCGAGACGAAGTCGATGCGCACGCCCACGTCGGGCACCAGGCTCAGCAGGGCGATCGGCAAGGCCACTGCAGGGCCCTCGCGCGAAGCCCACCAGGCCGCGATCAACGGCAGCAGGTAGGCTGGCCGCAGTTCCAGGTAGACACTGCCGAAGTTGGCGCTCATGCTGAGGCCTAGCAAGGCCAACAGCAACAGCGGCACCGCGGCTGACCTCGCACCACCGTCAGCAGCGGCTGGGTCCTGCAAATCGAAGACAGCGGACATGGTGGCATCTCCCTTTGGCGGCACCCCCTCGCGGGGCCACCATCGCCTGCCAACCCTTGTGCCCGGAAGGCGCTGGACGCGCCATCCCTAGCAGGATGCACGACACCTTGTCCGGCCGTGCTGCCGTGGCGAGCGCACGACCGACCGGATCAACCCGCCACGGCGCCCGCCCCATACCCCGCCGGCGCCACCACCGCGCCGCCCGCCGTGATGCGCACCGCGCAGAACTTGAACTCGGGGATCTTGGCTGCCGGGTCGAGCGCCGGGTTGGTCAGCCGGTTGGCCGCCGCCTCGGCGTAGGCGAAGGGGATGAACACCGTGCCCGGCGGTGTGCCGTCGTCGCGCCGCGCGTGCAGCACCACGCTGCCACGCCGGCTGGCCACGCTGATGGCGTCGCCCGGCTGCAAGCCCAGCGCCTGCAGATCCTGGCCATGCAAGCTGGCGGTGGCCAGCGGCTCCACGGCATCGAGCACCTGGCTGCGGCGCGTCATGCTGCCGGTGTGCCAGTGCTCGAGCTGGCGGCCGGTGATCAGCACGAAGGGGTACTCGGCATCGGGCCGCTCATCGGCCGGGATCAGCGGTGCGCTGACCAGGTGCACGCGTCCATCGGACGTTGGGAAATGGTCGGTGAAGACGATGGGCTGACCCGGGTCGGCGGCGTCCAGGCAGGGGTAGGTGATGCTGTGCTCGCGCTCCAGCCGATCCCAGGGGACACCGGCGATCACGCCATGCAGCGCCTGGCGCATCTCCTCGTAGACGGCGGCCACGCCGCTGTCCTCGCCCGGGTACTGCCAATCCAACCCCAGCCTGCGGGCCAGCTGCTGCAGGACCCAAAGGTCTTGCCGTGCCTCCCCCGGCGCAGTTAGCGCACGCCGGCCCATCTGCAGCATGCGGTCGGTGTTGGTCACCGTGCCGGTCTTCTCGGGCCAGCCCGAGGCCGGCAGCACCACGTCGGCCAGCCAGGCGGTCTCGGTCATGAACAGGTCCTGCACCACCAGGTGCTGCAGTTGGCCCAGCCCGGCGCGGGCATGGTTCAAGTCGGGGTCGCTCATCGCCGGGTTCTCGCCCATGATGAACATGCCGCGGATCTTCAGCGGGTCGGTCTCAGCGGCCTGCGCCTTGTGCAGGATCTCGACCACGGTGAGGCCGGGCTCGGCGCTCAACGGCTGACCCCAGAAGGCCTCGAACCAGGCATGCACCTCGGCGTTGTCCACCCGTTGGTAGTTGGGAAACATCATCGGGATCAGCCCGGCATCGCTGGCGCCCTGCACGTTGTTCTGGCCACGCAACGGGTGCAGGCCCGAGCCCGGCTTGCCGATCTGGCCGGTGATGGCCGACAGCGCGATCAGGCAGCGCGCGTTGTCGGTGCCATGCACATGCTGGCTGACGCCCATGCCCCACAGGATCATCGAGGCCTTGCTGGTGGCAAACGCCCGCGCCACCTCGCGGAGGGTCTCGGCCGGGACGCCGCAGACCGGTGCCATGCGCTCGGGCGAACAATCGGCCACGCCGGCTTTCAGCGCCTCGAAGTTGCTGGCGCGATCACGCAGGAAGTTGGCGTCGGTCAGGCCTTCTTCGATCACCGTGTGGATCATCGCGTTGAGCAGCGCCACGTCGGTGTCGGGCTTGAATTGCAGCGTGCGCCAGGCGTGGCGGGCCAGGTCGGTGCGGCGCGGGTCGGCCATCACGATCTTGGTGCCGCGCGCAGCGGCGTTTTTCATCCAGGTGGCGGCCACCGGGTGGTTGCTGGTGGGGTTGCTGCCGATCACCAGGATCAGCCCGGCATGCAGCACGTCGTTGACCGGGTTGCTCACCGCCCCCGAGCCCACGCCTTCGAGCAACGCCGTCACGCTGCTGGCATGGCACAGCCGGGTGCAGTGGTCGACGTTGTTGCTGCCGAAGCCGGTGCGCACCAGCTTCTGGAACAGGTAGGCCTCTTCGTTGCTGCCCTTGGCCGAGCCGAAGCCGGCCAGGGTCTTGGGGCCATGCGCCAGACGCAAGCGTTGCAGGCCGGCGGCGGCCAGGTCCAGCGCCTCGTCCCAACTGGCCTCGCGGAAGGTGTCGTGCCAGTCCTGCGGGTGCGGCGCGCCCTGCGCATCCTTGATCGCGCCGGGCCGGCGGATCAGCGGCTTGGTCAGGCGCTGGCGGTGGTGCACGTAGTCGAAGCCGAAGCGGCCCTTCACGCACAACCGGCCGGCGTTGGCCGGGCCGTCGCGGCCGTCCACGGCCACGAGGCGGTTGTCGCGTACTTTGTAGGTAATGAGGCAGCCCACACCGCAATAGGGGCAGACCGAATCGACGGTCTTGTCCACCCGCTGGTCACCGATCAGCGTCTTGGCCGACAAGGCGCCGGTGGGGCAGGCCTGCACGCATTCACCGCAGGCCACGCAGCTGCTGTCGCCCATGGCGTCGCCCAGGTCGAAGGCGATCTGCGCCAACGCGCCGCGGTGCAGCACGCCGATCACGTCGTTCATCTGCGTCTCGCGGCAGGCGCGCACGCAGCGGGTGCACTGGATGCAGGCATCCAGGTTGACGGCCATCGCGGGGTGGCTCAGATCAGGCGCCGGCTGTGGGCGCTGCAGTGCGGCCAGCGCTGGGCGCGCGCTGACGCCCAACTGGGTGGCCCAGTCGCTCAACTCGCCGTGCGGGCGTGACGCGTCACCGTCCACCCACTGGCTGCCCTGTGCCGGCATGTCGGCCAGCAGCAGCTCCAGCACCATCTTCTGGCTCTTCAGCGCGCGCTCGCTGCGGGCCAGCACCACCATGCCGGGCGTGGGGGCGCGGCAGCAGCTGGGCGCCAGCGTGCGCTCGCCGGCGATCTCGACCACGCAAGCGCGGCAGTTGCCATCGGCGCGAAGGCCGTCGGTGTAGCACAGGCGCGGGATCGTGACCCCGTGGCGCTGCGCGGCCTGCAGGATGGATTCACCCGGCCGGGCGTCGACGGTCTGGCCGTCCAGGCTGAACTCGAACAGGTCAGGACCGGTCATCACGCGCCCTCCACGGGTTGCACAACCTCGTAGGCGAAGTAGCGCTGCACACAGCGGATCACGTTGGGCGCCGCCTGACCCAGGCCACAGATGGAGGCATCGGCCATCACCTGCCCCAGGTCGTCCAGCGTGGGCTGGTCCCAGCTCGGCGCGGCCATCAGCCGGGCGGCCTTGTCGGTGCCCACGCGGCACGGGGTGCACTGGCCGCAGCTCTCGTGGGCGAAGAACTGCATCGCGTTCAACGCCGCATCGCGCGCCCGATCATGCTGGCCCAGCACCACCACCGCGGCCGACCCGATGAAGCAGCCATGCGGCTGCAGCGTGTCGAAATCCAGCGGCAGATCGGCCAGATGGGCCGGCAGGATGCCGCCCGACGCGCCACCCGGCAGGTAGCCGTACAACTGCTCGCCCTCGGCCATGCCGCCACAGAACTCATCGACCAGTTCACGCAGCGTGATGCCCGCCGGTGCCAGCTTGACACCCGGCCACCGCACACGCCCGCTGACGCTGAACGACCGCAGGCCGCTGCGCCCATGCCGGCCGAAGCCCTTGAACCAAGCCGACCCACGCTGCAGGATATCGCGCACCCAGTACAGCGTCTCAAAGTTGTGCACCAGCGTGGGCAGGCCGAACAGCCCGCGCTCGGCCAGGTAGGGCGGGCGCAGCCGCGGCTCGCCGCGCTTGCCTTCGATGCTCTCGACCATCGCCGATTCTTCACCGCAGACGTAGGCGCCAGCGCCGCGGCGCAGTTCGATCAGCGGCAGCGGGCACGGCGGATCGGCCTGCAGGCGGACCAGTTCGCGCTGCAGCAGGGCACGGCAGCCGTGGTACTCGTCGCGCAGGTAGATGAACACGCGCTCGGCGCCCACCACCTGCGCGGCGATCAGCAGGCCTTCCAGAAAGCGGTGCGGATCACGTTCGAGGTAGGTCCGGTCCTTGAAGGTGCCGGGCTCGCCTTCGTCGAGGTTGACCGCCATCAGCCGCGGCCCGGGCAAACCACGCACGATGGCCCACTTGCGCCCCGCCGGAAAGCCCGCGCCGCCCAGGCCCCGCAGGCCCGAGTCGCTCAGCGCGGCCAGCACCGCATCGGCATCGTGTTCACTGTTGACCACTGCCGCTGCCAGCTGGTAGCCACCGCGCTGGCGGTAGGTGGTGTAGCCCACGCAGGCCGGCGCCTCGTCGGCGAGGCCATTGGTGATGGCGCAAGGTGCGGTCGCGGCGGGGTCGAAGTCGCCATCGTCGGGCCCCATCGCCGGCAAGCCACCGTCAGGCAAGGCCACCCGCGCCTGCACCGCGGCCACATCGGCCAACATCACCGGCGCCTGGCCCACCACGGCCACCGGCGCCTGCTCGCAGCGGCCCACGCAAGGCGCGGACAAGACGCGCACACCCTCGCCCAGCACGCCTTGCAGGCGCTGCAGCAAACCTGCCGCTCCGGCCATCGTGCAGCTGAGGCCATTGCACACGCGCACGGTGAGGCGCGGTGCCACTGCGTCGTCGGGCAGGATCTGGAAGTGGTGGTAGAAGCTGGCGACCTCGGTCACCTCGACCATCGACAACCGCATCTCGGCGGCCAACACCACCAGGTGACGCTGGAGCAAGGCACCGTGGTGATCGTTGAGGCGATGCAGGTGCTCGATCAGCAAGTCACGCCGAGACAGGTCGGCCGGCAACAGCGCGCGCACCTCGGCGCGTGCCGCATCGTCGGGCTGGCGGCCCTTCAGCCGGCTTTGTTTGGCGATGCGCTGGCGCAAGGCATCGGTACGGATGATGGCCACGGGCGGCGCGTCGGGCAGGGGCATGGCGGCGGCAGGTTGCTGTTAGCTGCCCGCATCATCGGCGCCGCGGGGGCGGGCCGTCCAATCGAATCGGCGAACCGGGCGATTCAGGCGCCGAATCGTGGGCCCGCGCCGGCCGGTCACCCGCGCAGGCCCGACCCGCCACCACTCACGCCGTCGCGGTCCCCAGCGCCCCGCTGTGCACGGCCACCAGCGCCTGCCAGTCGGGCTGCTGCGCCAGCGCCAGTGCCGCCTGAAGCGCCAGCGTGGGCCGGCCGGTGGCGGCGGTCAGCCACGCGATCGGCGTGCGCAGCGCCGGCGCCACCAGCGGCCGCGCCTGCAAGCCTGGCTGGGCCCGCGCTACGCTGACCAGCGCGCCGGGCAGCACGGCGGCCAGCGGCGAGCGCTGCACCGCCATCAGCAGTGCCAGCACCGAGTTGGTCTCCATCGCCGCCTGCGGGCGCGCGCCGGCATCGGCAAACGCGCCGTCGACCAGGGCGCGAAAGTGCATCTCGGGCGTCAGCAGCGCCAGCGGCAGCGCGGCGGCCTCGGCCCAGGAGATCGGCGGGGCGAACGTGAACGGGGCGTCAGGCGCCCCGCCCTGCTGCAGCACGAAGCAATGCTCCTCGTACTGCGGCCAGATCATCAGCTTGCGCGCGCGCACCTCGGGCCGGCCGCTGTAGCCCAAGGCCAGGTCGATGGCCAGCGTGTCGAGCGCGGCCTCGATCTCGGGTGAGCTGAGCGATCGCAGCACCGGCCGCAGCCCCGGGTGCCGCGCGTGCAGGCAGGCCGCAAAACGCGCCGCCACCGGCTCGGCGCTGGGCACG
>Ga0155495_1125_pt5 | contig 13662 bp, 12 predicted proteins | sample RifCSPhighO2_12_FD_107153 | JGI IMG/M metagenome (GOLD analysis project Ga0155495, IMG submission 107153) | Burkholderiales bacterium RIFCSPHIGHO2_12_FULL_69_20
GCCGGCGACAAGGCTTCGGCCTGCCGTGCCGGAAACCACGCGCCCGCCACCGCCGCCGCCGTGCCCAGCACGAAGCAGGCGGTCAGCGCCAGCGGTGGCCAGGCCAGGCTGGGCGCACCGCCACCGAAGTAGCCGCCGCCCAGATCACCCCCCAGCAGGCGCAGCGCCAGCGCGGCCAGCGCCGCCCCCGCGGCCAGGCCCAGTGCGCTGCCGACCAAGCCCACCACCGCGCTCTCGGCCAGCACCAGCGCCCGCCGGTCGCGCGCGGCCAGGCCCAGCACGCCCAGCAGCGCCAGCGAGGGCGTGCGCTGCGCCACCGACAGCGACACCACCGAATACACCAGGAAGCCGCCCACCAGCAGCGCCACCAGCGCCAGCACGCCCAGGTTCACCCGGTAGGCGCGTGACAGGTTGGACACCCGCTGCACCGCATCGTCGGCCCGCGCCCAGCGCACGCCGGCGGGCAGCACGGTGGCGGCCTGCCAGGCGCTGGCATCGGTGCCGGCCTGCAGCCGCAGGTCGATGCGCGTCAGCCGGCCAACCCGGCCGAAGCGCGCCTGCGCGCTGGCGATGTCGACCACCACCAGCGGCCGGCCCGCAGCCGCCACGCTGCCGGCCACACGCAGCGCCTGCCAGCCGGAGGCCGATTGCAGTTCGAGGCGATCGCCCGGGCGCACGCCCAGCGCCGTCATTGCCGCGGGGTTGAGAAAAGCGGCGTCGGGATCGAGGAAGCCGGTGCGGCCCGCCGCGGTGGCCGCCACCGCCGCATCCGGCCGCGGCAGCAGATCGGGCGCCAGCGCGGCCACCGTCAGCGCATCGACGCCGACGATGCGCAGCGAGGTGCGAGCGGCCGGTACCGCCGATGCCGCACCGGCCGCCGGGGGAGTGTCGTCTGAGGCGCGCCGGCCCAGGCTGTCGAGCGTCAGCACCGGGCTGGCCAGCGCCACTGCCTCGGCCAGCACCAGGCGCGCATACAGCGCGTCGTCGAAGCCCTCGGGCCCCGCGCTGGCGGCCACCGCATCGGGCTGGCCATTGACCGATCGCACCGCCTGCGAGAACTCGGCCAGCGCCGATTCATTGATCATCTGCACCGAGCTGGCCAGCGCCACGCCCAGCGCCACCGCCAGCAGCGCCACGCCATGCCGCCAGGGGTGGTGGCGCCATTCGGCGATCGACAGCTTGAGCAAGTGGCGCCACATGGGCGCATGGTATCGGCCGGTGGTCACGCGACGTTCACGTCGTGGCCTTCAGCCCGCGTGGCAGCGCCGGCTGGCCAATCGGGCCGATCGGGGCAAGCCCGTCACAGCAAGTCCGTCGTGGTAAGTCAGTAGGCGCTGCGGCCTGCCGAGCGGGCAGGATGCCGCTTGCATCGCGCGTGGGCACCGATCCGGGCCCGCGCTCCCATCGTCTAGCCTTGTCGAGGTCTGCATGAAGTCGATTCCCTCCCGTTACGCGGCCCTGCTGGCCGGCCTGGTGCTGTCCATGGCGGCGCCGCTGTGCGCCCAGGCGCAGAACCTGTCGATTGCCACCGGCGGCACCGGCGGTGTGTACTACCCGATGGGCGGCGGCATCGCCTCGGTGCTGTCCAAGCATGTGCCGGGCATGCAGGCCACTGCCGAGGTCACCGGCGGTTCGGTCGACAACCTGAAGCTCATCGCCAGCGGCAAGCCCTATGTCGGCTTCACGATGGCCGACGCCGGACAGGACGCCTACAAGGGCGAGGCCAAGTTCAACGGCAACAAGGTGCCGCTGAAGACGCTGATGATCCTGTATCCCAACCGCATGCACGTGGTCAGCGTCGAGGGCCGCGGCATCAACAGGATGGCCGACCTGAAGGGCAAGCGGGTGTCCACCGGCTCACCCGGCAGCGCCACCGAGGTGATGGCCTTTCGCCTGCTGGAGGCCGCGGGCATCGACAAGGACAAGGACGTCAAGCGTGAGCGCCTGGGCGTGGCCGAGTCGGTCAACGCCGTCAAGGACGGCAAGATCGATGGCTTCTTCTGGGTTGGTGGCCTGCCCACCGCCGGGGTCACCGACCTGGCCAACACGCCGGGCACCAAGCTGAAGATGGTCGACCATGCCGAGGCGGTGGCGGCGATGAACAAGAAGTACGGCAACCTCTACGTCGAAGACCTGATCCCGAAAGAAACCTACCGCGGCATGGACACCGACAACAAGCAGGCCACGGTGATGAACATTCTGGTGGCGCACGAGAACATGGACGAGAAGACGGCCTACAACATCGTCAAGACCATCTTCGACAAGCGCGACGACCTGATCGCCGTGCACAAGGAGGCGGCCAACATCAAGCTCGAGAACCAGAAGGCCGGCGCCACGCCGATCCCGTTCCACCCGGGCGCGCTGAAGTACTTTGCCGAGAAGGGCGTGAAGGTCAACTGACCGCCGCCGCAGCGCGGCCCTGCAGCAGCGGGGCCGCGCACCGGCTTTCATCGGCGCCCCATCCAGGGCGCCTTCAGGCGCACCTTCAGGCGGCACCCCAGGCATGCAGCGAACAGATCCTCCCGTCTCCACCGACATCACCATCAGCGACGAGGCGCTGCACAAGGCCGAGGAGTTCATCGAAGCCGAGGAGGGCGCCGCCAACAAGCTCAAGGGCTGGCTGCAGGCCTTCATCGTGGCGGCGGCGTTCGGCATGTCGGCCTTCCACCTCTACACCGCCTGGGCGATCGTGCCGACGCAGACGCTGCGGCCGCTGCACGTGGGCATGGTGCTGTTTCTCTGCTTCCTGGTGTTTCCGGTCACCGCGCGCTTTCGCCACCGCATCATGTGGTGGGACTGGCTGGCCGCGGCAGCCTCGATCGCCATCGTCGTCTACCTGATCCAGGGCGGCGACGACTTCACCGACCGCAACACCTCGCCCGACACCCTCGACGTGGTCTTCGGCATCGGCCTGATCGTGCTGGTGCTCGAGGCCATGCGCCGCACCAACGGCTGGATCATGCCGATCATCACCTCGGCCTTCATCGCCTATGCGCTGTTCGGGCCGTCGCTGCCGGCGCCGTGGACGCACAAGGGCTACGAGATTGGCCGCCTGGTGGGCGTGATGTACATGACGCTCGAAGGCATCTACGGCGTGGCGGTGGACGTGTCCTCGTCGCTGATCATCCTGTTCACCATCTTCGGCGCCTTCCTGCAGTACTCGGGCGCGGGCAAGTTCTACATCGACTTCTCGTTCTCGGCGATGGGCGGCAAGCCCACCGGCGCCGGGCGCACCGTGGTGCTGGCCTCGTTCCTGCTGGGTGGGCCGTCGGGCTCGGGCGTGGCCACCACGGTGACGCTGGGCGCGGTGGCCTACCCGATGCTGGCCAAGGTGGGCTACGAGCGCAACGCCGCCGGCGGCCTGCTGGCCGCGGGCGGCCTGGGCGCCATCATCTCGCCGCCGGTGCTGGGCGCGGCGGCCTTCCTGATCGCCGAGTTCCTGAAGATCAGCTACCTCGACGTGCTGCTGATGGCGGTAATCCCCACGCTGCTGTTCTACCTGGCGCTGTTCCTGATGGTCGAGATCGACGCGCGCAAGTACGGCATGGGCAACACCGCGTTCGACAAGGTCGACACGGTGTGGAACCTCACGCGCAAGTACTGGTTCCACTTCCTGTCGCTGGTGTCCATCGTGTTCTTCATGATGGTGGGCTACTCGCCGGTGTTGTCGGTGTTCTACGCCACGCTGGTGTCGTTGGCCACCAGCTTCCTGCGGCGCGACACGGCGCTGTTCTCGTACGACCTGTTCCAGGGCAAGGGCTCGTGGGCCAGGCACCTGTTCCAGTCGCCCTTCGTCAAGGCGATGGAGGCGGGCTCGATCGGCGTGCTCAACGTGGCGGCCACCTGCGCCGGCGCCGGCATCATCGTCGGCGTGGTCACGCTCACCGGGCTGGGGCTGAAGTTCAGCTCGATCGTCATCGACTACGCCGGCGGCTCGCTGCTGCTGACCGCGCTGTTCACCTCGCTGGTGGTGTGGATCGTCGGCCTGGCGGTGCCGGTGACGGCGTCGTACATCATCTGCGCGGTGATCGCCGCGCCGGCGCTGATCAAGCTGGGCGTGCCCGACTTCGCCGCCCACATGTTCATTTTCTACTACGCGGTGCTGTCCGAGGTGTCGCCGCCCACGGCGCTGTCGCCGTTTGCCGCGGCGGCCATCACCGGCGGTGATCCGTACAAGACCACGCTGCAGTGCTGGAAGTACACCGTGCCGGCCTTCCTGGTGCCCTTCATGTTCGTGCTCGACCCGGCCGGCCAGGGCCTGCTGCTGATGGGCTCGACCAAGGCGCTGGCCAACGCCGACTGGGCATCGATCGCGCTGGTCGGCTTCACCGCGGCCGTGGGCGTGGCCGCGCTGGCTGCCGGCTTCCAGGGCTGGGCCTTCAAGCGCACCACCTTGATCGAACGAACGCTGTTCATCGGGGCGGGTTTTGCGCTGGTGCTGCCCGGCCTGCTGTTCGATGCGATCGGCTTTGCCGGCGTGGTGGTGGCGCTGGCGCTGCAGTTCCTGCACCCCCGACCGCTGCTGGCGCGATGATGCGGTGCTGTGACGCCGCGCCTGCCGGGTGCAGGCGTGCCATCCTGCTTTCGATCGACCGACGGACCCTGCCATGACCGATGCCACCCCTTTGACACTGACCCCCGAGGCCGTGGCCATCCTGTCGAGGGTGACCACCGCCACGCTGACCACACTGCTGCTGAAGAAGGGCCTGCGCAACGTCTGGCTGCGCGGCACCCGGCCGCTGCGCACGGGCCAGCCGCGGGTGGTGGGCCGCGCCTTCACGCTGCGCTTCGTGCCGGCGCGTGAAGACCTGGCCACGCCCGAGAGCTGGGCCTCGCCGATCTCCACCCGCGCGGCGATCGAGGCCATGCCCGCCGGCTGCATCGCCGTGGTCGATGCGATGGGCGTGCAGGAAGCCGGCATCTTCGGCGACATCCTCTGCGCGCGCATGGCGCATCGCGGCGTGGCCGCGCTGGTCACCGACGGCGTGGTGCGCGATGTGGCCGGCGTGCTCGGCACCGGCCTGCCGGTGTGGTGCGGCGGCGTGGCCGCACCGCCTTCGGTGGCCGGCCTCACCTTCACCGGCTGGCAGCAGCCGATCGCCTGCGGCGGGGTGGCGGTGTTCCCCGGCGACGTGATCGTGGTCGACGACGACGGTGCGGTGCTGATCCCCGCCAATCTGCTCGATGAGATGCTGGCGCTGGGGCCCGAGCAAGAGCGCCTGGAGGCCTGGATCATGGACGAGGTGAACCGCGGCGCACCGCTGCCGGGCCTGTATCCGATGAACGCCGAGACCCAGGCGCGCTACCAGTTGCACAAACTGACCGCCGGCACCGCCGACGCGGGCAAGCCATGAGCAACAGCGCCGACGACGACGCCGGCCCTTCCGGCATGCGCAAGGGCCTGACCAGCTACGGCGATGCCGGTTTCTCGCTGTTCCTGCGCAAGGCCTTCATCAAGGGCGCGGGCTACACCGATGCGGCACTAGCCCGCCCGGTGATCGCCATCGCCGACACCGGCAGCGACTACAACCCCTGCCACGGCAATGCGCCGCAGCTGATCGAGGCGGTCAAGCGTGGTGTGATGCTGGCCGGCGGTTTGCCGATGGCCTTTCCGACGATCTCGGTGCACGAGAGCTTTGCTGCGCCCACCAGCATGTTCCTGCGCAATCTGATGGCGATGGACACCGAGGAGATGATCCGCGCGCAGCCGATGGACGCGGTGGTGCTGATCGGCGGTTGCGACAAGACCGTGCCGGCGCAGCTGATGGGCGCGGCCTCGGCCAACATCCCGGCGATCCAGCTGATCACGGGTTCCATGTTGACCGGCAGCCACCGCGGCGAGCGGGTGGGCGCCTGCACCGATTGCCGCCGCTACTGGGGCCAATTCCGCGCCGGCGAGATCGACGCCGACGAGGTGGCCGACGTCAACCACCAACTGGTGGCCAGCGTGGGCACCTGCTCGGTGATGGGCACCGCCAGCACCATGGCCTGCATCGCCGAGGCGCTGGGCATGACGGTGCCGGGTGGTGCCTCGCCGCCGGCCGTCACGGCCGACCGCATCCGCATCGCCGAGCTGACCGGCGCACAGGCCGTGCAGATGGCGCGCGACCGGCTCACCATCGACAAGATCCTGACCCCGGCCGCGTTCGAAAACGCGATGCGGGTGCTGCTGGCCATCGGCGGATCGACCAACGGCATCGTGCACCTGGCGGCGATTGCCGGGCGCATGGGGCTGGCGATCGACCTGTCGGCGCTCGACCGCATGGGCCGCGAGACGCCGGTGCTGCTGGACCTCAAGCCGTCCGGCGCGCACTACATGGAAGACTTCCATGCCGCCGGCGGCATGGCCACGCTGCTGCGCGAACTGAAGCCGCTGCTGCGCCTGGAAGCGATGACGGTCACCGGCCGCACGTTGGGCGAGGAAATCGATCGCGCCGGGCCTGGATTCCCGCAGACGGTGGTGCGCCCCATCACCGACCCGATCTACCCGCAAGGCGGCATCGCGGTGCTCAGCGGCAACCTGGCGCCGGGCGGCGCGATCATCAAGCAGTCGGCCGCCGACCCGGCGCTGATGGAGCACGAGGGCCGCGCCGTGGTGTTCCAGAACCTGGAAGACCTGGCCCATCGCATCGACCGCGACGATCTGGACGTGGGCGCCGACGACGTGCTGGTGCTCAAGAACATCGGCCCCAAGGGCGCGCCGGGCATGCCCGAGGCGGGCTACATCCCGATCCCGCGCAAGCTGGCGCGTGCCGGCGTGAAGGACATCATGCGCATCTCCGACGGCCGCATGAGCGGCACCGCCTTCGGCACCATCGTGCTGCACGTGACGCCTGAGTCAGCCATCGGCGGCCCGCTGGCGTGGGTGCAGGACGGCGACCGTATCCGCCTGAGCGTGAAGAACCGCGAGATCACGCTGCGGGTGTCGGACGAGGTGCTGGCACAACGTGCGATCGATCACCCGGTGGTCGAGCCCACGGCCGAGCGGGGTTACCGCAAGCTGTACCTGCAGAGCGTGCTGCAGGCCGACCAGGGCGTGGACTTCGACTTCCTGCAGGCGCCGCACCCGCTGGGCAAGGTGCCGCGGTGCTGATCAAAACCGGCTGAGCACCGAGGCCCCGCCGACCCGCGCGGCACCATGTCCCCTGGCCAGCACCCCCCGCGCCACCACCTGACCTGGGCCGAACTGTGGCCCTCGGTGCGGGCGGGGTTGGCGGTGGTGCTGCTCTTCGCCGCCGGGATCTGGCTGGCGCGCGACTTCGCCGCGCCGATCACCGAGGCGCTGGCCGTGCATGCCGTGCTGGGCATGGCGGTGTTCTTCGCCAGCGCGGTGGTGGCGGTATTGCTGCCGATGCTGAGCAACCTGCCGCTGATGCCGCTGGCGGTGCTGGCCTGGGGGCCGTGGTGGTCGGCGGGCTTGCTGCTGTCGGGCTGGGTGGTCGGCGCGATGCTGGCGTTTGCCTTCGGTCGCCATGCCCGGGCCTTGATCCTGCGGCACTTTCCATCGGTGCAGCGCCACGCGCAGATCGACCGGTTGATGTTGTCGCGCCACCGCTGGTGGTCGCTGGTGCTGCTGCGGATGACGTTTCCGGTGGACGTGCTGTCCTACGCGCTGGGCCTGTTCAGCGCCCGGACCACCGCGGTCGAGAACGCCGGTTCCACGGCCGTCGGGGCGGCGCCGTTCGCGCTGTTGTTTGCGCTGTTCCCGACGCTGTCCGGCACGGCCCAATGGACGGTCTTGGCCGCCTCGTTGCTGGTGTTCGTGCTGTACGTGGTCTGGTTGCTGCGCGACCCGGCTGATGCCGCTGATACCGGCGGGACCTGACGCGGGCGAGGCGCGCGCCGGCCGATCAGGCCTGCGCCGGCACGATGCCGGTGGCGGTGAGCCGCAGCACCCGGTCGGCCCGCGCGGCGGCGGCGGCCGAGTGGGTGACCAGCAGGCAGGCGGCGCCCTCGGCACGCACCTGCGCCACCAGCACGTCGAGCATGCGGCCGGCGGTGGCCGGGTCGAGGTTGCCGGTGGGTTCGTCGGCCAGGATCAGCGCCGGCCGGTGCACCAGCGCCCGCGCCAGCGCCACCCGCTGCAGCTGGCCGCCCGACAGCTGCGCCGGGCTGCGCCCGCCCAACCCAGCCAGGCCCACGTGATCGAGCAAGGTCGATACGCGCGCCTCGTCGGGCCGGCCCAGCAGCAGCAGCGGCAGCGCCACGTTCTCGGCCACGCTGAGGTGCGGCAACAGGTGAAAGGCCTGGAACACGAAGCCCAGCCGCTCGCGCCGCAGCCGGGCGCGCTCGGGCTCGGCCAGGCCGCGCACCTCGGTGCCGGCCAGCAGGATCTGCCCGGCATCGGCGTCGTCCAGCCCGGCGATGCAGTTCAGCAGCGTCGACTTGCCGACGCCCGATTCGCCCAGCAGGGCGACGAACTCACCGCGTACCAGTCGCAGGTCGACGTCGCTGAACACCGGCGTTGGGCCGTAGGCGCGGGCCAGGCCGGTGATCTGCAGCGCGGCGGCGGTGCTCATGCTGAAGTCTGCGCCGTGATCAACGTGCGCAGCGCGGCCAGCCCGGCCGTCGGCGCATCGGGCGCGTCGCACGCCACCACGGTGCGGGCCATGCTGCGCAGCCAGGTCAGCTGGCGCTTGGCCAGTTGACGGGTGGCGGCGATGCCTTGTTCTCGCAGTGGCGTCCGGTCACCCGCGTCCAGCGCGGCCCAGGCCTGGCGGTAGCCCACGCAGCGCATCGCCGGTGTCTCGGGCGACAGGTCGCCGCGCGCCTGCAGCGCCCGCACCTCGTCGATCAAGCCGGCGGCCAGCATCGCGTCGAAGCGCTGGGCGATGCGCGCGTGCAGCCAGGCGCGGTCCATCGGCTCCAGCGCCAGCAACGGCAGTGCCAGGCCCGGTGTGCGCTGCTGGCCGTGGAAGCCGGACAGCGGCCGGCCGGTGAGTTCAAACACCTCCAGCGCACGCTGGATGCGCTGCGCATCGCCGGGCGGCAGCCGCGCCGCGGTGATGGGGTCGATACGCGCCAGTTCGGCATGCAGTGCCGGCCAGCCTTCGAGGGCGGCGCGGGCGTCGAGCGCGGCGCGCACGTCGGCATTCGCCGCGGGCATCGCATCCAGGCCGTCGATCAGCGCCTTGAAGTACAGCATCGTGCCGCCCACCAGCAGGGCGATGCGCCCGCGTGCGTTGATCTCGATGATCAAGCGCCGCGCGTCGGCTGCAAACTGGGCGGCCGAGTAGGCCTGGGTGGGCTCGAGCAGGTCGATCAGGTGGTGCGGCACGGCGGCGCGTTCGATGGCGCTGGGCTTGGCGGTGCCGATGTCCATGCCGCGGTAGACCAGGGCCGAGTCGACGCTGATGATCTCGACCGGCCAATGCGCCGCCGCGGCCAGCGCCAGCGCGCTCTTGCCACTGGCGGTCGGCCCGGCGATGCCGACCACCCTGAGTGGCGTTGCGGTGGGTCCGGCCAGCGCCACGGCCTGCACGCCGCCGGTCATGCCGCCGCTCATGCTGCCTTCAGCGGCTCGCCGTGCCGGCGCACCAGCGTCCAGGCCACGGCCACGGTCAGCAATGCAGCGCCGGCCATGCCCAGCGCAAACGGCCGCACCGTGCCGTCCAGCGCACGGCCCAGCCACAGCCCGATGCCGAAGGCCGCCGCCGCGGTGACGAAGCCCGCCAGCGCCGAGGCCAGCCCGGCGGCCCGGGGGAAGGGCCCGACCGCGCCGGCCTGGCCGCAGGGCATGTGGATGCCGTGGCCCAGCGCGTAAAGCCACATCGGCACCATCACCGCCAGCACCGACGGGTGGCGGTTGCCGGCCAGCATCACCATCGCCACGCAGGCCGCCAGGGTGAACCAGGCGCCGCGGCCCACCGCGCCGGCCAGGCCCAGCCGGGGAATCCAGCGCCGGCACAGCAGCGTGCCGGCGATGTAGGCCATCGAGCAGGTGCTCATCACCGCGCCGGCCGCCGACGGTGCCAGCTTGAGCACGCCGATCAGCACGAAGCCCGAGCCGGCCAGAAAGATGTAGAGCCCGCCGTAGCTGCAGGACACCAGCGCCGCCCAGGCCCGAAAGCCCGGATGGCGCAGCGTGTGGCTGATCTGCCGCAGCAGCGGGCCGATCTGCGTGGCCTCGGGCCGGCGGTGGTGGGCGGTCTCTGGCACACGCAGCGCGATGAACAGGCCGATGGCCGCCCCTACCACGCCCATCGCACCCACCGCGGCTCGCCAGCCGAAATGGTGCACCAGCACGCCGCCCAGCAAGGGGCTGGCGATGGCCAGCGCGCCCAGGCCGGTGAGCGCGCGCGCCATCACCATGCCGCCTTCTTGCGGCTCGTACAGATCACGCACCATCGCGCGGGCGCAGACCACCGCCGCCGACATCGCTGCACCCTGCAGCGCGCGCCACACCACCACCGCCATCACGCTGCCGGCCAGCGCCGCACCCAGGCTGGCCAGCGCATACAGCGCCAGCCCCAGCAGCAGCACCGGGCGGCGGCCCACGCGGTCGGCCACCGGGCCCCACACCAACTGCGCCACGCCAAAGGCCAGGATCAGCGCCGACATGGTCAGCTGCACCGGCGCCATGCCCGCCTGCAGATCGGCCGCCAGCGCCGGCAGCGCGGGCAGCATCAGGTCGGTGGTGACCGGCTGCAGGCCCATCAGCAGCGCCAGTACCAGCGCCGCAAAGGCATGAGACAGGCGCGGCGCGGGCGGCGCCGCCGACGCGCCGGCGGTGAGGTCGGCCGCCGCCATCAGAAACGCTCGTCGGGCCGCAGGTAGCGCCACTGGCCGACGGGCAGCTTGCCCAGCACCACGCTGCCGATGCGCACACGCTTGAGGCCGGTCACGTCCAGGCCCACCAGCTCGCACATGCGGCGGATCTGGCGCTTGCGGCCCTCGCGCAGCACGAAACGCAATTGGTCCTCGTTGGCCCAGCTGACCCGCGCGGGCTTGAGCCGGCGGCCGTCCAGCTCCAGGCCATGGTGCAGCGCGCGCATCGCCTGGGGCGGCAGCATCGGCTCGCCATCGGGCACCGGGCGCAGTGGGCGCACGCGCACCAGGTATTCCTTCTCGATCGAGCTGTCCTCGCCGATCAGCTGCTTGGCCACGCGGCCGTCCTGTGTCAGCACCAGCAGGCCGGTTGAATCGATGTCGAGCCGGCCGGCCGGCGCCAGGCCGCGCACATGGCCGTGGTGCCACTTCAGCGGCACCTGGTCGTCCGACCAGCGGTTGGCAGCGGTGAACAGCACCGACGCCGGCTGGTAACCGTCCTCGGCCTGGCCCGAGACATAGCCGATGGGCTTGTTCAGCAGCACGGTGACGCGCTGCGCCTGCTGCTGGCGCGCCAGCGGGTCGATGGTGATCACCGCGTCGGGCATCACGCGCTGGCCCAGCACGGCGGGCTGGCCGTTGACGTCGACCCAGCCGGCCTCGATCCATTCATCGGCTTCGCGGCGCGAGGCCAGGCCACGTTCGGCCATCACCTTGGACAGGCGCACGCCATCGGCGGCGGGGGCGGGGGATTGGGGGCTCATGGCGGGATTGGATCATGACCCGGCCGCCGGCCATGCCGAGGCCAGGGCCGGGGCTCTGCCCGCGCCGCACTCGGGGCTTTCCGCAGCAGGCAGGGCGGGGCGCTTTGTGCACACTCGGCGGCCGCGCGGGCCTCACTCACTGGCCTGTGTTCCCTTGATTCCGAATCCCGCCATGCGCCGCCCGTTGTCGAACTCGTCGCCCCTGCCATGCCCGTTGGCCGATGCGCCCGTGGCGCCGCAGCACTTTCCGTACAACCGCTGCCGCGTGTGGGCCTGCGCCGCCTGCGGCCGCGGCTTTGTGCAATACACCGAATACGGCGGCTACTACGTCGACCACCGCCTGCGCCAGATCGACCCGGCGCGGGTGGTCTGATCCCACCGCTATTCACCGAGACCCTCATGGCCCATCTGCCCTACGCCGACCTGACCCCGCCCGAACTGCAGCCGCTGGTGCAGCGCATCGTCGCCGAGCGCGGCAGCGTGCTGCACCTCTACCAGATGCTGATGCACAGCCCGCCGCTGGCCGAAGGCTGGCTGGGCTTCATGACGCAGGTGCGGCACCAGCTGGATCTGGGCGGCGATCTGCGCGAACTGGTGATCATGCGCATTGCCCACCTCAACGGCGCGCCCTACGAAGCCGATCAACATGCGCCGATCGCACTGCGCGAGGGGCTGACGCAGGGCCAGCTCCACGCGCTGCCGGCCTGGGCCGAAATGGCCGACGCCTACAGCCCGCTGCAGCAGGACGTGCTGCGCCTGTGCGACGCGATGACGCGTGAGGTGCATGTGGCCGCACCGCTGGTCGAGGCCGTGCGCACGCAACTGGGCGACAGGCAACTGGTGGAGCTGGTGGGCACCATCGCCTCGTACAACATGGTCTCGCGCTTTCTCGAGGCACTGCAGATCCACAGCGACGATCCGCGGACGACGGCAGGCGGCTGAGGTGGGCGGACCCGCATTGGCAGGACGGTAGGGTGGCCGGAGTCGGCACTTTGCGGCCGCTTGTTGTGGGTTAGGGCTGTCGTTCTGGTTTCGGCGCGAAGCCGAGGCCGCCGGGTGAGCGGCTGCCTCCGTGTCCTCCGACTTCAGCCTTGCGGCTGAAGCCTCCCCCTTTACCTGCGGCATCCGCTCACCCGACGCCCTCGGCTACCCACCACTGGCGCACTGCCGGGATCTTTCAAACCCGCGTGCCGCGGTGGTGCCTGAGCGTCGGGTCGGGCGGGCGTGCTCTGCGCAGGTAAAGAAGGGAGGGCCGCAGGCCCGGAATGACACGGAGCAGAGCACGCCCGCTCGGGCCGGCGCGATCGCTCAGGCCGTCGAACGCCGGCTTTCAATCACAACAACAACTGACCGCAACGAGCCGAACCCCGACGCCCAGCGCAACACGGCCTGGGAGCACAAGGCTTGCGGACTCATCACCGCCCGCGCAGGAACAGCCCGTCCAGCTCGCGCATCGTCACCTGCCGCCAGGTGGGGCGGCCGTGATTGCACTGGTCGGCACGCTCGGTGCGCTCCATGTCGCGCAGCAGCGCGTTCATCTCGGGCAGCGTGAGGTTGCGGTTGGCGCGCACTGCGCCGTGGCAGGCCATGGTGGCCAGCAGGTCGTCGCGCGCACGCTGCACCAGCCGCGAGGCGTCCACCTCGCCCAGCTCGGCCAGCACCGCACGGGCCAGCGCCACCGGGTCGGCATCGGGCAGGGCGGCCGGGCGGGCGCGCACCGCCAGCACGCCGGGCGACAGCGGCGCCACGTCCAGCCCCAGCGCGGCCAGCGCATCGGCCTGGGCCTCGGCGGTGGCCACCTCGGTGGGCGTGGCCGAGAAGGTGGCCGGGATCAGCAGCGGCTGGCTGGCCAGTGCTTCTTGCCCCTGTGCGGCCTTCAGGCGCTCGTAGACGATGCGCTCGTGCGCGGCATGCATGTCGACCACCACCAGCCCCTGCGCGTTCTCGGCCAGGATGTAGGCGCCGGCCAGCTGCGCCAGCGCGCGGCCGAGCGGCCAGGTGTCGGACGCCGATGCCGGGCCTGACGATGCGCCTGCGGTGGGCACTGCCGCGCCGCCGGCCGATCCCGCTGAACCCGCCTGCGGGGCCCAGCGTGGCGGCGGCTCCTGCGCGTACAACACGGCCAGGTCCT
>Ga0155495_1196_pt3 | contig 13556 bp, 10 predicted proteins | sample RifCSPhighO2_12_FD_107153 | JGI IMG/M metagenome (GOLD analysis project Ga0155495, IMG submission 107153) | Burkholderiales bacterium RIFCSPHIGHO2_12_FULL_69_20
CGATTGGGCCCAGCCGGGCGGGCCCGACAGGACTGCCGCCAGCAACACCATCGCAGCCCGGCGGTCGACCACCGGGCTCAATCCCTGAAATTATTGAAGGCCAACGGCACGTCGGCCACATCCTTGCGCAGCAAGGCCATGGCCGCCTGCAGGTCGTCGCGCTTGGTGCCGGTGATGCGCACGGCGTCGCCCTGGATGGCGGCCTGCACCTTCAGCTTGCTCAGCTTGACGATGCCGACGATCTTTTTGGCCGTGTCGCTGTCGATGCCCTGCTTGACCGGCACGCTCTGGCGCACCTTGTCGCCACCCATCTTCTCGATCTTGGCGCTGAAATCGAGGAAGCGGATGTCCACCCCGCGCTTGGTGAGCTTGCTGGTGAGGATGTCGCGCACCTGGGCCACCTGGAAATCGCTGTCGGCATGCAACTGCAGCGTGCGCTCCTTGCCGGTGTCGGTGCTCTCGATCTTGGCCGCCGAGCCCTTGAAATCGAAGCGGGTGCCGATCTCCTTGTTGCTTTGATCCACGGCGTTGCGCAACTCCACCAGGTTGGGTTCGAGGACGGTGTCGAAGCTGGGCATGGCAGGCGGCGTTTCAGAGTGGAGGCAAGCCGAAAATTCTGCCACGCGCAGGGCGCCTGCGGCCGCTGATCGAGGCCCGATCTGGCGGCGGCGCCGTTGCCGCCCCGGACCGGGTGGACCGGCCGGTCAGGGCGCGAAGCCCATGCGCTGCAGCAGGGCGCGGGCGGTGGTCAGGTGCTCACGCAGCATGGTGGCGGCGGCGGCGCTGTCGGCGGGTGTGAAGCCGGCGCCGTCACGCTCGATCTCCAGTGCCACGGCCTGCACCGCGCGCAGGCCCATGCTGGCGGCCGCGCCCTTGACCGCGTGGGCCAGTGCCGGCAGCGCGGCGGCATGGCCGGCATCCAGCGCAGCCAGCAGCGCCGCCTGGCTGCCCGACTCGTCGTCGAGAAATCCGGTCAGCACCGATCGGTAGCCCGCCAGCGACACGCCCACGCACACATCGCCGATCACCGCCATGTCCAGGTGCGTGGCCACGTCGCTGGCGCGAAAGCGCCGCCGTGCGGCACCGGCAGCCGGCGTTGCGCCGGCCTCGGGGGCCGTGGCGGCGGGGGGCGCGGGGGCGCGCGGGGGTGGCACGGTAGGCGGCACGGTGGGTGGGGTGGGTTCGACAGGCGCGGACGCGGGGCGGCGGCCCTGGGCGCGATCACCGAAATGGGCCAGCAACAACGCCTCGATATCGTCCGGTTGCACCGGTTTCGAGAGGAAATTGTTCATGCCCGCGGCGAATACCCGTTCGCGGGTTTCGGCAAACACGTCGGCGGTGAGCGCCACGATCGGCACCTGGGCCATCGGCGCGGGCCCGGCGCGCAGGGTGCGCGTGGCCTGCAAGCCATCCTGCACCGGCATGTGCACGTCCATGAACACCAGGTCAGGCAGTTGCTGGCCGACCGCCGCCACCGCCTCGGCACCGTCGTTGGCCAGGCGCACGCGGTGGCCCATGCGGCTCAGCAGGGCGGCCATGAACTTGCGATTGACCGGGTGATCGTCGACCACCAGCAGGTCCAGCCCGCTGTCAGCCCGGCCGGTGGCGGTGCGCGCCGGTGCCGGCGCAGGCCGCTGGCCTTGCGCCGGCAGGGCACCGCGGCCAGCCACCGTGGTCAAGCTGCCCACCGCGGCCACCGGCAGCGCCAGCCTGAGCGTGAAGGCCGAGCCCTGGCCGGGTGCACTGTCGGCCGCGATGTCGCCGCCCATCAGGCGGGCCAGGCTGCGCGAGATCTCCAGGCCCAGGCCGGTGCCGCCATAACGCCGCGAGGTGCTGGCGTCGCCCTGGGCAAAGCGCTGGAACAGGCGCTCGCGCATGGCGTCGTCCATGCCGATGCCGGTGTCGCGCACCGTGAAGCACACCTCGTGCACGGCGCCGAGGCTGTCGTGCCATGCCAGGGCTGAGGCGCTGGCACGCAGCGACACCGCGCCGCGGTCGGTGAACTTCACCGCGTTGGACATCAGGTTGAACAGGATCTGGCGCAGCCGCTTGCCGTCGGCCAGCACCCACTGCGGCACCTCGGGCGCCACCTCGGCCTGCAGCGACAGGCCCTTGGATTCGGCACTCAGCACCATCAGCGCTTCCACGTCGCGCAGCAGGTGGTGCAAGTCCAGCGGATGGGGCGTGATGTCGAGCCGGCCCGATTCGAGCTTGGAGATGTCGAGAATGTCGTCGAGCAGCTCCAGCAGGTGGGTGGCCGATTGCCGCGCGGTGCGCAGGTAGTCGGCCTGCTCGGCGTCGAGCCGGTTGGTCTCCAGCAGCGCCAGCATGCCCAGCATGCCGTTGAAGGGCGTGCGCAGTTCGTGGCTCATGTTGGCCAGAAAGGCGCTCTTGGCCTGGCTGGCGGCCTCGGCCTCGGCGCGCGCGTCCTGCAGCCGGTCGGCCACCTGCTGCAGCTCGCCACGGCGGCGCTCGAGCGTGCGGAACTGGCGCACCGTCAGCAGCGCAAAGGCCAGCGTCAGCAGGCTCTGGAAGATCGTCAGCCCGATGCCCAGCCGGGTCTGGTCGCGCACCGCGTCGTTGCGGCGGCCGATCTGCTCGGCGATCAGCTGGTTGGAGCTCAGCGTCAGGTCGTGGATAGGCGCCTGCAACGGGGGCAGGTCTCGCAGCGCGGCAGCCAGCTGGCGCGGTGTCAGCGGCGTGGTGGCGGTCTCGCCCAGCGCCGCCTCGTGCCGGTCGATGAAGGCCTGCACCGCGGCCACCGTCTGCAGGTGCGTGGGGCCGAAGTCCACCAGCTGGCTGACCCGCTCGGGCCCGACCAGCGGCAGCCGGCTGGCAAACAGCTCGAAGCGCTGGCGCACCCGCTCGGTGAGCTGCTCGCTGGGATCGGTCTGCGCCTCGCGCAGCAGATCGCGCAGTTGCAGGAACTCGCTTTCCAGCTGAAAGAAGCTCCACACCAGGTTGTCGCCCTCGTAGCGCACGGTGGCACTGAGCAGCGCCACCTGGCGCTTCTGCACCCAGGCGATGGCGGCAAAGGCCAGCACCAGGCCGATGCCGGTGGCCAGCAACCAGTGGTTGTGACGGCGCCAGGCGGCGGCGCGCGGCGCGGCGGCGGGGGTCGGCACGGTCACGGGCCGTGGGTCAGCGCACTTCCAGCCGGCGCAGCTGCCAGGCCGAGCGGCTGTAGTAGCGCTCGCTGCGCAGATCGGCGCTGTCGTCGTAGGGGTAGATGATGAACAGCGGCCCCCTCTCGCGCAGCGTCATCGGCTTGTCGTCCAGGCGCGTGGCCATCAGCACCTTGTAGCGCTGGGCGTCGTCGGCCGGGATCTGCACCTTGTAGTCGTTCAGCGCCACGGCGCGCAGCGTGCTGCCCTGGGCGCCGGCAGCGGCCAGCACATCGCGCAGCAGCGGGCCCGAGAACTTGTGGGGTGCCTTGTACCAGGGCGTGCTGGTGGTGAAGCTGTGCTGCGGCAGTGCATCGAGCATGGCGCGGTCGAAATCGGCCCGGCCCGCGGCGTTGGCGCGGGTCAGCTGGCCGGTGATCGAGAGCAGCACCTTGCCTTTGGGGGGATCCAGCGCCCAGGCCGGCAAGGACGCCAGCAGCGCCGGCAGGGCCGGCAGTGCCAACAGCGCGGCCAGCGCCGCGCGGCGCCACCCGCGCGCCAGGCGACAGGCCAGCGAGGCGGGGGGGGACATCGCGCGGGGCAGGTCGGCAGGCGGTGGCGTCATCGGCAGGTCTCGGTCGGATTGCGGCAGAAAGGCGATCTTCGGGCAGCCGGCCTGCATTTTTCAATGGCCTGGCGTGCCGGCACGGGCGGCCTATTTTGATCGCCCGCCAGCTGGCACCGGTAGACGGGCATGCATCGGCCAGAATCCGGCCATGCCCATTGCATCGTCCCCGCTGGCCATCGACCGCGCCGCCAACCTGCGCGCGCTCAACAGCTTCGGCCTGCCGGCGGTGGCGCACACGCTGGTGCACATCCGCAGCGATGCCGATGTGCGCCGCGTGCTCGACCACCCCGAGCTGGGCCGCGCACCCAAGCTGGTGCTGGGCGGCGGCAGCAACCTGGTGCTGACGCGCGATCCGTCCGAGGTGGTGCTGCGGGTCGAGGTGATGGGCAAGCGCCTGGTGGCCGAGCGCGAGGACGCGTGGATCGTCGAGATCGGCGCCGGCGAGGCCTGGCACGACGCCGTGGCCTGGACCCTGGACCAGGGCTGGCCCGGGCTGGAGAACCTGGCGCTGATCCCCGGCACGGTGGGCGCCGCGCCGGTGCAGAACATCGGCGCCTACGGCGTCGAGCTGGCCGACCGCTTCGAGTCGCTGGATGCCGTCAGCCTGGTCACCGGCCGGGTGGTCACGCTCGACGCGCGCGCCTGCGCCTTCGGCTACCGCGACAGCGTATTCAAGCAGGCGGCACAGCCGGGCAACTTCGGTGGCCTGGCCGGCAAGAGCCTGATCACCCGGGTGCGGCTGCGCCTGTCGCGGCCCTGGCAGCCGGTGCGCAGCTACCTGGACATCGAGCGCCGCATGGCCGAGACCGGCAACGCCGCGCCCGACGCGCGCACGATCTTCGACTGGGTGTGCGCCATCCGCCGCGCCAAGCTGCCCGATCCGGCCGAGATCGGCAACGCCGGCAGCTTCTTCAAGAACCCGGTGGTCAGCGCCGAGCAGTGCCGCGACATCATCGGCCGCGATCCACACATCGTGCATTACCCGCTGCCCGACGGCCGCTTCAAGCTGGCGGCGGGCTGGTTGATCGACGCCTGTGGCTGGAAGGGCAAGCGCGTGGGCAATGCCGGCGTCTACGAACGCCAGGCGCTGGTGCTGGTGAACTGCGGCGGCGCCACCGGCGCCGAGGTGGTGACGCTGGCGCGTGCCATCCAGGAAAGCGTCTACGGCCGCTTCGGCATCCGCCTGGAGCCCGAGCCGGTGCTGATGTAAGCCGGGCTGCACGAGGGCCCGCCGCGGCCGGGCGGTAGCTGACGCGGGCGCCGGTGTGACGCGGGCGCCGGTGCGGGCGGGCTCAAGTGCGGCGCCGGCGTACCGAAGAACAGGGCTTCCTGGTCACCCGCGCGCCACCCCGCTCATGAACGACGCCACTGTCACCGCACCCGGGGGGGTGTCCAGCGCCCGGCCCGCCACCGGCGCAGCACTGTTGCTCGTCGATGACGAGCCCTCGGTGTTGAGCGCGCTGCGGCGCTTGTTCAGAACCCAGGGCTACCAGGTGCGGCAGGCCACCTGCGGCGCCGACGGGCTGGCGCTGCTGCGTGAGCAGCCGGCCGACCTGGTGATCTCCGACATGCGCATGCCCGAGATGGACGGTGCCCACTTTCTGGAGCAGGTTCACCAGGGTTGGCCGGACACCGTGCGCATGCTGTTGACCGGTTATGCCGACATCAACGCCACCATCGCGGCGATCAATCGTGGCGAAGTCCACCGCTACATCGCCAAGCCGTGGGACGACCAGGCGCTGCTGCTGATCGTGCGCGAGGCGCTGCAGCGGCGAGGCCTGGAGCGCCAGAACGCCGAGTTGCAGGCGCTGACGCAGCAGCAGAACGCCCAGCTGGCCGACGTCAATCGCACGCTCGAGGCCCGCGTGGCCTCGCGCACCGCCGAGTTGCAGCAGGTCAACGACATGCTGGAGACGTCATTCGCCGATCTGGACCAGACCTTCACCCTCGCGGTCAACGTGTTCTCGGCGCTGCTGGAGATGCGCGGCGGCGTGGCGGGCCACTCGCGCCGGGTTGCCGAGCTGGCTGGCGAGACCGCCCAGCGCCTGGGCCTGCCTGAGCGCGAAGTGCGCGATATCCGGCTCGGCGCGTTGCTGCACGACATCGGCCAGATCGGGTTCCCGGACCGCATGCTCGGGTGTCCGGTATCCACCTACGGCGCCGACGAGGCCATGCGCTATCGCCGCCACCCGATCGACGGCGAGACGGTGCTCATGCCACTGGGCCAGCTGCGCGGTGCGGCCCGCATCGTGCGGCAGCACCATGAGCGCTTCGACGGCAAAGGCTTTCCAGACGGCCTGGGCGGTGAGCAGATTGCGCTGGGCGCGCGCATCGTCGCTGCCGCGAGCGACTACGACGATTTGGTCAACGGCATGGCAGCGCAGACCCGGCACAGCACCCAACGTGCCCTGCAGTTTCTGCGTGGCGGCATCGGCAGCCACTACGACGGCAGGGTGATCGAGGCGTTGCTCGCTGCCATCGCCTGCGTTGAATCGCGCGCCACCACCGACTGGCTGATCGACGTACGTGATCTGCGCCCCGGCATGACGCTGGCGCGCGACCTCACCTCGCCGCGCGGCGCCATCCTGCTGGCGGCCGGCTATGTGTTCGACGACCGTGTCATCCGGCAGGTGTGCGAATTTGCCAACCGCGAAGGTGCCAAGCTGGCGTTGCACGTGCGCCGTGCTGCCCAAGCCGCTGTGCCGCAGCCCGAGGGTGTGCAATGACCGACCTGTCCCGACCCGACCCCGCCGTCTTGCAGGCGCACGACATGCTGGCTTCGATCGCCGTGCCGGCCGCGCTGCACCTGGGGCAGGCCATCGTTGCCGCCAACGACGCCATGTGCCGGCTGACCGGCCGGTCGCTGGCCGCGCTGCAGCAGCTGCCCCACCTGGCGCTGCTGGCAGACGACGACCAGGCGGCGGTCGAGCAGGCCAGCCGCGAGTGCCTTGACCATGGCCGCACGCCGTCGGCACTGAACGTGCGCCTGCGCACCCCCGACGGCAGCCAGCGCCCCGTGGAGCTGCACCAGCGCCCGATGGCCTGTGGCGCCGGCCGCGCCGTGATGATGACCTGCATCGACCAGTCCGACATCCTGCATGTGCAGAGCAGCATGATGGCGCTCAGCGAGATGCTGCGCCAGATCGTCGACGGCGCGCCGATCGCGTCGCTGGTCATCGACAGCCAGCACTGCGTGACGCACTGGAACAGCGCCTGCGAGCAGCTGACCGGTGTTCAACGCGCCCAGGTCGTCGGCACCGACGAGCATTGGCGCGCGTTCTACGACCGACGCCGTCCCTTGTTGGCCGACCTGATCGTCGATGGCTTCGACACCGGACAGCTCGAGGCGCTCTATCAGGGCCTGGCCAAGCCCTCGGCGTCGATTCCGGGCGCCATCGAAGTCGAGGCGTTCTTTCCACGCTTCAGCGCGCAAGGGGCCTGGTTGTTCTTCACGGCAGCGCCGCTGCGTGACGCAGCCGGCCGCGTGATCGGCGCGATCGAGACCTTGCAGGACGTGACCGAGCGGCGCCGTGCTCAGGACGACCTGCTGCAGCACCGCAACGAGCTGGAGCGGCTGGTTGAACAGCGCACCGCCGAGTTGACGGCGGCGGCGCGTGAGCTGGAGATGTTCGTCACCAGCGCCCCGATCGGTGTGTCCTACTCGTCGGCCGGGGTCATCCGCAAAGTCAACCGTGCCATGACCGACATGTTCGGCTGCTCGGCCCAGGCGATGTGCGGCGCCTCGGTGCGCGCCTTCCACGTCTCGCCGGATGCCTTCGCGGAACTCAAGCAGCGTGTCATCGACGTGCTGGGCCAGGGCGAACCGCTGCACCACGAGATGTGGATGCGCCGCGCGGACGGGCGGCAGATCTGGGTGCAGATTGATGCGCACACGGCAGACGGCAACGACGTTCAGCAAGGCATCTGGTGGATGATGCAGGACCGCACCGAGATCCGAGCCGCCCAGCAGCAGTTGCACGCACGCCTCGACGAGGTGCAGCTGATCAACCGCAAGCTGGAAGAGGCGCAGAACCAGCTGCTGCAGCAAGACAAGCTGGCCTCGATCGGCCAACTCGCCGCGGGCGTCGCGCACGAGATCAACAATCCGGTCGGCTTCGTCAGCTCCAACCTCCATACGCTGCGCCAGTATGTCGAGGGGCTGCTGGCGCTGCCTGCGGCCTTCGAGGCGGTGCTGCAAGCGCCCGGCGACATCCAGGCCATGGCCGAACTGGACCGGTTGCGCGACGAGGTCGAACTCGAGTACCTGCGCGAGGACCTGCCGCAGCTGCTGGATGAATGCGCCGATGGCCTGGGCCGGGTGAAGAAGATCGTGCAGGACCTCAAGGACTTCTCGCGGGTTGATCAGGCCGACTGGCAGGAGGCCGACCTCAACGCGGGGCTCGAATCCACGCTGAACGTCGTGCGCCATGAGGTCAAGTACAAGGCCGAGGTCATCAAGCAGCTGGCGCCGCTGCCGCCGGTGATGTGCCTGGCCGCGCAGCTCAACCAGGTCTTCATGAACTTGATCGTCAACGCGGTGCATGCGATCGCCGAACGCGGCACGATCACGCTGTCGTCGGGGGTTCAGGACGGCTGGGTCTGGGTGCAGGTCGACGACACCGGCTGTGGCATGACCGAGGACGTGTGCCGCCGGATCTTCGAGCCCTTCTTCACGACCAAGGATGTCGGCAAGGGCACGGGCCTCGGGCTGTCGCTGTCGTTTTCCATCGTGCAGAAACATGGTGGCGTCATCGCACTTCGATCGACGCCGGGCGTCGGTTCGTCGTTCAGGGTTTGGGTGCCCGAGGGGGGTCCGCAGGTGTTGGCACCCGGTGCCCAGCCACCGGCCTGGGCTGCAGCGGCCACCCCATGAATTGCGAACCGCATCGCCGCACGCACCAGCGCACCCTGCTGCTGGTCGACGACGAGGAGCACATCCTGTCCGCCTTGAAGCGCCTGTTCCGGCGTGACGACTACCGCGTGCTGACCGCCTGCTCGGGCGCGGTAGGGCTGGATTTACTGGCCGCGAACGCAGTCGACGTGATCGTCTCGGACCAGCGCATGCCCGGCATGACCGGCATCGAGTTCCTGCGCCGCGCCAAGGCACTGCGCCCCGACACCGTGCGCATGACGCTGTCGGGGTACACCGACCTGCAGTCGATCATCGACGCGGTCAACGAAGGCGCCGTCTACAAGTTCCTCACCAAGCCCTGGGACGACGCGCGCCTGCGCGAGCATGTCGCGCAGGCGTTCCGTGTCACCGAGCTGGCCGAGGAGAACCACCGCCTCGCCCATGAGATCACGTCGGCCAACACCGAGTTGGCCGACACCAACCGGCGCCTGAAGTGCCTGGCCGAGCGGGAACACGAGCGCGTTGACGCGATGACCGGCGCAACCGATGCCGCGCGTGCGCTGGTGGACCTGATGCCCGTGGCGGTGTTCGGTTTCGACCCTGAAGGCTGGTTGGTCTACGTGAATCGCACCGCCTTCGACTGGCTGCCCGCCTGGGCGGGCGGGCTCGGCGCCCAGCCCGATGGCGACCTGCTTGCGGCATTGCAACGGGCACAGCAATCGCCGCAGGCGGCGGTGCCTGTCGAGTCGCACGGGCGGCTGTTCGAGGCCAGCGTGAAGGTGTTGAGCGCCGCCCCGGATCAAGCGCCTGGCGTGGTGCCGCCAGCGGGGACTGAAGATGCTCGGGCGACGTGCGGGGTGCCTGCCAGCGCGCAGCGCAGCCCGCTGGGGACGGCGCTGATGCTGATGGCGCATCCCCTCGCGGATGCGCGGATCCAGGGCGTGGCGGCATGAGCCAGGCGGTTCAAGCACCGCCGCTGTCGGGGGGGGCATTGCCCGCTGCGTCCGAGCGCGAGGCGTGGCTGTTCAGGCGTGTCATGCCGAACCCGCACCCGTTGCAGGACCTCATCCGCCAATGCCAGGGCAACCCGCACCTGCGCATCGGCGCGGGCCCGCGCGCGCATCCTGACGCGCCCTGTGCGCGGACGCCCACCCAAGCGCCACCCGCGCCGCCGATCGATCCGGCCCAGTTGCTCAGCGACGAGGCGATCGCCCGCCGTGTGCACGATCTGCCACCGCTGCCACGGGCCATGACCGAGGCGCTGCGCGTTGTCCGCAGCGACGCCCTGAGCGCTGACCTGTGCGTGCGCGCCATCGAGCAGGACGCCGCGCTGGCCGCGCGCTTGCTGTGCCTGGCCAACTCGCCCTTCTACGGCGCCTGCGGCAGGGTGTCCAGCGTGGGTGATGCGGTGCGGCTGCTGGGCCTGCGAACGGTTGCCGGGGTGGTGGTTGCCGTGTCCATGCGCAGCATGCTCGCGCAGTGGCCCGACGGCGATGGCCAGTTCCCGTCCTATTGGGTGCATGCCGTCGCCACGGCCACGGCCGCGCGTGAGCTGGCGCGGGCCGCAGGCGCCGATCCCGACCAAGCCTTCCTCGCCGGCCTGCTGCACGACCTGGGACGGCTGGTGTCGGCGGTGTTTTCGCCCGCCCAGACTCGATTGGCCAGGGCAAAGGCACAGGCCAAGGACATCGATCTGCGCGAGGCCGAGGCACAGCTCATCGGACGCGCGCACGACGATGTCGGCGCGGCTGTGGCGCGCCATTGGAAGCTGCCGGACAACATCGTGTCGGCCATTGCGTTGCACCACGCGCCGCGTACCACCCGCGAGGCAGGTGTGGTGCCGCTCGAGACCATCGTCCACGTCGCGGACGCCATCGTGCATGCGCTCGATCTGGTGGGCGATGGCGCGGAGATGGTGCCCAGCATCAACGACGACGCCTGGCGCCTCGTCTGCGCCTCGGACAGCGCGATGCTGCAGCTGTTCGAGCGGGTGCAGGCTGGCGTCACGCTGCTGGCGGCAGACCACTGACCACTGACCACTGAATCGGCTGCACCGCGGCCACTCGGCGCGCCTCAGGGCAGCAGCCCCTCGCCCTCGCACAGGGTGCGCGTGGCCGCGGTGATCTCTTCGTAGCGCTGCACGGCCAGCGCCAGGTGCGGCGCGGCCAGGGTGCCGGCCTCGCGGTTGAGCCGTGAGGCGGCCTGCGCCAACGCCGGCAGCCCCAGGTTCAGCGCGGCGCCCTTGACGGTGTGCGCGCAGCGGCGCAGCGCTTCGGTATCGGCGTCGCGCAGCGCATCGCGCATGCGGCGCGCGGCGTCCTCGGCCTGCGCGAAGAAGCCGCCATACAGCGTGGGCACGCCGGCCGGTCCCATCAGGTCGCGCACGGTGTGCAGCGTGGCCGTGTCGAGCAGCCCGGGCAACTCACCGCTGTGGCCGCTGCGGTCGGCGGGGCTGTCCAGCGCCGGCAGTCCGGGCGTGCCGGGGGCGGCCACCGGGTTGCCGAAGCGGCGTTCCAGCAGCGCGCGCAGCGCCACGCTGCTCATCGGCTTGCTGGCCACCTCGTCGATGCCGGCGGCCAGGCAGCGCTCGCGCGTGTCGCCATACACATCGGCGGTGAGGGCCACCACGCACACCTGGCCGATCGGCGGCGGCAGCGCGCGCAGCGCTGCGGCCGCGTCCACGCCGTCCATCACCGGCATGTGCACGTCCATCAGCACCAGGTCGAAGGCCGGCACGGCAGCACCGGCGGCGCGGGCCTGCAGCGTCTGCAGCGCCTCCAGCCCGTTGTCGACCACCGTGGCATGGTGGCCCAGGCGTGCCAGCAGCGCGGCCATGTAGCGTTGGTTGACCGGATGGTCTTCGGCCACCAGCACCTGCAGCGCCCGCGCCGCCGTGGCCAATGCGGGTGCCTGCGTCAGGGGCGATTCGGCGGCCGGCCGCAGCGGACACCAGAAGCTGAACACACTGCCGGCGCCCGGGGTGCTCTGCGCCTGCAGATCACCGCCCATCAGACGCGCCAGCTTGCGCGAGATGGCCAGCCCCAGGCCGCTGCCGTCCTGGCGCCGGGCGCGCGGGTCGTCGGCGCGGCTGAAGCGCCGGAACAGCCGCAGCACGGTGTCGCCGTCCATGCCGATGCCGGTGTCGCTGACATCGAAGGCCAGCAGCGGCACGCCGTCGGCGTCGATCCGCTGGCGCGCACGCAGCACGATGGCGCCGGCCTCGGAGAACTTGATCGCGTTGGCCAGCAGGTTGTAGAGCACTTGCCGCACCCGGGTGGCATCGATCTGCACCCGGGCTGGCAACGCCGGATCGCTGTCGAGCCGCAGGCTCAGGCCCTTGGCGGCGGCCAGCGGTTGCAGCAGGGCCAGCACCTCGCGCAGCAGCGTGGCCAGGTCCACCGGCGCTGGCAGCAGCGTGAGCGTGCCGGCCTCGAGCTTGCTGAGGTCGATGATGTCGTCGATGAGGCGCTGCAGGTGCTGGGCGGAATCGTCGGCCGCGCCCAGCCAGTCGGTGGCGCGGGGGTCGCGCGGTGAATCCTTCACCAGCGACAGCATGCCCAGCAGGCCGTGCAGCGGCGTGCGCAATTCGTGGCTCATGTCGGCCAGGAACTCGCTCTTGGCGTCGTTGGCCGCCTCGGCCTCGATGCGCGCGTCGCGCAACTGGTCGGCCAGCTCGGCCTGGCGGCGGCGGCGTTCTTCGAGCGAGCGCATCTGGCGCAGCGCGATGCCGGCAAACAGCAGCACCGCAGCGAGCAGGAAGGCAGTCAGCGCCAGCCCGATGCGGTTGTGGTGGCGCACCTGCGCCTGCCGCTCGGTGACCCGCCCTGCCACCCGGTGCGAGGCCTCGAGCATCAGCTGGTGGATCGGGCCGTCCAGCGTCTCCAGCGCCGACAGCAGCGCCGCCGCGGCCTGCGGGCTGAGCGGGCCGCGCGGGTCGCTGCCCAGGTACAGGTCGGCGCGCCGCACGAAGCTGTCGACGGTCTGCATCACGGCCTCTGCATCCTCGCCGTAGGTCAGCAGCCGTTGCGCGCGATCGCTGTGCATCAGCGCCACACGGCTGACGAAGATGTCGTAGCGCAGCTGCAGCGCGGGGCTGCCGGGCGCGTCCACCTCCTTGCGCAGCTGCTCGCGCAGGCGCAGGTACTCGATCTCCACCTGGTAGAGGTTCAGCGCCAGGTAGTCGTCCTGGTGCTGCACGGTCAGGTTGAGCAGCGTGTACTGGCGTGCCTGCACGAAGGCCGCGGCCAGCAGCGTGGCCAGCAGCAGCAGGCCGGTGATGCTGAACCACACCGACAGGCGCATCGCACCGGCGTCGTTGGCCGGCCGGGTGGCCACGGACAGCGCGGGTGGTGCGGGTGGCGTCATTGCACCTCGATCGCCTTGAGCTGCCAGGCGCAGCGGCTGTAGTACAGCGCGCTGCGCAGCGACGCATTCTGGTCGAACGGGTAGATGATGAACAGCGGGCCCTTGTCGCGCACCGGCATCGGCTTGTCGTCGAGCAGGCGCGCCACCAGCACATCGTGGCGCTGGGCATCGGCGACGGGGATCTCGACCCGGTAGTCGTTGAGCGCCATGGCGCGCAGCTGCTCGCCGTGGCTGCCCGCGGCGGCCAGCACATCGCGCAGCAGCGGGCCGGTGAACTTGCGCGGCCGCGCGTACCAGGGCGTGCGCGTGGCGTAGCTGAGCTGCGGCAGGCGTTCGAGCATGGCCATGTCGAAGACGGCGCTGGCGCCGCGGTTGGTCTGGCGCACCCGCCCGTTCAGGCTCAGCACCACCGGGCCTTCCGGCGCTTCCAGGGCCCACGCCGGCCACGGCGCCAGCCAAGGCAGGGCAGCCAGTGGCAGCAGCTTGCGACGTTGCATGGTGGGTGGGTGCTCAAAGTGACCGAGGGCGGGATGGTAACGCCGCCCACCCGCTGCCCACCCGCCAACCGCAGGTGCGTCGCGCCTGTGACATTTCGCGGGTTCGCGGG
>Ga0155495_1216_pt1 | contig 13554 bp, 13 predicted proteins | sample RifCSPhighO2_12_FD_107153 | JGI IMG/M metagenome (GOLD analysis project Ga0155495, IMG submission 107153) | Burkholderiales bacterium RIFCSPHIGHO2_12_FULL_69_20
GGCGATGCGCAGTTCGAGGTAGGCCGCCGCGCGGGCCTGCGCGCCGGCGCCGATGGCGTGTTCGTGGAAGTCGAGCACCGCCATCGTCACGCCGGTGCAACGCTGCAGGCCGTCGACGAACGCCTCCACCGGGCCGCGCCCGGCGCCTTGCAGCGCGATGGTCTGGCCGCCCGCACTGACCCGCGCCGCCAGCTGCACGCTGCCGTCAGGCTGCTCGATGATGTGCTGCTGGTCGATCTTCAGGCCACCTTCGCCTTCGCCGAGCCGGTAGGCCTCGGCAAACAGCGCCCAGATGTCGGCCGCGCCCAGCTCTTTACCCTGCACGTCCATCACCGCCTGCACCGACGACGAGAACTCGATCTGCAGCCGCCGCGGCAGCTCCAGCCCGTACTCGGCCTCCAGCAGGTAGGTGATGCCACCCTTGCCCGACTGGCTGTTGACACGGATCACCGCGTCGTAGCTGCGGCCCAGGTCCTTGGGGTCGATCGGCAGGTACGGCATGTCCCAGAGGTCGCCTTCGCGCCGCGCGGCAAAGGCCTTCTTGATCGCGTCCTGGTGCGAGCCCGAGAACGAGGTGTAGACCAGGTCGCCCACGTAAGGGTGGCGCGGATGCACCGGCAGCTGGTTGCAATGCTCCACCGTGCGGCGGATGGCATCGATGTCGCTGAAATCCAGCCCCGGGTGCACACCCTGTGTGTAGAGGTTCAGCGCCAGGTTCACCACGTCGACGTTGCCGGTGCGCTCGCCGTTGCCGAACAGGCAGCCTTCGATGCGATCGCCGCCGGCCATCAGCGCCAGCTCGGCCGCGGCGGTGCCGGTGCCGCGGTCGTTGTGCGGGTGGATCGACAGCACGATGGCCTCGCGCCGCTCCAGGTGGCGGTGCATCCACTCCACCATGTCGGCAAAGATGTTGGGCGTGCTGTGCTCCACCGTCGACGGCAGGTTGATGATGCATTTGTGCGCTGGCGTGGGCTGCCACACCGCGGTCACCGCGTCCACCACCCGCTTGGCGAAAGGCAGCTCGGTGCCCGAGAACATTTCGGGCGAGTACTCGAAGGTCCAGGCCGTGCCCGGCTGGCGCGCGGCGCCCTCGCTCACCAGTCGCGCATGGCTGGTGGCCAGTTCGACGATGCCGCCCTCGTCCAGCCCCAGCACCACGCGGCGCATCACCGGCGCGGTGGCGTTGTACAGATGCACGATGGCCCGCGGCACGCCGACCAGGGCCTCGAAGCTGCGGTTGATCAGGTGGTCGCGCGCCTGCGTCAGCACCTGGATCGTCACGTCATCGGGGATCAGCCGCTGCTCGATCAGCAGCCGCACAAAATCAAAATCGGCCTGCGATGCCGACGGGAAGCCGACTTCGATCTCCTTGAAGCCGATCTTGACCAGCGCCTGGAAGAGCTTGAGCTTGCGCGCCGGGTCCATCGGCTCGATCAGCGCCTGGTTGCCGTCGCGCAGATCCACGCTGCACCACGTGGGCGCCCGGTTGATCACCGCATCGGGCCAGCGGCGGTCGGTCAGGCGCACCGGGGCAAAGGCGCGGTACTTGGTGGCGGGTTGGTCGAGCATGGGCATGGAACTCTCCTGGGGTCAGAACTGGGTGAGGGGTGCACCGCAGTTGGTGGAGGGGTTCCGCAAATGCAAACGGCCCGCTGCGTTGCGCTGGCGGGCCGTCGATCCTGGAAGCTGTGAGACGTGGATGATCAGCGCGCCTGATGCACCCCTAGTAGCAGCGTGGCAGTGGCTGAAAATGTCGTCATGGTCGCGAAATGTAGCACGGGTGTCAGCGGTGCAAGCCGATCTCGTCGGGCTCGTCGGTGGAGGTGGCGATCACACTGACCGGCCGGCCCTTCATCTTGCGGTAGCCATACACCACGTAGCCCGAGATGCCGTAGGCGCAGAACAGCGCAAACAACACCCGCGGCGGGTCCAGGCTGACCACGGCAATCACCAGCATGATGACCACCAGCACCACGAACGGCACCGTGCGCCGGCCACCGAACACCTTGAAGCTGTAGAACGGCGCGTTGGTCACCATCGACAACCCCGCGTACAGCGTCACCGCGAAGGCCGACCAGGCCGCCCAGTCGACGCGGTTCGCCGCCTTGATTCCGGCATCGTCCACCACCCAGATCAGGCCCATCACCAAGGCCGCGGCGGCCGGGCTGGGCAGGCCCTGGAAGAAGCGCTTGTCGACCACGCCGATGTTGACGTTGAACCGCGCCAGCCGCAGCGCCGCGCCGGCGATGTAGACGAAGGCCGGGATCCAGCCCAGTTTGCCCATGTCCTGCAGCGCCCACTGGTAGACGATCAGCGCCGGCGCGGCGCCGAAGCTCACCATGTCGGCCAGGCTGTCCATCTGCTCACCGAACGCACTTTGCGTGTGCGTCATGCGCGCCACGCGGCCGTCCAGGCTGTCGAGCACCGCGGCGGCGAAGATGGCGATGCAGGCCGTCTCGAAACGCCCGTTCATGGCCATCACGATGGCGTAGAAGCTGGCGAACAGCGCCGACAGCGTGATGGCATTGGGCAACGCGTAGATGCCCTTGCGCCGGGCGGGCACAGGGGCTGCAGGGTCGTCGGCGTCGGCAGGTGGCAGTTCAGTCATCGTGGGCGAGGATAGCGCAATGCAAGAAGCCGCCCGGGGGCGGCTTCCTGACGGGGTCGCGAGGACCGGTCGGGTCGGTGCTTCGGTCAGTTCTTCGACTTGTCGACCAGTTTGTTGGCCTTGATCCAGGGCATCATCGCGCGCAGTTTCTCGCCGACGACCTCGATCTGATGCTCTTCGGTCAGGCGGCGGCGCGAGATCAGCGTGGGCGCACCGGCCTTGTTCTCCAGGATGAAGCTCTTGGCGTATTCGCCGGTCTGGATATCCTTGAGCGCCTGCTTCATCGCCGCCTTGGTCTCGTCGTTGACGATCTTCGGGCCGGTCACGTACTCGCCGTATTCAGCGTTGTTGCTGATCGAGTAGTTCATGTTCGCGATGCCGCCTTCGTAGATCAGGTCGACGATCAGCTTGAGCTCGTGCAGGCACTCGAAGTAGGCCATCTCGGGCGCGTAGCCGGCTTCCACCAGCGTCTCGAAGCCGGCCTTGATCAGCTCGACGGTGCCGCCGCACAGCACGGCCTGCTCGCCGAACAGGTCGGTCTCGGTCTCTTCGCGGAAGTTGGTCTCGATGATGCCGGCCTTGCCGCCGCCGTTGGCCGCGGCGTAGCTCAGCGCCAGATCACGCGCCTTGCCGGTCTTGTCGGCATGCACGGCGATCAGGTGCGGCACGCCGCCGCCCTGGCTGTAGGTGTTGCGCACGGTGTGGCCGGGGGCCTTGGGCGCCACCATCCAGACGTCGATGTCCGCGCGCGGCACGACCTGGCCGTAGTGCACGTTGAAGCCGTGCGCAAACGCCAGCGAGGCGCCGGGCTTCATGTTGGCGGCCACGTCGGCGTTGTAGACGGCGGCGATCTGCTCGTCGGGCAACAGCATCATCACCACGTCGGCGGACTTCACCGCGTCGGCGATCTCGGCCACCTTCAGGCCGGCCTTCTCGGCCTTGGACCAGGAGGCCCCGCCCTTGCGCAGCGCGACCGTGACCTTGACACCCGAGTCGTTCAGGTTCTGGGCGTGGGCATGGCCTTGCGAGCCGTAGCCGATGATGGTGACGTTCTTGCCCTTGATGAGGCTGAGATCGGCGTCCTTGTCGTAGTAGACCTTCATGGTTCTCTCCAATGGTGTGTGGGGGTTGGGTCAAGTGGCCGCCGTGGAACCGGCTTTGCCGGGCCGCCGGCGGCGCCCCCTTGAGGGGGAGCGCCGAAGGCGCTTCGGGGGTGGGTCAAACTCTAAGGATGCGCTCGCCGCGGCCGATGCCGCTGGCGCCGGTGCGCACCGTCTCGAGAATGGCGGTGCGGTCGATGCCCTCGATGAAGGCATCGAGCTTGCCGGCGTCGCCGGTCAATTCGAGGGTGTAGCTCTTCTCGGTCACGTCGATGATGCGGCCGCGGAAAATGTCGGCCATGCGCTTCATCTCCTCGCGCTCCTTGCCGACGGCGCGCACCTTGATGAGCATCATCTCGCGCTCGGTGTAGCTGCCTTCGGTGAGGTCGACCACCTTGACCACCTCGATCAGGCGGTTCAGGTGCTTGGTGATCTGCTCGATCACCTCGTCGGAGCCGGTGGTGACGATGGTCATGCGCGACAGCGAGGCGTCTTCGGTGGGCGCCACCGTCAGGCTCTCGATGTTGTAACCACGGGCCGAAAACAGCCCCACCACGCGGGAAAGTGCGCCGGGCTCGTTCTCGAGCAGCACGGCAATGATGTGTTTCATGGTCAGTCCTCGGGGCGGGGTTCTTCAGGACGGCGGCGGTAACCGCCGGCCCTTGGCCACACCCAAACAGCAACTTTGAATCGAATGATCCGGTTCGATCACGCCCTGTCGGCGGTCCGCTGCCTCGGCCGCGGTAACGGCCAAGGCACGAGCCACCTTCAGGCGATCACAGGTCCTCGGACCCCAGCAGCATCTCGGTGATGCCCTTGCCCGCCTGCACCATCGGCCAGACGTTCTCGGTTGGGTCGGTGCGCACGTCGAGAAAGACCGTGCGGTCCTTCAGGCGGATCATCTCCTTCAGTGCCGGCTCCACCTCGGACGGCTTCTCGATCTTGATGCCGACATGGCCGTAGGCCTCGGCCAGCTTGACGAAGTCGGGCAGCGCATCCATGTAGCTGTGCGAGTAGCGGCCGCCGTAGTCCAGCTGCTGCCACTGGCGCACCATGCCCAGGTAGCGGTTGTTCAGCGCGACGATCTTCACCGGCGTCTTGTACTGCAGGCAGGTCGACAGCTCCTGGATGCACATCTGGATCGAGCCTTCGCCGGTGATGCAGAACACCTCGCTGTCGGGCTTGGCCAGCTTGATGCCCATGGCATACGGCAGGCCCACGCCCATGGTGCCCAGGCCGCCCGAGTTGATCCAGCGCCGCGGCTGCTCGAAGCGGTAGAACTGCGCCGCCCACATCTGGTGCTGGCCGACGTCGCTGGTGATGTAGGTGTCGATGTCGCGGGTCAGCTCGCACAGCGTCTCGACGACGAACTGCGGCTTGATCACGTCGGGGCTGTTCTTGTAGGTCAGGCACTCACGCTTGCGCCACTCGTTGATCTGCCCCCACCAGGCCGACAGCGCCTGCACGTCGGGCCGCAGCGGCGACTCCTTGACGAAGGCGATCATCTCCTGCAGCACGTCCTTGGTGTCGCCGACGATGGGGATGTCGACCTTGACGCGCTTGGAGATCGACGACGGATCGATGTCGATGTGGATGATCTTGCGCTCGACCGAGGCGAAGTGCTTGGGGTTGCCGATCACCCGGTCGTCGAAGCGTGCGCCGACCGCGATCAGCACGTCGCAGTGCTGCATCGTCATGTTGGCTTCGTAGGTGCCGTGCATGCCCAGCATGCCGAGGAACTTCGGGTCGGACGCGGCCGTGGCGCCCAGGCCCATCAGCGTATTGGTGCAGGGGAAGCCGAGCAGGTCGGCCAGCTCGCGCAGCTCGGGCGCCGCGTTGCCCAGGATCACGCCGCCGCCGGCGTAGATGTAGGGCCGCTTGGCGGTCAGCAGCAGCTGCATCGCCTTGCGGATCTGCCCACCGTGGCCTTTTTTCACCGGGTTGTACGAGCGCATCTCCACCTTGTCAGGATAGGAGAAAGCGCAGGTCTTCAGCGACACGTCCTTGGGGATGTCGACCACCACCGGGCCGGGGCGGCCGGTGCGGGCGATGTGGAAGGCCTTCTTCATCGTCAGCGCCAGATCACGCACGTCCTTGACCAGGAAGTTGTGCTTGACGATCGGGCGGGTGATGCCCACGGTGTCGCATTCCTGGAAGGCATCCAGCCCGATCGCCGGCGTCGGCACCTGGCCGGTGACGATCACCATCGGGATCGAATCCATGTAGGCGGTGGCGATGCCGGTGATGGCATTCGTCACGCCCGGGCCGCTGGTGACCAGGGCCACGCCCACCTCGCCGGCGGCGCGGGCATAGCCATCGGCGGCGTGCACGGCGGCCTGCTCATGGCGCACCAGCACGTGCTCGATCGTGTCCTGCTTGTAGAGCGCGTCGTAGATGTAGAGCACCGCCCCACCGGGGTAGCCCCACATGTACTTGACGTTCTCGGCCTGCAGGCAGCGCACCAGGATCTCGGAACCGTTGAGTTCCGGCGCATGGGCAGACGGGGGGGTTTGGGCTTGAGGCGCGGCCGTGGAGGCGCGCTTGATATCGGCGGAAGACATTTCCATAAGGAACCTCTGTGAATTTCTCTGACGAAAATCCATCGGTGCCCCTTCTCGCGCCCTCGTGAGGCGGAATCGGAGCCAGGGAGATCAAAAACAAAAGGCCCCCTCGGGTGGGCGGGCCAGCTTCAGACCGGTGACGCTTTGTGCGTAGCAGCATTATCACATCACTTCGACGCGCCCCGCACCCACGCCGGGCGGCGGCCCGCCCCGGTGACATAATCCGCGCCGATTTCAACTGCCGCCTGCCAACGGTGGCGGGTTCAATTTGGCCAGCGACAAAGAACTTTCGGATTGCCTCAAGAGCGTCGAGAAACGCGCCTTCAAACGCACCGTCTACGCGGTGCGGGATGAAGACGCCGCGCTCGACATCGTGCAGGACGCCATGATCCGACTGGCCGAAAAGTACAGCGACCGGCCTGCCGCCGAACTGCCGCTGCTGTTCCAGCGCATCCTGTCGAACGCCACGATGGACTGGTTCCGGCGCCAGCGCGTGCGCAAGTCGGTGCTGCAGAACATGTCGGATTTCGATGTCGATCCGAACGGCGACTTCGATCTGCTGGAGAGCCTGGAGTCCGCCGACGGCATGCTGGGCGCCGAAAGTGCGGCCGACACCGTTTCCCGGTCGCAGATCTTGCTGCTGATCGAACAGGAAGTGGCGGCCTTGCCCGCCCGTCAACGAGAAGCCTTCTTGCTGCGTTACTGGGAAGAGTTCGACACGGCCGAGACGGCCGCTGTGATGGGCTGCACGGAGGGCAGCGTCAAGACGCACTGTTCGCGGGCGGTCCATGCCTTGGCCAAGGCGCTGCGAACCAAGGGAATCGTGCCGTGAACCAGATCAACCAGACTTTGACGATGATGCCGTCCCATGCCGACGCCCTGGAGGGGCAGATCGGGTTGCGCCTGGCGGGCCACCTGAACCGCGGCGCCGAGGCCCTGCCCCACGACATCATGGAACGCCTGCGCTTCGGGCGCGAGCGGGCGATGGCCGTGGCGCTGGCACGGCAGCGCGCGCCGGTGGCGCAGTGGTCGCCTGCGGCCGCGGTGCTGGTCAGCCCGGCGGGCCGCGCGGCATCGCTGGGCGGCCCGCCATCGGTCTGGCTGCGCCTGGCCTCGTTGCTGCCGTTGGTGGTGCTGGCGGCTGGGCTGGTGATGATCCAGCATCACCAGGATCTGGAGCAGATCGCCGTGGCGGCCGAGATCGACAGCGCCCTGCTGGCGGACGATCTGCCGCCCGCAGCCTATGGCGATCCTGGCTTCGTCGAGTACCTGCGATCCGCCGAATTGCCCTGAATCCCGAATTGCCCGTGTCCGCGTTGCTTCGATCCACCCTGCTGGCGCTGACCTTCAGTCTGTCGTGTCTCGCCGCCCTGGCGCAGGCACCGAAGTCGCCTGCTCCGGCGGTTCAAGCCGTGGATGCCGGTGGCCCTGCCTGGAGCGCGCTGACCGCGCAGCAGCGCGCGGTGCTGGCGCCGCTGCAACGCGACTGGGCCAGCATCGATGCCCCGGGCAAAGCCAAGTGGTTGGAGATGGCGGTGCGCTTCCCGTCACTGCCGGCGGCCGAGCAGCAACGCGTGCAGGTGCGCATGGCCGAGTGGGCCCGCCTGACCCCCACCCAGCGTGGCCGCGCGCGGCTGTCGTTCCAAGAAACGAAACAGCTCAGCGGTGAGCAGAAACAGCAGCGCTGGGAGGCCTACCAGGCGCTGCCCGCCGATGAACGCAAGGCGCTGGCCGCTCGTGCGAAGCCTGCTGACGACCGGGCGCGCGCGCCGGCACGGCCCGCAACACCGATCGACACCGCCCAGTCCAAACAGACGGCTTCGGCGCCACGCGCGGGCATCCGTCCGGCGCTGGTCAGGCCGGTGGCACCCACCATCGTGCAGGCCAAGCCCGGGGCCACCACCACGCCGATGACCCAGCGGGCCGCTCCGCCGGCCCACCAGAAGCCAGGGCAACCCAAGATCGCCGCCAAGCCCGGCCAGGTCGACCGCCGCACCCTGCTGCCACAAAGCGGCCCGCAGGCCGCGGCCTCGGCACCGCGCCGGCCATGAGCGCTGGCGGCCCGAACGCGGGCCCGCGCTCGCCCGGCGAGGTGGCACGCGCTGGGGCCGTGGCAGCGCCACCCACTCAGTTGCCGGGCGCCACGCCGGGACTGGTGCGGCGGCTGGCGGCCTTCGTCTACGAAGGCGTGCTGTTGTTCGGCGTGACGATGATCGCGGGCCTGGTTTATGCCGGACTGACCCAGCAACGTCACGCCCTGCAGGGCCGGATCGGCCTGATGGCCTTCCTGTTCGGGGTGTTCGGCATCTACTTCGTCTGGTTCTGGTCGCATGGCGGGCAGACGGTGGCGATGAAAGCCTGGCACATCCGCCTGGTGACCGCCACCGGCGCGCCGGTGTCACGGGCACGGGCCACGCTGCGCTTCCTGCTGTCGTGGCTGTGGATCCTGCCGGCGCCGGCGGCCGTGTATGCCGCCGGCCTGCACGGCCAGGGCGCCATCGCCGGCACCATGATCGCCGGTGTGCTGGCCTATGCCGCGTTGGCGCGCCTGCGCCCCGACCGCCAGTTCTGGCACGACACCGTGTGCGGCACCCGCCTGATCGATTGGCGGCCGGTGCGGCCGCCAAAGGCAAAATCGCGCGGATGAACAATCCGCACAAGGGCCGGACCGGGATCGACAGGGTGCTGCGCGCCTTTGGTTATTCCCTGCAGGGCATGGGCACGGCCGTGCGTGTCGAGAGCGCTTTCCGGCAAGAGGCCGCGCTGGCCCTGGTGATGCTGCCGGCTGCCTTCTGGCTGGGTCGCAACGGGATCGAAGTGGCCCTGCTGGCCGGCTCGGTGCTGCTGGTGCTGATCGTCGAACTGCTGAATTCGGCCATCGAGGCGGTGGTCGACCGGGTCTCGTTCGATCTGCACGAGCTGAGCAAACGCGCCAAGGACTATGGCAGTGCCGCGGTGTTCTTCGCGCTGCTGTGGTGCGGCGGCATCTGGGCAACGGTGGCCTACCAACGGTGGATGGCATGAGCAATCAGGGATCGACGCTGGTGTCGCCGTTTTCGGTGTGCGTCTATTGCGGCTCACGGGCGGGCGCACGGCCCGGTTACACCACGCTGGCGCGCCGGCTGGGCGCGGCGATCGGCGCCCGTGGTTGGCAGCTGGTCTACGGTGGTGGCCGCGCCGGGTTGATGGGCGAGGTGGCCGAGGCCACGCTGGCCGCCGGCGGCCGCGTGGTGGGCGTGATTCCCGACTCGCTGATGAAGCTGGAGGTCGGCCATGCCGGCCTCAGCGAGCTGCACGTGGTGCAGACCATGCACCAGCGCAAGCAGATGATGGCCGAGCGCTCGCATGCCTTCATCGCGATGCCCGGTGGCATCGGCACCTTCGAAGAGCTGTTCGAGGTCTGGACCTGGCGCCACCTGGGCTACCACGACCGGCCGTTGGGCCTGCTGGAGGCCGAAGGCTACTGGGCGCCGATGGTGCAGTTCCTGCAGCACTCGGTGGCCGAAGGCTTCATGGGCTCCGACCAGATGGCCATGCTGCACATCGACGATCAGGTCGATCGTCTGCTGGATGTGCTGGCGGCGCATGCGGGCGATCCCACCGACGATGACTTCGGCCGGATCTGAGCGCCCACAACGAGCAACGGGGCAGACCTAGCGGCCTGCCCCGTTGGCGTTTGAGCGCGGGAATCAGACCGCCGATTCGTCGGTCTCGCCGGTGCGGATGCGCACCACCTGCTCCACCGGCGTGACGAAGATCTTGCCGTCACCGATCTTGCCTGTCTTGGCGGCCTTGACGATGGCCTCCAGGCAGCGGTCGACGTCGCTGTCCTTGATCACCACCTCGACCTTCACCTTGGGCAGGAAGTCGACCACGTACTCGGCGCCGCGGTACAGCTCGGTGTGGCCCTTCTGGCGGCCGAAGCCCTTGACCTCGGTGACGGTCAGACCCGACACGCCCACGTCGGCCAGGGCCTCGCGGACCTCCTCGAGCTTGAAGGGCTTGATGATGGCGGTGATCTGTTTCATGCGGGGCTCCGGAAGCGGCGGTCGATTGACAGTAATTTAAGCACGGAACTTCGAGGTGATGGGGTAGCGCCAGTCGCGCCCGAAGGCCCGGTGCGTGATGCGGATGCCCACCGGCGATTGCCGCCGTTTGTACTCGTTGATCTTGATGAGCCGAGTCACGCGCTCGACGTCGGCGGCGGCAAATCCGGCGGCCACGATGTCGTCGATGGACTGGTCTTCCTCCATGTAGCGCGCCAGGATGGCGTCGAGCACCTCGTAGGGCGGCAGGCTGTCCTGGTCGGTCTGGTCGGGCCGCAGTTCGGCCGAGGGCGGCCGGGTGATGATGCGCTCGGGGATCACCGGGCCGATGCTGCCGTCGGCGCGCCGCGTGGGCTGTTGGTTCTTCCACTCGCACAGCCGGTAGACCAGGGTCTTGGCCACGTCCTTGATCACCGCAAAGCCACCCGCCATGTCGCCGTACAGCGTGCAGTAGCCGGTGGCCATCTCGCTCTTGTTGCCGGTGGTCAGCACGATGGACCTGAACTTGTTGGACAGCGCCATCAGCAGCGTGCCACGCACGCGCGCCTGGATGTTCTCTTCGGTGGCGTCTTCGGGCAGGCCGGCGAACTCGGCTGCCAGGCTGGCGCGGAAGGCCTCGAACATCGGCAGGATCGAGATCTCGTCGTAGCGCACGCCGACCCGCTGGGCCATGTCGCGCGCGTCGATCCACGAGATGCTGGCGGTGTAGGGCGATGGCATCATCACCGTGCGCACGCGGTCAGCGCCCAGCGCATCCACCGCAATGGCCAGCACCAGCGCCGAATCGACCCCGCCGCTCAGCCCGATGATGACGCCGGGGAAGCCGTTCTTGACTATGTAGTCGCGCACGCCGGTCACCAGCGCGGCCCAGGCCTGGGCCTCCAGTTCGGGCACCGGCTTCACCTCGCCGCTCATCGTGCCGTCGGCCTGCCAGTCCACCCACACCAGGTGCTCGTCGAAGCTGGCGCCGCGCGCCGCCACCTGGCCTCGGGCATCCAGCGCGAACGAGGCCCCGTCGAACACCACCTCGTCCTGCCCGCCCACCAGGTGGGCATACAGCAGCGGCAGCCCGGTGGCCTGCACCCGCTGCACCATGCGCGCCTCGCGCTCACCGCTCTTGTCGAGGTGGAAGGGCGAGGCGTTGATGACGCACAGCACCTCGGCGCCTGCGGCCTTGGCGGCCTGCGCCGGTTCGTCGAACCAGGCGTCTTCGCAGATCAGCAGGCCGAAGCGCCGGCCGCCGGCCTCGAACACCACCGCTCCCTGACCGGCATCGCGGCCCGAGACGAAGTAGCGGCGCTCGTCGAAGACCTGGTAGTTGGGCAGTTCACGCTTGCAGTAGGTGGCCACCACCGCACCGCCGGCCAGCACCGACGCGGCGTTGAAGCGCTGCACCACCGCATGCGAGCGCGAGCGCTGATCGCCCTGCCCGCTGAACTGGTGCGGGTGCCCCACCACCACCGTCAAGCCGTCGAAGGGCCGCAGGGCCAGCGCCAGGTCGGCCAGTTCACGCGCACAGGCCTGCATGAAGGCCGGGCGCAGCAACAGGTCTTCGGGCGGATAGCCGGTCAGCGCCAGTTCGGGCGCCACCAGCAGCGCCGCGCCGGCCGCATGGGCTTGGCGGGCACAGTCGACAATGCGGCGCGCATTGCCTGCCAAGTCGCCGACCGTGGCGTTGAACTGGGCCAGCGCAATGCGCACCGAAGGGGTGGGAGTGGACATAAGGTGAGTGACCAGACCAATCAGGGCAGAAGCAAGCGGGTGACCAGGGCGGGCGCCCTGGAAGCGTCAAGGGATGTTATCCGCGTCCATACCGACTCCACGGCCCTCGATGGTGCTGCGTGGAACGCCTTGCTGGCCACCCAACCGCGGCCCACGCCCTTCATGCGTTGGGAGTACCTGGCAGCGATGCAGTCCTCGGGCAGTGCGGTGGCGCGCACCGGCTGGGTGCCGCGCTTTGTCACGGTGCACCGTGATGGGCAGCTGGTGGGCGCGACACCGGCCTACCTGAAAAGCCATTCCTACGGCGAGTACGTGTTCGACTGGGCCTGGGCCGATGCCTACCAGCGCCATGGCCTTCGTTACTACCCCAAGTTGCTGGTGGCCGTGCCGTTCACCCCGGTACCCGGCAGCCGCTTGCTGGCCGCCGACGAGGCCGCGCGGCAGCGCCTGCTGGACGGGTTGGCGCAGGTGGCCGACGATGAAGATGCCTCGTCGATCCACCTGCTGTTCCACGATCAGACCGAGGCGCCGGCGATCCAGTCGCGCGGCTGGTTGGCGCGGCAGGGCGTGCAGTTCCACTGGACGCGCGACGAGGCGGCGCCACACGACGACTTCCATGCCTTCCTGGCCAGCCTGCAGCGCGACAAGCGCAAGAAGATCCAGCAGGAGCGCCGGCGCGTGGCCGATGCCGGCGTCGAGTTCACGGTGCACGAAGGCGAGGCCATCGACAGCGGGCTGTGGCGCTTCTTCCACCACTGCTACACGCTGACCTACCGCGCCCATGGCTCCACGCCCTACCTCACGCTGGCGTTCTTCGAGGCCATGGCGCAGACCATGCCGGGCCATTGGCTGATGTTCGTGGGGCGCCGCGGCGGCCAGCCGATCGGCGTGTCGCTGGTGGCCATCGACCGCCGGTGCGGCGACGCCTACGGCCGCTATTGGGGTGCCACCGAGTATGTGCCCTGCCTGCACTTCGAGGCCTGCTACTACCAGCCGTTGGCCTGGTGCATGGCCCAGGGATTTCGCCGCTTCGAGGGCGGTGCGCAAGGCGAGCACAAGATGGCACGCGGCCTGCTGCCGGTGGGCACACGATCGGCGCATTGGCTGGCGCACCCGCAGTTCTCGCAGGCCGTGGCCGACTTTCTGCAACGTGAAGGCCAGGGCGTGGCGGCCTATGTGAACGAATTGCGGGAACACAGCCCGTTCAAGGCCGACGCTTGACTGGCATCAACCCAAACACAAGGGATAACCCTAAACACTGCCCGCTGACTGGCCTATGCTTGCAAGATTGCATTGGCAGGCCTGACCGGCCCCCCTCATGGACAAACACTACCTGACGCCGCTGTTCTCGCCCGCCTCGATCGTCGTCTTCGCCGGCGACCCCGAGGCCGGCGAGAGCCAGACACCCTATGCCCGCGCCATGCTGGCCGGCCTGCGCAGTGGTGGCTACACCGGCACCGTCACCTACCTCGACATCCGCATGACCGGCACTTTGGCCGACCTGGCGCATTCGCGCG
>Ga0155495_1126_pt1 | contig 13478 bp, 10 predicted proteins | sample RifCSPhighO2_12_FD_107153 | JGI IMG/M metagenome (GOLD analysis project Ga0155495, IMG submission 107153) | Burkholderiales bacterium RIFCSPHIGHO2_12_FULL_69_20
GTTGGGTGGTCTTGCCCGAGCCGGTCTCGCCGCAGACGATCACCACCTGGTGCGCGGCCATCGCGCGGGCGATCTCCTCGCGCCGGGCAGAGACCGGCAGCGATTCGGGGTAGTGGATCGGAGGGATCGGCGTGGCGGGGCGCGGGGGCCGGTCAGCGGGTCTCTCGCGCGGTTCGCGCGGCGGGCGCGGGGTGCGAGGGGGCTGATCGGGCCGGGGCGGGCGGGCCGGGGCGGGAGGCAGGGTCACTTTGACCGCGATTATCCCAGGCCTCGGGCAGCCGCTGGCGGGCGTTCTGTCCAGCCGTCAAGACCGCCCGCGCGGCGGCATGGTTCGGCAACGCACCGGCCGGCGGGGCCCGGCGTGCCATCATGGGGGTCATTCAACTTCTGAGAGTCCATTCATGGCCAACGCCATTGCCGCCCACAAGCACCGCACCATGCTGCACATCCTGCGCGACCGCGTGCAGCACGCCGAGCGCGACGTCAAGCGCGGCGTGACCGGCGCCGCCGAGCGCCTGGCCGCCCACCGCGCCAAGCGCGCGGCCTACCGCGCCGCGCACGCCTGACAACAGCGCACTGAAACGCGCCGGCTAACCCGCAGCCGCCGCCTGCTGCGCCTGCGTCGGGTGGTCGGGGTAGTCGGTATAGCCCTCGGCACCACCGCCGTAGAACGTGGGGCGGTGGTAAGGCGTCAGCGGCGCGCCGATCTGCAGGCGCCTCGGCAGATCGGGGTTCGAGATGAAATAGCGGCCGAAGGCCACCGCGTCGGCCCGGCCCTCTTCCACCGCCTGCAGTGCACCGTCGCGGTCGAAGCCGCCCGCGTCGATCAGCACGTTGGGCCACAGCGGCCGGAAGGTCTGCGCCGCCGAGGGCTGGCCTTCGCGCGCGATGTCGGCCTTGCCGGTGCCGCTGGCACGCGGCTCGATCAGGTGCAGGTAGACCAGGTTCAGACGCGCCAGCTCAGCCACCAGGTGGGTGTAGAGCGGCAGCGGGTCGGCCTCGCCGCTGTCGTTGGCAATGCCCCAGGGCGACAGCCGGATGCCGGTGCGATCGGCGCCGATCTCGCGCGCCACCACCTCGGCAATTTCCAGATGCAAGCGGCAGCGGTTCTCGATGCTGCCGCCATAGGCATCGGTGCGCACGTTGCTGCGCGACTGCAAGAACTGCTCGAGCAGGTAGCCGTTGGCGCCGTGGATCTCCACGCCGTCGAAGCCGGCCTGCATTGCCTGCGCCGCGGCCTGCCGCCAGCTGTCGACCAGCGCGGGCATCTCGTCGGTGGCCAATGCACGCGGCACTTCGTAGGGCACGGGCTGCCGCGCGGCGTCCATCGTCATGCCTTGCGCGGCGATGGCCGACGGGCCGACCGGCCGGGCACCATCCGGCTGGTGGCTCGAATGCGAGACCCGGCCGGTGTGCCACAGCTGCAGGTAGATCACGCCGCCCTGGGCATGCACCGCATCGGTGACCTGGCGCCAGCCTTTGACCTGCGCGGCCGTGTGGATGCCCGGCACGTTGGGATGACCATGCCCCTGCCACGACACCGGCGTGGCCTCGGCGATCAGCAGACCGCCCGGCGTGGCCCGCTGGGCGTAGTACAGCGCGTTCAGCGCGGTGGGCACGTTGCCGTCGGCGCTGGCGCGCATGCGGGTGAGCGGCGCCATCACGACGCGGTGCTGCAGCGTGGCCGGCCCGAGTTTGAGCGGGGTGAAGAGCTTGTCGGTCATGATCGAAGCCGGGCGCAAGCCGGGCGCTGTACGGGGCAGCCCGCAGCCTATCGCCGCGCGATGCCCCCGGCTGTCCGGCCCATGACAGGCGGGCGTTGGTGACTGGCGGTACGCTGCGCCCGGCGCTGCCGCCGCCGGAACACCCGGCGGCGCCACCCGCACACCCTCCAGGAGCCCCACCATGACCGTGCAAGATCCCGCAGTCCGCCGCCCCCAGCGGGCGACCTCCGACGCCGAACGCCAGGTGCGCGAAGACCTCGCCGCCGCCTACCGGCTGGTGGCGCTGACCGGCATGGAAGACAGCATCTACACCCACATCTCGGCGCGCGTGCCGGGCACCGACGACCAGTTCCTGATCAACCCCTACGGCTGGCTGTTCCGCGAGATCACCGCCTCGTCGCTGGTCAAGATCGACCTGCAGGGCCGCATCCTCGATCAGTCGCGCGAGGACGTGAACCCGGCCGGCTTCACCATCCACAGCGCCGTGCATGCCGCGCGCCACGACGCCACCTGCGTGCTGCACACCCACACGGTGGCGGGCGTGGCGGTGTCGTCGCTGGCCGGCGGGCTGCAGCCCTGCAACCAGTGGTCGCTGCAGTTCTACAACCGCATCGCCTACCACGACTACGAGGGCATCGCGCTGGACCACGACGAGCGTGAGCGGCTGGTGGCCGACCTGGGGCCGAGCAAGAAGGTGCTGATGCTGCGCAACCACGGCCTGGTGACGCTGGGCCACACCGTGGCCGAGGCCTTCATCCTGATGCTCAACCTCGACCGCGCCTGCCGGGTGCAGATGGCGATCCAGGCCAGTGGCCAGGCCACCCAGCCGCTGTCGCCCGAGGTCTGCGAGCGCACCGCGCTGCAGTACGAGAGCGGTGCCAGCAAGGCCATGGCCGGCGCGCCCGACCCCAACCTGCGTGAATGGAAGGCGCTGCTGCGCCGCCTGGAGCCGGGCCCCGCCACCTCGTTCCGCGATTGAGTCGGCGGCGGCCCCGCCTCACGCCACCTCAGGCCAGCAGCTCGGCCACCGTCATCGTCGCCAGCCCGCTGCGCTGGCGAAACACCGCCGTGGCGCGCTGGTCTTGCAGCAGCATGCGGTCGACCAGCGGCTGCGCCAGCGTGTGGCCGGTGTCGATCAGCAACACATGGCGCTGGGCGCCCTCTTCGTCGAGCCGGCCGCACCAGCCCAGCAGCACCAGATCGGCGACCACCGGCTGCACCTGCAGCGGATCGATGCGCAGCGCCCCGGCCAGTGCCTCGACACTGAGGCCGCGCTGATCGGTGCCGCGTGCAGCGGCCAGCGCCCGCAGCAGCGCCACGGCCAGCGCAAAACGTTCACCCGGGCGGTCGGGCAGCCGCACCACGCGCATCGCCAGGCTGGGCGCATAGGCGGCCACCACCGCGCCCAGCAGCACGATCAGCCAGCTGAGGTAGATCCACAGCAAAAAGATCGGCACCGTGGCGAAGGCGCCGTACACCACCGAGTAGCCCGGCACCGATTTGACATACCAGCCCAGCGCGCGCTTGGCCAGTTCGAAGCCCACCGCCACGAACAGCGCGCCGCTCCAGGCATGCACCCAGCGCACATGGGTGTTGGGCACGAAGCGGAACAGCGCGGCAACGCCCAGCGCCAGCAGCGCAAACTCGATCACGTCGAACAGCAGGCCGAAGCCGCCCGGCACCGCGCGCACCAGCCCACGCGAGGACGACACCGCGTACGAGGTGAACGACAGGCTGGCGCCCAGCAGCAGCGGCCCCAGGGTCAGCGCGGCCCAGTACACCAGCACCCGCTGCGCCAGCGGCCGCGGCTTGGGCACACGCCAGATGGCGTTGAGCGTGCGGTCGATGGTGAACATCAGCGCCAGCGCGGTGAAACCCAGCAGGATCAGGCCGGCGCTGCCCAGCTTGTTGGCCTGGCTGGCGAACTGCGTCAGCGCCTGCAGCACCGGCCGCGCGATGTTGTCGGGCACCAGGCTCTGCAGAAAGTACTGCTGCAGCGCGTTCTGAAAGCGCCCGAACATCGGAAACGCGGTGAACAGCGCCAGCATCACCGTCACCAGCGGCACCAGGCTGATCAGCGTGGTGAAGGTCAGGCTGCTGGCGGTGAGCGACAGGTGGTCTTCACGCAGGCGCTGGCGCAGCGTGCGCAGGGTGTCGAACCAGGGCCAGGCGCGCAGCACCGCCAGCAGCTCGGCCAGCTGGTGCTGGCCGGCAGCCAGGCGCTGGCGCCAGCGCGGCTGCGGCGCTGCAAGGTCGTTCATGCGCCGATCATGCCAGCGGCGTGTGTCGAGCTACTTCAGCCCCGGCACCTGCAGCCGGCAGCGGATGCCGGCGGGCAGGGTCTGGCGGGCGTTGTCCAGCGTGGCCATCACGCCAAAGGTGCCGGCGGCGGCGTCGATCACCCGGTCCTTGGTGCGGATCACCGCGTCGATGGCGCCGCCGAACGGCGCCTCGGGCCGCACCACCACGCGCTGGCCGGGCTGGATCTGCGGAAACAGCTTGAACGGCAGGATCACCTGCACCGCCAGCGGCTGGGTCTGGGCGATCTTCAGGATCGGCTTCTTGCCATCACCGGCATCGACCAGCGCGCCGGGGTTCAGGTACTGGTCGACCACGACGCCGGCAAACGGCGAGCGGATCTGCCGGCGCGCCAGCTGGTCCACCGTCTGCCGGTGCTCGGCCCGGGCCAGGCGCTGGCCTTCCTCGGCCTGGCGCAGTTCACTCTCGGCCAGCGACAGCTCGGCGCGCGCATCCTCGCCGGCCTGGGCCGAAACGAATTCTTCCTCGGCCAGTGCCGTCAGCCGCCGGGCCTTTTCACGCAAGGCAGCCACCTTGCTGCGCGCCAGTTGCAGGCCGCCGGTGGATTCGGCACGCAGCCGCGCCGCGTTGGCAGCGCTCTGCTCGACGCTGGACTCGATGGTCACCAGCAACTGGCCGGCGCGGATGGTCCCGCCGCGCCGGGCATGCACCTGCTGCAGCAGGCCCACCGTGGGGCTGCGGATCTCCACCACCTGATTGGCCTCGATCAGGCAGTCGAACTCGTCGGCCGCGGCCGGGGCGGCCCAGGCCGGGGTGGCCGACATGCCCAGCGTGGCCAGCATCAGCGCGGCGGCCAGCGCCGTCAGTTTGAAACACGTCATGTCACCCGTCCTGCCATTCCGATCAAGCGGTTCAATTCACGGTCCTGCTTCAGTGTCTGCATGCGGGCGCGCAAGGCCCGTCGTTCGGCGCGCGATTGTGCCCAACGCACCTGGGCGGCCAGCGGCAACACCGCACGCAGCAGCGCCGGCAGTTTGTCGAGCAGCGGATCGGCGGCCGAGACGATGGCCGCGCCCTGCCCCGGCTGGCCCTGCCGGCCGCTGCGGCCGAACAGCTGGCGGTCGATGCGCGGCGACTCGTGGTACTCGGTCAGGATCACCAGCAGCCCGCCGGCTGCCAGCGCCGCCGCGTCGGGGCGGATGTCGGTGCCGCGCCCGGCCATGTTGGTGGCCACCGTGATGCGCCCGGCCAGGCCGGCGGCGGCGACGATCTGTGCCTCTTCGGCATCCTGCCGGGCGTTGAGCACCCCATGGGCGACGCCGCGGCGCTGGAACTCGGCGGCCACCTGCTCCGAGGCCTCGACGCTGCGGGTGCCCACCAGCACCGGCTGGCCACGGGCGGCCGCCGCGGCGGCGACATCGGCCACCGCCTGCCATTTGGCCGCGGTGTCGGGCAGCCAGCGGTCGGGCGCGCGCCGGCGCTGGCTGGGCCGGTTGGGCGGCAGGCGGTGCACCGGCAGGCGGTAGACCGTCCACAGTTCACGCGCGGCCTCGGCGGCGGTGCCGGTCAGGCCGGACAGCAGGTAGTAGCGGCGGAAGAAGCGCTGGAAGGTCATGCGCGCCAGCGTCTCGCGACCAGGCGTCAGCTCGACGCCTTCCTTGGCCTCGATCAGCTGGTGCAGGCCCTGCTCCCACGAGCGATCGGGCATCACCCGGCCGGTGGACTCGTCGACGATCTGTACCTTGCCCTCGGCCAGGATGTAGTGCTGGTCGAGGTTGAACAGGTGCAGCGCCGACAGCGCCTGGCGCAGGATCTGCGCGCGCCAGGGGGTCGATCGCCAGGCCGCCGGCAGGCCCTCGGGCAGCGGCGGGCAGGCCGCCACCGCGCCGGCCACCAGCTCGACGCTGCGGTCGGGCCGCAACTGGAAGTGCCGGCCGGCCTGCAGCGTGCGCGCCGCCGGCACCGCCCAGTGCAGCAGCGCCGGCGGGTGCACACCGGTCGCCTCGCGCGAGAGGATCATCGGCGTGCGCGCCTCGTCGATCAGCACGCTGTCGGCCTCGTCGACGATGGCGAAGTGCAGCGCCGGGATCAGTGGCCGGCCGGCACCCGCGCCCCCCTGGCCGGGCCGCACCAGCTGCTGCAGCTGGCTCAGCTGCGCCGGCAGCACGCCATGGCCGGCCAGGCGGTCCTTCAGGTAGTCGAACACCAGTTCCTTGCCGCTCACATAACAGATCGGGTGGGCGTACGCCTGGCGGCGATCGTCGGCCTGCATGCCGCCCTGCACCACGCCGCCGCCCAGGCCGAAAAAGTTGAACAGCGGCGACATCTCCTCGCAGTCGCGCCGGGCCAGGTAGTCGTTGGTGCTGATCACGTGCACCGCCACGCCGCTGGCGGCCATCGCGGTGGCGGCGATGGCCGCCACCAGGGTCTTGCCCTCGCCGGTGCCCATCTCGGCCAGCGTGCCCGACAGCAGCACCCGCGCCGCGGCAAACTGCACCGGGTGCGGCCACAGGCCCAGCCGGCGCCGCGCGGCCTCGCCGATGGCCGCCAGCACCGGAGCCAGCAGGCGGTCGTCGGCCAGCGCGCGGCGCGCGGCCGTGGCCCCGGGTGCCGCGGCACGGGCCTTCAATGCCGCCAGCGCCGGCGCCAGGCGTTGCGCCAGTTCATCATCGGGCAGCGGGCGCAGCGAGGTGGCTTGCTGCGCGATGGCCGCGTCCAGCGCGGCGATGGCCCCGGCACGCCCGTGCCCCGGCGGCCACCAGCCGGCCAGGTTGCGCAGAAAGCGCTCGGCCGCGCCGCCGGGCTCGGCACCGCGCTCGTCGCGCGCGGTGTCGGCGCGGCGGAAGCTGCTGCCGGCCAGCGCGCGGGCCAGCGTGGCGTCACCGGTGATGGCGCGGACCGGCGTCACGGCCAGCTCCAAGGGCGATGACAAGCCCCCCGGCAGCGACAGCGACTCATACATTGAGCCGCGCCAGGAAAAGTTGCCGCAAGCGCAGCGCCCACTGCCAGCCCAGCGGCGTGGCACCCAGGTCGAAGCGCACCCAGGCGCGGTCGCCGAACACCGGCTGCGCGGCGGCTTCGTCGAGTTGCAGCTCGATGTCGAAGATCCGGCGCAGGCTGCGGGTGCCCTCGCTCACCGCAGGGTCGACCGCGATCTCGCCGCCGCCCGAGCTGCCCAGCGCGGGCGAGACCAGGTCGAATTCACCGCCGGGCACCTGTCGGGTGACCCGGGCGTGGTGCAGCTCGCGAGGCCGCTGCGCCAAGCGCACCTGCACCGCGGGCAGGCCCGCCGCGGCGGCGCGACCGCTGTCACCCTCGCCATGGCCGCGGCGGATCAGGTCCAGGTCTTCCTGCGTCACCGCGCAGCGCAGCCAGCGCGAGGGCCCCGCCACCACATGGCCCACCACTTCGCCGCGGCGCACATAGCGGCCGGCCAGTTCGGTGGGCGCCGCGGGCATCCAGCGCCCGACGGCGCCGGCATCCACCCGCAGCGCGGCCACGCGGCGCTGGGCTTCGGCCAGGCGCTGCGCGCGCGAGGCCAGCTCGGCGCGCAGCGCGGCCAGTTGCACCGGCTCGTCGATCTCGGCACGGCGCAGCTGGGCGTCGGTCTGGGCCACCGCCGCTTCGGCGCTGGCCAGTTCGCTGTCGAGCGCCGGGTTGTCCAGCAGCAGCAGCGGCTGGCCGCGCTGCACTGCGTCACCGCTGGCCACCAACGGGCGCACCACCTGGCCGGCGCTGTCGGCACGCACCAGCGCTTCGTCGGGCAGCCACACCACCGCCTGGTGCACCGAGTAGAACGGCAGCGGCAGCAGCAGCAGGCCCGCCAGCAGCGCCACCACCGCGAGCATCGTGCGGCGCAGCGCCACATCGCGGCGCTGCACCAGCGCCGGGCTCTGGCGCAGGTGCTGCCAGCCCTTCCACAGCGGCATCACCAGCGCCGCCCAGGCGGCCATCAGCGCCATCACCGCGCCCAGCAGCCGGTATTCGCTGGCGACGAACCAGATCAGGCCGACGGTGATGGCCAGCCGGTAGACCGGCGCCACCAGGCCGTAGAGACCCATCAGCCAGCGCTCGCCGCGGGTGGCCTGCGGCGCTGGCGCCTCGCGCGCGCCGAAGCCGTAGCGGTCGACCAGCCAGGCCCAGAACTGGGTGCTGCGCTGCGCCAGGTTGGGTGTCTCCAGCAGATCGCAGGCGATGAAGTAGCCGTCGTAGCGCATCAGCGGATTGCCGTTGACCAGCACGGTGGACACCCCCGCGATCAGCACCACGTTGAAGGCCAGCGCGCGCACCCAGCCGGGCTCGGCCAGCAGCCAGATGTACAGCGCCAGCGCGCCCAGCACCAGCTCGGCCATGATGCCGGCCGCCGCCACCGCCGCGCGCGCCCATTTCGACGGGAAGCGGTACGACGAGGTGGCGTCGACATAGGGCACCGGCGTGAGCACGATGAACATCAGCCCGATCTCGCGCACCGTGCCACCCCAGGCCTTGATGGCCAGGCCGTGGGCCCATTCGTGCACCGCCTTGACCGCCGGGTACACGGCCCACAGCAGCGCCAGGTTGCCGGCGCTGAGCACGCGGTCGGACAGGTTCTCGGTCAGCGGCGTCCAGTGCTGCCAGGCCAGGCCCACGGCCGGCGCCACCAGCAGCGCCCACAGCAGCAACATCGGCAGCGTGAACACCGCGCGCGCCAGAGCGGCCTGCCGCTGGAACCAGGCATCGGGGTGCAGCAGCGGCAGCTTGATGCTCATCGGGTTGAGCCAGCTCTGCTTGAGCTTGGCGCGGCGCTGGCGTTGGTAGCGCTCGAACACCTCGCCGGCATCGGGCGACACCTGGGTGGCGATCAGGTCGTTGGCGTGCAGCGATGACAGCAGCTGCACCAGCTCGTGCTGCGAGATGGCATCGCCGGCCGGCGCCTCGCCGCTGGCCGCCGCCTCACCCTGGGCCAGCGACTCGGCCCACACCTCGTCGAGCGTGCGGCTGCCGTCCAGCAGCACCAGCACCCGCCAGACTGGCGGCGAGACGCGATGAAAGCGCTGCGTCACCGGGTCTTGCAGCAGCACCCAGGGCTGGCCGCGCAGCACCCGGTGCAGCGGCTGCACGCCCGGGCGCAGCCGCGGCTTCAGGAAGCGCACCGCATGCCAGTGCTCGCTCAGCAGCGTCTGCATCGCGCCCCCGCCGGCCGGGCGCCGGTCAGACCCACCAGGTCCACAGCTTCAGCCGCAGCCAGTCGATCGAGCTGCGGGTCCAGATCGTCAGCAGGTTGGCCTGGCCCACGGTGACCTTGCCCACGCCCTGCATGCCCGGCGACAGCGGCGGCACCGCGCCCACCCAGGCCGCCTCGACCCGGAAGCCGTTGATGCCCTCCTGCACGCTGGCGGTGGCGCTCAGCCGGTTCAGCGTGAAGGCGTGCGCCGCCTGCGGCTGCCCGGCCAGGCGCAGCACACCCTGCTGGCCGGGCCGCACGCGGGCGATGTCGGCATCGGCCACGTGCAGCACCACGCGCCAGCCATTGGCCGATGCCACCTCGAACATCTCCTTGCCGGTCTCGACCGGGCTGCCGAGCTGCTGCGCCCAGTCGCCGGTGACCACCAGGCCGTCCATCGGCGCCAGCAGCGCGGCGCGCGCCAGCTTGGTGTCGACCAGCGCCAGCTGCGATTCGGCCTGGCGCAGCGCCGCGGTGGCCAGCGCCAGCGCCGGTGCATCCCGCTCGGCCAGCGCCTGGCGCAGCTTGGCCTGGGCCTGATCGCGCTCGCTGCGCTGGCGCGCCTGATCCAGCAGCAGGTCGCGGTCGTCCAGCCGGGTCAGCACCTGGCCGGCGCGCACCACTTCGCCCGGGCGCACCAGCACCTGCGCGATGAAGCCTTCGAACGGCGCGGTGACCACCTGCCGCACGCGGCCCTCGATCACCGTGGGCGCGGTGATGCGGTCGTCCACCGGCACGGCCAGCAGCAGCACCAGCGCCAGCAGCACGGCCGCGGCGCCCGCCTTCCACACCAGATGGCCGGGGCCGGTGATGCGCCGCCACAGCCCCACCGCCGCATCACGCCCGTGGCGCGGCAGGCCGCGATCGCCTTGGCGCCAGTGGCGCAGCAGCGGCTCGGCCAGGCCCAGCGCGGTGCGCAGGATCTGCTGCGCTTCGGCCGGCAGCGCGGCGCCGCCGGCATCGTGGCGCGCCACCAGCACCGCCACCGCTTCGCCCTGGGCCAGCACCGGCTCGGCCCACCACGGCGGCTGGCTCACACCCCGCGCCTCGGCCAGCGCCTGCGCGGCGGGCTCGGCGGCCTCCTGCACCGCGGGTGATGCGGTCTCGGCCCAGGCGGTATCGGCCGCCACCCACCAGTGCGGCACGCGGCCACGCACCTCGAACAGCGTGAGGCTCAGTCCCGCCGTGGCCGGCACCTCGGCGCGCACCCAGGCCGCCGTGCGGTTGATCCACTCCTGCGCCGCGGCGCGCGCACTGTCCTGCGCCGAGACATGGCCCATCACCTCGAGCAGGCGTGCCGCGCGCTGGTTGTGCGCCAGGCTGGCGGCCGACAGCGACAACTGCAGCCCGCCCAGCGACAGCAGCACCAGCGGCACCAGCCGCTCGTCGTGTGGCGGCGCCAGCACCACGCCGACCACGCCGCTCTGGCCGTCGGGCATCGCCACCCGGCTGGCCATCAGCAGTTCGGCCCCCGCGCCGCCCTCACCGCGCTTGGCCAGCGCCACCGGGTTGTCGGCCGACACCCGCGCCACCAGGCCGGCCCAGGTGTCGGCCAGCAGCGGATCGGCAAACGGCACGGTCCAGGCCGGCGGGCCACCCGCGCAGGCCACACCGCGGCAGGCCAGGCCGGCGCCCAGCAGGCGCTGGCGCCAGGCGTCGAGTGCCTGCAGCACGCCGGGGTCGGCCGGATCGACGGCCGCCGCCGGCAGCGTCAATTGATTGGGTGTCTCGGTGCTCATCGCGACAGCGCCCGGGGCGGGCGCGGCGGCAGCATCTTCTGCGGCTCGACGTCGATCAGCAGGCCGTCCAACTGCGCCAGCTCGGCCTCGCCCAGCTGGCCGCCCAGCGCCTGCAGCCGGGCATGGGCCAGCCAGGCGTCGTAGCGCGCGCGGGCCAGATCACGCCGCACCTCGAACAGCTTGCTCTGCGCCTCCAGCACGTCGGCGTTGACCTTCATGCCCACCTCGTAACCGCGCTGGTTGGCGCGCAGCGACAGCGTCTGCGAGCGCTGCGCCAGGTCCAGCGCGCGGGCCTGGGCGATGGCGGAGAGCGCCGCCGAGAAACCCTGCCTGACACCCAGCGTGACGGTGCGCCGCGCCACCGCCACATCGGCCAGCGCCTTGTCGCGCTGGGCCGAGGCCTCGCGCACGCGGGCCTGCGTGGCGCCGCTGGCGAACAGCGGCACGTTGATGTTGAGACCCACCGCGCTGGTATCGCCCTCGCGCGGGAAGAAGCTGGTGACGGTGCCGGTGTCGCGGCTCATCGTGTAGTTGTAGGTCAGCTCGGCGGTGGGGCTGTGGCCCAGCCAGGCGCGGCGCAGCTCGGCCTCGGCCACCAACAGCGCCTGCTGGGCCTGCTGCAGCTGCGGGTTGCCGGCCTGGGCCACGGTCAACCAGCCCAGTGCGTCGGCGCCGGCCAACGGCGGCAGGCGGGCACTGTCGAGCGTGCGCGCCAGCAAACCGGCGCCGGCCAGCGGCGCATCGGGCGGCGGACCCACCAGCTCGGTCAGCACCTGGCGGCGCAGGTCGAGCTCGGCCTCCGAGGCTGCCACCTGCGCGGCCACCAGATCGGCCTTGGCCTCGGATTCACGCAGATCGGTGACCGCGGCCGTGCCCAGCTGGTAGCTGCGCTTGGCGGCCAGCAACTGCGCGTCGGTGGCAGCGCGCTGGGCCTCGGCATAGGCCAGGGTGTCGCGGGCTTTCAGCAGATCGAAGCTGGCCTCGACCAGCCGCTGCGCCGCCTCGCCACGCGCCTGCATCAGCGAGGCCTGGGCCTGCACCACCTGGGCCAGCGCAGCATCGAGTGCCGGCAGCAGCGCCGGGCGGAACAGCGGTTGCGTGACCTGCAGCGACGCCGTGGTGGCGTGGAACGGCCGCACCGGATCGTAGGCCGGTGCCTCGCGGTAGCGCGTGGCGGTGTTCCCGGCGCTCAGCGTGGCACTGGGCCCGAAGCCGGCACGCGCCTGCGTCACCCGATGCTCGGCCGCCTGCAGCTGCGCCATCGCGCCGGCCACCGCCGGATCACGCAGCAGCGCGGCCTGATACAGCTGCGGCAGCGGCTGGGCGAAGGCCGGCGCGACGCAGCCGGCCAGCAGACACAGGCCGGCGCGGGCCAGCCGCCGCCGGAAGAAGGCGCTCACGATCAAAGGCATCCCCGACAGGTCAAACCCGCAGTGTCGCAGCGGCGGCCAGCCGGGCTGGCACGCGGATGGTCGTAGCGGCAGCGGCGGGTTCGAGGCTCAGCGCGCCTGACGGCGACGGCTGGCGACCAGGCCGGCGAGGGCCAGGGCGGTCAGGGCCCAGGTGGTGGGTTCGGGGACGGGGGTGCCGTTCGTGTCGCGGTACTCAATCCTCAAGAGCGAAAAGTCCAGCACGCCATCGTCGAAGATGAAGTCGACGCCGTCATCGAACGGAAGCGACACGACAGTGACCTCATCGTTGCCGGTCAGCCTCAACGGGTTGTTCGCCAGATCGAGCAGTTGCATCAGATCGAAGGTGTCACTGCGTGCGAAGTTGTCGTCGCCAACCTCGCCGACGGCAAGGGCGCCGATCTCCACTCCGTTGAACAACACCCTGCTTTCGCCATAAGCGCCCCAGCCGCCGTGGAACAGCGTCAGACTGGCCGAGAGCACGGTGCCGCTGAAGGCATAGCCGTGGCCAACCGCTGTGGTGTCGAGCAACTCGTCAGTACCGTCGGCGTCAGGAGAGCCGAAATCCAAGACGTCGAGCGCGAAGAACGAATCCCCTGGCGTCGTTACACCGATGCCGAAACCATCGGCATCGCCCACTTGGTCGACCACCAGACCCGCCGACGCCACCCCACCGGCCAGCGCCAGCACCATTCCGGCCGCGGCCGCTTTCAAACCAATTTTCACAACCGATCCTCGCATTTCGTCACTGCCAACAGAGTAGCCGCTGCCACCCTGCCGCACCATCCCTGAGGCACGGGGCGACCCGAGTGGGCAGCCCCGTGTTCAGCGCTTGTCATGGCCGATCAACCACCACCGCCGCCGCCGGCACCCACCAAGGCTTGCCACTGCGCCTGCGCCGCCTGCTCCAGTGCAGCCAACCAGGTTTGACCCAGCGTACGTGCGCGCTCGGCCTCGGCCAGGGCCTCTTCCTCGCTCGTGCGCGCCGGCGGCGGCAAGCCGACGTCGCCACCAGACAGCAGCACCAGGCCGCCTTCGGCCACCAAGGGGCTGACCTGCAGCCGCGTGGCCGGCAACAACTCGGCCGTGCCGGCCCCCGACGACGACACCACCGCACCGCCGGTGCTGGTGAGGTACGGGTTCA
>Ga0155495_1044_pt1 | contig 13470 bp, 11 predicted proteins | sample RifCSPhighO2_12_FD_107153 | JGI IMG/M metagenome (GOLD analysis project Ga0155495, IMG submission 107153) | Burkholderiales bacterium RIFCSPHIGHO2_12_FULL_69_20
GTGCCCTGCGTACCAAGAAAAAGCCCCGCGCCTTCACAGGTAGCGGGGCTTGATTTGCGGCGCCAGGACAGCCCTGGCAACCGGATCACATGTTCGATCATCACTTCCCAATCAGCCGGTGAGCCAGTATTCATGCGGATCTACTACGACCGGCAATCGACCGTGGCCCCATCCGTGGCCCCGTTCGCTACCCTTCCTGCGAACAAGGCGTTGTTGGGTCAGGAAGGGCCGCCCGACGGCAGAAAGCTACGTGATGTTTCCCCCCAGGCTTACCGCTCAGTTGAAGAACAGGCTTTCCATGGCTTGGGCTGACGGCGTGGACTGCTGGATTGCCAGGCGGAGCGCGTCGCGGCTTGCGTGGTCCATGGTCCGCACTGCGCGATAAACCCGCGCGCGCCAGTAGTTGAAGGGACTCACCCTGGAAGCGGCAGCCTTGGCCAGCGACCGCTGTTCGAGACCCGCCATGAAACCTGCTTCGTCGACTGCTGTTACGTCCTCGCCGACCTTCTCGCGCAGCGCAAGGAACTCGCCTTCCACCCGTTCCTTGATCTTGTAGACCTCGTTCCAGGTGTCCAGCTTCTCCTGCCGATCCGCAGTGCCGCCTTGAAGTTCGACTACTACCCGCGGGAAAACGTCGGTGTCGTCGATCGTGACTTGAATCTCTGCCGGCAAGGCGGACTCGGTCCATGGCGAGAAGCTGAGGCGGCGCAGGCCATTCTTGTGCAGCAAGTCCTTCGCCAGCTTGGCCTTGGAATTGCACGTATGGCAGATCGGCAGCAGGTTCCCCGGATGGACACCAAAAAGCGGGTAGTCGTCCTTCGCCAGCAAGTGGTCGTACGGACCGCGCCATTGCTCGTTGTCGTCGACACCCGCCCGAATCTGCGCCAAGTAATCCGTGCCGCAGACACAGCACACATTGCCGTTTCCCGGTTCTGCCGCCGCGCGAAAACGTGCGCAGTGATCGTCGATGCACTCACCGCAGGCCGCCTCCACGCCGACGAGCTTCGCGGTCCGCTCGTAAAGGTGAACTGATAGCTTCTTCAGGTGGGAGAAGACAACGTCGGGGATGGTCGGCACCGGCAGAGCGCGATCGGTCAAGAAATTGCATGGCTCCCTGTTGAGCAGGAGCTCGTCTCGGAGGGCGGTCTTCCGTCCTTGGTCCAGCCCGACCAACGCTGCCCGCAATCTCGCGACAGCTTCCCGGGTCGCCTGATTGCCATCGACGGCCGCGTGCAAACCCATAGGCAGCCCGTTCGGGTCGACAGCACGCCCCTCCAGCGCGGCCAGCATCACCTCTCGAAGCAATAGGTTCAATCCGTTAAACACCCTTGACGGCTCTAGGGCCGGTCTGACAGCAAACAGCACTACTCGGCCCTCAGTTTGTTGACCAGGTATGTGCGCTCGACCGAATCGCCCACCGATGCTTCCAGCCATGCGAGCTTGTCCTCCGTGCTCAGGCTGTTGTCTGCCAGCTTCCCTCTGATCTCCTGGATGGCCGTTTCAGAGATCGCCGCCTTCAAGTCGAAGTGCCTCTTGATCAGCAGTTCGAACGAGGCACCAAACGTCTCGCTGTCCGGCGTGTTCATCGACGTCACCCGATCGACCTTCTTGAAGTGAAAGATTGCCTGACGCGGCAGAGACGAAACCAGAAACGGGGAGTGGGATGACACCAAGGCCTGTGCAGAACCATGTGCCTCATTGGCCCGTTCAAAATCCAAGTGAAAGCGCGTTCGCCAGCTTGGATTGAGATGGGTCTCGGGTTCGTCGTAGAGAAACAGAGTTTCGCTGTCCCCGAACAGCCGGACCGCGCCAAGAGTTAGCAGCAGTTGAACCTCTCCATCGCTCAGGTCATCGAGCGCTGCCTGGTCTTGTCCGTCGGACATCCAAAGTGCTTGAACCGAAAGTGGCAGCTTCCCCTTGAGGGGCTTCTTCACGTGCCCTTGGAAGCCATCCCGTCGCAACGACTTCCTGATGTCGCCCGTCCACGCACCGACACCCAAGAGCTGTAGCTTGTAGAGTGCTGAGAACCACTGGCTCGGATCACGCCCGCTGTCACTGAGGCGGCCGATGACCTGCGGGTCGGTGAAGTCCAGTTCAATGTCGCCGGCTAGGTAGTCCAACTGGAAGAGATCGAACTGCTCCTCCGATGCCCTGGCCGAAAGTGGCGCGAGCCTGTCGCGGCCAGCCAGCTCAATCAGCCGTTGGATGTCCCGGGCGTTGTCACCGGCGGTGGCCTGGCCTCGCAGATCAAACCGAATGATGGCGCGCGCTGGATGGCGAAACGGAATCTCGCTCCAGATGGCATCACGGTCGCCAGCAGGCAACATGCCCAAGAGCGCGATGAGCAAGGCCGCGCAGTCGTAGTCGAGGAACAGACTCCTGGGTGCAACGGTGTCGGCCTCCCTTAGGCGGAACAGCTCTGGGCCGTCGGCGTCGCTCTCCGCGCTGAATACGCCACGGTGCCGGGCCAAATACCTTTGGTTGATTTCAATCGTTGCGCGTTCGTCCACATGGGGCCGGGCGAGCTCTTCCTTGAGCCTGGATCGCACGCGGATAACGTCGTGAAACTGAAGTGCGTTCCGCATAAAGGGACGTTGCAGGTTCTCGGAAAGGCCGGAGGCGTATCCCACGAGCCGCGGCAGCAGGACGTCGTCCAACCCAGTAACGCCCTGGACGCGATGCCACGTGTCGGGCAGGGTTTGCGGGCCCGTTGCAGGATCAGGTGCCGTTTCGTGGACCTCAACCTGGAGTCCATTGCGAGAGTCCACCACATAGCGGCGGCTTCCCTGAAAGAGCGCCGACGCCAGCTGGTACTCGACCCTGAATTCATACCCCAAAGGCTCTCGCACACGAAAGTCTGAGCGCTGCCTCCGCTCCAAAAAGGCGAAGACCTCGGCGATGAGTTCCATCACCTGAGACTTGCCAGAGCCATTCATGCCAATCAGTACAGCAACGTCGCCGCCAGCGGCAGAGAAGTCAAAAGCTTGATTCTTCAAGCCCTTGTATTCGCCGAAGAGTTCGATCGACAGCAGTCTCACGCGGCAGCCCTTCTGCCTTGCGTGGACTTGCTCTCAGGCCGATCTGCCTTCAAGCGGCGCAACAACTCGGTGGCCGGTTCGTCGTTCGGGTCTTGTGGCACCAGCTCGCCGCGGAAGGCCTTGGCCAGCAGGGCCGGGGTCATGCGCTCAGTGGCGGCCTGGGCGGCTAGCAGGCGGGCTTCTAGGCGGTTGGCAAAGGCGAAAAGGGTTTCGACGCGGCGGACGATCTCAGCTTGTTCGGCCTTGCTGGGTCGCGGCAGAGGAAAGCCCTTGACCTTTGCGAGGTTCAGATTGGGTTGGTTTCCACCTTCCGCCAGAACACGCATTTCGAGATAAGTCGCCTGAAGCGCCAACTTGACGAATGACCGGAGCATCTTGGTTTCATCAACGACCACCGCAGCGCAAGCTTGGTTGACCGTTGCACAGATACCAAGCTCCGTGACCTGCCCTCGAGTCTTGCCTTCTCCGTACATGGCGACCAGCAGGGTTCCGATCGGATAGACCCGTAGCCGATGGGTCGTGATAGCGGCCTGGGTCACATACTCCACAGCTGCGGTGACTCGATCCTGGCCTGTTGCTGCACTGGTTATCCACGGGATACCAGTTGGCGAGAAGAACGCAGGATTGGACCGTAACGGCGTTGAACCGGTACCGACCTGCGCAACGCTTTGGACATCAGTGAACGGCCAGTCCGATTGAACTCCCTGCTGCGAACGCCAATCCTCCGTCAATCGCCCCGAGGTGGCGGCGGCGAGGACGGACTGGCGGAAGCGTTTGAGGATGGTGGCGACGCGTGCCAGGCGGCTGTTGACCGCCTCCACGCGGGTGAGGACCGAATCGAGTTTGTCGGCGATGCGTCTTTGTTCAGGCCTTGGAGCTACAGGAACAATCAGTTGCGAGAACCTCTCGTGCGTGATGTTCATGCCGCTTTCGCTGATGCCAGTCTTCATGGCATCAATCTGGGCCTTCGTTTCCGGAGTACGCAAGAAAGCTTCGAGCAGTCGCGGTTCTATGAACGCCTCGTTAGCTCGGAAACGGTACATCTTTCCGGAGATGAAGCGCCTGGCGGGCGTCTCTCTGACCAAGCATGCGACCCCACAACGAACACGTGGTCCCGCACATGTCATCAGGAGATCACCGGGCTGAACCTCAAGTCGCTCTTTGGCTTCCAGTGAGTCTGGGAGTCGCTTGTTGTGCTCAGGAAGGTACTCACCGTCCTGAATTGCAGTCGTCTTCAGCGCGCCCCAGTCGCTAGCTGTACGAGCTGGACCGGACTCGCATTGAGGGCTCCATCCTTGATGCACGAGTTTGCCATCCGGAAGTGACTTCATGAGCGCACGGATCGGTGCTTCAGACCAACTCTTGGGCTGCCCACTCACAGTCCAGTCTCCTCACCCAGCACCGTCAAAATCGCCTCCAATTCCGCCAGCGCTCCGTTCAGCTCCTCGACCGCTTCGCGCGCCAGCACGGCCGGTTCTGGCAAGTCGGCCGAATCTTCGGCGCTGTCGTCCTTGAGCCAGGCGATATCCAGGCTGTCGCCTCTCTCCTTCGCAATCCAGTTGCGGCTGAAGCGGCGCAGGCGACCTTGCACGCCCAGGTCGCTGCGAGCGGCCTTGCCGTTGGGGTCGTCGCCATACGCGGCGATGAAGTCGGTGAAGTGCGCGTCGGTCAGCGGCGTGCGCTTGCCGAACTTCGGCGCGTTCGCGCGCATGTCGTACACCCAAACCTCTTGCGTGCTGCCGGTGGCGGCCTGGCTGACTTTCTCGAAGAACAGCACGTTGGTCTTGACGCCCTGGGCGTAGAAGATGCCTGTGGGCAGGCGAAGCAGCGTGTGCAGCCGGCACTTGTCCATCAGGTCGCGACGAATTTCAGCACCTACGCCGCCCTCGAACAGCACGTTGTCGGGCAACACCACGGCCGCACGCCCACCGTCGCGCAAGTGGCGCACGATGTGCTGCAGGAAAGCCAACTGCTTGTTGCCAGTAGCAAATGTGAGGTCGTCGCGCGTGGGGCCGCCGCCACCCTTGGCGGTGCCGAAAGGTGGGTTGCTCAGGATGATGTGGCTCTTGGGCAGCGCACTGCCGGCACTGCCCAGCGTGTTGCCGACGTGCACCACGCCTTCATCGTCACCTTCCATCCCGTGAAGCAGGCAGTTCATCAGCGCCAAGCGCCGAGTGCCGGGCACCAGCTCCATGCCGAGGAAGGCCTGGTTGCGCTGGAACTTGATCTGCCGCTCTGGAAGGTCGTACAGATCGTTCGTCTGGTCCTTGATGTAGCGGTCGGCTGCGATCAGGAAGCCGGCAGTACCTGCGGCCGGGTCTTGCACGGTTTCACCGGGCTGGGGCCGGATCACCTTGACGATGGCGTCGATCAGCGGGCGTGGCGTGAAGTACTGGCCGGCCCCGCTCTTGGTTTCGCTGGCGTTCTTCTCCAGCAAGCCTTCGTACAGGTCCCCCAGGCCGTCCTGCCGTGCGCTGAACCAGTCGATGCTGTCCAGGCTCTTCACCAGTTGCTCCAGGTGCCGCGGCTCCTTAAGGCTGGTCTGTGCGTCGGCGTAGATGGCGGCAATCAGCTTGTCGTCGCTCGTGGAAAGCTTCAGCAGCGTTTCGCGGTAGTGGCGCAGCAGGTTCAGGCCGCTCTTGTCTCGCAACTCAGGCCAGCGTGCATAAGGCGGCAGCTTGTGGTTCTGCAGCAAGCCGCTTTCGGTGTTCTCGTGCTCCATCTTGATGAAGAGCAGCAACACCAGTTCGGTGACGTAGTCGCTGTAGTTGATGCCGTCGTCGCGCAGCACGTCGCACAGGTTCCAGAGCTTCTGGACGATGTCTTGGGTGGTCATGGGTTGGTGTTCTTGTGTCGTGTCCGATGGTGGAGCTTGGAGCCGATGGTCAGGCGGCGGCTTGGGGCCACAGGCCGTCGGCCAGGGTGTTCATCACTTGTTCGAGCTGGCCACCCAGCAGCTTGTCCAACTGCTTGGCACCGCCGTCGTTGGCAAACGCGGTGTTGACGAAGCCGTGGTCGATGACGATTTCGTGGGTGAGTTGTTTGGCCAGGCGATCTAGCCACTTGCGCTGCAGCGGTGTCCAGGCATGCTGGGTGAACAGCTTCTGCATGGCTCGGGCCACGCGCTGATCGAACGACAACAGCGCCTCGCCCAGCGCGGCCTGGCGGATGTAGGCAATGACGCCAGCGGCAATGTCCTGGTTGCTCTGCTTGCGCCAGGCGGCCTTGAGGTTGGCCTCGGAGTAGCCGGCGCCATCGAGCAACAGGCGAACTTCTTTGAGTTGCTCGCGCGTGAGGTCGCGCGGGCGGTTCACCACCGTGGCGATGGCGGCCGACTGGTTGAGCTGTGCGCGTACAAAGTGGCTGAAACTGTCCAGGTAGTCCTGGGGTTTGGTGTATTGGCCCCAGCTCTGGGTGCGTTCACGCAATTCGTCGGCGTGTTGCGAGATGACGGGCATGTACGCCGTGCCGAGCAACTGCTGTACCTCGGCCAATTGCAGCAGAAGCCGGGTGTTGTGGCGCAGATAGTCAGCGGCGGCCTGTGGGCCGCCTTCTCGGCCCAGCTCGTGCAAGTGGCGGTGCAGATTCTGGGGCGCCACGCCCCATTGCTGTTCCAGTGCGTCCAAGCGCGCCCGCAAGGCCGGGTGCTTCTCGGCCTTGTGGGCGGCGTCGCGCAGCACGCGCATGAGCTTCTGGTTCAACTGGTCCAGCACGTCGTGCGCGTGGCTGCGGTCCGGCGCACTGCCGGGCGCCTCGAACGCGGCCGGGTTGTTCAGCTCATCGAGCAGTTGCTCCAGCGTGACCTTGGGGTCCTTCACCAGCGGCTGCATGGTGTTGACGGCCTGCAGCGTGGCGTACAGGTCCACCGGGTCGTAGATCTTGAAGACGGTCTTGCCGATCTCGTCGCAGCGGCGCGTGGCGCGGCCGATCATCTGCTCGTACAGGATGCGCGATTTCACGCGGCGCATGAACACCAGGTGGCAGATGGGCGGCACGTCGATGCCCGTGGTGAGCAGGTCCACCGTGATGGCGATGCTGGGGTAGCGCTCATTCTTGTAGCGGCGGATGAGCTGGTCCACCTTGTCGGAAGCGCCGGTGATCTTCTCCACCGCAGACTGGTTGTAGTGTTCGCCGTGCACGGCCTTGAACGCATCGCCCAGCAGGCGTTTCACCATGTCGGCATGGGCGTCGGTGGCGCAGAAGATCATGGTCTTCTCTTCGCCCATCGGGTCCAGCTCTTGCGCCAACTGTTCGCAAATGACGCGGTTGAAGTCTTCGCTGATGACGCGCTTGTTGAAGCTTTCCAGTTCGAAGTGCAGCTCGTCTTCGAGTTCGGCCGATTCGATCGCGCCGGTGCTCAAGTTGATGGCTTCCACCTGCTGGCCGCTGTCGAAATGAATGCCGTGCTGGCTGAGCAGGGTCTGGTAGCGGATGGGCGGTTCATGGTCGATGAGCCAGTCGTCGGCCACGGCCTCGCGGTACGAATAGGTGTAGACAGGACGGCCGAAGATTTCTGTGGTGTGTCGCGCTGGCGTGGCCGTCAGGCCTACCTTGACGGCATCGAAGTAGTCGAGCACGCGGCGGTAGGTGGACAGGTATTGGGCCTGGTCGCGCAGGGCGAGCTCGCCCTCGGTCATGTCCTGGTCCAGCGTGTAGCCGCGGTGTGCTTCGTCCACGATCACGCAGTCGAATGCGTCTACTTGTGGCGGGCTGTCGCTGGCGAAGATGCGCTTTACCATGGCCTGCACGGTCGCCACCTGCACGCGCGTCTCCGCCTCTGCAGCCATGTCGCCTAGTTCGGCAATGTTGTAGATCTTGGACAGCGGCTGGCTTTGCTCCAGCGGTGCTTCATTGAAGACATCCAGAGCCTGGTCGCCCAGGGCTGTGCGGTCAACCAGGAACAGGATGCGGCGGAATCGCTCGGCCTTGAGCAATCGGTAGATCAGCCCGATGATGGTGCGGGTTTTGCCCGTGCCGGTGGCCATGGCCAGCAGGCAGTTCGTCTGCCCGGCTGCCAGTGCCGATTCGACGGCTGCAATGGCCTTCTGCTGGTAGTCGCGCAGCCCGAGGTACGTAAATCCCTCCTGTTGCAACCGCGCCTCGGCATCGGCCCTGCTGCGACGCAAGTGGTCCAGCAAGCCGTCAGGCGAGTGGAATCCCTGCAGCGGCTTGGCCAGATTGAAGGCTTGGCGCACATCGCGGAACCACGTGCCACTGGCCTCCGGGCTCTGCTTGATCAGAGGCCGGCCGTTGCACGAATAAGCAAACGGCAACTTGAAACTGCCGCCCTGGCCGTCGGGCCAAGGCATTCCTCGGCCTTCGGCGAGCCAGGCTGGCTCATGCTCTGCGTTGAGGTCAAAGCCGCGGGCGTAACGCTCTGCTTGGCCGATCTTGCCGGCGACGTTGATGTTCAGGCGCTTTGCTTCCACAGCGGCCAGTGGCGACAGGCCGGCAAAGAGCACGTAGTCGGCACTTTGCTTACCTTGCGTTGGCCACTCGGCAATGGCCATGTTGCGCTGGCGATCGGGCCGCGCGCCCTTGGCGTGGGTAAGGGCATTGGTGTCTGCCTCCCACCCTGCATCACGGAGCATCTGGTCGATCAGCAAGCGCGTAGCCGCTTCGTCCATCGTGACCTGCTGCGCCGCCCGGAAGGCGCGCTGCGAGAAGCGTTGAACGTCTTGTGCAGTTGCTGCTGTGGGCTGGGCAGCAGCGGCCTGCAGCTTCGCGTCGAACTCCGCCTTCAGTGCGGCGTACCGGGTGCTGGCCTCATCAGCCAGACTTTCGTAGATGCCGCGCTCTTCGTGCGCGCGTGTCGCCAGCTCGCGCTCTTGCTCGGCCTGTGCTGCGAGCAGCGTGGCCAGTTGCTCCTTGGCGGCCTGTTCCGTTTGAGCCTGTTGGAGATCCTTCGCCAGGGCGGCCACTTGCTGCTGCAACTGGACCAGTTTCTGGCTGGGATCGTCGGGCAGGATGAACGGGCCCGACTTGAAGTCCAGCTCCGATCCGAAACTGCGGTGGAACCACAGTGCGACTTCACGGGCGACCTTTAGCGCTTCAATTCCTTCGCGGTACCCAATGCCGTGGGCGGCCTGGTGCGCGGCTTCATTGCCGCGAACTCGCAGCAGATGGAACATCTGGCGCACCTGGGCGTCCAGGCCCAGGCGCTGGTCTACGGCGCGCAGCAGTTCGGCCTGGGTTGGTTGTTGGAGGCGCAGACCGATTCGGGAAGCGACTTCTTGCGTCAGCGACTCCGCCAGTAGGCGCAGCTTGAGCACGCAGCTGGCTGGGTCGAAGGGAAACAGTCTCTCGGCTGTTGCTCCGAGATCAGCCAGAAGCGGCGCGTGCTCGGCGAGGAATCCGAAGTTGCCGGGTCGTTCACTGGGTGTGCGCGCCATATGCGTATCACCCGCCAAGCAATTGGGCGACCGTGCCCATGGGCACGAACAACCGGCTCGGTTGGGCCTGCAAGGTGAGGAAGCCGTAGTACCGATAGAAGGCCGCGGCAGCTTCGTCCTTTGCATCGACCACCACCGCCATTGCTGCGATTTGATCGGCATGGGCCAGGCTGCGGTGCAAGGCATCGAGGAGCAGGTGTTCCCCAAGCCCCTGGCCCTTGGTGGACTGATCGACGGCCAGCCGGCCCAGCAAGGTGACGGGAAGCTGCGGATAGCGCGGCAGCTTGCGGGTCAGGTCGTCAGGCAGGTCGGCGAGGGTCAGCACCGAGGCCGATAGCGTGTAATAGCCGAGGACGCGCGCGTTCGGTGGACTCACTGCGACGAACGGCGCGGCCACGCGCTTGTCCGCGTCTTGCCGAGCCTGTTGCTTGAGATAGCGGTCGAGCGCTTCCGCGCCGCACTGAAAGGTCGTTCGGTCGTGCTGTCGGCCCAGAGGCTCGACCGTGAAATTTTTCAGTACCACCGGCTATGCGCCGGCGCGTTGGCGGTAGGCCTTGGCTGCGCGCTTGAGGCGCGCGTTCGGCTCCGGCGAGTTCAGCAGGGCTTGCACGAAGGCCAGTTGCTCTTCGCGCGACAGGCGGATCGACTCGTGTTCGGCAATCACCCGGCGCGCGGCGTCCTGCGCGCTGGCGACGACGAACTCGCTGAGCGTACGGCCGGAAAGCGCCGCCGCTTGTTGGAGCAGGCCTTTCTGCGCCACGGACACACGGGCTTCAAGCCGGGCGTCGCGCGTGGTGTCGGGGGTGTCTTGGTTGGGCATGATGGGCTCCCTGCGCCAAATGTACGGCAAGTGTCCGTACGTGGCAAGCGATGATGCGCCCATGGCGTATGCGAAATCAAGCGCTCGACGCTGCATTTTGCATACGCAGCGGCCATAACGCCTTCAGCCTTCGCGCGGCGGGCCGGGTCAAGGGCGGGCGAAGCCCGGCGCCAGCGCACCCTTGACGCGGTGCGCCGGGCGCCGACGCTCGGCCGTCGGGCTGGCGGCTCTTGAGCGGCCAGCCCCCGAGCCCGTCCGGCGGCGAGGACACCCTCCCTTCGGACTGGCCTACCGTTCCATTTCTGGCCCCTTCCGAATCGGAGTCGGCGTCGGCGTCACCCTCGGGCCTGGTGAACGCGTCATGCCTGGCAGCTCCTTCTGCGCAGCCGACCGCGCCATCCCGGCGCGGACCACCGGCATGTCACGCACGTAGCGCAGGATCGCGCCGCTGAGGTCGCGGTCCGTCGGCTCCGGCGAAGCCGCCAGCGCCTGCGCGATCCGAACCCAGGCCTCTCCAGCGCGTCGGTGGCTTGGCGACATACGGGGCGGCTTCTGCATGTCGACGGCCGCCGAGCCCCTGCCCTGCATCCTTTTTTTCGACCACACCCTTTCATCGTGGTGCCGCGAACCTCGCACCGCCTGCGAAGACGCCTCGGCCTCGATTCCCAAACCCCGCAGCCGCTCAGCGAAGGTTTCGCGCCACCGGCGCAAGTCTTCCTTGCGCGGGTTCAGACGCGAGCCGTCGCGCCCCTCTGCGCGCACGCTGATGTGCACATGCGGGTTGGCCTGGTGCGTGTGCTGGACCATCACGTAGCGGTGATTCGCCAGTTCGGCCTTCGCGAACTCGCGCGCCGCGTGCCGCAGCGCAAGGGCATCGGTGCCGGCCGGCATGGACAGCATGATGTTGAAGGCCTCTCGGCGCTCGCTGACCTCAGGGATTCGCGTGCCACCCAATCGCCATTGATCGGCAATCGCGCGCAAGGCCTCCTTGCCCTCGCGCACGGCGCCTCGGTCGTCTTCGATCGGAAGCCGCCCTGCCTTGGCGATGTAGCGCAAGTGGGCTGCGATGGCGCCCATGCCACGCCCGCCGCCGGTGACTTTGACCATCACTTGCGGCGCGCGGCGCGCGACCGTCGCGCGGATGCGATGCCGTAAGGCTTGGGCGCGCTGCCGAATGGCTGCCTCCGTCAACACAGGCGTGCGAGACGCGGTCATCCGGTTCGACGGGTAGAACAGCCGGTCGCCCCATTGCACAAGCAGGCCGTCGGTGGTGCTGGGCATGGCAGTTCTCCTTCAGAGGTGGTCGATCAGCGCCGAGGCCCGATCGAGGTGGCGGCGGATCTCGGCGTCAGCCGTTTCGAGGCGATCCCGGTAGGACCTGGCCTGCTCCACCTTCGCTTGGCGCAGCAGGGTGACGAGCGCCACGAGATCGGTCGACAGCGCGGCCATGCGGTCGTTGGACGCGAGCAGGGCCGCGCGATCTGCCTGGCGCTCGGCAACGGGCTGTGGCAGACGACTGCCGGCAACAAGGCGCGCCACATAGTCGCCGTAGGAGAGGCCGAGTGCGCCCGCGTTCAGCATCAGTGCGTCGGCGTGCGCTTGGGGGAGTCGCAGCGTGAGCTTGGCGGTCTCTCGGGTCGGGACCTGGTCCAGGGTCTGACCGTCAGACCCCTGCTTCACCGGCGCCACCGTCGCCGGCGCATGCAGGTCGAGACTCATGACGACGGCCCGGCGCACGAGCTGGGCAACACCCATGCCGCGGCAAGCCGCGGCGGCACGGACGGCATCACCGATGCCGCGCAGGTCGATCGTCACGCGATCACGCGACGGGCTCGCCATGTCGCACCTCGCACCGGATGCCGCATGGCATCCATTCACTGGCGGGACGCCTATCCTGCCATCCATCTTTTCTCACCCTCTTCACTCGACTCTGCATGGGTTCAGCGTTCGGCCTGCGAAGGGGTCTGACGGTCAGACCCCTGCAGCCAACGTGTGGCGATGGATTCGAGCCGGCTACGCAAGGCGACCAGTTCGGGCGCCGCGACCGTGCCAGCGTCGGGCGGCTTGATGTGGCCGAGTGCGCGCTCCAGCCGATCACAGGCCGCGTTGGCTTGGGCGATCAGCTTGTCGGATGGCGACACGGCAGGCTCGGCTGGCGCGGGCTCGTCGGCCGCCGAACGGATGGCGGACACCGATGCGCGCGTGATGTCTGCCTCGCTGGCCAGCAGGGCGTGAACCTGGCCCGGCCTGTTGGCGTGCAGCTTGCTGAGTTCGTGCAATGTGCGGGGCGACGTGCATCGGCCGGACTTCAGCGCATCGTCGAGCACCGGCGGCAGGTCCAGCAGCGACAGGTGGTGCGCCACTGCCGTCAGATTCATGCTGAGCTGCCTGCCGATGGTCGCGTTCGAGTCGCCCGCATCAACCTGCGCGCGGATGAACCTGGCCAGTTCGAGCGGGGTCAGCCCGTGGCGCTTCTGGTTTTCGGCAACTTGGGCATAGCGATCGGCGGGCAGGTCACGTACGACGACCGGAACCTCATGCAGCCCGGCGCGGATCGCTGCGCGCAGCCGCTTGGCGCCGAAGTGAACCTTGTGCCGGCCATCGCTGTCGGCCGGGTGCACGACGAGCGGCTGCAGGACGCCTCGCTTTCGGATGTCCTCAGCGAGCTCGGCGATCGACTCCTCGGGGAACTCGGTGCGCGGGTTGTGCGTGTCCTCGTACAGCAGAGACACGGCCAGGAGCAACGGCCTTCCATCGTTGCCGCTGGGCATGGCTGAATCGGTCGAGTTCGCCGCTGCGTTGGGGCTCGATACGTCGGCACGCGGCGCGGCCGCTACCGATTGATTCGACGTTGCTGATCCTGGCTCGGCATCGAGCAGGTCGAGCTGAGCATCTTTGGACTTGTTCCACGGCAGGCGCATGACCGCATCGTGCCGCCGCCTTCCAAGACGAGGAAGTACCCGTCAAGCGTTGCGCTGCTGCGCGTCCTCGTCCCGCATGGACTCAGATACACCCGGGATGTCCCAGCAAGTCCAACCATCGTCACGGGTAGTTTCAACTTTCTGCTTCGACGCCCCCGAAAGGCGGAGAAGGCTGGGGCCGACTGTCCGGATGCAGCCAGGCTCGCGCACGTTCCTGAGCGACATGCCGGATGCGGTTGCGGCCGAGAACGTGATGTTGGCTCCGCCGTCATGAGGCGGGTCGGAAGCGCTCCGCAAAC
>Ga0155495_1202_pt1 | contig 13365 bp, 12 predicted proteins | sample RifCSPhighO2_12_FD_107153 | JGI IMG/M metagenome (GOLD analysis project Ga0155495, IMG submission 107153) | Burkholderiales bacterium RIFCSPHIGHO2_12_FULL_69_20
CGACGAGAAGTCCACGTCCCGCGCGACGTAGATGCCGACGATGCCGCCCTGGTTTTGGTAGATCAGAGGCGGAATGTTGATGGTGCTGTCGAGCACCTTTTCGGCCAGTTTGCTGGTGTTGGCCGTCGTGGAGGGCAGCACGATGGTGTCGGCCTGCCGGTCGCTGGCCTGGTTCTGGATGACCAACTTGACCGAGTCGTCGATCAGCGACAGCAGCATGGCCGCACCGATGCGTTCGCCCCAGCGGTTGTCGACGTAGCCGTCGATGCCCGACTCGCCAAGCTGGCCGGTGCCGGGGGAGTCGATGTCCACCGTCACGCCCACCGGCGTGCGGATGCGGGTCCAGAGCACCGGGATGCGCACGGTGCCGGGTCGCACGGAGGCGATCCGATATTCGCCGTCCAGGTGCGAGCCGCGTTCGATCAGCAGCACGCGGCCGTCGTCGCTGAAGACGTTGCGCTGAACTTGGCAGCCGACGAGGCCGGACACGGCGCTGATGACTTTGGTCTTCAGGGCGCAGGTGAAGGCCGTGCCCTTGGGCAGCGTGAGGCTGCGGTTGCCCAGCATTGACGCTGCCACCTTGGGGGTGGCCGAACCTTGGAGCTGGCCACCGAAGAGGCCGCCCCCGGCGGCAGGCCCAGCCAGTGCTGCCGGGCTTGCCATTGCCGGCCCACCGAGGAGCGCTCCTGACGGCATTTGCCCGGTGGCTTGGCCGGTCGCCAGCGCTGCGGTCTTCGTCAAGTTCTCGAGCAGACCCTGAAGCTGTCGCTGGTAACCCTGGAGGTTGCGAGATGTCGCGGCAAGCGGGTCGTTGGGATCGGCGGGCTCGGTTTCAGGCATCGCTTCGGCCGGCTGCGCCGACGCATCAGCCCTGCGCATGGAGACGCCGTGTGACGAAATGGCCCCTGGCCGCGTGGTCACCAGCAGGATGGGGGCATCCTCTGGCGAGGCCAGCTTCGGGCCACCGGACGTGGGTGCGCCAGTTCCGGTGCGCCGAACGCCAATGGGCTCGGCCAGGTCGTCGGCCGTGGGCGTCAAGGCCGGGATGCGCGGCGCCGTGGTCACAGCAGCAGTCGCGGCGGGCGCCGGCGGCATCTCCAGCTTGCGCGGCTCAGAGGTGGCGGCCGTGGGCTTGTCCTTCACCAGTTTCGACTCCGCCTCGTCGGCGCTCTTGCCGCTGGCCGAGAAGCGCTGGATCGCAAAGGCAGCGACCGCGACCAGGGAGCCGATGAGCAGGACCACGGCCAGCAGACCCTTCGTCGATACCGCCATGCGCTGCCGGGTGGCGACGTTGGGGATGCCCGGCTCGCCAGGCAGCGGCGAGATCGTGTTGCCGTCTGCCTCTGGCTCGGGGCCCACGTTGGGCGCACGATCACGCGGTTCGTTGGGGTCGTGCTTCATGGTGTGCCCCCCTTGCGCGCCTCGTTGGATGAGCTGTCGGCCCTGAGAACGCGCTGCACGCCCGGCACCGTGGTCCCGTCGCCCGGCGGTTTGCCGTCCAGATCGAAGGCCTCATTCCACAGACTGACAACGGCCGAGCCGGCCCGCAGCATCAGCCGCCGGCTGACGCGGTCCACCACGAGCAGGTCGTCTTCCATGCGGGCATTGACCAGCGTTTCGCCGCCGTCGCCCAGCACATGGAACACGGCCGGGATTTCGCGGTTACCTGGGAAACGCAGGTAGGTGAAGCGCCCGTCGTCGAAGACCAGCGTCGGCACGATGTCCTGCGAGCCGGCGCCTTCGGCCACGGAATACTGGGTGTTCATCACTTGCGGCTTGGCTTGCAGGCGTTCCGCGACCACTTGTTGCGGCGGCGGGGGCGACGGTACGACTGGCAACGCGACCAAGGGCGCCATGTCACGCAGCGCAAGCCGCGGTGCAGGGGCCACGCGAGGCGGTGCCTTGACGACGAGCCGGTACACCGGTGGCTTGGGGTCACCATCGACCAGCACGACGAAGCGGAAGGCATGCGTGCGACGGTCGGTGACCACGGCCAGGTTGTTCGCGGCGCTGGCCGAGCTCTTGGCCTTGACGAAGAAGTTCCGCCCACCCGGCTGGGCTGCCACGCACCATGTAGATTCAGCCTTCGCGCAATCGCCGCCCAGACCGGCCGCCACCTCGGTGATCGACTCATCAGCGTCGAGCACCACCAGGGTCACCACGCCGCGCTTGACCGGCACGGTGACCACGGCGCGCGGGTCGTACACCACTTCGCGCAGGCGTGGATCGGCGGCCTCAGCCGCCGCCGTCGCGCCAGAAACGACGAGGCCCAGGGTGGCCGTGAAGCTGGTCAGGCGCTTCATGGTTTGGCCCCAGGTACGGCCGTGTTTATCTCGGGATCAGAGCGGTACGCCGTGACGACAAAGCCGAACGGGTTTTCGAGCCGGTCACGCTCCTTGGCCAGCACCTTGGGCTGGTACTGGAAGACGACGCTGGCGACGTGCCGCGTGGTCACCTCGGGCAGGTTGCGGTCCGTCAGGCGCACGACCTTGTCGTAGGTGACAGTCGCTTCACCCTGGTTGCCGGCGCGGCCGGAGGCAGCCAGACGCACGCCAACGACGTTGATGCGCCAGTCTTCGGCGGCGCCGATCTTCTTCTGCAGAGCAGCGTCGCCCTCGAACTGCCGGTTGTAGTCGGCGAAGACGGCCGGCACCGCCATGCGCGCGACCTGGTCGAAGTCGCGCTGCAGGAACATCCAGCTGTAGCCTTCCCTGGCGCGGACGAAGTTGGCGAGGTTGTGCTTGTCCAGCGCTTCCATCGGCGGAATGGTCTCGACGCTCAGCCGCTGCTGGATCGTGGCTTCGCCGGTGACGCGATCGACAACGATGGGAATCTCGATCACGCGGCGCAGTGGCCCCTGGGCGAACACTGCTGCGATGCCGATCAGGCCCAGAACGAGCCCGGCGATTGCCACCCACCAGGCCCGACGCTCGGAGCGTTCGAGCATCAGCGCGCGGTCGACTTCCCACGCGCGGTTGGCGCCGATCGCAGGCGTCTCGGCAACGGCTTCGCGGGCGTTGCTCCCGGTGTTTTGGGAGCGATCTGGCAATGCGGCGGCTCTTCCTGGCGTCAGGACGGCACTCATGGGGAGACCTCAGTTGGGCTGCGCGCGGTCCTTGGGCACCACCGGGCGCAGCGGTTCAGGGATCAGGGATCAGGGATCAGGGAAGGTAGTCAGCCACCTTGCCTGTGCGCGCGAGCATCTGGTACTGGCGCTCCCGCTCGCGCGAACGGGCGATGCGCTCCTCGCTATCGGCCATGCCCTGCAGCATCTGCACCTGCGACATCTCGTGCGCCAGCAGCGCGTTCTCGGCGCCGATGCGGGCCTGGACTTCCTGCACGGCCTTCTGGTCCGTGGTGGCGTTGATCTGTCCCATCAGCGACTGGATCTGCGACAAGCGGCCGGCGGCCGACTTCATCGCATCCTGGAGCAGGCCCTTCTGCTGGTACGGCTGCGCCAGCGCGGACTGGCAGGCCGTGCGGGCATCGCCGGCCAGGTCCATGCAGTTGTAGACCATCCCCACGTCACGCAGCGCCTTCGCCGTGGCATTCAGGCCCGAGTAGCCCGAGGTGTTGATGGCGTTGAGGTAGGTGTAGGCCTCGGCCGGCACATAGTTCCGCAGCATCGGGTTGTTGAAGACGTTGCCCAGGTTGCGGATGCCGTTGATGCTGTTGATCTGGCTTTGCAGCTGGTTGATCTGCTGGACCTGGTTGTTGATCTGCGTGATGCCATCGAGCACCTGTTGGATCGTCTGGACCAGATTGGCAACATCGATGACCGGGATGCCCTGCGCGCGGGCGCCATTGGCGCCGAAGGCGATGAGGACGGCCGCGGCGACCTTGAGTCGGGTTTGCATGGTTTGCTCCTGTGCTGGTTGACGCTCGTTGACGCTCATTGACGCTCATGCCCGACCGCGCAAAGCGGCGAGCTTGTAGGCGGCGGTTCGCACCGCGCCGTAACCCTGGCGAACCACGGCGCCTGCGCCGGCGGCCATGGATCCTGCTGCCCGGCCAGTGGCGGTGGCGGCGGCGCCAGTAGCCTGGCCCGCCGCGTACGGCAGACCGGCACCGGCACGCACGACACCACCGGCGGCACCGGCCGCACCAGCACCCCGCGCAGAGGACGCCGACCGCAGACCCGAGACCATCATGGCGTTCTGGATCATTTGGATGCCTTGCTGAACTGCGGCGCCGCCGGTGAGTGCGGAGGCGAGGCTCGGGGCCTGGAAGCAGATGATGGCCATGAGGATCATCAGCACGCAGTAGCGAGTGGCCTCGCCCAGAACGTTGAACGTAGCTCCCAGGAAACCACCGCCGCTCTGGATGGCAACGAACATCTGGTTGCCCATGAACGCGCTCAGCCCCAGAGCGAAGAACGCGAACCAGGTCAGCACGACTGCGTTCAGGACCATCGAAAGCCAGCTGTCGAAGAACCGCGCCGTAGGCCTCCAGGCCAGGCAGAGGATGAACAGCGGCCCGATGGCGATCACGAACGTCAGAAACAGCTTCGAGAGAGTGACGACGAAAAGCGCGATGCAGAGGAAGACCACTGATCCGATGGAGAAGACCACGCCGGCAAGCACGAGGTCTAGCCGAAACATGCTCGCCTCCTTCATGATGTCCGCGACTTGAGAACTGGCGTCGTCGTTGAACTTGTCCAGCAGTGCATACGGCGTTGCAACCGTGGCCGGATCGACTGCCGAAGGCAGGAATGTCGACGCGACGCCCATCGCCAATGCGTTCGCGGTGTCGGAAACGTTGCTGATGTAGAAGCCGGACTGCAGCGCGAAGGCCAAGATCATGCTGATCTTGAAGACCTTCCACATGAAAGTGGGGAGCGTCTCTGAGACCTCATTGCGAAGGACGGCCCACCCGTAGAGCGCAACCCAGATCGTCATTGCACTCAAAGCAATCGGAGCGATCGCAGTCATGAGCGTAGAGACGACGTTCAGCACGTAGGTGCTGAGCACCGCGTCGAACTGCGAACCGACCCAGTTGAACATGGGAATCTCCTGTTCCTACTGCACTGCCGATACGGGAAGGTTCAACGGTGGGCGCGCGTTCATGTCCACGCACTTCCCAGCCATGTCGGGGTACTGGCACCAAAGCCACGCCGACCCCTTCTTTGCGATCCAAAGGCGCGACAGCTTTTGCGTCCCATATGTCGAGTCACGACAAGCCGTAGGCCGCGCGAACGGCTCAGTGCATTCACGTAGACCGGCTGAGGTCTCAACCATGTGCCATGGCCCCGGATGGCATCCGGCATCTGCAGCGCAAGGCTTCGCCTTGCTCGCCGGTCCGGTGGCCGGCACCGGCGGCGTCTCCACTCTCTTCGTTCCATCGGGCATCACCTTCACGGCTTCGTTGCCCTTGACGAACTGAGCGCTGGCGGCGGAGGCGGCGAGTGCGATTGCGACCAGCACGAGGAAATTGCGAGCGGATTTCATGCGGTTCTCCTGGAGGTGCGAAACCTCCGATCCTGAACCTCACGAAGGAGAACGGGAAGCCATTGAAACGGATCGTTGCCATGCCGTTCGCGCATGGCATCGAGCAGGGCCACGTTGTCGGTGGTAGCAGAGAGCACAGTGATGTAGTCCTCGAGGCCCGCGAGGTCCAGTTCGCAGATCGCGCTGGCGTGTCCCTGCTTGACCAGGAAGCGCCGGCCGCCCTGCGCGCCAAGGCTGCGCACGATGTCGAACTCGGCCTGCGTCAGGCCGAAGCCGTCGACGTATTCCTCGCGCACCGCCTCCGGGTTGGCCAGGAAGATCTTGGTCACGCTCTGCTCGATCATCGTGCGGCCGATGGGGTGGCGCAGCACGTCGGACGGGCTCTGGGTGTCGAAGATGCCCAGGCCGTTCTGCTTGCGGATGGTCTTCTGCTTCTGCTTGGCGAAGTCGCTGAAGATCTCGTGGTCGAGGGCCTTCCAGAACTCGGAGATCACGTAGATCAGCCGCTCGCCATTGACGAGCTCTTCCATCACCTGCAGCAGGTACATCATCACCGGCGTACGGACCTCCGGTAGGTCGAGGAACTCGGTGGTGTCGAAGCCGATGACGTTCGCAGCGTGGAGGTCGAGGAGCCTGTCATCGGCCTGGTCGAAGACCCAGCCGAGCGCGCCGCCCTGGCACCAGCGGCCGAGCCGCTCGAAGAGGCTGTTCTCGCCCGCCTTCGGCAGGTTCTGCCGCACGGTCGAAAAGCGGCGCAGCGGCGCCGGCATCATGGCCACGGCTTTGACTGCATCTGCGATGGCGCGCTCGTCGGCAGGCAGCAGCGGCATGGCCGGCGTGGCGATGCAGGTGCGGATCAACTGCTCCCAGAACTGGATGCGCGCCGGTGTCGGCTCCCGCTGCAGTGGGTTGCAGCCGGTGGGCTTGCCGGCTTCGAGCGTGAAGTACCGTCCGCCGAGGGCACGGATTGCGATTTCGCAGCCGCGGTCCAGGTCGAACAGCACCAGTCGCGGCGCCGGGTCCCACTTGCGCGTCAGCGTCAGCAGGAACATCTCCAGCGTCGTCTTGCCGACGCCGGTCGATCCGATGATCAGCGTGTTGCCCGGCAGCTTCTTGTCGGCCGAATCTTCGCCTTCGGGGCTGCTGTGCAGGTTCAGATAGAAGGGCTGTCCCGAGGGTGTGCGCAGCAAAGCCAGCGCCTCGCCCCAGGGGTTACCGTCGCGCTTGCCTCGCGCGAAGTTGTGGCCGCTGGACAGTGCCGCGAAAGCCCGGGAGCTGAGCTTGGCATCCCGGGGCCGCCACTGCCAGTTGCCGGGCATCTGCGCGAACCAGGCGGCATCGGCCACCAGGTCTACCGGCGACATCTGCAGGCTGGAGGCCTCGCCGACAGCGCCGATGGCCTGCGCCGCGCGGCGGCCGGCATCGGCCACGCTGTCTTCACCCTCTTGGCCGAAGACGACCAGGCTGTAGTGGTACTCGCCCATGCAGAACTGGCCGTCGCCGAGTTCGTTCAGCGCGACGTCCATCTCGGCCACTTGGCTGGCCACCACGTCGTCGCTGGCTATGAGCTGGTCGCGCTGAAGTTCGAGGGCGTGCATGGCCTCGCGGCGCGGCAGGATCGAGAAACTCTGCGTCTCGATGAACTCGCTGGCTTCGTAGAGCAGCGCGTTCAGGATGCCGGGCTCGACCGCGTCGGCGTACTCTTTGATGTCGACCAACGCTGCGTAGCGACGGTGATCGCCTTGCCGCAGTTCCAGCTTGTCGCCTCCGAAGGACAGTCGGGCGGTCGGCAGTGTCCGATACAGAGGCCCGGCCGTCATCGGGATCGCCCGCCAGCAGCCGTTGACCAGGTAGCCGAGGAATTCGGCCACCTCGGAGTAGGACCTGCCACGGTGTTCGCGCGCTCCAAGCAGATCAGGACCGAAGCCGCGCAGCACCCGGCCTACCAGCGCCGTGCGCTCTTCCATGACCCGCAGTGCATCGGCCTGCGCTTCGGCGACGGCGGCGCGTGTGCGCTGCGTCGATTGGAGGGCGCGGCTCACCCGCGAGACGTTGGGCCGATACACCAGCGTCAGGTAGAGCTCATTGCTCATCATTCGGCGCTCGCCGAGTTTGGCCTGGTAGGCCTGCGACAGGTCGCGCGCGAAGCCGGGCTGCTCAGGGTCCTGCAGGCTGTCGCTGACGACACGGTGCAGCCGGTGGGTCCATACCGCCCATTGGCCACCGGCCAGGTTGCGCAGCAGGCTGCACAGCGCCTCGTGCCGCTCGCTGATCTGGTGCTCGTCGGCGCACTCGAAGGCCACGCCGTCGAGCCGCCAGACGCGCAGGTAGTCGCCGCCGCGCGTGATCACGTCGTGCGGGCTGACCAGCGACGAGAACGGGACGAAGCGCGCCAGCGGGTTCTCTGCCTGGGCCTGCGCCCAGTGCCGTGGCCTGAAGCTGCTGCGGCCTGGCCGAGGGTCGGCGCCGTTGGCTTTAGACATGCCAAGCATCGCGGGCTCCCCGATAGAGGGTGGGCGCATAGCTGCGCGCATGCCAGAAGCGGCGGTTGCGGTCGTGCAGGCGAAGCTTCATGGCGACGAACATCTGTCGAAAGCGCTGGTCGTCCTTGGATGTGACGAAGCGCATCCAGAGCAGCGCGGGCACGAAGGCCACGACCACGCCCAGGGCGATCCACCAGCTCACCAGGGTGCCGCCCCACATGATCAGCAGCATGCCGGTGCCGAACAGCACCACCAGCGGCACGAGCGGGATGCCCAGCTTCATGGCCGGGCGCGTGGCGCCCTTGTAGATGGCTTCGCCTTGCATGGTCGGGCCCGCCGGTCAGGTCACGATGTAGCTGGCGAAGGCGGCTGCACCGCCGACCAGCGTGCCGCCGATCAGCACGTTGGCCACGTCGGCCAGGCGGGCGCCCTGGAAGATCATCTTGAAGCCGGCCCAGATGATCGCGATGGTCACCACCGCGATGGAGATCGTCACCAGGATGGTGTTGATGTTCGTGACCGTCGTGTTGACCTTGTCGAAGCCCTGGGCCAGGGCCACTTGCGACACCGTCGCCAGCAGGACGGGTGCCAGTGACGGCGCAGCGCGCCGGATCGATGCGAGGGATCTCATGTCTTCTCCTTCGGTTGGGCGGGGGGAATGGCACGCGAAGCGACAAGCGAAGCGGTGCCAGCGGCGGCCACGACCTTGCGCACGTAGCCATGGCGGAACCCGGTGGCGAAGTTGCCGCTGTAGTAGCAGGACAGGGCCTGGCGCAGCGCCGTCTGGTCCACGGGTGGGGGCGTGGTCGTCGTCATGGTCGCAGTGGCGGTTGCGGCCGGGGCTCGGGCCCGGTCGAAGCACTCGGCCAGTACGGACTGCATGGCCGTGAGGTTCGTGCAAGGTTCGAACGCAGAGTCCAGCGTCAGGCCCAGCCTTTCGAAGTTGCCGACGTTGATCTGGCCCAAACCTACGCTGAAGTTCCAGCCGGCGGCTTGCAGGGCCCTGGCCGTGGCCAGGGCTTCTGCCCGGTGCCGGGGTTGGCGAACCAGTGCACCCCCCACCACGCCGATCGCCCAAGGGTTGAAGGCGCTCTCGACGCTGACCAGGGCGTGCGCCGTGTGGGTGTGCACCTGGGGTGCGCAGGCGAGCGCCAGCGCGAGAAAGACGGAGGCATCCATGGTCTGACGCCTCAGGAGCCCGAGTCCGTCGGCGGGGCCGGCGGCGGCAGGGCGGCGAGCCACGCGGCGTAGTCGTCGTCGAAGCGCGTATCCCAGGTGCCGAGCTGCGCTTTCGCGGCCGGGCTGAACTCGGTCACCGTGTCGCCTGCCATCGTCCACCAGGTGCGGGCGAAGGGCGCTCCCTGGACCGAGACGGACACCGCGCCGGTGTAGTCGCACGAATAGATCGGCCCGCTCTCGCCCTCGGACACCCGCGTGTACTGCGGTGGGCAGTAGGTCGGCGCGCTGGCCCAGGCGTGGCTGGCCGAGTTGCCGCCGCCCGCCATGCCGCAGGTCGGGAAGGGCTTGCCGCGCGACAGGTCGCGCAGCACCTGCTTGATGGGCGGCACGCACTGCGGGATGGAGCGCCAGCTCGGGGCGGCGAAGCACAGCAGCACCAGGCAGCCGTCCACGGCCCGTGCCGGGGTTGGAGCAAGCGCCGCCAACGCGAGCAGCAGGGCGCTGATTGCGCCTGCCCAAGTGATGTGGGGGCGACCCGTCAGGGAGGATTCTTGCCACTTGGCAGGGCCGGACGGCAGGTCTACATTCGACAGTTGGTTCATGTTCAGAGCCCTCAGTTCGGCGGTGGTTTGGAGGGGGCATCCCGTGCCGGCTCTTTGAACACCGTGAAGTCACTCTAGGACTCAAACCCCATCGGCCCGGCGCTGGATTCGGGCCGTTTTCCAGCACACCTGCTGCAGGTCGGACACGATGCCCACCCACTTGGCGTCTCTCGACTCGCTGGTGCATCCGCACCAGATGGAGGTCCAGGAATTCGCTTCCTATGCCCTCGTCATCGACGCCCGTAGTGCCGAGGCGTACCAAGAGGATCGCCTGCCCGGTGCGGTCAACGTGCCGGTTGCTGCGCCTCGTCTTGCCGGTGTTCAGTTCACGTCGACGGAACGTGGCATCGCGGCGGTGGCTGGCGAAGCGGCACCCGCGATGCCGTACCCCCTTGCGGCGCAGGTCGAGCGGCTCTCAGCAGGCGACGCTGTCCTGGTCTACTGCGACCGCGGCGGTCTGGACAGCCTGGCCTGGGCCGGTCCGCTCAAGGTCGCAGGCTTCAGGGTCGACGTGCTCGGCGGTGGCTGGATCAACTACCGACGCTGGGTCAGCGCCGGCCTGGAACTCCTGCCCCGGGCCCTGACCTTCCGGCCACTCTTGGCGCCCCCGGCAGGCGGCTTGTGCCGCGTGGTCGACAGGCTCGTGCAGCAGGGCGAACAAGTCATCGACCTCACGGCCCTGGCAGGGCAGCGCCTGGTGCCGGGGCTGACGCTGCAGGGTGATACGCCGCCCTCTCAGGCAGCGTTCGAGACAGCCCTACTCGATGCGCTGCGAAAGCTGGATCCACAGCGGCCGGTATGGATGCGCATGGGCCTTGCCGGCCTTGGTGGACTCACTTTGCCACCGGCTCTGCGCGATGCGCTGTACCGGTCCATCAGCACAAGGCTGGAGGTCCCGCTGAGCGCGCGTGCAATCGCATGGTCCGATCGCCTCCAGGCCATGGGCACGGACATCAACACACTGCTCCAGGTTATCTCGGCGTCGGCGATGTCGCCAGCTACTGCTTCCATCGAGCAATGGCGCTCGTTGACCAACGCCGGGAAGGTGACCGACGCGCTGACTGAAATCATCGCGATCTACATCGACCCGCGCACCGAGATCTCCGGCTGGACAGGACAGCTTCAGGTTGTTCGGCTGGCATCCTTGACGACCGAGGCAGTCGCGGCAGAGGTCGATGACTGGCGGCGTCACGGATGACTCGTCAGGGCAACTCCGACAGCGGTGCTCAAAGGATGCCGTAGAGCCGCGCAATCCGGACCGCAGTGCGCCGGTCGGGTGCCTCGAGCTTGGCGCTGACCCGCTGGAACCGGCAGTCGACCGTCTTGGCCTCAATGTTCAATTCCAGCCCGATGACTTTGCTGCTGTGCCCAGCTTCTTCATGCCGCAGCAGTTCGATGTCTGCGGCGGTCAGACGTGACTTGGCCAGCAACTCCTGCCGGATGGCCTGCAGCATCCAGCGGTGAAGTTCCATCGCCAAGGAACGTGCGAGCACACGAACTTTCGCGTACCCCTCGTCGTCGAAGAAGTCCGCATGTTGCGAGCCCAGGCAGAGCACGCCCACGCGTGAATGGCCGACGCAGGTTGGTGCAGGCGCGATGACTGCAGACGCGAAGCCGAATGCGGCTGAGGCAGCCGCGAACGCTGCTTCGTCGGCCGACACCAGCTTCAGTTCACTGGATCGCGCGGGTTCGGTTTCATGGGTGGCGTGGCGCAACCAGGGGTCGTGTTCGAACCAGCCCTGACGTGCGTACTCCGATCCCCATACCGGATCGCAGGCCAACACGGATCGGTACGACGCTCGTGTTGCATCGTCGCGGAGGTAGCTCATGAACACGCCGGCATCCGCGCCCAGGCTTGCCACAGCCGCCCGGAACAGCGCCACGACCGACTCGGTGGAATCGGCGTCGCCGATGACGGGCAGGATGTCGATCACGCGCGCGGCGTAGTCCGGCGAGCGCGTCAGCGCGGCCAGGCTCGTCGCTTCACCGTTGGCCACCGAGTGCTTCATGGCCTTCACGGCGAAGCCGGTCGTACAGCATCGGATCTTCGAATCGCATCGGCTCTGAATCGCACCAGCGGTCGAACGTTGGTTGGTCTTCGAACACCATGGTCTGCACAAGGCGGGTGCCGACGGCTTGGCGTTGCGTTCGCTCGACCAGCAGGCCGAAGGCCGTTGCGCGCAGGGCGAACGCGACTGTGGCGTCCCTCGACGCCAGAGTTCGCTCAACAGTGCCGCTGCGCTGTTCTTTGGCCTCAGCAGCAACCGGCGCGCTCTGGCGACGCAACTGCAATGCTGCGCGCTTGGCGCCAAGTGGGCGCGCCGGTTCGTCGATCCGATCCAGGCGCCGTTTGCTGAACGGCGGGGACACCTCGATCGTCGCCGATGTCGAGGCGGCGGGTGGTTGGCAATCAGTGCTCATCCGTGCTCCAGCGGGTCTTGAAGACCGTTGGACCGCTCGGAGCGGCGGCTGTGCGACGGCTTGCCAGGATGGGCGGCCGCTATAGCCGAATTCGAGAGCAGAAGCACGTGCTTTGTCCACGGCGCGCCTGTATCCAAGTTGTGACGATAGTTACCGTGGCCTTCGGCGCGTTGTCGTCCCATAACGTCTCGCCGGTCCGCCCTGGTGATGAAGATCGCTTTGATGCTCCTTGCTGCCGGGGCGGACTTCGTCGCATGGCAGGCGGTCGTCGTCGGCATGTTGGCCTCTCCCGCATCCATCAGTCGCCCCCTATGCGAACCGTAGCGCCGCGCGCACGAGCGCGAGGGCCTTTCGCGGCATAAACGGCCGCCTTCCCGCCGCCGTTTCACTCTGGCGGGCCCCTTCCATTTATTCCACGGTGCCCTTGCGCTCGCGCTTCGCCGCGGCGCTTTCGGTTTCGCACGGCGACCGACGAATGCGGGGCAGAGATCAGCTCAACAACGCACCTGACGCCGAGGGCAAACAGCCCTTCCATTCAAGGAAGCGGCTCCCTCGGAAATTAGGGCAGGTGCCTTGTGAATGCAGAAGGGCAAGAACGTGCAAAACCGAATCGGCATTGAGAAGAACTCTGCGGGACGACAGTTCTTACGAACGGTTGCCATGCGGTCCCGGCGGTGGAGCCTGCCATGGGCTGGTGTGCCGCCCTGAGCGCGCGTCGCGATGTCTGCGGTTTGTTGTCATCAACCAAAGGAGTTCAGGTCATGGAACACACGAAGGAATTGCTCTCGATCGGGCTGTCGGCGCTCGCGCCGTCGCCGTTCAACGTTCGGCGTCACTCTGTCGGACAGATCGAAGAACTGGCCGCGCTGATCGATTCGCAGGGCTTGCTGCACAACCTGGTGGTCACCGAGCATGTGGTCGGCAGGGGCAAGGCGCGCAAAGTGAAGTTCGCCGTGGCGGCTGGCGAACGTCGGCGGCGTGCGCTGCTGCTGTTGCAGCAGCGCGGGCGCTTGCCCAAGGAGCACGAGGTGCTGTGCGAACTGGTGCCGCGCGAGCGGGCGCTGGAGGTCAGCCTGGCCGAGAACAGCGGGCGCGAGCCCATGCACCCGGCCGACGAGTTCGAGGCCTTCAAGGCACTGATCGACGAAGGCAAGGGCGTCGAGGACGTGGCGGCGCGGTTCGGCGTGTCGATGCTGACGGTGCAGCGCCGGTTGAAGCTGTCGGCGCTATCGC
>Ga0155495_1203_pt1 | contig 13305 bp, 12 predicted proteins | sample RifCSPhighO2_12_FD_107153 | JGI IMG/M metagenome (GOLD analysis project Ga0155495, IMG submission 107153) | Burkholderiales bacterium RIFCSPHIGHO2_12_FULL_69_20
CCTCCGGCGGGCCTGCAGGATCGCTCGATCCGCGCGCGCCTGCCGCTGGCGCTGACGGTTCTGGACAATGTTCGCTTTTGCGTACATGGCGTGATCTCACCACTGCTGGCCAATCTGTACATGCGTCGGTTCGTGCTGGGGTGGAAGAAGCTCGGGCTGGAACAAAGCCTTGGCAGCCCACCAGCACCACGCCCCGTACCGGCAGGATCTCGCTGGCCTGCTGCAGCACGATGTCGGCCTCCACCCGTTGGGCCGCCAAGCCACCCGGCACCAGCACCGCCTTGGCCCGAACCATGTCGGCGATCTGCAGGCGCTGGAACAGGCCGTTCAGGTAGATGCCGCTGGAGCCGCCTGGGCGGGTCGATGTACGCGACCGCCCGCGCCGCCCGCAGCGCGTCGATGAATTCCACGGTGGTCGACTGCGGTGGCGGCGCCGTGCCCGCGTGCAAGCCGATGCCGATGCCCGCGCTGGCCACGTCGGTGACCGACGCCGGGCGAACCTGGCCGGCCGCCGTCAGGCGTTTCAGCGCGTCCTTGCTGGCGAACATCACGTCGAACGGCTGGTCCAGCCCGTCCCGAGGCCACGTCCACCTTCAGGCCAGACTACGTCTGGAAGGCCGGCAGCAAGGCCAGCACCACCTCCGTGAAGGCGCCTGCGGTCTGCAGCCGCAGCGTCGGCTTGGCTGCCAGAGGAGCCTGCGCCTGCGCCGCGCCGACGGGCACCAATAGCGCGGCCAGCACGGTCAGCCACCGCGTAGTGAGCCGACAGCCCGGCAGGGCAATCGGCGGAGCGTTTATCGAAGGCATCCTGGGTGGGCGCCGGTGCGCGGCCGGCACGGTGCGCCGTGAACCGGTGCTTGTGAAGGAGGACATGCGGATAGTCGCAGGGTTCGCGGCAGGCGCGACTGCCGCATTGGCGCATCGCCGTGGGTGCAGCCATGCGTCGGCCGCATGCACATCCTGCCGTGACTCATTGGCCGGTTCAATTGTCGGCAGCGGTCCTCTGCAGTGATCGGCTGGGTTGCCAACGGCTGATGTCGGCGCGCTTCGCGAACTATCAGTCTCAGCCATAAGCCGTCCTTGCCGTCGCGCCCGGATATCTCGTCGTGGGGTGCCTCCGAGCGGCAAGTTTCTGGCGACGAGTCTGGGCCTCTCTTTGGCTCGACGCGGCCATCTGCTAACAGTGGAGATGGGCAGCTTCGTGGCATTTCGTCTGGTCGACGCTTCTCCGAAGCGATCACAAACCGAACACCAGAACGGACCCCACAGAGGCAGGCCCCACTGGTGAAATCGGCTGCGTCCGAGTGGTTGCACGACAGATGGAAGCGGCCCAGCGACAAGGGGCAACCCGAAGACAGCGCGCGCCCCGGAAAGACACTCCTTCGGCGGCGCTGTCAACGCCCAACAGATCTCAGCCTGCATCCCAAGACAGATTCAAGCGTGGCGGCACCGTGCTCTGCAGTGTTCGGGGTGCCATGGGGAGGAAAGGGGGCGTTTGAAAACAATATCCTCTCGCCATGTCACGCACCCTGCTCACCGCCGCCTTGCTCGGCGCATTCTCGTCCCTGGCCACGGCCCAGGTCACGATGTACGGCCGCATCGACCTGTCGCTGGCACAACCGGCGGACGCCGTCGAGAACACCGAGCTGCGCAACGGCTCCGGCAGCCGCTTCGGGCTTCGCGGTACCGAAGACCTGGGCGGCGGCCTGAAGGCCGTGTTCCAGATCGAACACAGATTCAACGCCGACACCGGCAGTGCTGGCACGCGCTTCTGGGAAGGCAAGAGCATCGTTGGCCTGGAAGGCGGTTTCGGCCGCGTCACGTTGGGCCGGGAAGAAAACCCGGCCTACACCTTCGGCCAGAACCCGGCCGACCCCTGGGGCAGCGACACCGTGGCCGGCAACGGCAGCATCGTCAATGGGCGCATCGGCACCAATCGCTACAGTGATTCGCTGAACTACCGCTACAGCGACGGCGGTTTCACCATCGCCGCCCAGATCACCGAAGGCGAAGGTCTGGACGACCGCCCTTACAGCCTGGGCCTGGCCTACGCCGTCGGCCCATTGCGCCTGGGCGTGGGCTTCGAGAACCCCGGCAATGCCAACGACAACTGGGTGACGGTGAAAGGCAGCTACAACTTCGGCGCCTTCGCGCTGCGTGGCTTGATCGGTAACGGCACCAACGTGAACGGCCAGAAGCACCAGTCCTGGCTGCTCGCCGCAACGACCAAGATCGGTGCCGGCGAGTTGCGCGCCAGCTTTGGCCAGCTGACAAACAAGGACCTGTACGTCGTTGCCGACAGGCAGTTCGCCTTCGGCTACCACTACGCGATGTCCAGGCGCACCACGCTGTACGCCGACCTGATCAGCGAGACGCGCGACAACATGCCCGCCGACCGCAAGAGCACCGGCTGGGACGTAGGCATCAAGCACGACTTCTGATGCCCTGGCGTGCACGCCCAGGGGCCGGCCCGCCGGCTGCCTCAGCGTCACCCCACCACAGAAGACCCTTCCCATGCCCCGCGACCATCTGTGACTCATCGGCCGGGCGCAGCTTACGGGCATCGACTGTTGGCGCCGACCGAATTTTGACCACCTGCGCCGATTGAATATTGACCAGGGGCGGGAGGCTGTCTCTGGGACAGCCGTCTGTGGATAAGTCTAATCGTTGGTCGTTGCTGGCCCCTCCAGGTTGGTGTCTGCCGCAGCAGTCCGGCGGGCCTGCTCCCGCGCCTTGATCTTGGTCTTGGCGGTGGCCGTTGAGTGCCTGAAGCGGTAGGACTCATTGCCCGTCTCGATGATGTGGCAGTGGTGAGTCAGCCGGTCCAGAAGTGCGGTGGTCATCTTCGCGTCGCCGAAGACGCTGGCCCATTCGCCGAAGGCCAGGTTGGTGGTGATGAGCACGCTGGTGCGCTCGTAGAGCTTGCTCAACAGGTGGAACAGCAGCGCCCCGCCGGCCTGGCTGAACGGCAGGTAGCCCAGCTCGTCCAGGATCACCAGATCGATGTGCATCAGCATGAGCGCGATGCGCCCGGCGCGCCCATCCGCCTTCTCCCGCTCCAACGCATTGACCAGATCGACGGTGGAGAAGAAGCGCACCCGCTTGCCGCGCCGGGTGATGCCGGCCACGCCGATGGCCGTGCTCAGGTGGGTCTTGCCGGTGCCGGGCCCACCGATGAACACCGCGTTGTGCGCCAGCTCGGTGAACGTCATATCGGCCAGCTGCTCGACCAGTGCCCGGTCCACCCTGGAGGACTCGAACTCGAAGCTGGCCAGGTCGCGATGCGCCGGGAACTTGGCCGCGCCCATCTGGTAGTTCACCGAGCGCACGGCCCGGTCACCGGCCTCGGCCTGCAGCAGGTGCTCGATCAGCCAGCGCCCGCTGTCCACGGCACCCGGCCCGCCCTGGGCATTGAGGTCAGCCCAGGCCGCTGCCATGCCGTACAGCCGCAGGCCCTTCAGCGCTGCGCTCACATCGGTGACCTCAGGCATGGTGGTCCTCCTCGGCCACGCCACGCAGGCTGTCGTAGCGGCCGGTGTCGGCCTTGGGTGGCTCGCTGAGCTGCAGCGCTGTCTCCACCTGCTCAGGCGCCGGTCCGGCGTTCAGCCGGGCCAGCACATTGAGCACATGCTCGGCGCTGACCGCCCCGGTCTCGAGCACCAGGCTCACGGCCACCAACACGGCCTCCAGCCCGGCCGTCGGCACGGCGGCCAGCACCTGTGCCATCACCCGGTCACCACCCTGGCGGCGCATCAGCGCGCGCTGCAACTGGATCAGCGGCTCGGGCATGTCGGCGAACGGCGCTCCGTTGCGCAGCACCCCCGGCTTGCGCTGCACCAGCGGGATGTAGTGCTGCCAGTCGTAGCGCGTCTGGCCCCGGTCGCTCAGCCGCTCGTGGCTGGCCACCACCTTGTCGTCAGCCACCACCACCACGCGGCCCGGGTATAGCCGGGTGCTGACCTGGTGGCCCGCCAGCTCGCACGGCACCGAGTAGCGGTTGCGTGCCACCGCGACCAGGCAGGTGCTCGACACCCTCGAGGTCGCTTCCACATAGCCGTCAAACGGTTCAGGCATGGGCATCAAGTGCGGATGCTCGAACTCCAGCATCTCGGCCACGTTGAACTGCTTGTGCTCGGGGTGGCGGATCTCCGCCCACAGCGACCGGCACCGCTCGGCCAGCCAGGCGTTCAATTCGGCGAACGAGCCGAAACGCCGTTGCCCGGCCTCGATCCAGATGCGCCGCCGGCTGTCCTGAACGTTCTTCTCCACCACCCCCTTCTCCCAGCCCGAGGCCACGTTGCAGAAGTCCGGGTCGTACAGGTAGTGGTTGCACATGACCGAGAAGCGGGCGTTGACGATGCGGCCCTTGCCCTTCTTGACCTTGTCGACTGCCGTCTTCATGTTGTCGTAGATGCCCCGACGCGGGATGCCGCCCAGCGCGGTGAACGAGCGCGTGTGCGCGTCGAACAGCATCTCGTGGCCCTGGCTTGGGTAGGCAACCAGCCAGAATGCCCGCGAGGCGCACAGCTTCAGGTGCGAGACCTGCAGGCGGTAGTAGATGCCGCCCACCACCAACCCTTCCTCGCTCCAGTCGAACTGGAAGGCATCGCCCAGCTCGAACTTCAGCGGCACGAAGGCCGTGGTTAGCACCGCCTGGCCTTCGCCCTGGCGCCAGGTGCGGATGAAGTCGGTCAGCCGGCTGTAGCCGCCGTCATAGCCCTGGGCCTGCAGTTGCAGCAGCAGCGCGCGTGCCGTGCGCCGCTCATGACGCGGCCGGTGCGCGTCGCCCTTCAACGCCTGCGTCAGCGTGGCCACGAATGGCGCCAGCTTGCCGGGCGATGACTCTCGCCGGTACTTCGGCGCCGCCTCCGCAGGCGCCTTCAACCACTTCTTGATCGTGTTGCGTGACAGGCTCGTGCGCCTGGCGATCTCGCTGATCGACTTGCCCTCGCGCTGGTGCAGCGCGCGGATCTTGCCCTTCAAGGCCATGGTGATCACCGTCCAATTCCCCTGCCACAAATTGCAGCAGGGTAGGTCGTTCACCCTGGTCAGTTTTCAGTCGGCACTACGCAGGTTTGATGGTCAGTTTTCGGTCGGCGCCAACACGCGAGCTGCCGCGCGTGGTGGCCGACACCTCTCCGGTGGTGGCCGGTGGCCCTACGACGCCTGTGGAGACCAGGGCTGCCGACCCGGGCGCGCCGCGTGATGGGACAGGAAAATGGCACTGAGCGGCGTCATGCGCGACCGGTCGCCACGATGATCGCCAGCAGTGCACCGCCGCTGCACGCCGCGGTGAGCACCGTCGTCCCGATGAGCACTGGCGCGGGTGCCGCGACGACGTGCCCCGCCTCGGCCAGCATGCGCCGGCGCGCGCCCGCGAAAGCATGCGTCAGGCCGGCGCCGAACAGCAACATCAGCCCGATGGCGGCCAGCATCCACCGCTCGCCGACGAGACCGGCGCGCAGCAGGATCAACGCGTTCGCGAGCATGGCCAGCGCCGTGCGGCTCCAAGCGAGGGCGGTGCGCTCGGCCTGCAGCCCGGGGTCGCGGCCCATGTCAGCGGCGCCAGACCGCCACGGCGATCGCCATCGCCACGAGCAGCACCAAGACGGCCAGCAAGGGGATCGCGACGCTGGGCGGCAGGGGCCTGGCGTGGCGCATCGCGATCTCGTTGTCGCGCCACTGCCGGTAGGCCACCACGCTCACCAGGCCCGCAAAGCCAGCGAGCGCGATGCCGATCGACGCCAGTAGCCAGGGCGGTGAAAGGCGCGTCGCGAACTGCACCAACAGCACGCCACCCGCCAGCAGGGCCAGCGCGCTGCGGATCCAGGCCAGGAAGGTGCGCTCGTTGGCCAGGGAAAACCGGTAGTCGGGCTCCTGACCGGACTGGCGCCATGTCGGTAGCCACATGGCCGTCAGCGCCTCACCATTGGCCGAAGAAGACGCCGGCCTTCTTGTGCGTGTCGGTGCGGCTGGCGACGAATTCGTCGCTGACCGACGTGCGGTGCTTGCGGCGGGCCAGGAAGTCGAGCAGGCGATCACGCATCTGCGAGCGCACCGCCGCGCTGCCGGCCTCACGCCCCAGGTCCTGCAGCTCGGTCGGGTCAGCGCGCAGATCGAATAGTTGCTCGGGCAGGTCCAGCCAGTTCACGTAGCGGTGCGTGGCCGTGCGGATCGAGAACGCGCGCGATTCCTGCGGCGTACGGCCCAACGTCAGCCGTGCGCCCTTGAAGCCGTAGTCGAGTTCGCTGTAGACGAAATCGCGCCAGGCCGGGGACTCGCCGTGCAGCAGCGGCTGCAGGCTCCGGCCCTCGACGCGGTGGCCGGGAATCGGCACGCCGAGCGCATCCAGCACCGTCGGCACCACGTCGACGCACTCGACGAAGCGGTCGTCGACAGTGCCGCGCGTCGCGTCGGCAGCGGCGCGCGGATCGGCCACGATGAAGGGCACGCGCTGCACGGTGTCGTAGAACAGCTCCTTCTCGCCCAGCCAGTGGTCGCCAAGGAAGTCGCCGTGGTCGGCGCAGAAGATCACCAGCGTGTCGCGTGCGAGGTTCTGCTTGTCCATGAATTCGAACAAGCGGCCCAGGTGATCGTCGAGTTGCGCGATCAGGCCTTGGTAGGCCGGCCGCACATGGCGCACGACCTCGTCGCGCGCGAAGCTGCGGCTCTCCTCGTGCTGGCGGTAGGCCGCCACAGCCGGGTGGGCATCGCGCAGTTCGTCAGCGTGCTTCACCACCGGCAGGCATTGGTCTGCTGTGTATTTGGCGTGGTAAGGCGCCGGCGCCATGTAGGGCCAGTGCGGCTTCACGTAGCTCAGGTGCAGCACCCAAGGCTGGTCGCCCCGCTCGCGCATGAACTCGATCGCGCGGTCGGTGGTGTAGGCGGTCTCCGAATGCGGCTCGGCCACGCGCGCCGGCAGATGCACGTTGCGCATGTTCCAGCCACTCACGACGCTGCCGTGCTCGTCCAGCGCCGAGATGACGTAGTCGGACCAAGGCGCCGGGCTGTCGTAGCCCTGCTTGCGCAACCAGCCGGAATAGCCGTCGGTGTCGCGCGTCTCGTGGTGGCCGTCGTGGCGGTCGATCTCGCGGAAGCCGCCCCGTCGAAGCAGGTGGCCCAGCTCGCCTTCGGCCTCGATGGCCAGGCGCGCCAGGCCCTCGTCGTCGGGCAGCGCGTGCGTCTTGCCCGCCAGCCACAGGTCGTGGCCCTGGCCGCCGGCATGGGCGCGGATGTATTCACCCAGCGTGCGTTCGCCCACGGCCAACGGCACACGGTTCCAGGTGGCACCGTGGCTGATGGGATAGCGGCCGGTGTAGTAGCTCATGCGGCTGGGGCCGCAAACGCCGCTGTTCACGTAGGCCTGCGAAAAACGCACGCCGCGCCGGGCGAGCGCATCGATGTGTGGTGTGCGCAGGTACGGGTGGCCGGCGCAGGACAGGTGGTCCCAGCGCAGCTGGTCGGCCATGATGAAAAGTACGTTCATGTCAGTGGCGCCCGGCCGCTCGAAGGCACTGACGCGCCCCCTCGGGGGGCAGCGAACGAAGGGAGCGTGGGGGTGTTTTCATACTAGAGCACCAGGGTGGAAACCGACTTGGTGTTGAGATAGCCCTCCAGCGCCTCGGGACCGCCCTCGCTGCCGTAGCCCGAATCCTTCACGCCGCCGAAGGGCAGCTCGGGCCACGCTGGCGCAGGCTGGTTGATCCACAGCATGCCCACCTCCAGCCGCTGGCTGATCGCGTGCGCGGTGCGAAGGCTGCCGGTGAAGGCATAAGCGGCCAGTCCGTACGGCAGTCGGTTGGCCTCGGCGATGGCCTCGTCCAGCGTGTCGAACCCCTGCACCGCAGCGACGGGGCCGAACGGCTCCTCGTTGAAGACCCTGCAGTCACGCGACACGTTGTCCAGCACTGTGGGCGCGAAGAAGTTGCCCGCGGTGCCCAGGCGCTCGCCGCCCGCGGCCAACGTCGCGCCCCGTTCGACGGCATCGCGCGTCAGCCGCTGCACGGCGTCCAGACGGCGCGGGTTGGCCAGCGGCCCCATCGCCGTGCCTTGTTCGAGGCCGTGGCCCAGCTTCAGCGCTTCCGTGGCAGCGACGAGCCCGGCGACAAAGCGCTCGTGCACCGCGCGGGCGACCAGGAATCGTGTCGGCGAGATGCACACCTGCCCGGCATTGCGGAACTTCGCGCCCGCCGAGATCCTGGCCGCACGGTCCACATCACAGTCCTCGGCCACGATCACTGGCGCGTGGCCACCCAGCTCCATCGTCACGCGCTTCATGTGCGCGCCGGCCAGGGCCGCCAGCTGCTTGCCCACCGCGGTCGAGCCGGTGAACGTGACCTTGCGGATCACCGGGTGTGGGATCAGGTAGCTGCTGATCATGTCAGGCCGGCCATACACCAGGCCCAGCACGCCGGCCGGAATGCCAGCATCGACGAAGGCCCGCACCAGTTCCGCAGGTGACGCGGGCGTCTCCTCCGGCGCCTTCGCGATGATCGAGCAGCCGGTGCTCAACGCGCCGCATAGCTTGCGCACCAGCTGGTTGATCGGGAAGTTCCACGGCGTGAACGCCGCCACCGGGCCCACCGGCTCCTTGAACACCTGGGCGATCTGGCCTTCGCCGCGCGGCGCGACGATGCGGCCGGCGATGCGGGTGCCTTCCTCGGCGAACCAGTCGATGATGTCGGCGCCGAAGCGCACTTCGGCCTGTGCCTCGGAGAGCGGCTTGCCGTTTTCCAGCGTCAGCAGCTGCGCAACAGCGTCGGCGCGCTCGCGCAGCAGTCGCGCGGCCTCGTGCATGCGCTTGGCGCGCTCCACGGCCGGCACACGGCGCCAAGTGTCGAAGCCTCGCGAGGCGGCGGCCAGTGCGTCGTCCAGGTCCTCGCGCTCAGCCACCGCCACGCTGCCGATGCGCTGGCCGGTGGCAGGGTCTTGCACTGGCAGTGTGGCGCCGGCGCGACCGGCACGCCAGTGGCCGTCGATGTGCAGCAGCACATCCGGATAGTCGTTCATGGAGCGTCCTTCAGAGGTCGAGCACGAGCCGCCGCGTCTTCGAACGCGAGCAGCACACGGTGATGGAGCGGTTGCTGGCCTTCTCGCTGGCAGTCTGCACATGGTCGCGGTGGTCGGGCATGCCGTCGATGACCCGCGTGACACAGGTGCCGCACACGCCCGACTGGCACGACATGCGCACCTCGATGCCGTGCGCGATCAGCTTGTCGGCGATGCGTTCGCCTGGCTGCACTTCGAACGAGACCTTGCTGCGCGCCGCCACCACGGTGAACGGTGCGCCGTCGGTGTTGACCTCGGCGCCGAAGCGTTCCAGGTGCACCGTGTCATCGCGCCAGCCCAGGCGATGTGCCGCTTGGGTGACGAAGTCCATGAAGCCGTTCGGGCCGCAGACGTACAGGTGGCGGTCGGTGGCCGGCGCAGCCAGCACGGCGTCGATGTCAATGCCCTGCGACGCCGGTCCGTCATCCAGGTGCAGCTGCACGCGCGGACCGAAGCGCTGCAGTTCGTCCAGGAACGCCAGCCGTGCCGCGCTGCGGCCGCAGTAGTGCAGCTCGAAGCTGCGGCCCGCGGCGTGAAGCGCGTGCGCCATCGCGAGAATGGGCGTGATGCCGATGCCGCCGGCGAACAGCACCGTGTGCGCCGCATCCATGCGCAGCGGGAAGTTGTTGCGCGGGCGGCCGATCTCCACCACCTGGCCGACGTGAAAGGCCGCGTGCACCGCCGCCGAACCACCGCGCGATTTCGGGTCCAGCAGCACGCAAATCCGGTAGCTACCGAGCGCCGCCGGGTCGTTGCTCAGCGAGTATTGGCGCAGCAGATCGCCTGTCACCCGCACGTCCACGTGGGCGCCAGCATCGAAAGGCGGCAAGGGCGAGCAGTCGGCACTCTCGAGCTCGATCGCGACGATGTCCTGCGCCGCCAAATGCCGCGCGGTAATCCGAACCGACAGCGTCTCGCGTTCCGGCGGCGTCACCGCATCGGCCGCGTCCGCCACGCGATCGTCAACTTCCACCACCACCACCACCGGCAGCGAAGCGTAGGCGCGGATCGTGTTGTTCATCGCCACGACCGGCTCACCGGCCAGCGCGATGGTCTTCACGCGCCGTGCCAGCGACTGCAGCAGGCTCACGATTTCCAGGCGCGCGAGGTGCATGCCCATGCACATGTGCACGCCCGAGCCGAAGCCCAGGTGGTCGTGCACGTCGCGCGTCACGTCGAAGCGGTCGGGGTCGGCGAACTTGCGTTCGTCGCGGTTGGCCGACGCGTACATCACCATCACGCGCGCGCCTTGCGGGATCGGCACGCCGGCGATCTCGGCATCCTCAGTGACGAAACGCGTGAAGGCACGGATCGGCGAGGCCAGTCGCACCACCTCCTCTACCGCGTTCGGAATCAGCTCGGGCCGCTCGCGCACCAACGCCCACTGGTCCGGCGCGTCGGCGAAGAACTTGATCGCCTGCCCGGTCGACGAGATCGTCGTGTCCAGGCTCGGGTTGATGTAGTCGCGCATCAGCTGCGCGCAGGTGTCGAACGGGATGCCACGCTCGGCGCCGACCTGGAAGATGCGCTGTGCCCAGCCACCGGGCTTCAGTTTCTCGGGCGTGCCGTACTCGTCGAGGAAGGCCTTCAGGTCACGCAGGTCGTCGAAGGCCGCCTTCGCGCGCTCGTTCTCGGGGCCGAAAAGGTTGAAGGTGGCCGACGCCCAGGTCAGCATCTTCTGCCGCGCCGCGTCGGGCAGGCCCACCAGCTCGGCGACGATGGTCACCGGCAGGTACTGCGCGAAGTCGCTCACCGCGTCGAAGTGACCGCGTTGCGTGAGTTCGGCGACCAGCGCGTCGGCCGCGCGGCGGATGCGCGGGGCGATGGCTTCCAGCGCGCCGGGCAGCAGCGGCTGCGACGTGATGCTGCGCGTGGCGTCATGCTCGGGGGGATCGGAGTTCAGCGTGCTCCCCACCAGCAGCCGGTTCGTTCGCTCGTTCAGCGACACGCCACGAGCGCTGCTGAAGCGCTTGGGCTGGCGCAGCACGCTGGCCACCTCGGCGTAGCGGGGCAGCGCATAGACCTGGTGCTGAGACAGCCACACCACCGGCCCCATCGCACGCAGCCGCGCATACACCGGGTAGGGGTCGCGGATCACAGCGTCGGCGTAGAGATCGTCGTCGAAGACAGGCAGTTGCATGGCGTGGTCTCCTCAGAGCCGAAGCGCGGCCAGCCCGAGCGCGTCGCTGGTGGCGAAGGCGCTCATGCCGCCGTCGGGCGAGATCTCGGCGCCGCGCAGCCAGCTGCTTTGCGGGTCGAGCAGAAAGGCTGCGATCGCCGCGATCTCCTCCGGTTGCCCGGGCCGGCCGGCGCGCGCGACGTTGCGTGCCATCGCCTCGCCGAAGGCGGCCGCGAAGTCGGCCAACAAGCCAGTGGCCACCGCGCCTGGGCACACGGCATTGATGCGCAAACCGCGCGCTGTCATGACCTCGGACTCGGCCAGCGTCCAGGCGATCAGCGCTTCCTTCGACAGGTTGTAGGCGCGCACGGCGTCAATGCGCTCGTCGCGTACGAAGGCCACCACATCGCGCGGGTCGAGCGCTGCCAGGCGCTTGACCTGCTCAATGCTCTCTCGCCACCGCGCACCGGCGCGCGAGGCCATGTTGACGATTGACGCGCCCGGAGCCAGTTGCGGCAGCAGCGCCCGCGTGAACGCGCGCTGGGCAAAGAAATTGATCGTCAGGATCGCGGCTTCGTGACCCGGCTTCGGCGAAATGCCGGCGTTGTTGCACAGGCCGTCGAACGGGCCAGCCGCCTGCCCGACCGCCTGGTCGATCGTGCCAAGGTCGCCCAGATCGAGCGCGTGGCAGGGGAATGCCGCGTCGACCGGTGGTCGAACGTCGAAGCCGGTCACGCGGCAGCCGCGCGCCAGCAGTTGCGCGGCGAGTGCGGCGCCGATACCGGACGCGACACCGGTGACGGCGTAATGAGGTTGGTGCATGGCGGGCCTGCTTGTTGGATGGCTCGGGCGCTCAGTCGGCTCGGAAGCCGGTGGCCTTGACCACCGGCGCCCAGCGCGCGGTGCTGCTGCGCTCCAGCGCCGTCAGCTCAGCCGGGCTGCCACCGCCGGCGTCCAGGCCCAGCTTGGCGAAACGGTCCAGCACGTCAGGCTGCTTGAGTGCCTTGTTCAACGCGCGATTCAAGGCGTCGATCACGGCCGGCGGCGTCTTGGCTGGCGCATACATGCCGAACCAGCCCTGCGCCACCATGTTTGGGTAGCCCTGCTCCTTCAGCGTCGGGACGTCGGGCAGCACGCTGCTGCGCTTGTCGCCGGAGGTGCCGATCACGCGCACCTTGCCGGTCTTGTGCGCTTCCAGCGTCTCGAGGACCACGTCGACGCCGGCGCTGACCTGGTTGCCAACCAGCGCGCCCAGCAATGCCGCACCGCCGGCGAACGGCACGTGCACCAAATCGGCATTCGCTTCGCGGCTGAGCATCTCGCCGAAGAAATGCGGCAAGCTGCCCGCTGCCGGCGAGCCGAAGTTGGCCTTCTGCGGGTTCGCCTTCAGCCAAGTCACCAGTTCGGCGACGTTCTTGACCGGCAGCGCTGTCGGCACGGTGACCGCGAAGCCGAAGTTGCAGACGTGGCCCACTGGTGCAAAGTCGGTGGCGGCGTTGTAGTTGAGCTTGGTGAACACCATCGGCGCCAGCACCGGCACGACCACGGGCGTGATCATCAGCGTGCTGCCGTCGGCCGGTGCCGACTTCAGCAACTCGGCTGCGATGCGCCCGCCAGCGCCGGCGCGGTTCTCGACGATGACGGTGGTCTTCAGGTCCTCGCGCAGCTTGTCGGCGAGCAGGCGCGCGACGATGTCGATCGACCCGCCGGGCGGGAAGCCGACCAGGATGCGCACCGGCTTGTCACCTTGCGCATGCGCAACGGTGCCGAAGTTGGCGAGGGTGGCGGACAGGACGGCAGCGAGGGTCAAGAGGCGGCGGTTCATAGGGCATCTCCGGTTTGCAGGCTGCAATCTAGGCGCCGGACAATGAATTGATCTAATCAACCGATCCTGGGGCAAACCCGATGGTGGCTGTCGACCAAAGCGAGCGTCTGCGCCACCCGCAAGTCCTGGGCGACCTGCTGATCTACCGCCTGGGGCGGCTTTACGCCACTGCCGGCGCAATGACGCTGCGGGTGTGCGAAGGCGAATTCGGCATCCCGCGGCGCGAATGGCGGCTGTTGGCCGATGGACCAAACCGCTGACGCGGTGGTGGTGCGCGGCCGATCGGACCTCGTAGACGCAGGGGGTTGTGAGT
>Ga0155495_1205_pt1 | contig 13119 bp, 16 predicted proteins | sample RifCSPhighO2_12_FD_107153 | JGI IMG/M metagenome (GOLD analysis project Ga0155495, IMG submission 107153) | Burkholderiales bacterium RIFCSPHIGHO2_12_FULL_69_20
CGGCCTTGGCACAGGCCTCGGCACAGGCCGTGGTCTTGTCGCCGCGGTCGATGCGGTGCACGCACAGCGTGCAGCTCTCGACGCAGCCCTGGCCGCGCGGCACGTCGGGCTTCTGATCGGTGACCGGCTCGTGCACGAACGAGCGGGCCTTGTAGGGGCAGGCCATCATGCAGTAGCGGCAGCCGATGCAGCTGTGGCGGTCGACCAGCACGATGCCGTCGGCGCGCTTGAACGAGGCGCCGGTGGGGCACACGTCGACGCAGGGCGGCTCGGCGCAGTGCTGGCACATCACCGGCGCCGAATGACTGCGGCCGGTCTTGACTTCCTTGATCTCGATCTTGCGGATCCACTGCGCAGAGGTCGGGCTGGCCACCGTGGGCAGGCCATGCTCCTGGGTGCAGGCGGTCACGCAATCGGTGCAGCCGGTGGCGCACTTGGTGGTGTCGATCAGCATGCCCCAGCGCACCGCCGGATTGGCGCCGGCCGGGGCCGTGCCGCCGGCCGGCGCAGCTGCTTGCGCAATCTGGATCAGCTGGATGCCCGGCGCCAGCAGCATGCCGCCCAGGCCCGCCGCCGCCACGCCGAGAAAGCCGCGCCGTGCCGCTGACATCGGGGGTTTGGCGTCGCTCATGGCTTGCCCTTGCGCACCAGCGCCTGCGGCTGCGCGGTGTGGCAGCCGAAACAGTCGATCTTGACCGCGGCGTAGCTGTGGCAGCTGACGCAGAAGTTGGTCTCCTGCTTGGCGACGCTCTGCGACTGCACGCTGGCATGGCAAGCTATGCAGCCCTTCAGGCTGTGCTTGGCACCACGGATGCCGCCATGCACCGTGTCGTCGCGCTGGTGCTTGAGCAGATCCATGTGGTGGCGGCGCATGTAAGCGGCCGGCTCCACGCACTGCGTGCCCGGCGCCGCGCGCTCGATCACCGGCTTGGGCGTGCGCTCACCGGCCGCTGCGGGTGCAGCGGCCAGCAGCGCCGAGATGCTGCAGGCCAACAGGGACAGCCAGGCGAGCCGCACGGTCCTACTCTCCTAGGCCCATCTGGATGTAGCCCGTCGGGCACACATCCTTGCAGATGTGGCAGCCGATGCACTTGTTGTAGTCGGTGTCGACGTAGCGGCCGATGGTGGACTTGGCCTTGGGCACCTTGAACACGGCCGTCTGCGGGCAGTAGACGACGCAGTTGTCGCACTCGAAGCACTGGCCGCAGCTCATGCAGCGCTTGGCCTCGGCCTGGGCCTGGGCCTCCAGCAGTGGCAGCAATCGCTCCTCGAAGTTGTTCAGCGCCTCCTCGGCCGTCAGCGCCACGATCTTGCGGCGGTTGCGCGGCGTGTAGGCAAAGTGGCCGAGGAACAGCTCCTTGTGCGAGATGACGTAGCGGTCGGAGCGATCGTCGAAGTTGTGGATCGCACCGGTGCTGGTGTCGGTGCCCAGCAGCGGACCTTCGATCTGGGTGATCTTGAGCCCCTTCTCCAGCAACTTGCGCGTCAGGTCGAAGCTGTGCACGTCGATCTTGGGGCGCTTGTCCAGCGCCTCGCTGCGCAGGTGGCGGTCGATGCCGTCGGCGGCGATCGCGCCGTGGCCGATGGCGGTGGTCAGCAGGTGCGGACGCACCACGTCGCCACCGACGAACATGCCGCTGGGTTTGCCATCCTGGCCCTGCACCTGGTAGTTCTTGTCGGCGTTGATGCCGCCCTTGCCGTTGTTCAGCACCTCCAGGCCGCTGAAGTCGACCGCCTGGCCGATGGCCGAGACGATCAGGTCGGCGGCGATGTCTTCTTCGGTGCCGGGGATGTTCTTGACGTCGAGCTTGCCGCCGACCAACCGTGCTTCGCAGCGCATCACGCGCAGCGCGGTGGCGCGGCCGCTGGCGTCGCGGATCACCGCCACCGGCGCCATGCCGCCCCGGATGGCGATGCCCTCGGAGAGCGCATGCTCCACCTCGTGCTTGCTGGCCTGCATCTTGTCGATCGCGAAGATCGAGGTCAGCGTCACCTCGGCACCCTGGCGCTTGGACAGCAGCGCGGCGTCGTGGGCGGCAAAGCCGGCGATGGCGTTCTCGGGCCGGTCGGACTCGTGGATCTGGTCGATGTGGCCCAGGCGGCGCGCCACCGTGGCCACGTCGATCGAGGTATCACCACCGCCCACCACCACCACGCGCTTGCCCACATGCTGCATGCGGCCGTCGTTGAAGGCCTTCAGGAAGGCGGTGGCGGTGACGCAGTTGGGCGCCTCGCCACCGTCGACCGGCAGCGGGCGGCCGCTCTGCGCGCCCAGGCCCAGGAACACCGCGTCGAACTGCTGCTGGATCTGCGCGAGGGTGATGTCGGTGCCGATGCGCACGCCGGTGCGGGCGGTCACGCCGATATCGAGGATGCGGCCGATCTCGGTGTCGAGCACCGCACGTGGCGTGCGGAACCCCGGGATGCCGTAGCGCATCATGCCCCCCAGCTCGGGCCGCTCGTCGAAGATCGTCACCGCATGGCCCTTGCGCGCCAGCTGGTAGGCCGCCGACAGGCCGGCCGGCCCGCCGCCGATCACCGCCACCGTCTTGCCACTCAGCTGCGCCGGCTTGGGGTAGGCCAGCTGGTGCTCGTTGGCCCAGTCACCCAGGAAATGCTCGACCGAGTTGATGCCGACGAAGTCCTCGACCTGGTTGCGGTTGCAACCCGATTCACAAGGCGCCGGGCAGACCCGGCCCATCACCGAGGGCAGCGGGTTGGCCTCGGTCAGGCGGCGCCAGGCGTACTCTTGCCAGGGCACACCGGCGGGTGGCTTCTCGATGCCACGCACGATGTTGAGGTAGCCACGGATGTCCTCGCCCGACGGGCAACTGCCCTGGCAGGGCGGCGTGCTCTGGATGTAGGTGGGGCACTTGTGCGAGTGATCGGCGTCGAAGATCTCGTCCTGCCAGCGCAGCGGCTTGTGATCGCCATCCTTGTAGCGGCGAAAGTTCAGCGGTTTGGCGGGCACCGATTCCAGATTGGCGGACATGGGGTCTCCTTCGAGGGGTCGCTAGATGCGGCAGATCACTTGTCGGCCAGGCGCACGATGCCCAGCGCCTTGAGCACGTATTTCTCGTAGACGGGTTCGCTGTTGCCGGTCTTCATCTTGCGCATGAAGTACTTCTCGAAACCGATCTTGGCCAGGTGCACCCACTTGCCCTTCTTGAACCAGTTCACGTTGCGCGGCGGGATCTGCGGCAGGGCCACGAAGGCGGCACCGGTGTCGCCCATGTCGGCCAGGCAGATGGCGTTCCAGGTGGCCTTGGTGTTCACCGGCTGGCCCTTCAGCTCGTCGGCGATGTTGTGCACGATGGCCGAGACCATGGTCTCGATCATGTAGCCGGTCTTGGGCGCGCCGGTGGGCACCGGGGTCACTTCCACCGGCGGGATGGCCACGCACACGCCGGCCGAGAAGATGTTTTTGTAGGCCTTGCTGCGCTGGAATTCGTCGATCAGCACGAAGCCGCGCGGGTTGCACAGCTTGGGCACCGCCGCCACCGCATCCACGCCTTTGAAGGCGGGCAGCATCATGGCCAGCTTGAACGGCACTTCGTGGTCCTTGAGCACCTGACCCTGGTCATCGAGCTGGGTGACGAACAGCTTGCCGTCTTCCACCTTGGTGGTCTTGGCGTTGGTGATCCACTTCATGTCGTGGCCCCGCAACTCGGACTCGAGCATCGACTTGCTGTCGCCCACGCCGCCCAGCCCCAGGTGGCCGATGTAGGGCTCGCTGGTGACGAAGGTGATCGGCACCTTGTTGCGGATCTTGCGGCGGCGCAGGTCGGTGTCGAGGATGAAGGCGAACTCGTAGGCCGGGCCGAAGCAGCTGGCCATCGGCATGGCGCCCACCACCACCGGGCCGGGGTTCTTCAGAAACTCCTGGTACTCGGCCCAGAAGGTTTCAGCATGGTTGACGGTGCACACCGAATGGGTGTGGCCACCGTGCGGACCGGCACCCGGAACCTCGTCGAAACTGAGCTTGGGGCCGGTGGTGATGACCAGGTAGTCGTAACCCAGTTCCTGGCCGCCGTCGAGCACCAGCTGGCTGTTGTCGGCGTCGATCTGCGTCACCGCCTTGGCGATGAATTGGATGCCCTTGCGCTCGAGCAGCGGTGCCACCTGCAGGATCACCTCGTCGCGCTGGCGCCAGCCCACCGCCACCCAGGGGTTGGAGGGCACGAACTGGAAGTAGTCGACCGCGCTGACCACTGTGACCTGGTGCTCCTTGCCCAGCGCCGCGCGCATCTCGTAGGCAGCGGGCATGCCGCCGAGGCCGGCACCCATGATGACGATGTGAGCCATGGTCTGGACTCCTGTTGTGCTCAGCGGGGATCGCCGAGACGGATGGCCTTGCTGACGAGCTGGTGCACACCACCCACCATGCTCATGTCGAAGCCGTAGTAGGGCAGCACCTTGCTGAACTGCGCCTTGCAGATGGCGCAGATGGTGGCCATGAAGTTCACGCCGTGGTTGTCGACCACGTTCTTCAGCGCCTCCATGCGCGGCAGCGCGCCCTTGACACGCAGCTCGATCAGGTCGTCGGTCAGCAGGCCGCCACCGCCGCCGCAGCAGAAGGTGGCTTCGTGGATGGTGCCCGGCGCCATGTCGTGGAAGCGGTTGGCCACCGCCTTGATGATCTCGCGCGGGATCACGAACTGCCCGCCCGGCATGCTGCCCATGCGCGAGGCGCGCGCCACGTTGCAGCTGTCGTGGAAGGTGATGATGCGGCCGTCGTTCTTTTCCTTGTCGAAGGCGATCGCGCCGCGCTGGATCAGGTCGTGGGTGAACTCGCAGATGTGCTGCGGCACCGGGTAGCGTGAGTCAAGCCAGTCGAACGGGCCGATCAGCGTGTTCCAGAAGCTGTAGGCCACGCGCCAGGCATGGCCGCATTCACCCACCACGATGCGCTTGACGCCCAGCCGTTGCGCTTCTTCCTTGACGCGCAGCGAGATGCTGCGCATCTGCTCGTAGTTGCCGATGAACAGGCCGAAGTTGCCGGCCTCGCTGGCCTTGGAGCTGAGTGTCCAGCTGATGCCCGCGGCGTGGAACACCTTGGCGTAGCCGATCAGGCTCTCGACATGCGGCTCGCTGAAAAAATCGGCCGACGGCGTGATCAGCAGCACCTCGGCACCCTCGACGTCGAGCGGGAAGCGCACGTCCAGGCCGGTCTCTTCCTTGGTGTCTTCTTCCAGGCCCAGCAGCGTGTCTTCCAGCGCCGGCCCGGGGATGCCCAGGTTGTTGCCGATGCGGTGCACCTTGCCGATGATCTCGTTGGCGTACTTCTGGCCCAGGCCGATCGAATCCATGATCTCGCGCGCGGCCATGGTGATCTCGGCGGTGTCGATGCCGTAGGGGCAGAACACACTGCAGCGGCGGCATTCGCTGCACTGGTTGTAGTAGCTCCACCAGCCGTCGAGCACCTCTTTGCTCATGTCGACCGCGCCCACCAGCTTGGGGAAATGCTTGCCGGCGAAGGTGAAGTAGCGGCGGTAGACCGCGCGCATCAGGTCTTGCCGTGCCACCGGCATGTTCTTCGGATCACCGGTGCCGAGAAAGTAGTGGCACTTGTCGCTGCAGGCGCCGCAGTGCACGCAGGCGTCCATGTAGACACGCAGGCTGCGGTACTTGCCCAGCAGCTCGCCCATCTTGGCGATGGCGCGCTGCTCCCAGCCGTCGGTCAGCTCACCGGGGAAGCCGATATTGGTCTGGATCGCCGGCGAGGCGACGTAGGGCTTGAGGTGCGACATCACCCCAACGGCGACCAGCGGGATCACTGGATAGGGCTTGAGCTTGGGGGTGTCGAACGGAGCGGTGGCCACGGGTGAGGTCCTGAATGGCTACTTCTTGTCCAGCGCCGCGGCCCAGGCGCTGACATGGCGCGCCTCGCGCGAGGTGTCGGCCTGGTTGCGCGTGGGGCTGAAGAACAGGCCCGGCGCGTGCAGCAGCTTGCTGATCGGGAACACCAGCATCAGCAGCGCCACCAGCGCCAGGTGCAGCAACAGCACCGGGTCGGCCGGCAGCGGCTGGATGTCGAAGCGCATCAGCCCCAGCATGAAGGCCTTGACGGCGACGATGTCGGTGTGGGCGACGAAGCGCATGCCCAGCCCGGTCAGCCCGATGGCGCACAGCAGCGCCAGGTGCAGGTGATCGGACGGCGTGCTGATGTAGCGCACCCGGTCGACCAGGAAGCGCCGCGCCCACAACCCGCCCAGGCCCGCCACCATCGCAAAGCCGGCGTAAGTGCCGAAGGGCTGCACGAAGTTGATCACCTCCCAGACCGGCTGCTGGAAGTAGCGCACATGGCGCAGCAGCACCAGCAGCAGCGCGGCATGGAACATCCAGCCGAAGGCCCAAGTCCACTTGCTGCCCTTGAACAGGCTTTCGAAGAAAACCACCTCGCGCGTCATCCGCAACGCCACGCCGGTGGTGGTGGTGGGCGCAGGCGTGGTGGGGATCTTCAGCGGCGCGGGCGTGCCGGCGTAGCTGCGGATCTTGAGGCCCACGCCGACCACCAGCACCGCGGTGGCGATGTAGAAGAGCAAGGCGTAGCCGATCGACAGCGCGGTCATTCCGGTTCCGTTTGATGGCGGTTACTGAAGTGGTCGAGATGCCGTCGCGAGCGCGCCGAGGTTGCGGCGAGAAGCGCAGCCGTACACCCGTACGGCGAGCATCACAGCTGCAAGATCGGTGTGCGCAGCAGGCAGATCGGCCGCTTCAGACGCAGCCGGTGGGCTTGGGCAGACCGGCGATCTTGCAAGCCTGCTTGGCCGGGCCGTAGGGGAACAGCTCGTACAGGTACTTGCTGTTGCCTTTCTCCGGCCCGAGCTGCTTGCCGATGGCCTTGGTCAGCACCCGCACGGCCGGCGCGATCTGGTACTCGTTGTAGTAGTCGCGCAGGAAGTTCACCACCTCCCAATGCGACGGGGTCATCTCGACGTTCTCGCCCTGGGCGAGCACGTTGCCGATGTCCTCGTTCCAGTCGGCCAGATTGACCAGGTAGCCTTCTTCGTCGGTTTCGTAGCTGGTGCCGTTGACTTCGATGGGCATGGGATGTCTCCTTCGGACGTTGGCGCTTGTCAGAGCCAGGATTGGTTGTTGGGGTGTTCGGTGACCAGGTCAACGAAGCCGGCGTAGTCGACCGCGGTGATGCCGGCCATCAGCTTGCCGGCCATGCCGCGTGCGTCCACGTCGGGCTGCAGCGCATAGACCTTGATGTCGGCCATTGCCGCAGCCACGCCCGAGCCGGCGGCCCCGGCGGTGGTGGCGGCATAGATGGCGTCCTCGATCAGCAGCACCGCATGGCCTGCCTTGGCGAAGCGCAGGCAGCTCTGCAGCGAGCTGGTCTGGGCGTGGGATTTGTTGACGATGTGCAGCATGTCGGGCCCTAGAAAGAAAGCACCACGTCCTGCTCGGCCATCAGGTCGGCCATCTCGGCGGTGGACAACACCGCCACCGGCACCAGCAGGTCGGCCTCGGTCAGGCCGCGGGCGGCCATCGAGTCGGCATCGACATACAGCTTCTCGACGTCGTAGCCGTCGAGCGCACGGTAGGTGGGTGCATGGTTCTTGATGCCGATGTCCTTGGGGTTCTGGCCCTTGACCAGCTCGTAGACGCCGTCGTCGATGAAGACCAGGCTCACGTCCTGGTCGAAGGTGGCGGCGATCAGCACCACCTCCAGGCTCTCCAGCGCGTAGATCGTGCCGAAGGGGGCCTTGCGGTTGACGAACATGAATTTCTTCGGTGCCGCCATGTCAGTCTCCGAAGGTGACCATGCGGTCCGCCTTGATGCCGCTGTCGACCAACTGGCCCAGGCCCGAGATGCGGAAGCCCGGGGCCAGCACCTCGTCCTTGATGCCGCGGCGCAGCGCAGCGGCCACGCAGACCACCAGATCGACGTCGTGCTCGGCCTTCAGCGCCGACCAGCGGTTGACCACGTGCCGGTCGTCCTGCGGCGGCTCGGTCAGTCGGGTCGCGTTGTAGACCCCGTCGTGGTAGAAAAAGACGCGCTGCACCTCGTGCCCCTTGGCAATCGCTGCCACGGCAAACTGGTAGGCCGTGTCACTGGCCTGGTGGGTGTAGGGCCCCTCGCTGACTAACAAGCCGATTTTCATGTCGGTGTCTTCGTGGTCGGATCGTGGTGATCAGGTCTTGGCCATCAGAACCTGATGTGGGTCGACGCGTTGAGGCTGGACCGTGAACCGCGCCAGTCGTCGATCAGGTACTTGGTGAAGGGCAGGTCGCACTTCTCGAAGAAGCGCGGCCAGCCGATGCGCTCGACCCAGTCGGACAGGCGCTCCCAAGAGCGGGCGTCTTCCTTGTAGGTGTAGAGGATCTTCTTGACCACCGCCGACACCTCGGGCCAGCGCGGCGGGTTGTTGGGCAGGCCCGACATCACCATCTTCATGAAGGTGGGCTTGCCGCGGGCGTTGCTGTTCTTGCCGCCCACCCAGATCGCGAGTTTGGAATGCTCGGGATCGTTGATCTGCATCGGCGGGCACGGGGGGTAGCAGGCGCCGCAGCAGATGCACTTCTTCTCGTCGACTTCCAGTGACGGCCGGCCGTTGACCATCGCCGGGCGGATCGCCGCCACCGGGCAGCGCGCCACCACCGCCGGGCGCTCGCAGACGTTGGCCACCAGGTCGTGGTTGATCTTGGGCGGCTTGGTGTGCTGCACGATGATCGCGATGTCGGCCTGACCGCCGCAGTTGATCTCGCAGCAGCTGGTGGACATGTGCACCCGGTTGGGCATGTCCTCGCGGATGAACTCGGTGTAGAGGTCGTCCATCAGCGCCTTGACCGCGCCCGAGGCATCGGTGCCCGGGATGTCGCAGTGCAGCCAGCCCTGGGTGTGGGAGATCATCGACACCGAGTTGCCGGTGCCGCCCACCGGGAAACCGGCCTCGGTCAGCGCGCTGACCAGCGGCGCCACCTTGTTCGGGTCGCTGACCATGAACTCGATGTTCGAGCGGATGGTGAAGCGCACATGCCCTTCGGCATAGGTGTCGGCGATGTCGCAGAGCTTGCGGATGGTGTAGACGTCCATCTGCCGCTGCGTGCCGGCGCGCACGCTCCAGACCTCGTCACCGCTGTGCGAGACGTGGTGCAGCACCCCCGGCCGCGGCCGGTCATGCCATTTCCAGTTGCCGTAGTTCTTCAGCAGCGTGGGGTGCAGGTACTGCTTGTTGTCCGGGACGCCGCTCTCGATCGGTTGACGCATGGCCATCTTGTTTGCTCCTGATCAGGCCGCGGCCTTCTTGGCCTGGATGCGGGCGACTTCGTCGTCCCAGCCGGCGGTGTTCACGTAGGGGTTGGTGCGCGGCGTCGACACCATGTTGGCGTCGATCTCCACACCGATGCCTTCGAGGAAGTTGACCAGCCCGATGCGCTCGATCATCTCGCCGGTGCGCTCGTGCTCGAGGGCGTTCTCGGCGAAGAAGTCGATCACCTTCTGGCCCAGGTCGACCAGCGCCTCGAAGTCCTCGTCGGTCTTCAGCGGCATGAAGGGCACCACCACCGTGCCCATCAGGTCTCCGATCTTCAGCGTGCGCTTGCCGCCGATCAGGATGGTGGCGCCGGTGTCGGTGCCGTGCGCCAGCGCGCCGGTCATCACGTTGATGCAGTGCATGCAGCGCACGCAGTTGCTGTTGTCGATCTCCAGCGCGTGGGTGTCGCTGACCTTCACGCTGGAGATGCGATCGCCGGTGTCGACGTCCTTGATCTCCTTGAGCAGGATGGTCTTGGTCGGGCAACGCGTGATCACGTCGTTGACCAGTTCGTTCATGCCGTGCTTGTGAAACCACTTGCGCGCCAGCGCCTCGTCGGTGCGCATGTTGTCGCGCCAGGTGCCGATGACGGCCATGTCCGAGCGCTGGATCGAGTTCATGCAGTCGTTGGCGCAGCCGCTGAACTTGAACTTGAACTTGTACGGCAGCGCCGGGCGGTGGATGTCGTCGAGGAAGGTGTTGATCACCTGCCGGTGCGCACGCGCCTCGTCGTAGCAGCTCTGCTCGCAGCGCGCGGCGCCCACGCAGCTCATCGAGGTGCGCACGGCCGGGCCGGCGCCGCCCAGGTCGAAGCCCAGTTCGTTGAGCGCATCGAAGGCGTCCTGCACCTTGTCGGTCTTGGCGCCCTGGAACATGATGTCGCCCGACTGGCCGTGGAAGGCGATCAGGCCCGAGCCGTGCTCCTCCCAGATGTCGCACATCTTGCGCAGCACGTCGGTGTTGTAGTGCATGCCCGCCGGCGGCTGGATGCGCAGGGTATGGAACTCGGCCGCGTCGGGAAAGACCGGCGTGTTGTCCTCGTTCTTCAGCTCGGTGAAGCGCGGGATCACGCCGCCGCCGTAGCCGAACACGCCCACCGTGCCGCCCTTCCAGTAGCCCTTCTTGGTGCGGTACGACGTCTCCAGCTGACCCATCAGGTCAACCATGTAGTCCTTGTCGTTGGCCAGGCGTTTGAGGCCGGTCACGAAACTCGGCCACGGGCCGCTTTCCAGCTCGTCGAGCATCGGCGTGTCATGCTGCTTCTTGGCCATGCGCTGTCTCCTGTGTTCTGACCATCCGGGTCGGCGGGTGGCCCGTGTGGGGCATCGGCCGACCTCTGGCAGCGAATGTAGAGGCCGCCCTCCCTGCCGCGCTATCACTCGCTGGGGGTAGCAGCACTACCCAAAGGGCGTAGGCGCCGACCACCCGTCCCGGGTATGGACGCCCGGCGGGGGCAGAAGGCTAATTGCCCTCTCACGGAGACCCCGGATGACCCGCTTGTTGTCGCTGGCCCACCTGCACGCACCGCTGGGCGGGCAGGAGATCGAATTGCAGCAGATCGACTTCGAGGGCGGTGGCATGAGCCTGCTGCGCACCCGCATCCGCGAGAAGAGCCGCTTCACCATCTTCGACATCGATCCGGTCACTGCCGAGTTGTGGGGCCAGGCCCTGCTGGACTGGGCCTCCGCCCAGCCCCGCACCACAGAACCCCGCACCACCGAACCCCGCGATTGATCCGCACCGATCCCATGGACGAACCCCGCGCCACGATGGTCGACGTTGCCTTTGCGCTGCGCGGCCAAGCGCTGCCGCGTGAGCACCGCCAGGCGCTGGCCGCGGCGCTGACCGACCAGCTGCCGTGGCTGGCCACGCTGCCGCAGGCCGGCGTGCACCGCATCAACGTGTCGGCCGGCGCCGGCCCGCTGGCGCTGCTGTCGGGCCGCTCGCGGCTGACGCTGCGCGTGCCACGCGCGCAGGCGGCGGCGCTGGGTGCGCTGAGCGGCGCGCGGCTCGATCTGGGCGCGTCGTGGGTCGACCTGGCCAGCCCCCCGTTGCCGCGTGAACTGCTGCCCTACGGCACGCTCTATGCCCACCAGGTGGTGGCGGCCAGCGACGACGAGCTCCACTTCCTGGCCGATGTCGATGCCGAACTGCAGCAGCTCGGCGTGGCCGGTCGCCGCCTGTGCGGCCGGCTGCAGCGGCTGCAAGGCGAGGCGGTGTCGCTGCACGCCTTCAGCCTGATGCTGGACGGACTGTCGAGCGACGACGCGATGCGCCTGCTCGAACACGGCATCGGCCCTCACCGTCTCTGGGGTTGCGGCCTGTTCGTACCCCACAAATCGGCCGCCGCGGTCGGCCTCTGACCTGTCAACTCCACCGCTCATCAGGAGACACGCCCCATGCCCTACCTCGTCAACGGCAATCAACTGGAAACCGACGACCAAGGCTACCTGCTCGAACCCGACTTCAGCGACGAGGTGGTGCGGGTCATCGCCGACGCCGAAGGCCTGAGCCTGTGCGATGCGCACTGGACCGTCGTCAACTACCTGCGCGACGAATACCGCGAGCACGGCCACACGCCCAACTTCCGCAACCTGCTCAAGGGCCTGGCCGAGCACCTGCCCGATGTCGACAGCAAGGCCTTGTACGACCTGTTTCCGGTGGGGCCGGCCAAGCAAGGTGCCAAGGTGGCCGGCCTGCCGCAGCCGCTGGGCAAGGGCGGGTACTGATGCGGCGACTGGCGGCCCGCCGCAACGGTGCACAGCGATGAGCAACGTCCCGGCGATCCGGCTCAAGACGCACTGGTTCAAGCCCGGTGCGCCGAAGACGCCCGAGCAGCAGGCCGGGGCGATGGGTTTCACGATCTGGCGCGTGGCGCTGCAGACGCTCAAGCGCATGCGCGGTGCCGATTTCGACATCGACGCCGGCGAGCCTTACTTCGCCTTCATGCGCGAGGTGCTGGTGTTCCTGGTGGCGGTGGCCGACCGGCTGGCGCACGACCGTTTCGACGGCGCCACCCGGGTGGCCTTCACCACCGCGCTGGTGCTGCATGTGGCCGACACGCTGCACGGCAACGAGGTCGACCTGATGGGCGCGCCCGCGCCGGGCCAGCCCCAGCCGCGCGACCGCTTCATCGATCTGTACAACGAGGTCTCGGGGCACTATGGCGAGTTTGGCGGCGTGGCCGGCCAGGACGAGTTCAGCCCCGACTTCAGCTTTCTGCGCTACCTCGGCCACCGGCTCGAGCCCACACTGCCGCCCGAGCACCGGCGCTGGGTGATCGACCAGGTGATGGCCATCGAGGCGCCCGAGGCCGTGGGCAAGGTGCAGCAGACGCTGCGCGACTTGTGCTCCACCGCGCCGCGCCGCATGCGGCACTCGTCGGTCAGCGGCGATTGAACCAGGCCATGCCATGAACGCCCCCACCCGCCCCGATCTGCTGGCGCCCCCCGCCAGCCCCTTCGACCTGGACGACGAGGCCCCCTACCAGCGCTGGCGCGATGCCAAGCTGGCGGCCGCCCCGACATGCGCGCCAGACGTGGTGGTCGACATCGCCGATCCACGTGCGCTGACGCAGCACGAGCGCAGCGCGCTGCTGCAGCGTTTGTCGATCTGCAACATGGTGGTCTACCGCGGCCCGGCCGGGCCCGTCGACAACCCGTCCGACAAGTCGGTGGTGACTGACCTGGCCGCCCAACTGGGCCTGCACCAGCTCGACACCAACTGGCTGGCCGACGAGGACGGCATTTCGCACATCACGCAGAGCGGGGCCAGCGACGGCCGCGGCGGCTTCATCCCCTACACCGACCGCGCCATCCGCTGGCACACCGACGGTTACTACCACCCGGGCGAG
>Ga0155495_1190_pt1 | contig 13065 bp, 11 predicted proteins | sample RifCSPhighO2_12_FD_107153 | JGI IMG/M metagenome (GOLD analysis project Ga0155495, IMG submission 107153) | Burkholderiales bacterium RIFCSPHIGHO2_12_FULL_69_20
CCTCGCCCTTGGGCATCACCCGCTGCACGTTGTCGATCCACGCCGGGATCAGCTGCACCTGCGGAAACTGCCGGGCCAGGTGGTAGAGCCCGCTCTTGAAAGGCTGCGGCAGGCCCTTGTTGCTGCGCGTGCCCTCGGGAAATATCACCAGCGAGTCCCCATGCTGCAGCGCCTCGATCAACGGCTCCAGCGGGTCCTGCTCGGCGGTGCGCTCGCGCGAGACATAGACCGCGTTGAACACCTCGCGCGTGATCCAGTGCTTGAAGGCGCCGGAAGTCCAGTAATCGCGGGCGGCGATGGGCCGCGTGGTGGCGCGCAATTCATGCGGCAAGGCGGCCCAGATCAGCACCCAGTCGAGGTGGCTCTGGTGGTTGGCGAAGTAGATGCGCTGTTCGGCCTTGGGCGGGCAGCCCTTCCAATGGCCCTGGGCCCCGGTGATCAACCGGGCGATGAAGGCCAGCAGCATCCCCATGGCGTCGGCGCGGGTCATGCCGGCATCTTATGCGGCGCGCGCCCGGCCCGGGCGGGCGGTGGTCAGCCCACGGCGGGCAGTTGGTCGCGCAGCAGCCGCTTCATCAGCTTGCCGTTGGCGTTGCGCGGCAGCGGTGTTTCGCTCCAGGTGACGGTTTCGGGCACCTTGTAGTCGGCCAGCCGGGCGGCGCAGAAGGCGCGCAGCGCGGCCACGTCGGCGGCGCTGCCTGGCGCATGCACGAAGGCATGCACCCGCTCGCCCAGCACCGGGCAGGGGCGGCCGACGATGGCGGCCTCGACCATGCCGGGCCAGGCCATCAGCACGTTCTCGACCTCGACCGAGTAGATCTTGTAGCCGCCGCGGTTGAGCATGTCTTTCTTGCGGTCGAACACGCGCACATAACCTTCGGTGTCGACCGAGCCCAGGTCGCCCGAATGCCAGTGGCCGGCGCTGAACGACGACGCGGTGGCCTCGGCGTTGGCCCAGTAGCCGGGCACCACCATCGGGCCGGCGATCCACAGCTCGCCGGTCTCGCCCGGGGGCAGTTCGCGGCCGTCGTCGTCCATCACGCGAATGTCGGCGGCCGGCAGTGCCACGCCCACGCTGTCGGCATGGGCGCGGGTGTGGCCCATCGGCATCATCGTGGCCGGCGAGGTGGTCTCGGTGGCGCCGTAGGCGTTGAGCAGGGTCAGGCCAGGCACCCGCGCGATCAGCGCGTCGATGGTGGCCACCGGCATCGGCGCACCACCGTAGCCGCCGATGCGCCAGGCATCGAGCCGGGCGTCGGCAAAACTCGGGTGCAGCAGGCACAGGTTGTACATCGCCGGCACCATCAGCGTGTGGGTCACGCGCTCGGCGGCCATCAGCGCGATGAAGCCTTCGGCGCGGAAGGCCGGCACGATGACCACCGCACCGCCCACGTGCAGCATGGCCAGAATCACCGCGATCAGCCCGGTGACATGGCTGGCCGGCACCGCCAGCGCCGAGCGGTCTTCGGCGCGCAACTGCATGCAGGCCCGGTAGTGCAGCACCGAGTGCACGACATTGCAGTGCGTCAGCATTGCCCCCTTGGGGTGGCCGGTGGTGCCCGAGGTGTAGAGGATCACCGCCACGTCGGTTTCGATGGCCTCGACCACGGCAGGCGCAGGCGCGTCGCCCGCCATCAGTGCGGCCAGCGCGGTGCAGCCCGGCGCATCGCCCACGCTGAAGCGCAGTTGCAGATCGGGGGCTTCGGTGGTTTCGGGCAGGCGGTCGGCCAGGGCCGCGTCGATGACGATGGCGGCGGCGCCGCACTGGCGTGCGATGTAGGCCAGGCCGGGCCGCTGCTCGCGCACGCCCACCGGCACCGCGATCGCGCCCAGGCGCTGCAGCGCCAGCAGCACGAAGACGAACTCGGGCCGGTTGTCGATGAACATCAGCACCCGATCGCCGCGCCGCACGCCCTGCGACGCCAGCCCGGCGGCCAGCCGGCCGGTGGCCGCGTCGCATTCGGCATAGGTCCAGCGCTGGCCTTCGAAGACCAGCGCCTCGGCCTGCGGCGCCCGCGCGGCGGACTCGGCGAACAGCGCGAACACGCTGCTCGGCCGGCCAGCAAAGCAGCGCACGATGCGGTCGCCGTACAGCGCTTCATGGCGCTGCGCGGGCACCGGGTAGTCGGCCCAGTGATCATTCATCTCATGCTCCATGGGCAGGTGACATGCTCGGCACCAGCCAGCGGGCGCCGCGGAACCGGCTCCGCCGGGCCGCTGGGGCCGCCCCCTGGGGGGAGCGGCGAAGCCGCTTCGGGGGGGGTCAAATGTTCTCGCCGCGCTCGATGACGAACTCGCTGTCGACCAGCTTGCGCGAGTGGTTCAGGTCGCTCTGCGCGATCAGCACCGACACCTGGCTGCCCTTGAGTCCGGCGATGACATCGGCCAGGCGTTTGCTCAGCGCCGGCGCCACGCCTTCGAAGGGCTCGTCGAGCATCAACAGGCGTGTGCCCACCGCCAGCGCACGCGCCAGCGCCACCAGCTTCTGCTGGCCGCCCGACAGCAGCAGCGCGCGGCGGTCCTTCATCTCCTGCAGCTCGGGCAGCACGCGGTAGACCAGGGCCAGGCGCTGATCCTGCTTCAGCGCCTTGTTGACCCACACCGGCACGAGGATGTTCTCTTCGACGGTGAGTTCGGGCACCAGACCGCGGTCTTCGGGCATGTAGCCGATGCCCATCACCGCGCGCTCGTGGCGCTGCACGCCGGCCAGATCGCGGCCATCGAAGCTGATCGTGCCCTGGCTGGGCGTGAGGTGGCCCATCACCGAGCGCATCAGCGTGGTCTTGCCCGCGCCGTTGCGGCCGACCAGGCCCACCATCGTGCCATCGGCCACGGTGAGCGACAGCCCGCGCAGGGCCACCACCGACTGGATGGCAACGTGAATGCCTTCAACCTTGAGCATGGTGCTTATTCCTGCAGCAGTTCGCCGGTGACGTAGCGGCGCACGTCGTCGGTGGCCAGCGCAACGGCCGGCACATCGTCGGCAATCACGCGGCCGGCGTAGAAGGCGATCACCCGGCTGGCGTGGCGCTCGACGATGTCCATGTCGTGCTCGACGAACAGCACCGTGGTGCCCTTCTCGTGGCCCAGCGCGTCCATGATGGTGGCCATCATCGGAAACTTCTCCTCGGCCGACACACCGCTGGTGGGCTCGTCGAGCAGCAGCAGCTTGGGGTGGCCGGTCAGCGCCATCGCGATGTCGAGCAGCTTGCGCACACCGCCGGGCAGCTCGGCCACGCGGCGGGCCAGGTGCTCGGTCAGGCGGAAGCGCTCCAGCAGCGTCTGGGCGCGGGCGATGGCCTCGGGCCGGCGCGCGGGTTGCCAGAAGCTGAGCTTCTGGTCGTGGCAGGCGTTGGCCACCAGCATGTTGTCGAGCACCGTGAGGTCACCGTACAGCTGTGGGATCTGGAACGAGCGCGCCACGCCGCGCCGGGTGATGGTGCGCGGCTCCAGCGCGGTGATGTCGTGGCCGTCCAGCGTGATGCGGCCGGCATCGGGCTTCAGGTAGCCGGTGATCATGTTGACGAAGGTGGTCTTGCCCGCGCCGTTGCTGCCGATCAGGCTGACACGCTCACCGGCGGTGACGCCGATGTTGATGTCGGACGCCGCCACCACCGCGCCGAAGCGCTTTTCCAGGCCCTTTGCTTCCAACATGTAGCTCATCGCGTATTCCCCCGCATCCACAGCGAGCCGATGCCCTTGGGCAGGAAGCGGATCACGAACAGCAGGAACAGGCCCAGCGCCAGTTGCCAGGTGTTGGGGAAGTAGGCGCTGGAGAAGCTGCGCACCACCTCCAGCACCGTGCTGGCGATGAACACCGCGGCCACGCTCTGCCAGCCGGCCAGGATGGCGACGAAGACGAATTCGCCCGAGGTGGTCCAGAAGCTGAAGTTGGGCTCGATGTGGCCCAGCGACAGCACCACCAGCGCGCCGCCCAGGCCGCCGCAGAAGGCCGCGAGGATGAAGTTGATGGTCATCGCCTGGCGCACCGAGCCGCCGAGGTATTCAACCCGCAGTTCGTTCTCGCGCACCGCCAGCGTGACCAGGCCGCGGGTGGAATCGAAGTAGATGCGCGCCAGCAGCGCCATCACCGTGGCCACCACGATGGTCAGCACGTAGAGGATGTAGCCGACGTGGCTGTCGGGCAGCGACTGGCCCAGCAGCGTGGGCCGGCCGACGTTGAAGCCGTCGCTGCCGCCCATGACCTCAAGCTTCATCAGCAGGCCGTAGGTCACCATCGACAGCGCCAGCGTCAGCATCGCGAAGAAGATGCCGCGGTAGCGCGACAGCAGCGGCGAGAAGGGCGCGGCCACCAGCGCCGACACCAGCCCGCCGGCCAGCGTGAGGCCCAGCGCGTCGGTGAAGCCCAGCTGGTTGAAGATCAGCGCCGCGGTGTAGCCGCCCAGCGCCAGCATCATGCCCTGGCCGAAGGGCACCACGCCGCCGCGCATCAGGCCCACGATGCCCAGCGACACCAGGCCGTTGGCCGCCGCCATCGTGACCAGGAAGGTCAGCCACTTGGGCGCGAACAGGCCGGCCACGCACAGCGCCGCGCAACTGGCCAGGCCCAGCGCGACGATGCGGCCGTGGCCGGTGCCGGCCACGCGGGCCGCGGCCGGCGGCAGGGAAGCAGAAGAGAGTGCAGTCATGTCAGATCTTCCGTGCCTGGACGCGCTGGAACAGCCCTTCGGGGCGGAACATCAGCACGATGGCCATCACGAGGTAGATGGAAAACAGCTCGGCCACCGGCGCGGTGTGCACCGCCACCGAGCGCGCCAGCCCGACGATCAGCGCGCCCACGGCCGCGCCCTCGATGCTGCCCAGCCCGCCGATGATCACCACCGCGAACGACAGGATGATCACCCCCACCGAGACACCCGGCTGCACCGAGATCATCGGCGCGGTGAAGGCGCCGCCCAGCGCCGCCAGGAAGATGCCGACCGAGAAGGCGATCATGTAGACGCGCGAGACGTCGACGCCCATGCTCGACGCCACCTCGGGGCTGTGGATCACCGCCAGCACGATCTTGCCCTGGCGCGTGCGGTTCAGGCCCCACCACACCGCCAGGCCGACGACCACCGCCAGCCCCACCAGCATGAAGTCGTAGCCCACGTAGGTCTGCACGCCGATGTCGACACTGCCGAACAGGCCGTAGGGTTCGGACACGTAGTACGGGTTGGCGCCCCAGATCAGCTTGGTCAGGTCTTCCATGATCAGGAACAGCGCGTTGGTCACCAGCACCAGCAGCACCTCGTCGCGGCCGTAGAAGAAGCGCAGCAGGCCACGCTCGGTCAACGGCGCAACGATGGCGGCGATTACCACCGCCGCCAGCAGCATGGCCACCAGCGACAGCCAGGGCGCCCACATCATGCTGGCGCCCCAGGCCACGAAGGTGGCCGCACCATAGGCGCCCAGCGCATAGAAGCTGCCGTGCGCGATGTTGAGGATCTTGAGCACGCCGAACACCAGCGTGAGACCGAGCGCGACGATGAACAGCCATGACGCGTAGGTCAGGCCGTCGATCAGGATGGTGACAAGCTCAGCCATGGGTGGCTTCCTCGAAAGGGAAAACTGCAGACCTCGGCGTGCATCGCGCGCCGACGTCCATCAAGCGGCCGCCGCGGATCCGGCTCTGCCGGTCCGCTGGCGGCGCCCCCCAGGGGGGGAGCGCCGCAGGCGCTTCGGGGGGGTTAGGGACATCCCTTGGCGCCCGGGAACCCGGCCTTGATCCAGGCCTCGGCCTTCATGTCGGCCGGCGGGTTCACGCACTCGGCCGGGAAGCGCACGATGTCGTCGATCATCACCATCTTCTTGGCCGCGTCGTAGCGCGTCTTGCCGATGGCGGTGTCCTGGATGGCCTGGTGGCCACCGCCCAGCGCCATCTTGATCCTGCCGGCCGGCGATTCCCACTCAGAGCCACGCAGTGCGGCGGCCAGCTGCTCGTGGCTGGGCTTCTTGCCGCCATTGGCGGCCATCGCCTTCTCGGCGGCCAGCTTCAGGCCCAGCAGGCTCTGCACCATGCGGTACGGGGCCTGCACCGGGTAGACGTTGTAGGCCTTGCTGTACAGGTCCCACCACCAATCGTTGAGCGCGCTCTTGGGCGACATGTGGCCGTAGGCGCCGCGGGCGCCCAGGATCACGCCATCGGGCATCTTCGCGCCCAGGCCGGGCAGCACGTGGTCGCCGGCCGACAGCAGCATCTGCGTGCGCTTGAACAGGCCGCGCGGGCCGGCCTGCAGGATGAAGGCCTGCAGGTCGCCGCCCCACAGGCTGCTGTGGGTCACGTCGGCGGGCTTGCCCATCAGCGCCGAGATCTCGGTGCCGTACTGGCCGGCGCCGAACTTGGGCAACTGGTCTTCGCCCGGCTTGGCATTGGGGAAGATCTTTTCCATCGACCAGGTGAAGTCCTTCTTCGAGTCCTGGCCCCAGGCGTAGTCCTGGTTGATCATGTTGAAGCTGTCGGCCTTGATGCCCTTGGCCTTGAGGTAGCGCGTCAGCGCCACGTTGTCCATCGCGGCATGGCTGGCGGTGCGGAAAACGTAGCTGTACTTGCCGTCCTCGAAGATGCGCGGTGTGCCGCAGTCGTAGAGGATCAGGAACTTCTTCATCTCCTCGGCCGCCGGGGCCACCGCCAGGCAGTCGCCCGAGCCCACGTAGCCAAGCACGGCATCGACCTTCTCGCGGTCGTAGAGGTTGCGCAGTTCCTGCACCTGCTTGGTGGCGCCGCCGGCCTCGTCGACGTAGACGAACTCCAGCTTCATGCCGCCGAAGCCCACCTTGTTGTAGGGCGCGGGCGCGGCGCCCTTGTTGAAGGCGTCGAGCAGCACCTTGGCGCCGTTGACGGCGGGGATGCCGAAGCTCTCGGCCGCCTGGCCCGACAGGAAGCTGACGATGCCGACCTTGAAGGTCTCCTGCGCCTGCGCGCCACCTGCGGCGCACAAGGCGGCCGCGGCCGCCAGCATCCGCAGTGCGGCACCGTGGCGGCGCATGCTCTTCATCACGATTCGATTGGCCATCTTGCTGTCTCCGGTGAGTCGCCCAAATCGGGCATTAGGTGGGCTGGGCGATGGGCGTGCTCATGTCGAGCCCGGCCAGCGCGAAGCCGCGTTGAAAATCGACCATGTGCTTGCGTGTCCATTCGGCGGCGGCCTCGGCGTCGCGCGCGCGCAGTGCCGCCAGCGTGTGGTGGTGCGCCGCCAGGTTGCGCGCACTGGCCTGCGGCAGGCGCTGGAAGATCTGCAGCAGCGTGGGGTTGTAGAGCAGGCCCACCGGCTCGCGCGCCAGCATCAGCGCGCGGTTGTGGCTGGCCGAGCCCACCAGCGCGTGGAACTCCATGTCCAGCGCCACCAGCTGCGGCAGGCGGGTCTCGGCTTCGGTGGCGGCGACGTTGGCGGCCAGCAGCGCCAGCTCGTCGTCGCTGGCGTGTTGTGCGGCCAGCCGGGCGGCCAGCGGCTCGAGCGTGAGGGCCACGTCCCACAGCTCCTGGAAGGTGGTCTGGTGCAGCAGCAGCAATCGCGTGGCGCGTGGCGCCAGGTCGTGCACGCCGGGCAGGCAGACGAACAGCCGGCGCCCTTCACGGCGCTGCAGCAGGCCTTCCTGCTCGACCTGGCGGATCGCCTCGCGCACGGTGGAGCGGTGCACGCCGAAGCGCTCGGCCAGCTCCTGCTCGGTGGGCAGCGCGGCGCCGGGCGGCAGCGCACCGTCGACGATGGCGCGCTCGATGGCCGCCGACACCGCCTTGTAGGCCGGCTCGACCACCACCCGTTGAAACACGTTGGCACCCGTGTGGGCATCCATGCTCGGCTCCGTTGTGCGCTTGAACCCGCACTGCGATTTGCGGTGCGCGATCTTTGTCCGACAAACGGATTGCTGGAATCAGGCTAACCCGAGGGCCCCCTGTCCACTGCGGGACAGGCACTGCGTGCCGTGCCCGCCATCGACAGGCACGAAGGTGATACCGCCCGGGCGCCTGCCGGGCACGCCATCCGGGCGGGCGACCGCGCGCTCTGCCGCACGGCCTCGCCGGCCACCCTGCAAGCCTCGGTGTCTGGGGCGATGACGCGTTTGAAAATGGGCGCTGGCGCGGCAACGGCCTCAGCGCAGCAACGGCTTCAGCGCAGCAACTGCAGCCCCGCGCTTCCCGTGCCCAGCGCCCCCAGCAGCGCCAGCAGTCCCCAGATCAGCCGGCGCAACTGGGCCTCGTCCAGCCGCAGGTACAGCCGCTGGCCCAGCCAGATGCCGGCCAGCGAGAACGGCAGCGCCACGATGATCAAAGGGCCTGCGGCCGAGGTCAGCAGGCCCTGGCCGCCGGCCCAGGCCAGCGCCCAGACGTCGGTGAACAGGAAGTAGGCGATCAGCGTGGCCCGGCTGATGGCTGCGCCGGTGGTGGCGAAGTAGAAGACGATGGCCGGTGGCCCGCCGATGCCGGCCGCGCCGTTGAGCACACCCGAGGCGGCGCCCGCGGCCAGCGCGCCCAGCGGGCCGGGCGTTTGCTTCGGCGCCAGCCGCTGCGCCAGGCCGCTGAGCATCAGCAGCGAAATGCTCAGCAGGCACAGCGAGACGAACAGCCGCATCGGGTTCGGGTCGAGTCCGGCCAGCAGCAGCAGGCCCAGCGGCGTGGCCACCATCGCGCCGCCGATCAGCCAGCGCAGGCTGCGCCAATCCACCTGGCGCCACACGCCGGGCAGCAGGTGCACGGTGGTCAGCAGCTCCAGCGCCAGGAAAGCCGGCACCACCTGCACCGGCGGCAGCAGGATCGACAGCGAGCCGATGCCCACCATCGACGAGCCGAAGCCCGACACCCCGCGCACGACGAAGGCCACCAGCGCGGTCAGCCCGATCCAGGCCAGCTGGGCCGGATCGAAGCCGAGCAAAGTCAATGCGGCACCCTGGCCGCTGCGCGCCGGCCCGCCGAGCACGCGCATTCGCCCTTCGGGCGGCCGTGCGGGCTCATCCGAGCTTCAGCTCGTCGTAGAAGTACTCGCTGGCGCCGCGCACCGGCGGCATCGCACGGCTCTCTTCCTGACGACGAAGTTCCACCCGGCGGATCTTGCCGCTGATGGTCTTGGGCAGTTCGGCAAATTCGAGCCGGCGCACCCGCTTGTAGGCCGCCAGCTTGTCGCGGCAGAAGGCCAGGATGCTGCGCGCGGTGGCTTCGTCCGGCGCATGGCCGGCGGTCAAGGTGATGAACGCCTTGGGCACCGCCAGTTTCAGCGCATCGGGCGAGGGCACCACCGCAGCCTCGGCCACCGCCGGGTGCTCGATCAGCACGCTCTCCAGCTCGAATGGGCTGATGCGGTAGTCGCTGGCCTTGAACACGTCGTCGGCGCGGCCCACGTAGGTGATGTAGCCCTGCTCGTCGCGCTGGGCCACGTCGCCGGTGTGGTAGTGGCCGGCGCGCATCACCTCGGCGGTCTTCTCGGGCGAATCGGCATAACCCACCATCAGACCGGCCGGTCGGCCCCATTGGGCATCGGCCAGATCGAATGAGATCTCGCCCTCCTGCGCCGGCTGGTCGTCGGGATCGAGCAGCACCACGCGGTAGCCCGGCAGCGGCCGGCCCATCGAGCCGAATTTGATGGGCTGCCCCGGCGGGTTGCCCACCTGTGCGGTGGTCTCGGTCTGGCCGAAGCCGTCGCGGATGGTCAGGCCCCAGGCGCCGCGCACCTGCTCGATCACCTCGGGGTTGAGCGGCTCGCCGGCGCTGAGCAGCTCGCGCAGCTTGACCGGCCAGCTGGCCAGCGGCTCCTGGATCAGCATGCGCCACACCGTGGGCGGCGCACACAGCGTGCTGACCTGCTTGTGCACCAGCACGTCGAGCACCCGCTTCGCATCGAAGCGGTTGTAGTTGAAGATGAACACCGTGGCGCCGGCGATCCAGGGCGCGAAAAAGCAGCTCCAGGCGTGCTTGCCCCAACCCGGCGAAGAGATGTTCCAGTGCACGTCGCCCGGCTGCAGGCCGATCCAGTACAGGGTGCTGAGGTGGCCCACCGGATAGCTGACATGGGTGTGCTCCACCAGCTTGGGTTTGGCGGTGGTGCCGCTGGTGAAGTACAGCAGCAGCGGCTCGTCGGTGCGGGTCGCGCACTTTGGCTGATAGGTTGATGCGGCGGCGTCGGCCTCGGCGTAGTCGATCCACCCCGGCGCGCCGCCGATGGCGATGCGCAGCACCGGCCCCGGCGCGTGGCCGTCCAGCCCGTCGAACTTGGCCGCATGCGCCGGCGTGGTGACCACCGCGCGCACGCGGCCACGCTGGAAGCGGTCGATCAGGTCGTCGCGGCTCAGCAGCTGGGTGGCCGGGATCATCACCGCGCCGATCTTGATGCAGGCCAGCATCAGCTCCCACAAGGGCACCTCGTTGCCCAGCATCAGCAGCACCCGGTCGCCGCGCGCCACGCCCAGCGATTCGAGCCAGTTGGCCACGCGCGCCGAGCGCTCGGCCATCTGCGCAAAGCTGACCTGCCGCTCGCTGCCGTCGTCGCCCACGATCCACAGCGCCGGCGCGTGGTTGTCGCGCGCCAGGTCGTCGAAGTGGTCGAGCGCCCAGTTGAAGTGGTCGAGCTGCGGCCAGCGAAAGCCCGCGCTGGCGGTGGCCAGGTCGCTGCGGTGGGCCAGCAGAAAGTCGCGCGCGGCGCGGTACTTCGCCAGGTCTTGTGACAGGTCGGTGGTGGGGGTCATCTTGTCTCCGGTGTAGCGGCGCCTCAGGCGGTTTTCTGCTCGGCCAGCCCCAGGTCGGCAATGCTCTGCTGACGCATCAGGTACTTCTGCACCTTGCCGGTGATGGTCATCGGAAAGGCCTCGACAAAGCGGATGTGGCGCGGGATCTTGTAGTGCGCGATCTGGCCGCGGCAGAAGGCGCGGACGTCGTCGGCGTTGGCCGATGCACCCGGGCGCAGCACGATCCAGGCGCACAGCTCCTCGCCGTACTTGGCATCGGGCACGCCCACCACCTGCACGTCCTGCACGGCTGGATGGCGGTAGAGAAATTCCTCGATCTCGCGCGGGTAGACGTTTTCGCCGCCGCGGATCACCATGTCCTTGAGCCGGCCGACTATGTTGACGTAGCCCTGCGCGTCCATCGTGGCCAGGTCGCCGGTGTGCATCCAGCCCTCGGTGTCCACCGCCTCGGCTGTCTTGGCCGCGTCGTCCCAGTAGCCCTGCATCACCGAGTAGCCGCGTGTGCACAGCTCGCCGGTGGTGCCGCAAGGCACCGGCTGGCCGTCGGCGCCAACGATCTGTACCTCCAGGTGCGGCTGCACCCGGCCCACGGTGGACACACGCCGATCGAGCGGATCGTCGACCGCACTCTGCGTGGACACCGGCGAGGTCTCGGTCATGCCGTAGGCGATGGTCACTTCGCCCATGTGCATCTGCGATTGCACCCGCTTCATCACCTCGATCGGGCAGGGGGACCCAGCCATGATGCCGGTGCGCAGGCTGGACAGGTCGAACTCGGCGAAGCGCGGGTGATCCAACTCGGCGATGAACATGGTGGGCACGCCGTACAGCGCGGTGCAGCGCTCGTCCTGCACCGTCTGCAACACGGCCAGCGGGTCGAAGGCCTCGGCCGGGTAGACCATGGTGGCGCCATGCGTCAGGCAACCCAGGTTGCCCATCACCATGCCGAAGCAGTGGTACAGCGGCACGGGGATGCACAGCCGGTCGTCGGGCGTCAGGCGGATCGCCTCGCCGACGAAGAAGCCGTTGTTCAGGATGTTGCGGTGCGTCAGCGTCGCGCCCTTGGGGTGGCCGGTGGTGCCCGAGGTGAACTGGATGTTGATCGCATCGGTGGCCGCCAGCGTGGGGGCGATGGCCGCCAGCTGGGCGCGGCTTGCCGCGGTGGCGCTGCCGGCCAGGGCACTGAAGTTCAGCATGCCGGGCGTGGGGTCGTCGCCCAGCCGGATCACCCAGCGCAGCTGCGGCAGCGTGCGCGCCTGCAACTGGCCCAAGGGGCTGGTCGCCAGCTCGGGCGCCAGGTCGTTGACGATCTCCAGGTAGTTGCTGGTCTTGAGCGCCGGCGCCAGCACCAGCGCCTTGCAGCCCACCTTGTTGAGCGCGTACTCCAGCTCGCTGCGGCGGTAGGCCGGGTTGACGTTGACCAGCACCAGCCCGGCGCGCGCGGTGGCGAACTGGGTCAGCACCCATTCACTGCAGTTGGGCGCCCAGATGCCGACCCGGTCGCCCGGCTGCAGGCCCAGCGACAGCAGGCCGGCGGCCACCTCGTCGGCCCGGCGGGCCAGTTCGCGCCAGGTCCAGCGCACCTGCTGGTGCGGCACCACCAGCGCGGGTCGGTCGCCGTGGTGGGCCACGGTGGCGGCCAGCGCCTGGCCGATGGTCAGCTCCTGCAGCGGCGGTGTGGCAGCGCCCCGGGCGTAGGACAGGGCGGGCGTTTCAGCGGGGGTCATCGGGGTGCTCCTGGCGCGGTTCGGGCCCGATGCTGCCATGCGCCGGCGGCGGCAGCAGCCGGCGGAAACCCCGCCCCGGCCAGCCGCCCGGCGCGGGACAAGTCGGGTGACTGCAGATCCGAGGCCGCTGGCTGCAACGCGATCCGTGCCCGCAGGGCGGTGTTTCCGCCCTGCGGTTGACCATCGGCTTTGGCGGTGCGGCCTGAGCCTTGGACCGCGCAAGCTCGCCGAAGTGTCACCGCGCCAAGCCGGACAGATCTTTGTCCGGCAGGCGACACCGGGGTCTGGCCAAAGCTGTGTAAGGTGGCTTCTCGACATCTTTGAATAGCCCGAACCACCCGGGGCCTGCGCCCGCGCGCCGGTCGATTGCCCCAAAAAGGAGCCCCCATGTCCCACCGCATCCTGAACCGCCGCACTGCCCTGAAGTCTTCGCTGGCCGTGGCGGCGGCGCCGGCACTGATCGGCAGCGCCAACGCGCAGACCAAGGTCACCTGGAAAGTGCAGGCGCACTGGCCGAAGGCATCGTCCTCGTTCAAGGACAGCCTGGAGGTGTTTGCCGCCGAGCTCGACCGGCGCACCGGTGGCCGGTTCAAGATGCAGTTGTTCGGTGCGGGCGAACTGGCCAAGGACCGCGAGATCTACAACATCGTGCGCCGCGGCG
>Ga0155495_1207_pt3 | contig 13003 bp, 8 predicted proteins | sample RifCSPhighO2_12_FD_107153 | JGI IMG/M metagenome (GOLD analysis project Ga0155495, IMG submission 107153) | Burkholderiales bacterium RIFCSPHIGHO2_12_FULL_69_20
CAGCACATCGGCGATCTCCTCGCCGATGTGCTGCTTGACTGCCGCGTCGCGGTGCGCCAGCTGGCTCTGCTCGGCGGTCATCCACTGGAAGATCTCGACCAGCTCGGCGGCCTCGACCACCAGCGCCATGGCCAGGTTCTTGGGCGTCTGGAACGGTTGCCAGTGGCGGTCGGCGGCAAACTGGCGCAGCGTGGCTTGCAGGGCGGCGATGTTCATGCGCGCAGGCTAACCGCAAATCAGCGCCTGCCGCCAGCCGCCCGGCCCGCGGTCAATCGACCAGCGCCGCGCCCAGCCGCGCCGCCACCGCGTGCGCCGAGCGCACCGCGCTCTCCAGCAGCGGAATGCCGGCCTGCGCATACGCGCCGCAGAACCACACCTGCCGCCCTTGCTCGGCATGCAGGCCTTGCAGCTGCGCCAGCGCCTGCTGGCTGCGCGCATCCACCACCGGCCGCTCGAACTGTGCCTGCCCCAACACCTTGTCGGCGCGCGGTTCACGCAGCGGGTTCACCGTCTGGAACACGTCGGGCGCCCCCTGCAGCACCGGCTGCACCGCGTTGACCCAGATCGTCGCCTCGGGGCCGTCGCTCGCTGGCACGCTGCACAGGTTGACCGGCGACCAGTCGCGCCGGCGCGCCGGCATCAGCGCCGCATCGCCGTGGGTGATCACCCGCACCGGCGTGTAGTGGAAGGCGTCGAGCACCGATGCCTCATCCTCGCTGGCATCGGCCAGCAACTGCCGCGCCTGGTTGGCCTGCGTGGCCAGCACCACCCGGTCGAAATGCTCGCTGCGGCCGTCGGCCATCAGCAGCTGCACGCCGCCGTCGGGCACGCGCACGATGCGGGTTAGCGCCGCGTTGCAGCGCAGGTCGGCGATGCCGGCCAGCAGCCGGCGCTGCACGTCGTCGGCGCCATGCAGCGCGCGGTGCACGCTTTGCCGCGACACGCCACGCGCGAGGTAGTCGACGATCACCTCGGCCGGAAAACCGCGCGCCTGTGCCAGCGTGCAGGTGCACACCGTGCTGATCGCCGGCAGCAGCAAGCCGTCGACGAAGTCCTTCGAATAACCGCGCGCGGCCACGTGGTCGCCGATGCCCAGCCCGGCCAGCTCACCACGCGCCAGCGCCGGCAGCGCCTCGCGGTGAAAGCGCAGCAGAGCGCCGACGATGCGCCAGGCCACCGCGCCCAGCAGCAGATCTTGCGGCGCCAGCACGCTGACCGAGCGATCGCCCCAACGCAGATTGCGGTAGCGGAAGTACAGGCGCCCGTCCGCACCCGCAAACGAGGTGGCGTAGCTCACAGGCTCGCTGGGCACGCCCAGCGCCTGGTACAGCCGGCTCAGCGTGGGGTAGTAGCCGGGGTAGAACACCCGCAGCGGCACGTCCACCCGCACCGCATTGCCGGCCGCGCCGCGGCCGGGCACGGCCACCGCCGCGGCGGTGAAGCCCGGCCGGGCCTGGCGCTCGAACAGCGTCACCGCATGCTTGCGGCCCAGCAGCCAGGCGGCGGCCAGGCCGCTCAGCCCGGCACCGATCACGGCGATCTTCATGGGCGGGGACAGCGCCGGGCGGGGAATGTCATCGCCGTCCATCGTAGACGATGCCGCCCCGGACAATGCCGCATGACCGAGCCCACCGCGCCTGCCGCCGCACCCCTTGCCAAACCCTCACTTGCCGCGGTGCCGGGGGCGGTGCCGACGCTCGCCATCGTCGGCCTGGCGCTGGCCGCCGGCGCCAGCGGCCTGTCGCTGCGGCTGGCCGATGCGCTGCTGCCGCGGCTGTCGCGCGAGTTCAACATCTCGCTGGGCGAAGCCTCGTTGGTGATCACCGTGTTCGCGGTGGCCTACGGCGTGTCGCAGGCGCTGTTCGGCCCGCTGGGCGATCGCTTCGGCAAATACCGCGTCATCGCCTGGGCCTGCGCGGCCTCGGCGATCACCTCGCTGGGCTGCGCGCTGGCGCCGGGCCACCACAGCCTGCTGCTGGCGCGCTTGCTGGCTGGCGCCACCGCCGCGGCGGTGATCCCGCTGGCGATGGCCTGGATCGGCGATGTGGTGCCCTATGAGCGGCGCCAGCCGGTGCTGGCGCGCTTCCTGATCGGCCAGATCACCGGCTTTGCGCTGGGCGTGTGGGCCGGCGGCTACACCGCCGAGCACCTGCCCTGGCGCACGCCGTTCTTCGCGCTGGCGCTGCTGTTTGCGCTGATCGCGGTGGTGCTGCAGTGGGTGCGCCGCGGCCTGCCACCGGCGGCGCTGCAGCCGCCGCGCCGCCCCGGCGGTGCCTTCGTCACGATGCTGCGTGAGTTCAAGGCCGTGGCCGCCACGCCCTGGGCCCGGGTGGTGCTGGTGACGGTGTTCTGCGAGGGCGCGGCGGTGTTCGGCGCCTTCGCCTTCATCCCGTCGCACCTGCACCAGCGCTTCGGCCTGCCGCTGTCGACCGTGGGCGCCATCGTGATGGGCTATGCGCTGGGCGGCCTGGTCTTTGCGCTGGGCGCGCGGGTGCTGGTGGCGCGCCTGGGCGAGGTGCGGCTGGTGCGCTGGGGCGCGGCGGGCATGGCCGGCGCGCTGGTGCTCATCGCCGCCGCGCCAGGCTGGGGCTGGTCCATCCCCGCCTGCATGGTGATGGGGCTGGGCTTCTACATGATGCACAACACGCTGCAGGTGCATGCCACGCAGATGGCGCCCGAGCGCCGCGGCGCCGCGGTGGCGGCCTTTGCGGCCAGCCTGTTCCTGGGCCAGTCGGCCGGCGTGGGCGTGGCCGGACTGGTGGTGGGCACGGTGGGCACCGGTGCGGTGCTGGTGGCCGGCGGCGTGGGCCTGCTGGTGGTGGCCTGGGGCTTCAACCGGCAGCGCGCTCAGGCCTCCGGTCATTCCTCCGGTCATTCCTCCCGTCATTCCTCCCGTCACTCCTCCCAGTCGAACCGGTAGACCGCCACCACGGCGAACAGCGCGGTGAACCCCAGCATCACGGCCACCGGCAAGACGGCCGCATCGAGCGGCAGGCCACGCCAGGTCATCGCATCCAGCCCGTCGATGGCCCAGCGCGTGGGCACGAACAGCGACAGCGTCTGCAACCAGGCCGGGAAGATGAACGACGGCACCCAGGCGCCGCCCAGCATCACCAGCAGCAAGGTGGCCAGGATCGCCAGGCCACGGGTGGCCTCGGGCGTGCGGCCCAGCGCGGCGATCAGCAGGCCGAAGCTGGCGGTGAGCAGCGCAAACGCCACCAGCACCGCGGCAAAGCCGATCACGCTGCCCTCGATGCGCACGCCGAAGAAGGCCATCGCCACCGCGTAGATCACCGCAAACACGATGATCGCGATCAGCGCACAGCTGGCGATGCGGCTGCCCAGCAGCTTGGCGCGCGACAGCGGTGCGGCGCGCAGCCGCTGCCACAGGCCCATGCGGCGCATCAGCAGCAGGCCGACGGCCACGTCCACCCCCATCAGCAGAATGAACTGCACGCCCATGCCGGCAAACGAGTGCGCGTAGCTGTTGTACCGGGCCTCGGGCTTCGAACTCGCCTCGACCTCGCGGGTCGAGAACGGCACGCTGAAGGTCGGCGCGCCGGCCGCCGTCGTGGCCGACGCACTCGACGCACTCGATGCAGCTGACGCAGCCGCACCGCCCGGCAGGGCGCTGGACTGGACCCGCGCAATGCTGTCGAACATCGCCAGCAGCTCGTCGCGGCGCTCGGCCGGCAGCCGGGTGTCCTGCGCGGCCTGCGCGCGCAGCCCGGTCATCACCGAGCCCCCACCGTTGAACACCGACTGGCTGACCTGCTCCATCACATGTTGCGCCAGCAGCCCACGCACCAAGGGCAGCACCATCGATTGCGACGGGTCGTAGTGCAGCACGATCTGCGGCTTCTCGGCAGCGCCGAACAAGGCCCCGCCGGCCTGCTCGCCGAAGCCCGCCGGCAGCGTCACCGATGCGCGCAGCTTGCCGGCCTTGACCTGCGCGAGCGCCTCGTCCACGCCGGCGTCACTGACCGTCAACGCGGGGTCGGCGCGCATCGCCGCCACGACGCGGGCCGACAGCGCGCTGCGGTCGAGGTCGGTGATCGCCACGGGGATGTTGGCCGGCTTGCTCTGGCCGCCGCCGAACAGGCTGCCGAAGAAGGCCGCGATGAGGATGGGCGCGGCGATGCTCATGATCACCGCGCGCCGGTTCGAGAAGTACAGCACCAGGTCTTTGCGCACCAGCGCGACGAAGGCATTCATGGCGGTCGGCCCTTGGGGTTGGTGCGCGCGTCAATCACGCAGGCTGCGCCCGGTCAGGGCGAGGAACACGTCTTCGAGATTGGCCCGGCCCGAATCCAGGTGCCGCACGCTGGCGCCGTGGGCCGCCAGCACCTGCAGCACCGCGGGGGCGACCAGCGCCAGGTCGTCCAGGCCCACCGTCAGCCGGCCGGCTTCGAGCCGCACCTGCTTGACGCCGGGGAGCTGCTGCAACACCGCCGGGTCGAGCGTGCCGTCGATGTCGATGTGCAGGCGCTGCGCGGCCGGCAGCACGCGCACCAGCTCGGCCAGCGTGCCGCTGGCGACCACCCGGCCGTGGTCGATGATGACGATGCGGTCGGCCAGGCGCTCGGCCTCTTCCATGTAGTGCGTGGTGTAGACCAGGGCCTTGCCGGCGCGCTTGAGCGCCTCCAGGTTGTCGAAGATCGCGTTGCGGCTCTGCGGGTCGACCCCCGCGGTGGGCTCGTCGAGCAGCAGCACGTCGGGGTCGTGCACCAGCGCGCAGGCGATGTTCAGCCGCCGCTTCATGCCACCGCTGAAGGTGGCGGGCTTGTCGTGCGCGCGCTCGGCCAGGCCCACCATCTCCAGCACCTCCCTGCTGCGCCGCTTCAGCTGGGGCCTGGGCAGGTCGTAGAGCGCGCCGAACAGCTCGATGTTGGCCAGTGCGGACAGGTCGTCGAACAGCGCCAGCTCCTGCGGCACCAGGCCGATGCGGCGCTTGTAGCCGAACTCGTCCTGCGCCAGCGTGATGCCACCCACCGTGATGGTGCCGGCATCGGGCACGGTCAGCCCGCTGATCACGCCGACGGTGGTGGATTTGCCGGCGCCGTTCGGACCCAGCAGGCCCAGCAGCTCACCGGCGCGCACCGTCAGCGAGACGTCGACCACCGCCGCGCGGTCCCCGTAGGACTTGCGCAAACCCTGGGCCTGTAGCAATTCGAGCATCGCGGTCGCCCGGGAGAGTTGGAAGAGGCTCGATGCTAAGCGGTGGCCTGGCACGCGCCCCCGGCTTGCGATGAAGTGCCGCTGCGGTGGCGCAAGACGCCGCAGCGAGGCGCGAGCGGCCTGCAACCGGCCTGCAACCGGCGACCGGCGAACGGCGACCGCCCATGCCCGGCTGGCGGGCGAAACCTGTCGCGCGCGGCTCAGCGCATCAGGGGCTGGGCCCCCAAGGCGCAGCCATCATCAGCTTGTTCTCCTGCGACTGCAGCAGCGGCCGCAACTGCCTGGCAAAGGCCATGAAGTCGGCGTCGCCAAACAGCGCGGCCCAGAAGGCGCGGCGGTCGGCGTCGTCGTCGAACTTCCACAAATGCACCAGCTGGTTGAGCGCGCCGATGTCGCCGGTGAAGTAGCCCACCAGCTTGGCCGGGTGCTTGGCCAGCGCGGGCCAGCCCTGGGTCTTGTACAGGTCCACCACGTCGGCCATCTTGCCCACGGTGACGGTGTAGGTGCGCAGTTCGTAGATCGGCATGTCGGTCCTCGGGTGGCCCTGTCAGCAGCACAGCGCTGCACCGTCATTGCACCACCTTCAACTGCGGCCAGGCCACCCTCAGCCGGCGGTCTTCAAGCGCAGGTGCAGCACCAGCCCGCCATCGGCCGCATTGGCCAGCGTGAGGCTGCCGCCCATGCGCTGCAAGGTCTTCTCGACGATGGCCAGGCCCAGGCCGGTGCCGGTGGCCGCCGTGCGCGCAGCATCGCCGCGGAAGAACGGTGTGGTGAGTTGCGACAGCTGCTCGGCCGGCACGCCCGAGCAGCTGTCGCGCACGGTGCAGATCACGTCCGCCCCGCTGACCACGCAGCTGACCTGCACCCGCGCGATGCCGGTGTCGGCCGAGCGGCCGTAACGCCGCGCGTTCTCGAACAGGTTGGCAAACACCCGCGCCAGCTCCACCTCGTCGGCCAGCACCTGCAGATCGGCCGGCAAGCGCACGTCGATGCGGATCTGCTCGGGGTGGCGCAACGCCAGCACCTCGCGCTCGACCAGCGGCGCCAGCCCCACCGGCCGCAGCGTGGTTTCGCCGGGCCGGGCGTAATCCATGAACTTGCCGATGATGGTGTCGAGCTGCACGATGTCGCTGGCCATGTTGGCGCGTGCATCGACGTCGCTCACGCTCATTTCGGCCTCCAGCCGCAGGCGGGCCAGCGGCGTGCGCAGGTCGTGGCTGATGCCGGCCAGCATCACCGCCCGGTCCTTGTCGACCTTGGCCAGCTCGCGGGCCATGCGGTTGAAGCCGCGGTTCACGTCGCGGATCTCGCTGGTGACCGCCGTCTCGTCCAGCCGCGATTCAAATTCACCCGCGCGGATGCGGCCCGCGGCCGACGACAGCTCGCGCAGCGGCCGCTGCATCAGCCGCGCGATGGCCACCGCCCCGATGCTGGTGGCCAGCAGCGCAATGCCCAGCCAGACGATCCAGGTACTGCCGCGCAGCGGATGGATGCGGGCGGTCTCGGCGCGCAGCCACCACGGATCCTTCTCGATCGAAAAGCCCACCCACAGCCCCGGCACGCCGTTGACGCTGCGCGCGGCGATGGTGTCGGGCCCCAGCCGCGCCCGCAGCTCACTGCCCACGCCCTGGGTGAAGCGGTCTTCCTCGAACGGCTCCCAGCGGTCACCGGGCTCGCGCGGCATCAGCCGGATCGCCTCGCTGGCCGACATCGCCTTGACCAGCGCCACGCGGTTGATGCGGTCGGTGTAGCGCAGCGCCTCGCGCGACAGGTTCACCAGGCTGGCGATCTGCTGCGCCGCCAGCGCCACACGCGGCTCGGTCTCCAGCTTCTGCAGCGCCAGCACCCACGCGAAGATGCCGCCGGCCAGCAGCAGCGCCAGCAGGGCGAAGCTGCGCCAGAACAGGGTGAGGGGGGCTTTGGGTTCAGGCATGGCGATGGGCCGCCGCCGCCCAAGGGGTTCTTGTCGTCTGATCAGGCTTCAAATCCGAGTCCCTTCACCAAGATCCTTCATGGTCGAGCCACCCCCACCACGTCCTGCCTGGTCAAGATCTCGTTCAACGCCACGTTGATGTAGTAATTCGACCTCCCCACCTTCACCTTCTGCACAAACCCCGCGCCCGCCAACGCAGCCAGATACTTGGTCGCCGTCAGTCGCGACACCTTCAGGTCGCGTTCCACGAATTCGATCTTGGTGTACGGGTGCATGAACAGGTTGTTGATGAGGTCCTGGCTGTAGAACTTGAAGCCCGTGCGGATGCGGTGCTTGTAGTCCAGCAGCGCGGCCTTGATGTCGGTGACGGTGCGGATGGTCTGCTGGGCCGTGGTCTCCACCGCGGCCAGCAGGTACAGCACCCATTGCTGCCACAACGCCGGCGCGTCTGCCTTTTCGCGCACGGCCTGCAGCAGGCGGTAGTAGTCGGACTTGCTGCGCATGATGGCGTTGCTGAGGTACAGCACCGGGATGTCCAGCAGCCCCTTGTTGACGAGGTACAGCACGTTGACGATGCGGCCGGTGCGGCCGTTGCCGTCGTAGAAGGGGTGGATGCTCTCGAACTGGTGGTGGGCGATGGCCATCTTGATCAATGGGTCGGCATCGAAGGCGCCGTCGTCGTTGATGAAGCGCTCCAGGTCCGTCATCAGCGCCACCACCTGCGCCGGGTCTTGCGGCGGGGTGTAGACCACGGTGCCGTGCTGGTTCTTCAGCGTGGTGCCGGGCAGTTTGCGGAAGCCGGCATTGTTCTGCTCCAGTTCGGCCTGGATGGCCAGCATGTGGTTGGCGGTGAGCAGCCCCGTCTGTTGCACCAGGCCGAAGCCCACATGCAGCGCCTGCACGTAGTGGCGCACCTCCTTGGCGGCAGGGGATGCAAACAGGTCCGGGTGCGTTGCGCTGCGGAACAGCTCGTCGTGCGTGGTGACGATGTTCTCGATGGCTGAGCTGTCCTTGGCTTCCTGCAGCGCCAGGGTGTTGATGAGGATGGCCTGGTTGGGCATGGACGCCGCCAGACCCTTCAGCTCGGCCAACTTGCGGCCGGCGGCGATGGCCTTCTTCAGCACCACCGGGGTTTCGAACAGGGCGGGCTGCAGGCGGGTGAGCGGCTGAAGCCGTGGAAGGGCAGGCGCCGCGGTCATGGCTTTTGGGCCTGCCGGCCAGCAGCCGGGCTGGCGTGCATGGCAAATGTCGATGGGCTAGGCATGTTGGTCATGGTGTGCATAGAAATTTAGCGTTTTCTATACACGTTGGCCAGCATCTGCACAGGCCAGGCCCGCCAGGCCGGGGTTTTGGGCGGGTATGACTTGGTGCTTGACATTGTCTGAAATTTCATCGGACAACGACTGACCCGCAACCCGCAGTGGCGCCGCAGCCAAAGGGGTTCTTGTCTTCTGATCAGGCTTCAAGTCTGGGTCCCTTCACCAAGATCCCTCACCGTCCAACTAAATGACCGGCATCCCGGTCTGCCTCAGGTACTCGAACGTGCCATCGTAGAACTCGGCCTTGCGCGTTTCGTCAATGGAGGACCCCTCAGGCACCACGATCACCATGCCTTGCCGCGCGCGCGTCAACAGCACCCGGTAGGCGTTCTTCAGGTAGTTCTTGCGCTCGTCCTTGCGGATCAGCTGCCACCGGTTGCCGACAAAGGAATGTTGCTGCCAACCTGCGGGGCCATGGCGGAAATCGGCATCCCACACCACGCAAGACCAGTCAAGTTCCAAGCCCTGGATGTGGAACTCGGTCGCTACGTCCTCAAGATGGAAGGATGACCGCACATCGTCTCGCTCATTGAGAAACCAGTTCACCGGGTCCATCGGGGAGCGCACGTCGATGGCATGCGGTTTGAGCCGCTGTGCTTGCGACGAAACCACGATGCCGTAGCGCTCACTGCCCCGAGCCTGCTGCCTCAGCCACTGCCGCCCCGCCTCAACGTCCCGCGTCAACACGATCGGGTATCGATGCGCAAAGGTGGCGTACAGATCGGCAGCCTCGCGACCGTCCAGGTCCAGCACCTTCTTCACGAAAGTCGACAGGTGCTCTGCACGAAACGACCGCATCGACACCGACAGGTGCAAGTCATCGTTGAAGCAGACATCAGGTCTAGTCTGCAGAGCCGCCAGCGCATCGTCAGCGGCGTACTCGGAGTCATGCAAATGCGGGGACAGATGCACCTGCCACGCTGGATAGGAGGCCTGGATGGCGCGAATCCACTCTGAGATGCCTGCCTCACCGGTGTTGATTTCTTGTCCGCCGCCGATGAGGCACACCACCACAGCCCAGTCGGAATGCCGATCCAGGCAAGAAATCAGGAAGGCTGGCTCCGACAGCGCGAAGCCCGATCGACCCTTCTTGCGGTGCATGAAGTCAGCCGTCTTCTCAAGATTCCAGGCCCGCTGGGCCTCGTCGAAGATGGCCACATGTTCGGGCGGCGGTGCGGGGTCTTTCAGGCACTCATCCCGAAAGTGGTGAATCGGTTGGATGAAGGCCTTCACAGCCTGCCGCGCGTCCCCCTTGGCGCGGTGTCTGCCAAGTTCGCGCGCGCGCAAGACATCGTCGCGTGCCAGCGCCTCTCGCAGGATGGATACCAAGGGCCCGTTGCCGGATAGGTAGACACTGTGCAAATCACTCTTGGCGTCGAGGTACTTCGTCGCGATGTCGAGACCCACCAGCGTCTTGCCCGCGCCTGGAACGCCGGTCACCAGACAGATCGACTTCAGTCCCTGCAGCCGAGATCGCTCGATCACTGTCGAGACCGCTCCCGACGTTCTCGATAGATTGACAGCCCCGGCGTCATTGCGCGAAATGTCCGACACGGAGTGCCCACGATAAAGCGCTGACGCCGCTTCGACAATCGTGGGGGTGGGCCGGTAGCGGCCTTGATCCCAGGCATCGGCCTCGATGGTCTCTCTGACCGTCGAACCAAGAATGTCAGCGATGACCTCCGGCAACCGATCCACCGATGACAAGCTCGGCTGAAGCACGCCGTCGTGATGGGCTGCCAGGTTCCCATCCAGCTTCTTGCCACCAATGCCCGTGACGACCAGCACCGGGGCTATGCGCTGTGCATGGCTCGACTCGTGGAAGTTCTTCAAATCGAGCGCGTAATCCCAGACCTGATCGATGTCGTGCCGCGCGAACGTACGTTCGCCAACCTTGAACTCAATCACGAAGACCGTATGGTCGATGAGCAAGATCGCATCGATGCGCTTACCCAATCGAGGAACCACAAACTCCAGATAGACCCTGCCGCGATCCGCATACTTCGGCAAGAGCGCATGCAACACCTCGACTTCCTTCAACCACGCATCGCGTTGGGTGAGGTCGACGGAAAACTCGCTGGCAGCCGTGAGACTACCTAGGACTTGTGCAGGCGTTGTGGCGAGAAACTCGCCGATCGATGCGGCGTAGTAAGCCCGTTCAAACCTCGGCGTTTCGATGGTATTGACCACGCCCTACGCCTGCTGTAGGCCGCTACACGTCGATGTTAGCCGCCCGCAAGGCATTGGATTCGATGAACTCGCGCCTTGGCTCCACCTCGTCGCCCATCAGCATCGTGAACACCCGGTCGGCCTCGATCGCGTCGTCGATCTGCACGCGCAGCAGCCGGCGCACGGTCGGATCCATCGTCGTTTCCCACAACTGCATCGGGTTCATCTCGCCCAGGCCCTTGTAGCGCTGGCGGCCCACGGCGTGCTCGGCCTGGGCCATCAGCCAGGCCATCGCGGCGCGGAAGTCGACCACCTTCTGCTCCTTGGCGCGCTCGCCTTCGCCACGCCGGACGATGGCCTCGGCGCCCAGCAGGCCCTTGAAGGTGAGGCCGGCTTCCTTCAGCGCGGCGTAGTCGGCGCCGTGCAGGAAGTCCTGCGTCACCACGCTGCTCTTGATGTTGCCGTGGTGGCGGCGGCTGATGCGCAGCAGGTGCTTGTCGGTGCGCACGTCGAACTGCGCTTCCACCGTGGCGTCGTGCAGCGCGCCCTGCAGCGCGATCGCGCTGGCCTCGGCCGTGGCGGCGCTGTCGAGGTCCAGCACCAGGCCGTTGGCCATCGCCCGCAGGCCGTCCAGGTCCATCCAGTTGCCCAGCCGGGTGATCACATGGGTGGCCAGCACGTACTTGGCGGCCAGGTCCTGCAGCGCATCACCTTGCAGCGGCGCGCGTGTGCCTTGCGGGCCATCGGGCAGCACCACCGCGCCGTCCAGCGCCACCTTCAAGAGGAAGCCGTCGAGTTCGATGCCGTCCTTCAGGTACTGCTCGTGCTTGCCCACCTTCACCTTGTAGAGCGGCGGCTGGGCGATGTAGATGTGGCCACGCTCCACCAGCACCGGCATCTGCCGGTAGAAGAAGGTCAGCAGCAGGGTGCGGATGTGCGCGCCGTCCACGTCGGCATCGGTCATGATGATGATGCGGTGGTAGCGCAGCTTGTCGATGTTGAACTCTTCGCTGCCGATGCTGGTGCCCAGCGCGGTGATCAGCGTGACGATGCTGTCACTCGATAACAGCTTTTCGTAGCGTGCTTTCTCCACGTTCAGGATCTTGCCGCGCAGCGGCAGGATCGCCTGGAACTTGCGGTCACGCCCCTGCTTGGCGCTGCCGCCGGCCGAGTCGCCCTCGACGATGTAGATCTCGCACAGCGCCGGGTCCTTCTCCTGGCAATCGGCCAGCTTGCCGGGCAGGCCCATGCCGTCGAGCACGCCCTTGCGGCGTGTCATCTCGCGCGCCCTGCGCGCCGCCTCGCGGGCGCGTGCGGCCTCCACGATCTTGCCGCAGATGATCTTGGCGTCGAGCGGGTTCTCCAGCAGCCAATCGGTCAGCAGCTTGCTGACGATCTCTTCGACCGGGCCGCGTACTTCGCTCGATACCAGCTTGTCCTTGGTCTGGCTGCTGAACTTGGGCTCGGGCACCTTCACGCTGACCACGCAGGCCAGGCCTTCGCGCATGTCGTCGCCGGCGATCTCGACCTTGGCCTTCTTGGCCAGCTCGTTGTCGTCGATGTACTTGTTGATCACCCGGGTCATCGCCGCGCGCAGGCCGGTCAGGTGGGTGCCACCGTCACGCTGCGGGATGTTGTTGGTGAAGCACAGCACGTTCTCGTTGTAGCCGTCGTTCCACTGCATCGCCACTTCGACGCCGACGTTGGTGTTGTTGTCGCTGAGCTTGTCGCCCGCGGCGTGGAAGACGTTGGGGTGCAGCACCTTCTTGCCGGTGTTGATGAACTGCACGAAGCCGCGCACACCGCCGGCGAAGGCGAAGTTGTCTTCCTTGCCGTTGCGCTCGTCGACCAGGCGGATCTTCACGCCGTTGTTCAAAAAGCTCAGCTCGCGCAGGCGCTTTGCCAGCACGTCGTAGTGGAAGTCGATGTTGCTGAAGATCGTGTCGTCGGGCAGGAAGTGCACCTCGGTGCCGCGCTTCTCGGTCTCGCCGATGATCTTCATCGGGCTCACCTCGAAGCCGTCGCGCATCTCCAGCAGCCGGTCTTGCGGCACGCCCATCGCAAAGTCGATCGCATGCACCTGGCCGTCGCGCCGCACGATCAGGCGCAGCCACTTGCTCAGGCCGTTGACGCAGCTCACGCCCACGCCGTGCAGGCCGCCCGAGACCTTGTAGCTGTTCTGGTTGAACTTGCCGCCGGCGTGCAGCTCGGTCAGCGCGATCTCGGCCGCGCTGCGCTTGGGCTCGTGCTTGTCGTCCATCTTCACGCCGGTGGGGATGCCGCGGCCGTTGTCGATGACGCTGATGCTGTTGTCGCTGTGGATGGTGACGATGATGTCGTCGCAATGCCCGGCCAGCGCCTCGTCGATGGAGTTGTCGACCACCTCGAACACCAGGTGGTGCAG
>Ga0155495_1219_pt1 | contig 12999 bp, 10 predicted proteins | sample RifCSPhighO2_12_FD_107153 | JGI IMG/M metagenome (GOLD analysis project Ga0155495, IMG submission 107153) | Burkholderiales bacterium RIFCSPHIGHO2_12_FULL_69_20
AGAGGTCCGACGCCATGTTCGACCTGGTCGACGCCAACAACATGTACGTGAGCTGCGAGCGCGTCTTCCAGCCGCGGCTGTGCGGCCGCCCGGTCGTCGTGCTGTCCTCCAACGACGGGGCCTGCATCGCGCGCAGCAACGAAGCCAAGGACCTCGGCGTCAAGATGGCCCAGCCCTGGTTCCAGGTCCGCCACCTCGAGCGCTCGGCCGGCCTGCTGGCGGTGTCGGCCAACTTCGAGCTGTACGGCGACATGTCGAGCCGGATGATGGCCGTCGTGGCGCGCTTCGCGCCGCGGCAGGAGGTGTACAGCATCGACGAGTCCTTCCTGGACTTCGACGGTGTGCGCGGCGACCTCGTCGGCATTGGCCGCGACCTCCGGGCCACCGTCCTGATGGAGACAGGACTGCCGACTTCCGTCGGCTTCGGTCCGACGAAGACGCTTGCCAAACTCGCCAACCACATTGCCAAGACCGCAGATCGTAAGCCGGGCTCCTACCCAGGACACCTCGCTCAGGTCTGCAATCTGGTCACCCTGTCCGAAGCGGATCGATTGAAGGCTTTTGCTGCCACCGAAGTCGGCAACGTCTGGGGCGTCGGACGGAAGGTCGGGGCACGGCTCGTCGAAGGCGGCGTGCGGACGGTGCTCGACCTGGTGCGCTGCGACGTCGCGACCCTGCGCAAGCAGTTCAGCGTCGTCCTGGAGAAGACCGTGCTTGAACTCCGGGGCACGTCCTGCCTGAGCATGGACGAGGCGCCAGCCGCCAAGCAGCAGATCCTGGTCTCGCGCTCCTTCGGCAAGGCAGTCACCGATGTCGCCGGCATCGTCGAAGCGGTGAGCGAGTTTGCGTCGCGGGCCGCCGAGAGCTTGCGTCTGCAGGATGGCGCGGCCGGGGCCGTCAACGTGTTCTTCACGACCAGCCCGTTCCGCCAGAGCGACCGGCAGCACAGTCCCAGCGTGACGGTGCCGCTGGTTCGGCCCACTTCGGACACCCGGCACCTGGTCGGCGCGGCCGTCGCCGCCGTGCACCGCCTGTTCCGTCCAGGCTTCAACTACGTCAAGGCCGGTGTCATGCTGGTGGACCTCCAACCTGCAGGCCAACAGCAGGGTGAACTCGACCTGTTTTCGGCCGTCGCCGGCGCGCCAGGGGAACAGTTGCAGCGAGACCGCTCGGCGTTGATGGCCACCATGGATGAACTGAACCGGCGATTCGGCCGGAGTTCTGTGCACATCGGGAGCGCTTCGACCACCACACACGAGACCGACGAACGCAGTTGGGCGACGAGACAGGAGCGCCGGTCGCCGCGGTTCACGACACGGTGGGACGAGATGCCGATGGTTCGAGCCTGAGCGCGATCGCGGAGGAACTCGACGCAGGTGCTAGCAGCCCCGGTCGGCCACTGAACTGCAGCACACATCGCAACGCGCCGAAGGCAATTCAGGGGGCTGCTCCATGGCGGCGAAGCTCCCGGGTCAGAAGTCGCCGGTTGGCCACAAGCAGTCGGCTACGCCAGCACCAGAAACCTGCCGCTCACCGATCCCAAGCAACTCTCAGTGCGCGCCACGCACATGGCGCTTGGAGGCCGCCGCAGGTTTCGCCCCTGCGTGATCGATGCCCTGGAGGATGCCGCAGTCGGCAGAGGCATGAGGCACGGGGCAGGCCGCGCGCAGCGCCCTCAGCTCCTTCTCCAGGGCGCGCAGGGCCTTGATCCGCTCGGCCACATGGCCGATGTGCTCGTCCAGCAGGCTGTTCACCTCGCCGCAATCGGCCAAGGGTTGATCCTTGAAACGCAGCAGCACCCGCACCTCGTCGAGCGTCATGTCCAGGCTGCGGCACTGGTGGATGAACCCAAGCCTTTCCGCATGCTGCGGGGTGTAGATGCGGTAGTTGCCCTCCGTGCGCGCGGCGGCCGGCAGCAGGCCCTCGCGTTCGTAGAAGCGGATCGTCTCGATGGGCGTTCCGCTGGTCTGGGCCAGTTCGCCGATGCGCATGTGCGATTTCCCTTGTGCCAGTGAAAGTTCACGACCCCACTTGACTCTATACCCACTTCAGGGTTTTCAATGGCGACATGGCTCACGATCATCCGCAAGACATCCAACCGAATCGGACCGGCACGGCGCCAGTGCCCGCGTGTGGCCCGTGCTGTGGCGCCGTGGAACACGCGCCCGTCGCTTCCGTCCCCGCACCGCCCGGTGGTGGCCAGCGCTTCCGAATCCCGGCGATGGACTGTGCCAGCGAGGAGTCCGAGATCCGTCGCGCTGTCGAGGGCGTCCCTGGTGTCCTGGGGCTGCGTTTCCAGTTGGGCGAACGCAGCCTGCGCATTGCCGGCGAGCCGCAGGCTGCACTGGCAGCAGTGGAGGCCATCCGGAACACCGGATTCGAGGTTCACGCCTGGCCCGATGCTCCGGAGTCGACCAGCGCCGGGGTTGGATCGGACCACGAACACGAGCACGCTGCCACCACCGGCTCGGGCTTGCCCCGCCTGCTCGCTGCACTCGCCCTTGCCACGGCAGCTGAGGGCCTGTCCTTCCTGGTCCCGGACGCACCTTGGTCGAAGTGGGTGGGCCTGGCGGTCGCTGCCGCAGCCATCGCACTGGCCGGATTCAGCACCTTCAGCAAGGGTCTGACCGCCCTGCGGCACGGCCGCCTGAACATCAACGCGCTGATGTCGGTGGCCGTCGCGGGAGCCTTCGTCATCGGGCAATGGCCCGAGGCAGCCATGGTCATGGCGCTTTACGCCATCGCCGAGCTGATCGAAGCCCGTTCCGTGGACCGCGCGCGCAATGCCATCAGCGGCCTGCTGGCGCTCTCACCCGACACCGCCGACCTGCGGCAGCCTGACGGCACCTGGAAAACAATGCCCGTCGGTGATGTGCCCATCGGCGCCACGGTACGAGTCAGGCCCGGCGAGCGCGTCGCGATGGACGCCGTCGTCACCGAAGGCAGCACCAGCCTGGACCAGGCGCCCGTCACTGGCGAGAGCCTGCCGGCGGACAAGGGGCCCGGCGATGCGGTCTTCGCCGGCACCATCAACCAGACCGGCACGATCGAGTGCCGCGTCACCGCCGCGGCCTCGCAATCGACGCTGGCCCGCATCATCCACGCCGTCGAGCAGGCCCAAGGCAGCCGTGCACCCACGCAGCGCTTCGTCGACCGTTTCGCGGCCGTGTACACGCCGGCCGTGTTCGTGCTGGCACTGGCCGTTGCCATCGCCGGCCCCTGGCTGTTCGGCTGGACGGTGCTGGCCGCGGTCTACAAGGCACTGGTGCTGCTGGTCATCGCCTGCCCGTGCGCCCTTGTGATCTCGACGCCTGTCACCGTCGTCAGCGGCCTGGCGTCGGCGGCCAAGCGGGGCATCCTGATCAAAGGGGGTGTTCACCTGGAGCAGGCGCGCCTGATCAAAGCTGTCGCGCTCGACAAGACCGGCACCATCACTGAGGGCAAGCCGCGCCTCGTCGAGTGGGAGATGCTGACCACCAGCCTGCCCAGGTCGCAGGCCGAACACATCGCTGCCGCGCTGGCCGCGCACTCCGACCACCCGGTGTCGCGCGCCATCGCTGCAGGCCTGACGCCCAACAGTGTTGAGGCCCGCAACTTCTCTGCGCTGTCCGGCCGCGGCATCGAGGCCGACATCGGCGGCCAGCGCTATGTGCTGGGCAACCACCGCCTGATTGAGGAGCGCGGCCAGTGCTCCGCCGAGATCGAGGCTGTGCTTCATCGCCATGAAGCGGCGGGCCGCACGGTCAGCCTGCTGGCCACTGCGTCCGGGGTGCTGGCACTCTTTGCGGTGGCCGACACGATCAAGCCCTCGTCGGCCGCCGCCATCGGCGAGCTGAAGGCCATGGGCATCACGCCGGTGATGCTGACCGGTGACAACCAGGCCACCGCCGAGGCGATCGGCCGCGAGGCCGGATTGACGGACATCCGCGGCAACCTGCTGCCCGAGGACAAGCTCGCCGCGATCCAGGCGATGCAGAAGCAGTACGGCGCAACGGCGATGACCGGCGACGGCATCAACGACGCACCAGCACTGGCGCAGGCCGACATCGGTGTGGCCATGGGCGCAGCCGGCACCGACATCGCGATGGAAGCCGCGGACGTGGTGGTGATGAACGACGACCTTCGGCGCATCGCCGAGACGGTGCGCCTGTCGCAACGCACGCACGCAGTGCTGTGGCAGAACATCGTGCTCGCTCTCGGCATCAAGGCCGTGTTCCTCCTCCTGGCGCTGTTCGACAACGCCAGCATGTGGATGGCCGTCTTCGCCGACATGGGGGCCAGCCTGCTGGTGGTCTTCAACGGCCTGCGGCTGATGCGCACCTCCGAACGAAGCTGAGACGACCATGGATGCACAACCCAGACTGCTGCAGCCGACCGCGCTGCTCGATTTCACACACCCTGCCATCGAAGCGGTGGTCGAGGAGCGCGGTTGGCGGCAGCTGCCGACCTTTGAACGCATCGGCGCCGTGTACGACTTCGTGCGCAACGAGATCGCCTTCGGCTACACGGCTGGCGACGAGTTGCCCGCATCGGCGGTGATGGCCGATGGCATCGGCCAGTGCAACACCAAGGCCACGCTGCTGATGGCGTTGATGCGCGCCGTGGGCATTGCCTGCCGCTTCCATGGTTTCACCATCGACAAGCCGCTGCAGAAGGGCGCGATCACGGGGCTGGCCTACGTGCTGGCGCCGCGACGCATCATCCACAGTTGGGTCGAAGTGGCCTTCGAAGGCCGTTGGGTGAACCTGGAAGGCTTCATCCTCGACGCACCCTACCTGGCCAGCCTGCAGCGGCGCTTCCCGGGCCGGCAGCGGTTCTGCGGCTACGGCGCGGCCACGCCCGACCTGTCGGCGCCTGGCGTTGAATGGCGCGGCCAGGACACGTACATCCAGAAGGACGGGATCGCTGACGACTTCGGCGTGTTCGACAGCCCGGACGAGTTCTATGCGCGCCATGGCTCGAACCTCTCCGGCCTCAAGCGCTGGCTGTACACGCGGGTCATTCGCCACCGCATGAACGCTCAGGTTCGGCGCATCCGCGCCGAAAAGTGGTGATGCCGATCACGGTGATCAGCCCTGCGGACCCGTCTCAAACTCTGTAGCTGCTAGACTCTTTTCATGCGCCGTTGGCTCGCGATCCTCATGCTCGCACTGCTGCCGCTCCAGTTTAGCTGGGCGGCCGTGGCGTCGTATTGCGGGCACGAAACCGGTCAGCACGCCGAGCACCTGGGCCACCACGAGCACCGGCACGCGGACCAGGCCAAGGCCGACCAGGACAGCGCGTCGGCGGACCAGAAGGCACCCGCCGGTTTCGACTTCGACTGCGGCCATTGCCACGGCACCTGTGCCAGCATGCCCGCGCCCGTGGGCGACACGTCGCCGCTGGCCCTGGCGTCACACCCCGTGACGCCTGTCGAAGGCATCGTGCGCACCCTCGCGCAAAGCCCGCCCGAACGCCCCCAGTGGCTGCCCCTCGCCTGATCGGCGAGGCGGGTCTCTTCCCTTTCTGAAGCCCGTTCGCGCCTGAGTGCGCGCCATTTGACGTTCGTGTCAGTGGCGCCGTGCCAGGCCCGATCCGACTCTGAGTCGCTCAGCGTCGCCCCTTGCCGATCTCCCGTGGGTTGTTTTCAACACTGGAGCATCGGATGCACCGAAGAAGATTCCTGGCTGCCGGGCGGTGGCAACACCCCGCCCGCGCCACCCTGACCCTGGCACTCGCCGCTGCACTGACCGGCGCTCTGATCGAGGCGCGCGCGCAAACTGCGGCAACGCCCACCGTTCAGGACCGGCCCACGCTGCGTGCGGCCTTCGAAGCCGCCTGGGCGCGGCAGCCCGAAGCCCAAGCGTTGACGGCGCGACGCGACGCGGCGCGCGCGCAGCAGCAGGCGACCCGATCGTTGACGCCCGAACCGGTGGCGATGGAGCTGTCCACCAAGACGGACCGCCTGAACCGCAACCTCGGCACCCGCGAGTACGAGATCGGCGTGGCGATCCCGTTGTGGCTGCCGGGCGAACGCGGCCGCAGCCAGGCCCTGGCCGATGCCGAAGGGCGTGCCATCGAGAGCCGCACCACGGCGGCCCAACTGCGCGTGGCAGCCATCGTCCGCGAGGGCTGGTGGACGTGGCAGCGCGCCCGCGTGGAACTCGATGCCGCGCGCGGCCAGCTCGACAACGTTCGCCGCATCGCGGCCGATGTCGGCAAGCGTCTGAAGGCCGGTGACCTGGCCCGTGCAGACCAGCATCAGGCCGACGGCGCCGTGGCAGCGGCTGAAGCCGCCGTGGCGCAGGCCGACGGTGCGTTCACGGCCGCCTGGCAGCAGCTTCGTCCACTCGTCGACATGCCAGGCGCTGCCGCACCCAGCCATTCGCCCAGCGCCGACGCCGAACCCGAGCCGTCCACCGTGCCCAGTCCCGCAGACGGCCTGGACACGCATGCCGAACTGCTCTCGTTGAAGGACCGCTCTGCCGTCGCAGACGGCGTGGCTGCACTCGCGGCCACGCAGTCTCGCGCCAGCCCCGAACTCACCATTGCCGCCACCCGCGACCGGGGCACGTATGGCGAGTCCTACCAGCAGACCTTCACGGTCGGTGTGCGCATCCCCTTCGGTGCCGGTCCCCGCCACGATGCTCGCGTCGCCTCGGCCCGCGCCGAGGCGGTCGAACTGCAGGCGCAGATGGCATTGGAACGTGCCCGCCTCGCAGGCGAGCGCGAAGCCGCCCGCGCACGCGCCGACGCGGCTCGGACGCAGTTGGCCGCTACCGAACGCCGCGCCCAGCTGGCGCGCGAATCGCGCGGCTTCTTCGACAAGTCTTTCCGCCTGGGCGAGTCCGACCTGCCCACGCGCTTGCGCATCGAGGCCGAGGCCGCCGACGCCGAGCGACAGGCCGTGCGTGCCCGCATCGAACTCGCCGCAGCCATCTCCGCGTGGCGGCAGGCCCTGGGCCTGCTGCCGCAGTGAGCCGCCGGAACACGCGCAACGAACACGCTCAGCGAACCCCTTTCAGGAATCCCATCCCATGAAGTCCTCCCTCTCCCTGACAGCACTCGGTCTCGCGGCCGTGCTGATCGGCTACAGCTTGCCGGCCATCGCCGGCGATGGCCATGACCACGGCGACGCCGCCCCGGCCGCCACGGGTACGGCGCTGCCCCGTTTTGCGGCGGTGTCCGAGACCTTCGAGCTCGTCGGCGTTCTCGACGGCAAGCAGGTGACCCTCTATCTCGACCGCTTTGCCGACAACGCCCCGGTGCGCGGCGCGCAGATCGAACTCGAGATCGCAGGGGTCAAGTTCAAGGCCGAGGCACACGGTGACGACGCCTACGAAGTTGTGCTCAAGGAGGCGCCCAAGCCTGGCGTGCTGCCGATCACGGCGACTGTGACTGCAGGCGCCGAAGTCGATTTGCTGGCCGGCGAACTCGATCTGCACGAGGCCGCCCATACCGATGAGCCAGCGCATGAGCACTCCTGGAAGGAGTTCGCCGGATGGGCCGCTGGCGGCCTGGCCGTCCTTGCGGTGCTGGTGTTCGGCGTGAGACGCCTGATGGCTGTCCGCCAAGTTCGCGCCGGAGGTGCAGCATGAAGCGCGCTTCTTTGCATCGCCTGGCCTGGCTCGGCGTGGTGCTGGCACTCGTGGGTCCACTGACCGCGCAGGCCGGGGAAGGCCATGACCACGGCGGCGCACCCGCTGCGCCTAGCGCAAACGGCCCCCAACGCCAGCCCGACGGCAGCGTGTTCCTGCCCAAGCCGGCCCAGCGCCAGCTGGGAGTACGCACGATGGTGGCTGCTGAAGCTGAGCTGCCGCGCTCGGTCGAGCTGAACGGCAAGGTGCTGATTGATCCCAACGCTGGCGGCAAGGTGCAGCCGCTAAACGCCGGCCGCATCGAGCCTGGTCCGCGCGGCCTGCCCAACCCGGGACAGGTGGTGCGCAAGGGCGAGGTGCTGGCCTACGTGGTGCCATCGACGGCGCCCATCGAGAGATCGAATCAATCCGCGCAATTGGCCGAGCTGCGTGCGGCCAAGTCGCTCGCTGACAAGCGCGTGGCGCGGCTGAAGGAGTTGTCGGATACCGTGCCGCGCAAGGACATCGAGGCGGCCGAGAGCGAAGCAGCCAGCCTGGCTGAGCGCATGGCGGCCGTTGGCGGCGGCCTGGCGACGCGGGAAGCGCTGGTGGCCCCGGTGTCGGGCGTGATCGCCTCGGCTCACGTGGTGGCCGGTCAGGTGGTCGACGCCCGCGAACTGCTGTTCGAGATCATCGACCCGAGCCGCTTGCGCATAGAGGCGCTGGCTTTCGAGCCTTCGCTCGCGGCCAATGTGGGCAGCGCCACGCTGGCGGTCGGCGACCAGCGTGTGCCGCTGGAGTACTTGGGCGCGGCCCGCAGCCTGCGCGAGCAAGCGCTGCCGCTGGGCTTCCGCGCCCAGGGTGCGGCCCTGAACAGCCTGGCCGTCGGACAACCCGTGCGCGTGTTCGTGCAGACGAAGCAGAAGGTCGAGGGCATCGCGGTCCCGGTTGCGTCGCTGATGAAGAACCCGGCCAACCAGACTGTCGTCTGGGTCAAGACCGCCCCCGAGCGATTCGAGCCTCGCAGCATCACGACCGAGGCCCTCGACGGTGTGAATGTCGCGGTCACGTCGGGCCTGAAGGCCGGGGACCGCATCGCCACGCAAGGCGCCACCCTGATCAACCAGGTGCGCTGACATGTTCAAGTGGCTACTCGACAACAGCCTGACGAACCGGCTGCTGGTGATCATCGCCAGCGTCGTGCTGATGGCTTACGGCGCGTTCACGCTCTCGCGCACCCCGGTGGACGTGTTCCCCGACCTCAACAAGCCGACCGTCACCATCATGACGGAGGCCGGTGGCATGGCCGCCGAGGAGGTGGAGCAGCTCATCACCTTCCCGCTGGAGACGACCATGAACGGTCTGCCCGGCGTGGAGAGCGTGCGCTCAACCTCGTCAGCCGGCCTGTCCTTCCTCTACGTCACCTTCGACTGGAGCACCGACATCTTCCGTGCCCGGCAGCTGGTGTCGGAGCGGCTGTCGTCGATGGAGGAAGGCATTGCCGAAGGCGTGGTGCCGCGCATGGGCCCGATCAGCTCGATCATGGGCGAGATCATGCAGATCGCCATTCCGGTCGATCCGAGCAAGATCAGCCCGATGGCCGTGCGCGAGTACGCCGACTGGGTGTTGCGCCCTCGGCTGCTGTCGGTGCCCGGCGTCGCACAGGTCATCCCCATCGGCGGCGAGGTGCGGCAGTTCCAGGTGCAGCCAAACACTACCCGCATGGCCGAGCTGGGCATCACGCATGACCAGCTGGAGGGCGCGCTGAAGGGCTACTCGTCCAACACCTCGGGCGGCTTTCTGGAGCTGAACGGCCGCGAGTACCTGATCCGCAACCTCGGTCGCACCTCGCGCCTCGATGACTTGAAGAACCTGGCACTGACATCCAAGGGCGGACAACCCATCCTGATGCGCCAGATCGCCGAGGTGACTTTCGCCGCCGCACTCAAGCGCGGCGACGCCGGGTACGAAGGCAAGCCGGCCGTGATCCTGGGCATCCAGAAGCAGCCGACCGCCGACACCATCGCACTGACGAAGTCCATCGAGGACGCCCTGGTCGGGCTGAAGGCGTCGCTGCCGGCCGGCATGGAGGCGCCGCGCGTCACCTTCCGCCAGGCCAGCTTCATCGAGGCCTCGATCACCACGCTGCAGGGCAAGCTGATCGGCGCATCGATCTTCGTGGCGGTGATACTGTTCTTCTTCCTCGGCACTTTGCGGCCGACCGTCATCGCGTTGACGGCCATCCCGGTCTCGATCTTCATCACCGCGCTGGTCTTCAAGTACTTCGGCCTGTCGATCAACACGATGACGCTTGGCGGGTTGGCCATCGCCATCGGCGGCCTGGTCGACGACGCGGTGGTGGGTGTCGAGAACGTGCTTCGGCGGCTGAAGGCCGACCGCGCGAACCATCCGCACAGTCGTCTGCACCCGATCGAGATCGTCGCGCACGCCACGATGGAAGTGCGGTCGGCCATCCTCTATGCGACGGTGATCATCGTGCTCGTCTTCATCCCGCTGTTCGCGCTGCCGGGGCTGGAAGGCAAGCTGTTCGTGCCGCTGGGCATCGCCTTCATCGTGTCGACGCTGGCCTCGCTGATCGTGTCGGTGACGGTGACGCCGGTGCTCAGCTTCTACCTGCTGCCGCGGATGAAGAACCTGGACCACGGCGACACCAAGGTCCTGGCCTGGCTGAAGGCGCGTTACCGCAGCAGCTTGCAGGGCGTGCTGGACCGGCCCAAGGCTGCCCTGGCGGCGGCCGGTGCTGCCGTGCTGGTGGCCGCGGCCGCTGTGCCGTTCTTCCCGACGACCTTCCTGCCGCCCTTCAACGAGGGCACGCTGCTGATCGGCCTGCGGCTGAACCCGGGTGTCACCTTGACGGAGTCATCGGCGCTGGCCCGCCAGGCCGAGGTATTGGTCAAGCAGGTGCCCGAGGTCACGCACGTCGGGCGCCGCAGTGGTCGGGCCGAGCTGGACGAACACGCGGAGGGCGTGCACGTCAGTGAACTCGACGTGGGCCTCAAGCCCACCGCCGAGCTGACGCGCAGCATGGACGAGATCAAGGCCGACATCCGCAAGCGCCTGGTCAACCTGCCGGCTGCGCTGGAGATCGGCCAGCCCATCTCGCACCGCATCGACCACATGCTCTCGGGCGTGCGCTCGCAGATCGCCATCAAGATCTTTGGCGAGGACCTGGACGCCCTGCGCGGCCAGGCCGACGCCCTGCGTGCGAAGCTGGCGGCCATCCCCGGCATTGCCGACCTGCAGATCGAGAAGCAGGTGCTGGCACCGCAGATCAAGGTGCGCATCGACTACGCCGCGGCGGCGCAGTACGGCGTGCCGGCGCCGCAGGTGCTGTCGGCGCTGCAGGCGCTGGTCGAGGGCGAGAAGGTGACCCAGATCGTCGAGGGCAGCCGGCGCTTCGCGCTGGTGGTGAAGCTGCCGGAATCGGCGCGCTCCGTCGAAGGGCTGGGCCAGATCCTGATCGAGACGCCGAACGGGCGCATCCCGCTTTCGAAGATCGCGACGATCGAGGACGGCGACGGGCCCAACCAGATCAGCCGCGACGACGGCAAGCGACGCATCGTGCTGTCGGCCAATGCGTCGGGGCGCGCTCTGTCGGAGATCGTGGCCGACATCCGCAAGGTGGTCGCCGAGACGAAGCTGCCCGAGGGCTACTTCATCACCCTGGGCGGCCAGTTCCAGGCTCAGGAGGAGGCCTCCCGCCTCGTCGGCCTGCTGTCCATCGTGTCGCTGACCTTGATGTTCGTGGTGCTGTACAGCCGCTACAAGTCGGCGGCGCTGTCGGCGCTGATCATGGTGAACATCCCGCTCGCGCTGGTCGGCGCTGTGATCGGCCTGTGGCTGTCGGGCCAGCCGCTGAGCGTGGCAGCCCTGGTCGGGTTCATCACGCTGGCTGGCATCTCGGTGCGCAACGGCATCCTGAAGGTCAGCCACTACATCAACCTGATGCGCTTCGAGGGCGAGTCCTTCGACCAGAAGATGATTCTGCGCGGCTCGCTGGAGCGGCTGAGCCCGGTGCTGATGACCGCGCTGGTCACGGCTTTTGCGCTGGCCCCGCTGCTGTTCGAGGCCGAGCAGCCCGGCACCGAGGTGCTGCACCCGGTGGCCGTGGTGATCTTCTCCGGTCTGATCAGCTCGACCCTTCTCGACACCTTCCTCACGCCCGCGATGTTCTGGCTCTTCGGGCGCAAGCCGGCCGAAGCGCTGATGGACGACAAGGACGCTGAAGCGCTTTGATAGCGCTTTGATCTCAGTTGCTGTTCACACCCTCCAACCCGAAAGGACTCTCATGAAGACGCAAGCCTTCCTCGCCTCGATCACCCTCGCCCTGGTTGGTTCTGCCTTCGCTGCCGGTGACAAGCACGACCATGCCCACGAGCACAAGCCGCTGCATGGCGGCGTCGTGGTCGAGGTCAAGGACATGGACTACGAACTGGTGGCCAAGCCCACCGTGATCCAGCTGTACCTGCGTGATCACGGCAAGCCGGCCGACGTGTCCAAAGCCACGGCCAAGGTCACGCTGCTGACCGGCACCGAAAAGCAGGAGGTCGAGCTGAAGCCGGCTGGCGACAAGCTCGAAGCCACTGGCAGCTTCAAGGTCGGCCCCGGGACGAAGGCCGTCGCGGTCGTGACCGTCGGCGGCAAGCCGGCCACCGCACGCTTTACCGTGAAGTGACCGCCATGACTGTCAGCCGACTGACCTGTGCCTCGGTGGTCTTGGTGGCCGGGTTGCTGGCGGGCTGTGCCACGCCGCCCGCACCCGATCCCACCGCCGAGATCCCGTACTGCCACAAGACCAACAAGGGCCGCGTGATCACCTGCACCGCGGCCCCTGTGCCGAGTCTGAACGCCGATGCGCAGGCCAAGCAGTTCGCGCCTGACCCGAACGCGCTCACTGTGTACGTCGTTCGGCGCAACTGGGGCGATGGCCGCAACTTCGTGAAGGTCCAGGCAGATGACGGAGCCACCGTCGAGACCCTGCCGAACACGATGGTGCGCTACCGGCTGAAGCCGGGTTCACACACGATCGCGTTCGATTTCGAGGGGCAGCGTCCAGCGACGACGGTCGCGGGCAAGGCAGGCGAAGTGCGTTTTGTCCGGCTCGACGGCATGGTCTGGTCCTGGAAGAGCACGTTCACCTGGGCGACCGAGTCAGAGGACGCGATCCGCGAGCGCGCACGGAAGGCCAGGTTGGTGGCCGACTTGACGGTACGCTGACCGCATGAGGACATTTGCCCTGTTCATTGCCACGGCCCTGGCCGAGATCGTTGGCTGCTATCTGCCCTACCTGTGGCTGAAGCAGGGCAGGTCCGCATGGTTGCTGGTTCCGGCGGCGGCGAGCCTGGCCCTCTTCGCCTGGCTGCTCACGTTGCACGAGACAGCGGCGGGGCGGGTGTATGCGGCGTACGGCGGGGTCTACATC
>Ga0155495_1210_pt1 | contig 12759 bp, 9 predicted proteins | sample RifCSPhighO2_12_FD_107153 | JGI IMG/M metagenome (GOLD analysis project Ga0155495, IMG submission 107153) | Burkholderiales bacterium RIFCSPHIGHO2_12_FULL_69_20
TGGCTGCTTCTGCCTGTGAGCGTAAGGTGGCCTGCCACGGTGAGTCTCGGACTCCAGCTTCACAGATGCCGGACATTCAGGTCGTTGTCGCTGATAAATATGGCGAACACCAGGGGGAACGAACATGCGACTAGATGAGATCCAACCGAACGCTGCAGCGGAGCAGCGTGTAGACAGGCTGAAGAACAACGCCGCAGCTGAGGCCGACAGGGCCAACAAGTTGAAGGTACAGGCTAATGCCGAAGCGGAGCGACTTCGGATCGCACAGTCGCACGGGCGGTCATCGGGGGCGAAGAAGTCCGGGGCAGGATCGATGATCAAGCCGCATAGCTAGACCTAGGCCTACAACTGTCGAGAGAGGCCGACGCAACTTCGCCTCAAAGCGAAAGTCCGAGAAAATGTTGATTTCTCTGGACGATGGCTGCTTTCTTCAAGAAAGCAAGGGAGGTAGGTGGTGCCCGGAACGGGAATCGAACCCGTAAACCTTTCGGCGAGGGATTTTAAGCATGTGTCCGTCGGTTTCCCGACGACATGGACTATCTCTTTACCCTCAGCCTAACCTGTTCGGGTAGCGGGCGCTCTAGCTGGTCATTAAGGGGTCTGAACCCCTCCAGTAGTCTCTGCACCTTCCAGGGCTGTAGCCCTAGCTTGGCTCACGATTGGCATAGCCACAGCCTTAGCCTCTCCTGAATTCACCCGCAGCTTGCTCTGGCATTTCTGTCAGAGGGGGACTCGCTGTCTGACGATCCCTTGTGTCTACCAATTTCACCATCCGGGCACTCCCAAACTCTAGCATGCGGCCTGGGTGCGGGATGGAAGCGACTGGGGCAGTGGACGCAGCGACTTGTCGGTAGCTCAGCCCGTTCTTTGCAATTCTTTGCAAGTTGTGCTGTGTTAAATAGTGCACAGAAATCAGCATAACCTATTGATCTGTAAAGCGTGAGGTCGCCTGTAGCGCTTGGCGCAGTGTCTTTTAAGCCCGCTACGTCTACCTGTTCCGTCACCCGCGCGGGCTGGAGCCGGGAGTCTAGACGCTGTGCCGCAGGTGACGGTTTGGCAGGGGGGCCTCTGGCACAATGGCAAAAAATAGCACGACCGTTCGATTTCTTGCCATTCCCCGGGTGAACACCCGCCGAATAGAATCGTTGCAGGTCTTTGTTCAGAGCAAATCCAACATCCCATCCAGGAGCAGCGCGACATGAAGGTACTGGTGCCCGTGAAGCGTGTTGTCGACTACAACGTCAAGGTACGTGTGAAGTCCGACGGCACAGGAGTCGACATCGCCAACGTCAAGATGAGCATGAACCCCTTCGACGAGATTGCGGTCGAAGAGGCGGTGCGGCTGAAGGAAAAGGGTGTGGTCACCGAGATCATCGCCGTGTCCTGCGGCGTCACCCAGTGCCAGGAAACGCTGCGCACCGCCATGGCCATCGGCGCCGATCGCGCCATCCTGGTCGAGAGCGCCGATGAACTGCAGCCGCTGGCCGTGGCCAAGCTGCTGAAGGCGCTGGTCGACAAGGAGCAGCCCGGCCTGATCATCCTGGGCAAGCAGGCCATCGACGACGACTGCAACCAGACCGGCCAGATGCTGGCCGCGCTGGCCGGGCTGCCGCAAGGCGCCTTTGCCAGCAAGGTGGAGGTGGTCGACGGCAAGCTCCAGGTCACGCGTGAGATCGACGGCGGCTCCGAGACGCTCGCCTTAAGCCTGCCGGCGGTGATCACCACCGACCTGCGCCTGAACGAGCCGCGCTACGTCACGCTGCCCAACATCATGAAGGCCAAGAAGAAGCCGCTCGAGGTGTTCAAGCCGGCTGACCTGGGTGTGGACGTCAGCTCCAGGATCAAGACCCTGAGCGTGACCGAGCCGCCCAAGCGCGGTGCCGGCATCAAGGTGCCGGATGTGGCCACGCTGGTGGCAAAGCTCAAGAACGAAGCAAAGGTGATCTGAGATGGCCGTCCTCGTCATTGCCGAACACGACAACGCCCACATCAAGGGCGCGACCCTCAACACCGTGACCGCGGCCCTGGCCTGCGGGGGTGATGTGCATGTGCTGGTGGCCGGCCACAACGCCGGCGCCGCTGCTGCTGCCGCCGCGCAGATCGCCGGCGTGGCCAAGGTGCTGCATGCCGACGCCGAGGGCCTGGGCCACGGCCTGGCCGAGAACGTCGCTGCCCAAGTGCTGGCGCTGGCGCCCAGTTACAGCCACCTGCTGTTCCCGGCCACGGCGGCCGGCAAGAACGTCTCGCCGCGCGTGGCCGCGCTGCTGGACGTGGGCCAGATCAGCGACGCCACCAAGGTGGTCAGCGCCGACACCTTCGAGCGCCCGATCTACGCCGGCAACGCCATCGCCACGGTGCAGAGCAGCGATGCGGTGAAGGTGATCACCGTGCGCACCACCGGCTTCGACGCCGCGGCCGCCACGGGTGGCAGCGCGGCAGTCGAGAGCGTGGCCGCGGTGGCCGCTTCGCCCAGCAGCAGCTACCTGGGCAGCGAGATTGCCAAGAACGACCGGCCCGAGTTGACGGCGGCCAAGATCATCGTCTCGGGTGGCCGGGCGATGGGCAGCAGCGAGAAGTTCAACGAGGTGCTGACACCGCTGGCCGACAAGCTGGGCGCTGCGCTCGGCGCCAGCCGCGCCGCGGTGGATGCGGGTTATGCGCCCAACGACTGGCAGGTGGGCCAGACCGGCAAGATCGTCGCGCCGTCGCTCTACATCGCTGCCGGCATCTCGGGTGCCATCCAGCACCTGGCCGGCATGAAGGACAGCAAGGTGATCGTGGCCATCAACAAGGACCCCGAGGCACCGATCTTCAGCGTGGCCGACTATGGCCTGGAGGCGGACCTGTTCGTCGCCGTGCCCGAACTGGTTGCCGCGCTGTGATGCCCTGCGCTTGATGCGCCATGGCTTGACCTCGAGGGCGCCGATTCGGCGCCCTTGCTTTATCCGGAGACTGAAATGACCTATCGCGCCCCACTCAAGGACATGTTGTTCGTGATGAAGGAACTGGCCGGCCTGGAGGCCGTGGCCACGCTGCCGGGCTACGAGGACGCCGGCTTCGACACCGCATCCGCCGTGCTGGATGAATGCGCCAAGCTGAACCAGGACGTGATCGCGCCGCTGAACTGGGAAGGCGACAAGAACCCGTCGTCGTTCAAGGACGGCGTGGTCACCACCACGCCCGGTTTCAAGGACGCGTTCAGGCAGTTCGGCGCCGGGGGCTGGCAAGGCCTGCACCACCCGGTCGACTTCGGCGGCCAGGGCCTGCCCAAGCTGATCCATGCGGCCTGCATCGAGATGCTCAACAGCGCCAGCATGAGCTTCGCGCTGTGCCCGCTGCTGACCGACGGCGCGATCGAGGCGCTGCTGACGGCCGGCAGCGATGCGCTCAAGGCCGCCTACCTGCCGAAGATGATCGACGGCCGCTGGACCGGCACGATGAACCTCACCGAGCCGCAGGCCGGCTCCGACCTGGCGGCGGTGCGCAGCCGCGCCGAGCCGCAGCCCGATGGCAGCTACAAGCTCTTCGGCACCAAGATCTACATCACCTACGGTGAGCACGACATGGCCGAGAACATCGTCCATCTGGTGCTGGCCCGGGTGACCGGCGCGCCCGAGGGCGTGAAGGGCATTTCGCTGTTCGTCTGCCCGAAGTTCATGGTCAATGCCGATGGATCGCTGGGTGCACGCAACGACGTGCACTGCGTCAGCATCGAGCACAAGATGGGCATCAAGGCCAGCCCCACGGCCGTCCTCCAATACGGCGACCACGGTGGTGCGGTGGGTTATCTCATCGGCCAGGAGAACCGCGGCTTGGAGTACATGTTCGTGATGATGAACGCCGCGCGCTACGCGGTGGGCGTGCAGGGCATTGCGGTGGCCGAGCGCGCGTACCAGAAGGCCGTGGCCTACGCGCGCGACCGGGTGCAGGGCCGGCCGGTGGATGGCTCGCTGAATGCAGCGGCGCCGATCATCCACCACCCCGATGTCAAGCGCATGCTGATGACGATGCGTGCGCACATCGAAGGCTGCCGCGCGATGGCGCTGGTGGCCGCCGCGGCGCAGGATGCCGCGCATGCCCACCCCGATGCCGAGGTGCGCCAGCAGAACCAGGCCTTCTACGAATTCATGGTGCCGCTGATCAAGGGCTTCTCCACCGAGATGAGCCTCGAGGTCACCAGCCTGGGCGTGCAGGTGCATGGTGGCATGGGCTTCATCGAGGAGACCGGCGCGGCGCAGCACTATCGCGACGCCAAGATCCTGACCATCTACGAAGGCACCACGGCGATCCAGGCCAACGACCTGATCGGCCGCAAGACCGCGCGTGATGGCGGTGCCACGGCCCGCGCCATCGCCGCGCAGATCGAGACCACCGAAGAAGCGCTGGCCGCGCGCAGCAGCGACGCCGCGCGGGCCATGCTCAAGCGGCTGTCGGCGGCGCGCCAGGCCTTTCTGGACGTGGTCGGCTTCGTGGCCGGGCAGACGAAGGCCAGCCCGAACGCCGTGTTCGCCGGCAGCGTGCCCTACCTGATGATGGCCGGCAACGTCATCGCCGGCTGGCAGATGGCGCGTGCGCTGATGGTGGCCGAAGACCAGCTCGCCGCCGGCGTCGAGGCCGATTTCATGCGCGCCAAGATCACCACCGCCCGCTTCTACGGCGATCACATCCTGAGCAAGGTGCCCGGCTTGCGCGACAGCATCGTCGAGGGCGCCGATGGCGTGACCGAGATGGCGCTGGACGCCTTCTGATCGCCCTCGGCCCGACCCATCGCCGGCCACTCACCGGCCGCTGATCCGGGCGTCCTGGCGGTGACAGCGTTTGTCGCCGCGCGCCCCCACCATCCTGCATCCCACTGTCATCCCGGAGATCCGCATGCCCTTGCCCGCCGTCCTTGCCAACCTGCCGCTGCCCATCATCGGCTCGCCGCTGTTCATCATCAGCACGCCCAAACTCGTCATCGCGCAGTGCACCGCGGGGGTCGTCGGCTCGATGCCCATGCTCAATGCCCGCCCGGCGTCGCAGGTCGACGAGTGGCTCGCCGAGATCACCGAAGGCCTGGCGGCCTGGGACAAGGCCCACCCCGAGCAGAAGGCCGCGCCGTTTGCCATCAACCAGATCGTGCACAAGAGCAACGACCGGCTCGAGCACGACATGGAAGCCTGCGCCCGCTACAAGGTGCCGATCATCATCACCAGCCTGGGCGCGCGGGTCGACATCAACGAGGCGGTGCACGCCTGGGGCGGCGTGGTGCTGCATGACATCATCAACAACGCCCATGCCCACAAGGCCATCGAAAAGGGCGCCGACGGCCTGATCGCGGTGGCCGCGGGCGCCGGTGGGCACGCCGGCACCAAGAGCCCGTTTGCGCTGATCCAGGAGATCCGCCAGTGGTTCGACGGCCCGCTGGCGCTCTCCGGCAGCATCGCCACCGGTGATGCGGTGCTGGCCGCGCAGGCCATGGGCGCCGACTTCGCCTACATCGGCTCGGCCTTCATCGCCACCGAAGAAGCGCGCGCCATCGATGCCCACAAGCAGGCCATCGTCGACGCCAATTCCGACGACATCGTCTACAGCAACCTGTTCACCGGCGTGCACGGCAACTACCTGAAGCCGTCGATCCGCAACGCCGGGCTCGACCCCGACAACCTGCCGGTCAGCGACCCCAGCAAGATGAACTTCGGTGGTGACGCCAAGAAGGCCTGGAAGGACATCTGGGGCTGCGGCCAGGGCATCGGCGCGGTCGACAAGGTGCGCAGCACGGCCGAGTTCGTCGGCCAGCTGAAGGCGCAGTACGCCGCGGCGCGCCAACGCCTGGGCCTGCCGATGCTGGCCACCGTCTGAGGCTCGACACGGTGACGACCCCGATGCGCCGGCAGGTCCTCCGCAACGCACGGCCGTTCGACAGTGCCCGCGGCACGATCGGGCCGCAGTCGCAGATCGTCATCGAGAACGGCCGCATCGTCGCGGTGACGGCCGAGCCGGTGCAGGTCGACGATGCCCAGGTCATCGACGCCGGCGGCCGCGTGGTGCTGCCCGGCTTGATCGACGCCCATGTGCACGTGGTGGCCGCCTCGCACGACCTGACGGCCAACGGCCTGCAGGCGCCGTCGCTGATCACCGCGCAGGCCAGCGCCATCCTGCGCGGCATGCTGCACCGCGGCTTCACCACGGTGCGCGACGCGGCGGGCGCCGATTTCGGCCTGCAGGAGGCGGTCGCGCGCGGGCTGTTCGAAGGCCCGCGGCTCTACATCGCCGGCTTCCCGGTCTGCCAGACCGGCGGCCATGCCGACATGCGGCCCAAGGGCGTGCGCACGCGCGAGATGTTCTGCACCTGTGCCGGCCTGGGGCTGATCGGCGCCATTGCCGACGGCGTGGGCGAGGTGCGGCGCGCGGTGCGCGAGCAGGTGCGCAACGGCGCCAACCAGATCAAGATCATGGCCGGCGGGGGCATCAGCAGCCCGACCGATCCGCTGGAGGGCACGCAGTTCTCAGTGGACGAATTGCGCGCCGCCTGCGAGGAGGCCGAGGCGGCCAACCTGTATGTGATGGCGCATGCCTATTCACCACGGGCGATCACCCGCGCGGTGCAGGCGGGCGTGCGCTCGATCGAGCATGGCAACCTGCTCGACGAAGCCAGCGCGCGCGAGATGAAGCGCCACGGTGCCTACCTCGTGCCCACGCTGGCCACCTATGCCGCGCTGGCGGCCGAGGGCGAGCGCCTGGGCTGGTCGGCCGAGATGCTGGGCAAGCTGGCGCGGGTGCGCTCGCGTGGCATCGACGCGGTGCGCATCGCCCGCTCCGAAGGCGTGCCGGTGGTCTTCGGCACCGACCTGCTGGGCCACATGCACGGCCAGCAGTCGGGCGAGTTCAACCTTCGGCTGCAGGCGATGAGCGCCGTGGAGGCCCTGCAGAGCGCCACCATCGATGCCGCGCGGCTGATGCGCGCCGAGGGCGAAATCGGTGAACTGGTGCCCGGCGCCTGGGCCGACCTGCTGGTGGTCGACGGTGATCCGACGGTCGACTTGTCGATGCTGACCGCACCCGAGACCGGCATCCGCCTGCTGGTGCAGGGTGGGCGCACGGTGCGCAGCACGCTGCCAAGCTGAGCCTGAGCCTGGGGGCGATCGCCCCATGAAAAAGAGGCCCCGCGGGGCCTCTTGGTCTTTGGTGAAGCCGACTACTTGACGTTGGTAAAGCGCGCCGCCGGCCGGTCATCGGCGCGGTGCAGCGTGGTGACGTTGGTCTTCATCGCCCAGGGCCGCAGCTGGTGGTGCAGCGGCACGAAGAGAAACTCGTCGCGGGTGCGCTGCAGCGCTTCTTTGATCAGCGCATTGCGCTTGGCCACGTCGGTCTCGGTCTTCATTGCGTCGACCAGCTTGTCGACCTGGGCGTCGCTGATGCGCGAGAAGTTGAAATTGCCGTCGGCGCCCGAGGTGCGGGTGCGCGCCAGCGACTGCAGCGAATACTGTGCATCGAAGGTGGCCACGCCCCAGCCCAGCAGGTAGGCCGAGGTGTCGAAGTTCTGCACCTTCTGGATGAAGGTGGCCATGCCCTCGGTGGCCAGCTTGGTCTTCACGCCGATGCGTGCCCACATCGACACCAGGTTCTGGCAGATCTCCTCGTCGTTGACGTAGCGGTTGTTCGGGCAGTTCAGCTGGAACTCGAAGCCGTTCGGGTAACCGGCCTCGGCCAGCAGCTTCTTGGCGCGCTCGGCATCGGGCTTGATCGCTGCGTCCAGCTCGGGTGAATGGCCGTTGACGCCCGGCGCCACCAGGATGGCCGCCGGCAGCGACAGGCCGCGCATCGTGGCGCGCTTGATCGCCTCGCGGTCGACGGCGATGTTCAGCGCCTCGCGCACCCGCTTGTCCTTGAACGGGTTCTTGCCCTTCACGTTGCTGTACTTCAGCTCGTTGTTGTGCTGGTCGAGCGCGATGAAAATCGTGCGCACCTCGTGGCCGTCGACGATCTTGAGCTTGCTGTCGCCGCGCAGACGGGTCACGTCCTGCGTGGGCAGGTCGGTGACCATGTCGACGTCGCCCGACAGCAGCGCCGCGATGCGGGTGGAGTCGGCCTTGATCGGGGTGTAGAGCACCTCGGCCACGTTGCTGGCGTTGGCCTTGTCCCACCAGTCGGCGTTGGCGGTCATGGTCACGCGCTGGTCAGGCGTCCAGCTGGTGATCTTGTAGCCGCCGGTGCCATTGACGTTGCGCGAGGCGTAGTTCTCTTCCTTGGCCTTGTAGTCCTGCACGTTGGCGGTCTTGTTCTTCTCCGCCCAGGCCTTGCTCATGATGAAGAAGTCGCCGATGTTGCGCAGCAGCAGCGGGTTGGGGCCGGCCAGGATGAAGTCGACCGTGTGGTCGTCGATCTTCTTGATGTCGGCGATGCCGGCCACGTAGATCGACATCGTGCCCTGCGGCTGCTTGATGCGGCCGAACGAGAAGATCACGTCGTCCGCGACGAAGGGCGAGCCGTCGTGGAACTTGACGCCGCGCCGCAGTTCGAAGCGCACTTGCGTCGGGCTGATGTTGGTCCACTTGGTGGCCAGCGCCGGCTCAGGCTCGTACTTGGTGTTGTAGCGCGTCAGGCCCTCGTAGGCATGCTGCAGGATTGCGTTGGTGGTGGCGTGGTTCTGCGAATGCGGATCGAGCGTGAGGATGTCGTTCTGCGCAGCCCAGCGCAAGGTGGCGGCCTGGGCCGACGACAGCGCCAGTCCGGTCAGCAGCGCGACCGCGACCGCGGCGCCCTTCAGGGCAAGCTTCAAGGTCATGGAGTCAACTCCGGTGGATGCGAAGACGCGCATGCTAGACGCAAGCGGCGCGTGCGGCGCCCGGGATCATCCCGCAGCCTGGTCGCCTGCCACCGCCACAGATACCTCAACGTCGGCATCGCAGTCGCAACCCGCGCCCGAGGCGATCCAGCGTCGCGCCAGGCCCTGCAGCACGGGTTGCAGCCCACGGGGCAGGGCAGGCCAGACCTGCTGCGGCGCATCGACCATCGCGCAGCGGTAAAGGCGCAGGCTGTCGTCCCAGCGCAGGGCGTCGCAGGCGCCTTGTCGGCGGCCGCTCACCAGCACGCCCAGCGGGCAGGGCTGCCAGGCGCAGCACAGACCACAGCCGTTGCAGGGCGCACCAGCGGCGGGTTTGGCCGGCGCCTCGGCGCGCAGGTAGATCACCGGAGGGTGCATGGCGGGCGAAGTGTGCGACCAACACCGGGGTGTTTGTCAGCAAAACAGAAGGGTCGCGGTTGTCTAATCCACGCGGCCAGCCGCAAATCAACAGTGCTACAGTGCGGCCCACCAAGTCAACAAGGCCCTTTCGTGCCCCTTGCTGAACGACAGAAATGTCGTTCGAAAAGTCTTACGAGACCAGCAGCAAGGCGGGTCGCAATCCGCCAACCGGTCGAGCCGGGCCGCGGAAGGTTTTCAACCCATCGAAGCCTCGCAAACCGGGGCAGAAGGTGAGCGAGCGATGATGCAGCAACACAGGTCCAACTCGTACCTGTTCGGGGGCAATGCCCCTTATGTCGAAGAGCTTTACGAAGCCTATCTCGACAACCCCGGCAGCGTGCCCGACAACTGGCGCACCTACTTCGACAACCTGCAGAACGTGCCGGCCACCGATGGATCGGAAGCCCGTGACGTGGCGCATGCGCCGGTCGTCGAGAGCTTCGCCCAGCGGGCCAAGGCCAACGCCTTCGCGCTGAAGGCCAGCTCGGCCGATCTGGCCGTGGCGCGCAAGCAGGTGCACGTGCAGTCGCTGATCGCCGCCTACCGCTTTCTGGGCAGCCGCTGGGCCGACCTCGACCCCCTCAAGCGCACCGAGCGCCCGAAGATTCCCGAGCTGGAGCCGGCGTTCTACGACCTGAGCGAGTCCGACATGGACATCACGTTCAGCGCCGCGAACACGTACTTCGGCAAATCGGAGAACATGACGCTGCGCGAGATCATGCAGGCGCTGCGCGAGACCTACTGCGGCACCGTCGGCGCCGAGTTCATGCACTGCACCGATCCCACCGAGAAGCGCTGGTGGCAGGAGCGGCTCGAATCCATCCGCAGCAAGCCCAGCTTCAGCATCGACCAGAAGAAGCACATCCTCGACCGGCTGACGGCCGCCGAGGGCCTGGAGCGCTTCCTGCACACCAAGTACGTCGGCCAGAAGCGCTTCAGCCTGGAAGGCGGCGAGAGCTTCATCGCCAGCATGGACGAGGTGGTGCAGCGCGCCGGCATCCACGGTGTGCAGGAAATGGTCATTGGCATGGCCCACCGCGGCCGCCTCAACGTGCTGGTCAACACCCTGGGCAAGATGCCCAAGGACCTGTTCGCCGAGTTCGACCACACCGCGCCCGAGAACCTGCCATCGGGTGACGTGAAGTACCACCAGGGCTTCTCCAGCGACATCTCCACCCCCGGCGGCCCGGTGCACCTGAGCCTGGCCTTCAACCCGTCGCACCTGGAGATCGTCAACCCGGTGGTCGAGGGCTCGGTCAAGGCCCGCATGGACCGCCGCGGCGACAAGCTGGGCGATCAGGTGCTGCCGGTGCTGGTGCACGGCGACGCCGCCTTCGCCGGCCAGGGTGTGGTGATGGAGACGCTGGCGCTCGCTCAGACCCGGGGTTATTACACCGGCGGCACGCTGCACCTGGTGATCAACAACCAGATCGGCTTCACCACCAGCGATCCACGCGACAGCCGCTCGACGCTGTACTGCAGCGACGTCGTCAAGATGATCGAGGCGCCGGTGCTGCACGTCAACGGCGACGACCCCGAGGCGGTGGTGCTGTGCACCCAGCTGGCGCTCGACTACCGCCAGCACTTCAAGAAGGACGTGGTGGTCGACATCATCTGCTTCCGCAAGCTGGGCCACAACGAGCAGGACACCCCGGCGCTGACCCAGCCGCTGATGTACAAGGTGATCGCCAAGCACCCGGGCACGCGCAAGCTGTACGGTGAGAAGCTGGTGGCGCAGAACGTATTGCCCGAAGGCGGGCCCGACGAGATGGTCAAGCAGTTGCGGGCCGCCTTCGACGAAGGCCGCCACACCATGGACCCGGTGCTGACCAACTTCAAGAGCAAGTACGCGGTCGACTGGGCGCCCTTCCTCGGCAAGAAGTGGACCGATGCGGCCGACACCGCGTTGCCGCTGGCCGAGATCAAGCGGCTGGCCGAGCGCATCACCACGGTGCCGGCCAACTTCAAGGTGCACCCGCTGGTCGAGAAGGTGCTGGCCGACCGCGCGGCGATGGGCCGCGGCGAGGTCAACGTCGACTGGGGCATGGGCGAGACGCTGGCCTATGCATCGCTGGTGGCCAGCGGTTATGCCGTGCGCCTGTCAGGCGAAGATTGCGGGCGTGGCACCTTCGTGCACCGCCATGCGGTGCTGCACGACCAGAACCGCGAGAAGTTCGACGTCGGCACGTACGTGCCGCTCGAACATGTGGCCGAGAGCCAGGCGCCGTTCACCGTCATCGACTCGATCCTGTCGGAAGAGGCGGTGCTGGGCTTCGAATACGGCTATGCCAGCGCAGAGCCGAATACGCTGACGATCTGGGAGGCGCAGTTCGGCGACTTCGTCAACGGGGCGCAAGTGGTGATCGACCAGTTCATCGCCTCGGGCGAAGTGAAGTGGGGCCGTGCCAACGGCCTGACACTGATGCTGCCGCACGGCTACGAAGGCCAGGGCCCCGAGCACAGCTCGGCACGCCTCGAACGCTTCATGCAGTTGGCAGCCGACAACAACATGCAGATCTGCCAGCCGGCCAGCGCCAGCCAGATCTTCCACCTGCTGCGCCGGCAGATGGTGCGCCAGTTCCGCAAGCCGCTGATCATCTTCACGCCCAAGTCGCTGCTGCGCAACAAAGATGCCGCCTCGCCGCTGAGCGAGTTCACCAAGGGTGAATTCCAGACGGTGGTGCCCGAGGGCGACAAGACGGTCGTGCCGGCCAAGGTCAAGCGCATCATCTGCTGCTCGGGCAAGGTGTACTACGACCTGGTGCGCAAGCGCGCCGAGAAGGGTGCGGACGACGTTGCCATCCTGCGGGTGGCGCAGCTCTATCCGTTCCCGCACAAGGCCTTCGCCGCCGAGATCAAGCGCTACCCGAATTGCACCGAGGTGGTGTGGTGCCAGGACGAGCCGCAGAACCAGGGCGCCTGGTTCTTCGTGCAGCACTACATCCACGAGAACATGCAGGACGGCCAGAAGCTGGGTTACGCCGGTCGGCCGGCCTCGGCCAGCCCGGCGGTGGGTTATGCCCACCTGCACCAAGAACAGCAGAAGGCGCTGCTCGACCAGGCCTACGCCAAGCTCAAGGGCTTCATCCTCACGAAGTAAGGCCGTTCAAGGCCCACCCCCGCAGCGCCTGCGGCGCTCCCCCTAGAGGGGGCGATCCCGGCGGACCGGCAAAGCCGGATCCGCGGCGTCTGCGTGGTGGTTCTCCCGCACTATACAGAGACACAACATGGCAATCGTAGAAGTCAAGGTCCCGCAGCTGTCTGAATCGGTGGCCGAAGCCACCCTGCTGCAGTGGAAGAAGAAGCCCGGCGAGGCCGTGGCGATGGACGAGATCATCATCGAGGTCGAGACCGACAAGGTGGTGCTGGAAGTGCCGGCACCGGCGGCTGGCGTGATGGCTCAGATCGTCTGCGACGACGGCGCCACCGTGGTCAGCGATCAGGTGATCGCCCGCATCGACACCGAAGGCAGCGCAGCGGTGAGCCCGCTGGAAGTCAAGGCGGTGGCGTCGGACGCCGCCGTCGCAGCGGCT
>Ga0155495_1217_pt1 | contig 12607 bp, 10 predicted proteins | sample RifCSPhighO2_12_FD_107153 | JGI IMG/M metagenome (GOLD analysis project Ga0155495, IMG submission 107153) | Burkholderiales bacterium RIFCSPHIGHO2_12_FULL_69_20
TTTTGCGTACGTGGCGTGATCTCACCACTGCTGGCCAATCTGTACATGCGCCGGTTTGTTCTGAGATGGAAGCGGCTCGGGCTGGACCAACGCCTTGGCAGCCGGATCGTGACCTACGCCGACGATCTCGTGATCCTGTGCAGGAAGGGCAGGGCCGAAGAGGCGCTGTCTCGAATGCGCGAGATCATGGGCAAGCTGAAGCTGACGGTCAACGAAGAGAAGACACGAATCTGCAAGGTGCCGGAAGGGCAGTTCGACTTCCTGGGCTACACGTTCGGGCGGGTGTATTCGAAGACGACCGGCAAAGCCCGACTGGGCATGTGGCCGTCCAAGAAGAGCATCCGCCGCATGGTCGAGAAGGTCCACGACCTGACCGACCTGAAGACGGGTTGGCAAGAGACCACGGTAAAGGTGGCGAAGTTGAATCGCGCGTTGCGCGGCTGGGCGAACTACTTCCAAGTGGGGACTATCAGTCAGGCGTATCGAGCACTCGACAACTACACCGCACCGCGGTTGCGCCGGTGGCTGCGCAACAAGTACAAGGTCAGGCGGCGACGGGGCGGGACCTATCCACTCCAGCACCTCTACGAGCACTTCGGGCTCGTGCGCCTGGCCAACCTGAAGCACGGCGGGTCGTGGGCGAAGGCGTGATGTCTTGTCCGAGAGCCGGATGCGGGAAATCTGCATGTCCGGTTCGATGAGCGGGATGTGGAAACGGAGCTACGGTGAGGTTACTCGGGCACCGCCAGACGAAAGGGGCGGCAACAGACAAACCGGACCTACTGCCACCGCGCCACATCTCGACTCTACCGACTCGGGCCCGTGGTGACCGGAGGGAGCGGTCAGTCAGTCCGGCTGCTACGGGCGTCAGCTTCCTGATGCCGCCGCGAGGCGGGAGATCCGGCGATGAAGAGTCGTTTGTGGCCGGCAGCTACCAGGCGAGTTGCCAATCATCGCGACGCCCCCCCGAGTAACCCGGTGATCGAGAAGATCCTTGAGTGGTGGGAGTTGCAGGCGCCGGCTCAGATCGCCGCACGCACGCCGAAACGGCTGACTGCCTGCCAAAGAGGACCAACTCCGGCTGGATGGCTCGGCGGATCCCGCATCGTTCAGATCACGCCGGCTCGCTGCAAGCCTTGCGTCGACGCGCCGCGACCAGTAGACCCAGCATGCCGGCGCTCAACAGCATGGCGCTGGCGGGCTCGGGCACCGGCATCATCGCAAGTTCGTTGCCCATGCCGGGCAGGAGTTCAAACGTCGCTGTCGGGTTCAGTGCCCGATAGGTTGGTTCGACCTCGAACCTGGGGTCGATGAACGCCCAGGATTTGTAGCCGCCGCCAGCGCTCGCATTTGCCGTCATTGACACCACACCGATGCCACGTCCCGCAGAGTCTGTGGGTGCCATGAAGGTGCCAGTGATGGTGCCGTAGGCGGCCGAGCCACCAATGGCAAAGGTCGAACTGCCAGCGATGTTCACGCTGGCGGAAGACAGCGCCTGAGATTGGGTGGTTCCAGCACAGCCGGCGATGACGGTGCTGCCGCTGCATGAAACGCTTGCATAGGTGCCCTCAAAGGCCGAAAAGTCCGCCGCATAACCGGCCACGTTGAAGTCAACGCTGGCCCCGCCGACGAACGCGCCGTTCCTGAAGTGACGCCCCCGTTGCCCAGGGCCCGGCCGCCGCAGCGGGCTGGCTGAGATGGGAGCCATCCCTCCGCTGACCGACGTGCTGGGCTGGTCTGCCGCAGGCTTGACATTGCTTGCCTTCTCCTGCAAAGACCTGGTGCGCCTGCGCCACGTGGCGCTGTCTGCCGACACGGCGTTCATCGCCTACGGCCTGACGGCGCAGCTGTGGCCGGTGCTGGCGCTGCACGTCGTGCTGGTGCCCATCAACGCCTGGCGGCTGTGGCAGACGCTCTATCGCCAGCCGGATAGTCAGTCGCAGCAGCCGGCGCCGGCCAGCACATAGACTTGCATCGGGTCGCGGCTGAAGTCAGCTAAGCCCCGAAGCACCGCGGCGACGCGGCTCAATGTGAGTTGTCTGCCTGCGATGGCCGGTGAGGCAAAGTCAGGCAAGGCCGCACCCATGCAAGAGGTCGACAGCAACAACGCCACCGAAGCCCTTCGCGCCGCCATCGCCGCGCTGGAGTCCCAACGCGCTACGCTGGGCAACACGGTGCTGGAGTTGGCCATCGCCCCGCTGCGCGCCCGCCTGGCTGCCTTGCTGCGCCCGGCCGGCCTGCAACACCGCCTGGTGACGGTGCTGTTTGCCGACGTGGTGGGCTCTACCGCCCTGGCCAGCGGCATGGACGCCGAGGACACGCTGGGCCTGCTGAGCGCGGCGCTGCGGCGCATGGCCGCCATCGTTGAAGCGCACCAGGGGCGCGTGCTGCGCTTCACGGGTGACGGCGTCAAGGCCGCCTTCGGCATGGACGAGACGCGCGAGGACGATGCCGAACGCGCGGTGCGCGCAGGCCTGGCCATCCTGACGGCCGGGCGCGAACAGGCCGAAGCCGCTGCACGCCAGCATGGCATCACCGACTTCGCCGTGCGCGTGGGCGTGCACAGTGGCGACGTGGCGCTGGGCGCGGGTGTGGAAGACGACAACACCGCCATGGGCGCGGCAGTGAACATCGCCTCGCGCATGGAGCAGCACGCACCGCCCGGCGGCCTGCGCATCAGCCACGACACCTGGAGCCAGGTGCGCGGGCTGTTCGAGCTGGAAGTGCAGCCGCCGTTGCAGGTCAAGGGCATCGAAGCCCCGATGCAGACCTACCTGGTGCGCGCGGCTCTCGAGCGCGCCGCGGCCAGCGTCGAGCGCGGGCTGCAAGGCCTGGCCACGCCGATGGTGGGCCGCAACGCCGAGTTGCAGCGCCTGCTGCAGGCCGTCGAGCGCGCCCGCGAGACCCGGCAGCTGCAGGCCGTGACCCTGGTGGGCGACGCCGGCCTGGGCAAGAGCCGGGTGCTGCGGGAACTTGTCGCCGCGCTGCCGGCGGGCCTGTCTTCCGACGCATCGCCAGACAGGCCTCCCTACCGACTGCTGACCCTGCGCTCGCAGCCCGACGGTCAACTTCGTCCCTGGGGCCTGCTGCGCAGCCTGCTGGCCCTGCAGTGCGGCGTGGCCGACACCGACAGCGCCGACGAGGCCAAATGCAAGGTTGTAGACGGCCTGAGCCCGTGGTTCGAAGATCGCGGTGAACGGCAAGCCCAGCTCATCGGACAACTCTCGGGCCTGGACTTTGCCGACAGCCCCACCGTCAAGGGCCTGGACCCGCGCAGCCTGCGCGACCAGGCGCTGATGGCCTTGCGCGCCTACCTGCAAGCCTTGGCGGCGCCGCGCCACAGCCTGCCAGTGCTGATCGTCGAAGACCTGCACTGGGCCGACGACAGCTCACTGGACCTGCTGCAGCACCTGCTGGCGCACGCGGCCGAACTGCCGCTGGCGCTGGTGATGACGGCCCGCCCGACGCTGCTGACGCGCCGGCCTGACTGGGTCCAATCCGACGCTGCCGACACGGCCGACACGCTCGTGACGCTGAGCCCGCTGCCCGAGGACCACAGCAATGAACTGGTGCAGGCGCTGCTGCAACGCGTAGCCCCCCTGCCACCCCGCCTGAGCGAGCTCATCGTCGGCCGCGCCGAGGGAAACCCGTACTACATGGAAGAACTGGTGCGCCGGCTCATCGATGACGGCGTCATCGACGCCACCGCACCCCGATGGACGGTGCAAGCGGACCGTCTGGACACCGTGCGCCTGCCTACCACGCTGGTCGGCCTGCTGCAGGCGCGGCTGGACGCGCTGCCGGCCGGCGAGCGCCAAGCCGCGCGGCAGGCCAGCGTCATCGGCCACGTCTTCTGGGACGACGCCTTGCAGGCCCTGGACGCGCAAGCACCGCAGGCCTTGCCAGCCTTGCAACGCGCCGCTTTCGTCAAAGACCGCGACACGAGCGATTTCGAAGGCACGGCCGAGCGCCAGTTCGACCACCACCTGCTGCACCAGGTGACCTACGACACGCTGCTGAAGGCCGAACGCAGGCTGGGCCACGGCGCGGCGGCGCGCTGGTTGCAGGCGCGCACCCAGGGCCGCGGCGCGGAGTTCCTGGCCATGACCGGCGAGCACGCCGAACGTGCTGGCGAGACGGCGCTGGCCATCGATTGCTTCGAGCAGGCGGGCAAGGACGCGCAGGCCCGCTTTGCGAATGCCATCGCCCAGGTGTACTGTCGCCGTGCGCTGGCCTTGCTGGGCGAGGCTGATCCTGGGAGATCGATCGATCTGCTAACGGCTCTGGGAAAAATCGCCGACGTCTTGGGTGACCGAGCCACCCAGGACGCGGTTCACCGCGACATCGCGGCCCTTCTTGAGCGCTACCCCGACGACGTTGCCCAGGCAAGGCTGTGGTTTTCCATGGCCCTGCTGGCGGACCGCCGCGGCGACGCCGCCTCGTCAGAGCGACTGGCCCGCCAAACCTGCGAGCTGGCGGAACGCTGTGGCGCTGCACAGTCGGCCGCCATGGCGCATGGCCAGCTGGCTTGGTTGCACATTGCGCGCCAGGATTACCTGGGCGCCGGCCGGCAGCTCGCGATCGGCCTGCCCTGGGCCGGTAGGATCGCGGCCACGCGCCCACGCGCCGAAACCGAGGCCCAGATACTGACGCTGTCGGGCATGGTGGCCATGGTTTCAAGCCGCCTGGGCGAAGCACGAGCCACGCTGACGGCGGTGCTGTCGCGTGGCGAACTGCTGGGCTTGCCACGCCTGCAACTGGGCGCGATGGACAACCTGGCGGCAGTGGCTGGTTACCTGGGAAAGTGGGACGAGCTTGCCGCTTGGGGTGAACGCATGTGCACACTGGCCAAGGCCATCGGCTCGATCCGTGACATCGACAGCGGCCAGCTCAAGCTCGCCGAGGCGGCCGAAGCCGTGGGTGACTTGGCCGTGGCGCTGCGCTGGCACGACCAGCGCCTGGTCATTTGCCGGGCCACGTCCGATCGACGCATGGAGGCGATCACGCTGGGTTGCCTGGCCCGCTTGCTTCTCGCCCAGGGTGATGCGCCAAGAGCCCAGGAATACTGTTCCCAGGCACTGACCCAGCACCAGGCCTTGGGCCACAAATTCGAAGCTTGCGAAGTGGCGGCCATCGCCGCGCTGTGCGCGGTGCGCCTGCGCCAGCCTGACGAGGCACTGGCCGGCGTGAATGCCACGCTGGACCGGCTGCAGCGTGATCTGGCCGACAGCCCCGCCTTCGAGACCATCGTTCTGCGCTGGTTCTGCCACCAGGTGCTGGTGGCCCTGGGCGACGAGCGCGCCGGCCCGCTGCTCGAACAACTCCACGCCGACGTGCAGGCCACGGCTGCTGAAAGAACCGACGCCGCCGACCGCGACCGCCTGATCCAGGCCATTCCGAACTTCCGCGACATCGTGGCCGCGTATGCAGAGCGTGGCGGGCGGGGCAGCGCTCACTGAATCGCTGACTCATGGCGCTGCGCTGTGCGGCGCCGTCAGTCCGCCAGTCCACGCTTGAAGCCTTCCGGGCGCCGTTCACTATGGACCCGGCCTGCGCTGGACGTGCCTGGCGCCGAGAACACGCGTCCACCGTTGCAGAGCGCCCACCCGGCCGCAGCGGCTTTACCCTGTTCAACCTGTCGCCTCAGGAGGTTTCGCCATGTCTACCGCCCCGCTCAAACTCATTCCCGTCGTCTTGCTGGTGCTGGGTTTCCACGCACTGGGGGCCTTTGCACAGCCCGCGCAATCGGCGCGCTCGGCGCCCAGCGCCGCCGAGTGTCTGCACGCCGACGCCCTGGCATCCTTCCGCCAGGCGCGCTTTCCCGAGGTCTATGGTCGGTTCATCGCGTTGGCCGATGCCGGTCATGCGCCCGCGGCCGAACTGGCGCTGTGGATGTACCTGCACGGCCCGCTGGTGTTCGGCAAGGAGTGGGACGGCGCCCAGGAACAGTTGACGGCCTGGGCCATGCTGGCTGGCCAACCTGCGCCGACCATGGTCGCGCACATCTACCCAAGAACCGTGTCATCCGTGGCAAGCCTGACCCGCTGAGGGCGTCGGGGGGCGGGTCCCCACGGCGGCGGGTCTGGTGCTGCGGGTGTCGTGACCGTCGGGCTCGTTGAGTCACGGCTGAAGGGTCTGGCGAAGGACGAGCCCTCGGTCCGCGCTGCCGACACGGGTGCTGTGCGTTGGGATGGCCGGCAGGTGTTCGATGCCAAGTGCCCTGCAAGGCGGCTGTGTCAAGACGTGATTGCGCGGGGCGCTTGACTTCGTGGCAGCCCTACGATCACCGGCTGCCCACGATCCGCCACCAGCCCCGTCTCGATGCCCGCCTTACCCACCCACGCAGCGCTGCTGGGTTCGACTCGCCTGTGGCGCGAGTTGTGGGCTGGCATGGCGGGCCTGTTCATCAGCCTGGCCCCGGTGCTGACGATGGGCCTGCTGGCTTTCGCCGCGCTTGGCCCGCAGGCGGCGGCGCTGGGTATCCCGGCGTCGCTGGTATCCAGCGTGGTGGGTGGCGCCGTCTTTGCATGGCTGTCGCGCGCGCCGATGCCGGCGGGCGGCCCCTCCGCGGGGCCGGTGCTGGTGCTGGGCACCGTGGTGGCGCGAGTCGTGGCCGACCCGGCGTTCACGATGGGTGACCCCGCCGCCATGGCGGGGATGCTGGCCCTGGCCGCCACGGCCGTCATCGCCATGGGGGCGTGCCAGATCGCGCTGGGGCTGTCCGGGCTGGTGCGGTTCGCGAAGTTCGTGCCGCAGCCGGTGCTGGCCGGCTTCATGAACGGCGTGGCGCTGCTGGCCCTGCTGGCACTGCTGCCCTTGATGGTCGGCTGGCCGGTGGGTGCTTTGCAGCGCCACGGATGGGCGGCCATGCCGGCGGTTCAGCCGGCCACGATGGCGGTGGGCCTGATATCGGTGGCCGTCATCGTGGGTTTGCCACGCCTGAACCGGCGGCTGCCGGCCACCTTGATCGGCCTGCTGGTCGGAAGCGGGGCTTACGCCTTGCTGCACGCACTGGCACCGCAGTGGACACTGGGGCCGTTGACCGGCGCGCTGCCCATGGCCTGGCCGCACCTGGACACGCTGGCGCCGTATGTCAACGGGGTGGACGACCCGCTTCTGCAGCGGCACCTGGCCGCCGCCCTGGTCGCTGGACTGGTGATGGCGCTGATAGGCACGCTGGAGCTGGTGCTCAACAGCCTCGCCTTGGATCAGGCCCGCCACACACGCACCGACCCGCGCCGCGAGGTGCTGGCGCTGGGCGCGGCGAATCTGGCTTCCGGGGTGGTGGGAGGCTTGCCGCTGCTGCTGCTGCGCCCGCGCGCGCTGCACATGATCGACGTGGGTGGTCGGTCGCGCGCGGGGCTGTTCATCTGCTGCGGCCTGTTTGCGCTGGTGGGCGTGGTGGCCGTGAAGCTGCTGGCGCTGCTGCCCCAGGTGGTGTTGGGTGGGGCGATGGTCATTGTTTACCTGATCTCCATCGACCGCTGGTCGCTGGGCCTGGCGTTGCAGTGGTGGCGCGGCCGGCGCGAGGCCGACGTGCAGGTTGCGTTGCTGGTGGTGGCACTGGTCTGCGCCGTCACGCTGGTGCTGGGCTTTCCGGCCGCCGTGGCCACCGGCGCCTTGCTGTCGATGATGCTGTTCATCCGCAGCATGAACCGTTCGCTGGTGCGCGGCCGCTACACGGGCGACGCGCTGCCTTCGCGCCGCATCTACGCCGCTGCCGACGAGGCCCGGCTGGGCACGCTGCGTACACGCGCCACCGTGCTGGAGCTGGAAGGTGCGCTGTTCTTCGGCAGTGCCGACCGCATCGCCGAGTTGTCGGACGAGCTAGACACCAGCTGCCACACGCTGGTGCTCGACTTTCGCCACGTGAGCTTGATAGATGCCTCTGGCGCGGTGGTGTTGGCGCAGCTGAGCCGGCGTCTGGAAGAACGCGGGATGGTGCTACTGCTGGCCGGTGTCAGTGCAAACAACCGACACGGCCGCGTGCTGGCGCAGTTTGTCGGCCAGCGCTTTGCTGCCGACCACGGCATGCCCGATATCGACCAGGCCATGGAGCGGGCCGAGTTGAGCCTGTTGGTGCTGGCCGGGTACGCGCCACTGCGCGAGGTCGTGCCCATCGAACAGGTGAGCCTGATGGACGGGCTGAATGCTGCACAGCGCGCGTGTCTGGCGGCCTGCCTGAAGCCCAGGCAGTTGGCGGCGGGCGAGTGCCTGTTCCGCCAGGGTGACCCGGGCGACCGGTTGTACGTCATCACCTCGGGTTCGATCGATGTGCTCAGTGCCTCGGTACACGGCGGCACGGTGCTGCGTCAGCGTTACGTGAGCCTGTCGCCCGGCATGATGCTGGGTGAAACCGCCATGCTCGACGGCGGCGGTCGCAGCGGCGAGGCCGTGGCAGTGGGCGACACCGAAGTGCATGCGCTGGACGACCAGACCCTGCTGCGTCTGCGCGACCAGGACCCGCTGCTGTACGCGCAGGTCTACCGCAATGTGGCGCTGCACCTGTCGCAGCGGCTGCGCGCCGCCGCCGGGGCCTGGCGGGCCAGCACCAGCTAAGGCGAGGCCTGGAGGTGCCTCAACCCATCGCGTTGTTCACTCGCAGTTAGGGTGCCAGGCCGCGAAGGTGCGGTGGCATCACCTTGGCTATTGCTGTGCCGGCCGAGTCCAGGCCCTTGGCCATGACTCCCTCCATCCGGTCGAGTTCGGTCAGGATGCCCAGCAACTCGTTGGCGCTGTCGATGGCCAACGCTGCCGCGGTTGCGGGCAGTGCTTAATTTCGATCTCAACCACAACGTCTACCACTGACAGACGCGGCTCAGCCACTGCCCTGCTCCAATCCGGTCCTCCACGATCGTTATCGGTGCCAAGTCCAACTTCAAGATGGGTTCGCCGCGCGCTTACAGCGCGACGAACTCACAGTCACGGCCAGTTCCAGTCGTACGCGGCCGGCCGCTTCAGGGTATCTCGCCTGGTCGGTGCTGACGCCGGCGGTGGCATGGCGGTAACCACCCGAAGGTAGGCACCCGCACGTTGGCACTAGTAGGTGGGTGCTCAAGCGCGTCTTTGACATCGACATGCAGCACTGCCCGAACTGCGGCGGCGGGGAACTGAAGATCATCGCGGCCATCCTCGAGCGGCCGGTGATCGAGAAGATCCTCACCCACCTGGGGCTGGATCCGCAGCCGCCACCCCGGGGACGGGCGCGCGAGACGGGGCAACACTGAAGCCACCTGAACCGCGCCGGCCGACACAAGGACCTCGCCCCAGGCTGCGCTGCCAATGGCAGTCGGGGTGACGCTGCGCCGCCTGCAGGCTCGATCCCGACTGACTTCGGGACAACCCTGATGTCGAGGCCCAACGAGCCCCAAGCGAACCGTCAGAGCCCGGCCGAATCGCGCCAAGACAACGGTGTAGTCGCCAGTTCCAAGCCATCCAGGCCGGCATCGGCCGCCCACCCATGCGTTAGTCGGGGGTTTCTCGGGCCTTGCAGGGGGCCGTTTGAATTTCCTATGCCCCCCGCTGCCCCCCTGCCGCCCCCTGATGCGGCGCTGACGCCCGATGCCCGCCCCCACGATCCTGCACCTGCTGGGCGAGGTGGAGGTGGTGTTCGGCTTCTGACCCCCTGCTGCTGGTGCTGGCCCTCGCCACGCTGGCCGGCCCCGGGCAGGCGGTGGACTGCCTCGAGACCCGCAACGTCATCGAGCCGATGTTCGTGTTCGCGATCATGGTCATCGCTGCCACGCGGCCGGTCCTGCACGTGGCCGGCAGCCTGGTGCAGGGCCTGAGGCGCGCGCTGCCGCTGCCGCTGCCGCGCACGCTGGCCCTGGTATGGCTGCTGCTGGCACTGGTGCCACGGCTGGACTTCGTCATCACCGAGTCGGCGGCCATGACGCTGGCCGCGCTGATGCTGCGCGGTGCGCTGTTCGCGCGGCCGACGTCCCAACGCCTGAAGTACGCGGCAATCGGCGTGCCGTTCGTCAACATCTCGATCGGCGGCACGCTCACGCCCTTTGCCGCGCCGCCGGTGCTGACGCTGGCCGGCGTGTGGCAGTGGCACATCGCTTTCATGGTGCAGCACTGCAGCTGGAAGGCGGCCCTGGCGGTGCGGGTCAATGCCAGTGGCCTGGTGCTGTTCTTTCTGGGCCTGACCACGACCTATGAGCGACACCAGGATCCGCAGATCCTGCGTGAGACGCTGCCGGTGGGCTTCTTCCTGGGCGGGCTGGTGGTGCTGGTCGGGCAGCAGCAGGGGGGTGGCTGCAGCTGGTGGTGCCGGGCATGGATGCCAGCGCGGTGTTGTACGGCGCCACCGCGCCCACAGCGCTGACCGACAACGCCGCCCTCACCTACCTGGGCTCGCTGGTGCCGGGCCTCTCAGGCCAGTTTGATGATGGCGCCATCGCGCCGCTGAAGCTGCTGCCGGCTGCGCTGGTCCCCACGACGGTGGCGGCGGCGTTCCGGCTGCAGTGAGCGCATTGCAGGCACTGGCACGCCCTGCGGCGGCCTGCTGCGTGCCGCAGATCAGACTGGCTTGACCCTGCCGCGCCGGCTGGTGGCCGCAGCGGCCAGCGCCAGCCCGACCAAAGCCAGGGATGCCGGCTCAGGCACTGCCACTGCCACTGCCGTGATCGACAGGTGCGCGCGGCCTTGATCGGTGGCAGTGAAGTAGTTCACGACGTCGTCGTACTCGCCCACCTTCCACACTGGCGCGGATGTCGGGCCATCGAAGATCAGGCTCGCCGACGGGCCGGCCATCGCCGCCTGGAGGCCGTCGTAGTAGTTGTAGCCATTGGGATAGGTCGCCGAGTGCGCGTAGAAGCTCGCACCCAGTTCTGGAATCAGGATCACGAAGAAGGCGCCAGGCACTGAGTTGGCGTAGCCGGGTGCCGTGGTCGCATCAAAAGGGGTATCCCAGCTGCGTGTGAAGTCGCCTCCCGTCGCGCACCCAGTGCACGTCAATTCGAAGTGCGCCATCGGGCCGGCATGCGCCGGAATCCCGAACAGGCTGATGAACAGGAACACGCAGCCGGAAATCAAACGCTTCATTGCCATACCCCTCGTGAGCAACCAGAACTCTGGAACCATCGCGCGCCGTTCCACCAAGCCATCAGGCATAGCCCGTGGAATGTGACGAAAAGCACGAAACGCGCCGCCGGTAGCAATCTCAACTTTCTTGAGACAAATCAACGGCTTGGCCGTTCGCATTCAGTACTCAGCGGAACAGATGCAAGAAATTCCGACACTTCTTTGAGGTCAGCCGCACGGCGCGATCCATGGGGGCACGGGCTGGCTGTTGCCGGTCGCAGCCATCGGCCTGTCGCTCACCCCCGGCCCCAACAGCCTGCTGGTGCTGACGCATGGCGCCCTGCACGGCCACCGCCGCACGCTCTACGCCGTGGCCGGCGGGGCGCTGGGATTCGTGCTGCTGATCGCCTTGTCGCTGGCCGGCATCGGCGCGCTGCAGACGTGCTGGCGATCGCCCGCGGCCAAATGGTCTGTGGTCAGCTTTCAGCTGCACTGAGCGAAGTCCGCTTCTGGCCGAGTCGAGCCGACGGAAGGCCCGGGCTCGTCGCCAAGAAGCCGACCCTCAGGCTCTCGCCGAGGCCAAGACTGGACGGTCGGGGCGACCGGCCGCTCATGGCCGGGAGTTCCAGTTCCCGGCGGCACCTGGAAGCTGCCGCTAGGGCCGAGCGTGCGCGAGGAGAAGGGAAGCCGCCCGGCCAGCATTTCGATGGCCGGACGGCGCGGAGTGCGCTTCGATCAGATTTCAGTCTGCTCGGCGATTTCCAAGGCGTCGTCCACCTCGATGCCGAGATACCGCACCGTCGACTCAAGTTTGGAGTGGCCGAGCAGTAGCTGCACGGCCCGTAGGTTCTTCGTGCGCCGGTAGATCAACGTGGCCTTGGTGCGCCGCATCGAGTGCGTGCCGTACTCGGCGGGATCGAGACCGAGTTCCTCGACCCAGCCTTCCAGGATCCGAGCGTACTGCCTCGTCCCCAGATGTGGCGAGTCGTGGATCCGGCTCGGAAACACGAAGTCGTCGGACCTCAGCCCGGCTTGCTTGATCCATTTCTGCACGGCCTCGCGCGTGGCCGGTGTGATCTCGAACTGCACGGGGCGCTGCGTTTTGTGCTGCATCACCACGGCACGCGTGGCCACTTGGTCGCCGTGGCAGATGTCTCGAACCTTGAGGCTGACGAGGTCGCAACCGCGAAGCTTGCTGTCGATTCCCAAGTTGAAGAGGGCGAGCTCGCGCACCCGACTTTCCATCTGCAGGCGAACACGAAGCGCCCAGATGTCCTTGAGCTTGAACGGTGCCTTCTGACCGACGATCTTGCCCTTGTTCCACGGCTCGCGATGAGCAACGTTGGCGTTGGATCCCATGATGGACTCCCATCAAGTTGAGGGACGACAACCATGCTCCTTCTCGGGGCCGTGCACCTTGCCGCGGATCGACTTGGCAACCCCGGGACCGCAGGCCCAATGGCAGCTTTCCGGCGCGGCCGCCTACTCACACTATCGGAGAGCGCTTATCTGGCGCCGCGCAGCGCTGGCCGAGCGCGCGGGCGTTGACGCGGCAGATAAGCGTCGATGGACCGAACCG
>Ga0155495_1211_pt2 | contig 12595 bp, 14 predicted proteins | sample RifCSPhighO2_12_FD_107153 | JGI IMG/M metagenome (GOLD analysis project Ga0155495, IMG submission 107153) | Burkholderiales bacterium RIFCSPHIGHO2_12_FULL_69_20
GGCGCGATCGACTGCGCCATCGACGAGCCGGCTGCCGGCGCGGTGCCGCGGGGCGTGGCGGTGCTTTGCCATCCGCATCCACAGCATGGCGGCACGATGGACAACAAGGTGGTGCAGACGCTGGCGCGCGCCTTCGTGCAACTGGGCTACCGGGCGGTGCGCTTCAACTTCCGCGGCGTGGGCGGCTCGGCCGGCGTCTGGGACGAAGGCCGCGGCGAGATCGACGATGCGCTGGCGGTCATCGCCGCACAACGCCTGGCCGCGCTCGGCCTGCCGCTGGCACTGGCGGGCTTCTCGTTCGGCGGATACGTCGCCGCACAGGCGGCAGCGCGGCTGGCTGACGCTCAACACGATGGTCAACCCGACAGCCAACCCGTCCAGCGCCTGGTACTGGTGGGCCCGGCCACCAGCCGCTTCGAGATGCCGGCCGCCGTGGCGCCCGACACGCTGGTGATCCACGGCGAGGCCGACGACGTGGTGCCGCTGGCCGCCACGCTGGCCTGGGCCCGGCCGCAGGTGCTGCCGGTGCTGGTGCTGCCGGGCGTCGGCCATTTCTTTCACGGCCAGCTCACGCTGCTGAAGAACCTCGTGGTTCAGCAGTGGCAGCACTGAGCGGCCGCTTCCCTCTTTCTCCCCTGACCGGATTTCGATGAACCGACTGATCGTTTCGCTCTTCACCCTGTTGCTGGCGGCTGCCAGCCTGTCTCCTGCCTGGGCGCAGGCGCCGCAACCCCCCGAGGTGGCGGCCAAGGCCTACCTGCTGCTCGACGTGAGCAGCGACCAGGTGCTGTCCGAGCGCCAGGCCGATGCGCAGACCGACCCCGCCTCGCTGACCAAGCTGATGACCGCCTGGCTGGTGTTCGACGCGCTCAAGGCCAACAAGCTGACGCTGACGCAGACGCTGCCGGTGTCGGTACAGGCCTGGAACGAGCGCAAGCTCGGTGGCTCGCTGATGTTCATCGACCCGAAGATGACGCCCAAGGTCGACGAGTTGCTGCGCGGCATGATCATCGTCTCGGGCAACGACGCCGCGGTGACGCTGGCCGAGGGCGTGGGTGGCACGGTCGAGGGCTTCGTCGCGATGATGAACCGCCAGGCCCAGGCCTGGGGCCTGAAGAACACCCAGTTCAAGAACCCCACCGGCATGACCGTGGCCGGCCACTACAGCAGCGCGCGCGACATGGCGCTGATCGCCGCCCGCATCGTGCGCGACTTCCCCGAGCACTACGCCGCCTACTACGCCCAGCGCAACTACAGCTTCAACAACATCAAGCAGGACAACCGCAACATGCTGCTGGGCCGCGATCCGGCCATCGATGGCATGAAGACCGGCTACACCGACGCCGCCGGCTACTGCCTGGTGGCCAGCGCGCAGCGCGATTTTCCCAACGGCAAGCGCCGGCTGATCAGCGTGGTGATGGGCACCACCTCGCGCGAAGCCCGCGCCAGCGAGAGCCAGAAGCTGCTGAACTGGGGCTACACCGCCTGGGACGCGGTGCGGCTGTTCGAGGCCGGCAAGCCCGCGGCCACCGTGCCGGTGTGGAAGGGCGCGCAGCCCACCGCGGCGCTGGGTGCCGCGCAGGCGCTGGTGGTGGCTGTGCCCAGGGGCGAGGGCGACAAGCTCAGGACCGTGATCTCGCGCACCGATCCGCTGGTGGCCCCGCTCACCCAGGGCCAGCGTGTGGGCACGCTCGAGGTCAGCACTGCGGCCGGCGTGCGCATCGCCAGCGTGCCGCTGGTGGTGCAGCAGGCGGTGCCGCAGGCCGGGCTGCTGGGCCGTGCCTGGGATTCGATCCGGCTGTGGATCAAGTGATCCTGGATCAATCCATCCGCACACCCATCGGCTAAGCTGATCACGCTCTTTCGACCCGAGGCCTGCCATGCCCCACACCGCTCTGCCCAACCCACCCTTGCCCGACGCCCTGTGCCACCTGAATGGCCAGACGCTGCCGCTGCGCGATGCCAAGGTCTCGGTGCTCGACCGCGGCTTCATCTTCGGCGATGGCATCTACGAGGTGATCCCCGTCTACGGCCGGCGCTTCTTCCGCTTCGACGAGCACATGGCGCGCCTTGATCGCAGCCTGGCCAAGGTGCGCATCCCCAACCCGCACAGCCGCGACGGCTGGCTGGCCTTGGCGCGCGAGCTGGTGGCCACGCAACCGGCCGACGACCAGATGGTCTACATCGAGATCACCCGCGGCGTGGCGCTGCGCGACCATGTGATGCCCGAGGGGCTGACGCCCACCGTGTTCGTGATGACGAATGCGATGAAGCCGCCGTCGGCCGAGATGCGCCACCACGGCGTGACCTGCATCACCGCGCGAGATTTCCGCTGGGAGCGCGGCGACATCAAGAGCGTGTCGCTGCTGGGCGCGGTGCTGGCGCGGCAGATGTCGGCCGACCACGGCGCCACCGAGACTGTGATGTTTCGCGACGGCTGGCTCACCGAGGCCTCGGCCAGCAACGTGTGGGTGGTGCACGAGGGCGCGCTGCTGGGCCCGCCCAAGAGCGACCACGTGCTCGAAGGCATCCGCTACGACCTGCTGGCCGAGTTGTGCGAGGACGTGGGCATCGCCTACAACCTGCGCCCGATCGCCGAATCCGATGTGCGCAGCGCCGACGAGTTGATCCTCAGCTCGGCCACCAAGGAGGTGCTGCCCATCACCAAGCTCGACGGCGATCTGGTGGGCCACGGCGCGCTGCGTGGCAAGCCCGGCCCGGTCTACGCCCGGCTTTACGAGGCCTACCAGCGCGCCAAGCGGCTGCAGGCCCTCTGAGCGGGCGGGCAACGGCATGGCCAGCATTCCTCCCGAGATCCCGCCCGAACGTTCGCTGATCGAGTACCCCAGCGCCTTTCCGATCAAGGTGATGGGTGTGCAGGTCGACGGTTTCGTCGAGGCCATGGTCAATGTGGCGCTGCAGTTCGACCCGGGCTTCGACCGCGGCACGGTCGAGCAGCGCCCCAGCAGCGGTGGCAAGTACCTCGGCCTCACGCTGACGGTGACGGCCACCAGCCGCGAGCAGCTCGACGAGCTGTACCGCACGCTGTCCACGCACCCGATGGTCAAGGTGGTGTTGTAGCCGCTTCGGCATGAAGATCCTCACGCTGGGCCGTCAGCCCTACGCCGGGACGGTGGACGCGATGCGCGCCTTCACCGAGGCGCGCACGACGGATACGCCGGATGAGCTGTGGCTGGTCGAGCATGAGCCGGTCTATACCCAGGGCATCGCCGGCAAGCCCGAGCACCTGCTGCATGCCGATGGCATCCCGGTGGTGGCCACCAACCGCGGCGGCCAGGTCACCTACCACGGCCCCGGCCAGGTGGTGGCCTACCCGCTGGTCGACCTGAAGCGCCTGGGCATCTACGTCAAGGAATTCGTCTACCGCATCGAAGACGCGGTGCTGCGGGTACTGGCCGACCACGGCGTCACCGGCCACCGCGTGGCGGGCGCGCCGGGCATCTACGTCAAGCTCGACGACCCGTTCGGCCACGCCGCGCTTACCGGCCCGATGCCGGGTGCCGATGCGTTTCGCGGGCTGGGCAAGGTGGCGGCGCTGGGCATCAAGGTCAGCCGCCACTGCACTTACCACGGCGTGGCGCTGAACGTGGCGATGGATCTGAGGCCCTTCCTGGGCATCAACCCGTGCGGGTATTCGGGGCTGCAGACCGTCGACCTCGCTAAAATCGGGGTTTCTACCGACTGGTCGACCGTGGCCGGGCAGTTGGGCAAACGACTGGCGGCGCAGTTCACGCGCTGACCCCATCACCCACCTTCACGCCCCGGCGCATCATCCCCATGGCCACCGAGAACACTGTCCACCAGGCCCAGAGCGCCGCCGACTACGACGCCAGCGCCAAGCAGAAGGCGCAGGCCAAGACGGCCCGCATCCCGATCAAGGTGGTGGCCGCCGAGACGCTGAAGAAGCCCGACTGGATCCGCGTCAAGGCCGGCAGCCCCAGCACGCGCTTCTACGAGATCAAGAACATCCTGCGCGAGCACCAGCTGCACACGGTGTGTGAAGAAGCCAGCTGCCCCAACATCGGCGAATGCTTCGGCCAGGGCACGGCCACCTTCATGATCATGGGCGACAAGTGCACGCGGCGCTGCCCGTTCTGCGATGTCGGCCACGGCCGGCCCGATCCGCTGGACGTCAACGAGCCGGCCAACCTGGCCAAGACCATCGCCGCGCTGAAGCTCAAGTACGTGGTCATCACCAGCGTCGACCGGGATGATCTGCGCGACGGCGGCGCGGGCCACTTCGTCGACTGCATCCGCCAGGTGCGCGCGTTGTCACCAGCCACCCGCATCGAGATCCTGGTGCCCGATTTCCGCGGCCGCGACGATCGCGCGCTCGAGATCCTGAAGGCCGCGCCGCCCGATGTGATGAACCACAACCTCGAGACCGCGCCGCGCCTGTACAAGGAGGCGCGGCCGGGCAGCGATTACGCCTTCAGCCTGACCCTGCTGAAGAAGTTCAAGGCCCTGCACCCCGACGTGCCGACCAAGAGCGGCCTGATGGTGGGCCTGGGCGAGACCGACGACGAGATCCTGGCAGTGATGCGCGACATGCGCGCGCACGACATCGACATGCTCACCATCGGCCAGTACCTGGCGCCCAGCGGCCACCATTTGCCGGTGCGCCGCTACGTGCATCCCCACACCTTCAAGATGTTCGAGGCCGAAGCCAAGGCCATGGGCTTCACCCATGCCGCCGTCGGGGCGATGGTGCGCAGCAGCTACCACGCCGACCAGCAGGCCGCCGGCGCCGGGGTGGGCCAAACGCTCTGACCCGCAGCCCGGCCGGGTAGCGTTCAGCTCTCGGCCAGCAGCTTCTCGACCAGCGTGTGCAGCGCCGCGAAATCCGGCGCGCCGACGTAGCGCTTGACGATCTCGCCGCGCTTGTTGATCAGGAAAGTGGTGGGCGTGATCTTCACGTCGCCAAAGCCCTTGGCGATCGCACCGGTGTTGTCGATCGCCACGCCGAACGGCAGCTGGCGCGACTGCGCATAGTTGGCCACGTAGGCGGGCGGGTCGTAGCTCATCGCCACGGCCACGGTCTGGTAGCCCTGGCTGCGGTACTTCTGGTGTGTGGCCACCAGTTCGGGCATCTCGGCCACGCAGGTGGCGCAACTGGTGGCCCAGAAGTTGACCAGCACCACCTGGCCGCGCAGGTCGCTGGTGCTCTGCTGCCGGCCGTCGAGCAGCGTGTAGGTCACCTGCGGCGCCGGCGTGGTGGCCGCGCCGCCGCCGATCAGGTAAGCGCCCGCCGCCAACAAGGCGGCGCCGGCGATCACGGCAGTGGCAAGATGGCGGCGGGACAACGGCATGATGGAGGCCTTCAATGGAGCGTCGTCAGTTTACGTCAGGGGTGTTTTTCACCGGGCTGGGGGGATGGGGCCCGGCCTGGGCGCTCTCGCTCAACGAAGCCGATGCGGCGCAGGGCGTGCGCGCCGCGCTCGAACGCGGCGCCATCGCCGCGGTGGGCCTGCTGGGGCGCAACGACGGCTTTCTCGGCAACCCCAAGGTGCGCATCCCGCTGCCGGGCGTCCTGGAAGATGCGGCCAAGCTGCTGAAGGCCACCGGCCAGCGCAAGCGCGTGGACGAACTGGTCACCGCGATGAACCGCGCCGCCGAGGCGGCCGTGCCGCAGGCGCGCACGCTGCTGGTCAACACCGCCAAGTCGATCAGCGTGGATGACGCGGTCAAGATCGTTCGCGGCGGCGACACCTCGGTCACCGACTACTTTGCCGGCAAGACCCGCCAGCCGCTGGGCGTGCAGTTCCTGCCCATCGTCACCAAGGCCACCGAGAAAGTGGCGCTGGCCGACAAGTTCAACGCGGTGGCCGGCCGTGCGGCCAAATTCGGGCTGCTCAAGGGTGACGACGCCAACATCCAGCGTTATGTCACCGGCAAGGCGCTGGACGGCCTGTACCTGATGATCGGCGAGGAAGAGCGCAAGATCCGGCGCGACCCGATCGGCACCGGCAGCGCCATCCTGCGCAAGGTGTTCGGCAGCTGAGAAGGCCGAAGCGGCCGACCGCGGCCGCGGGTTCAAAGCTGGCGGCGGCGCGCCATCTCCAGCGTGATCATCGAGGGCAGCATGTGGCGCAGGCCATCGGCGCCCAATCGGGTGACCGATTCGGGCGTGCCGTCGCCCATCTCGCATTGCTGGCCGCTGGGCAGCACCTCGATCATCGCCACGCCCGACAGCAGCTTCGACAGCCGCACGCGCAGCGCCCACAGGGCGTCGCCGTCGAACGACGATTCATAGACCAGCAACTGCGGCGCGCCGCCCTCGCAATACTGGGCCGCGGCCGCGACGGTGGAGACGTAGTCGATCAGCAGGTCCTGCCCCTGCAGCGCCTCGCGCAGGCCCTGCCGCGTCTCGCGCCGCGCCGCCAGCACCAGCACCTGGCTGCCGGCCAGTGACGGCACCGCGACATCGGCCGCCGACAGGTCGACCGCGCTGGTACCTTCCAGCGTCACGTTGACGGTGTGCTGGAACTCCAGTGTCAGGGTGCTGTGGCTGCGGCTGTCCTGGCGCCGCACGCTGACCCCGGCGATGTGCGCCGTGTACTGCAGCAGCAGCCAGTCCAGGGTGTCGAGCCGGCTTTCGCGAAAGGCGGCCGGCGCTGCGGCGTCGGGTGCCTGGTCGGCCGGCTGGTGGGCGAAGTGGCAGACCACACGGGCATGCGCCGGCCACGGCTTGAGGTCGAGCCGCCAATCGATGCCGTTGTGCGCATGCGCGCCGCTCCAGTCGGCGGCCACCTGCAGCACCGCATGCACCAGGCTCGCATCGCCCATCACCTCGGCTGCGCCCAGGGCGGTGCGCCCGCTGATCGGGGCGCCGGGCTGCTGCAGGGCCTGTTCGTCCAGCACCTGGCGCAGCAGGTCGGCCAGATCCAGGCGCTCCATGTGCTGGCGCACTTCGCCGCTGGCGAAGCGGGCGATCTGCTGGCCGCGCAAGCCCACGCGCCGGGCGCCGTCGATCTCGGCGCGCAGGGCCTGCAGGCCGGGCCGGTCGATGCGGCCGCTGCTGGCCAGCGCCAACACCCGCTCCAGCGCGGCGGTCAGCGGCATCGCCACCTCGGCCGCCATGCGTGCCACCACCTGCCCCAGGGTCGGCATGGTGTTGACGTCGGCGTGCGGCACGAGGCGTTCTGCGGTTTGCATGTGGCTCAGTTCGGCTAGGTTCATGGGGCTGTCTGGCCCCGTCCGGGCGCATGGCGTCCTGGTGGGCTGTGTCGTCGTGGGGCGGATGTTGCCCCGACCGATCGATCAAATTGGTAACGCTTTCAGGCCCTGTTCGTCGCCCGTGACATGCATCACGGCAACCTTGCACGGAAGCGGCCGGGATAATCGAGCGGATGACTCAAGTTCCTGCGTGTTGCGGCCGAAAAGCGCCCCCCCCGGTCCGGCTGGCGCGGGTGGCCGGGCCCCTGCTGCTGGCCTTAGCGCTGCTGGGTGCCTGTGCGCCGACCCTGGATTGGCGCCAGCTGCGCCCCGATGGCTGGGGCCTGGCGGTGGCGCTGCCCTGCAAGCCCGCCAGCCACGCGCGCCAGGTGCCGCTGGCTGGCGTGCCGGTCGAGTTGACGCTGATGGCCTGCAGCGCTGACGAACACACCTTCGCCATTGCCTCGGCCGATCTGGTCGACCCTGCGCGCATCGGCCCCGCCCTGCAGGCGCTGAGCGAAGCGGCGCGCGCCAACGTGCAAGGCGTGGTGGAGGCCGAGCAGCCGGCGCAGGTCAACGGCATGACGCCACATCCGGCGGCCAGGCTGCTGCGCCTGCGCGGGCGCCTGCCCGATGGCCAGGCCATTGCCGAGCAGGTGCTGGCGTTCGCCCACGGTCCGCGGGTCTACCAGGCCACGCTGGTCGGGCCCCGCGCCGACGAGGCGCTGGCGCGGCCCTTCTTCGACGCCATCGAGGTGCTGCGGTGAGCGGCACGCCGCTGCTGGCGGGCACCGACGCCGGCCTCACCGGGCGGCGCGCGCTGGCCATCTTCGGTGCGTTTGCCTTTGCCTACTTCTTCTCGGCGCTGGTGCGGGCGGTTACCGCCACGCTGGCGCCGGTGTTCAGCGCCGAACTGGGCCTGGCCGCAGGCCAGTTGGGGTTGTTGGCGGGCGCCTACTTCCTGGGTTTTGCGGTGATGCAGCTGCCGCTGGGCAGCGCGCTCGACCGCTGGGGCGCCAAGCGGGTGTTGATGGCCTTTCTGGTCGTGGCGGTGATCGGCTGTGCGGCCTTCGCTGCGGCGCGCTCGCTGGCCGACCTGCTGGTGGCGCGGTTCCTCGTCGGCGTCGGCGTGGCGGCCTGCTTGATGGCGCCGCTGACCTGCTTTCGCCACCTCTACACGGTGCCGGCGCAGCTGCGCGCCAATTCATGGATGCTGATGACCGGCTCGCTGGGCATGCTGGCGTCCACGGTGCCGGTGCAATGGTTGCTGCCGCACACCGGCTGGCGTGGCCTGTTCATCGCCGTGGCCGTGCTGCTGCTGCTGGCCGTGGCGCTGATCTGGCGGCTGGTGCCCGCCGATGCGCCCGCCGCTGCGCCAGCAACCGCCGCGGGGGCCCTGCGCGACGGTTACCGCCAGGTCTTCAGCCACCCGGCCTTCCTGCGGGTGGCGCCGCTGGGCTTCTTTGCCTACGGTGGCATGGTGGCGATGCAGTCGCTGTGGATCGGCCCCTGGCTGACGCAGGTGGGTGGCCAGAGCCCGGTGGCGGCCGCGCAGGGGCTGTTTTTGGTCAACCTGTCCATGCTGGTGGCCTTTCTCTGCTGGGGCCTGGTGATGCCGCGGCTCATCCGCGCCGGCTGGGCGGGCGAGCGGCTGATCGCGCTGGCCTGGCCGGCGGGCGTGCTGTGCCTGGCGCTGATCGTCGCGCTGGCCGAGCAGGCGCCGGCCTGGCTGTGGGCACTGTGGTGCGTGAGCACCAGCGTGGTGTCGTTGGCGCAGCCGGCGGTCGGGCAGGCCTTTCCGGCGGCGCTGGCGGGCCGGGCGCTGTCGGCGTTCAACCTGATGATCTTCGCCGGCGTGTTTGCCATCCAGTGGGGCATCGGGCTGGCCATCGACGCGCTGCGCGCGCAGGGCATGGGCGCGGTGCCGGCGTTTCAGATGGCGTTTGCAGGTTACGCCGTGGCCTGCGCCTTGTCGTTCCTGTGGCTCAATGGCTGGCATTGGCAGACCGCGCGGCAGCGGTTGCAGGGTGTGGCGCGCCCATAATGAGCCCCCGCTCATGCGCGTACCAGCACCTCCTAGAACATCCCAGATGCCCGGTCTCTTCATCATCGCCCATGCCCCGCTGGCCAGCGCGTTGCGCGACACCGCGATGCACGCCTTCCCCGAGGCGGCCCAGGCGATCGCCGTCTACGACGTGCCGCCGGGTGCCAGCGCCGAGGTCTACGAGGCCGAAGCCGCTGCCCGACTGGCTGCACTGGGCGCCGCCGAGACGCTGATCCTGACCGACGTCTTCGGCGCCACGCCCTGCAACATCGCCAAGCACCTGGCCGCGCGGCCAGGGGTGCGGGTGGTGGCCGGTGTCAACGTGCCGATGATCTGGCGCGCGCTCAACTACCGGCAGAAGCCGCTGGACGACCTGGTGACCCTGGCCGTTGCCGGCGCCAGCCAGGGCGTCATGACGGTGGCCGTGTCCCCACCCCAGAACCAGGCGCAGAAGCCTGCCAGCCATGATCCGATCGACTGTCACCATCAGCAATAAGCTGGGGCTGCACGCCCGGGCCTCGGCCAAGCTCACCAAGCTGGCCGGTGGTTACCAGTGCGAGGTGCACCTGTCGCGCAATGGCCGGCGCATCAATGCCAAGAGCATCATGGGCGTGATGATGTTGGCCGCCGGCCTGGGCAGCGAGGTCGAGGTCGAGACCGATGGCCCTGACGAGCAAGCCGCGATGGACGCGCTGCTGGTGCTGATCAACGACAAGTTCGGCGAAGGCCAGTAGGCCTCCTGCACCGGACGCCTGGATGAGGCCGCGTCGATCGAACGTCAGATGCGGCGGCGCTGCTAAAGTGGCTCGATGAGCATCCAGATGTTCGGTTTGCCGGTGTCGCGTGGCGTGGCCATCGGCCGTGCCGTGCTGGTGGCGTCCAGCCGGGTGGATGTGGCGCACTACTTCGTCGAGCCCGCCCACACCGGTGCCGAGGTGGCCCGTCTCAAGCATGCCCGCGACACGGTGGCCGCCGAGCTGACCACCCTCAAGAACGAGCTGCCGGCCGAGGCGCCCACCGAACTGGCGGCCTTGCTCGATGTGCACCTGATGCTGCTGCACGACCCGATGCTGGCTGACGCCACCCGTCACTGGATCGAGACGCGCCACTACAACGCCGAATGGGCCCTCACCGCCCAGACCGAGGTGCTGGCGCGTCAGTTCGACGAGATGGAAGACGACTACCTGCGCGAGCGCAAGGCCGACGTCGAACAGGTGGCCGAGCGTGTGCTTCGTGCCCTGGCCAAAGAGGAAGCCTTGCTGCCCCAGGTGACGCACGCCCGCGACTTCGGCGGCGAAGACCCGCTGGTGCTGGTGGCCAACGACATCGCGCCGGCCGACATGCTGCAGTTCAAGGGCAGTGTGTTCAAGGGCTTCGTGACCGACGTGGGTGGGCGCACCTCGCACACGGCGATCGTGGCGCGCAGCATGGACATCCCGGCCGTCGTCGGCGCCCGCGAAGCCAGCCGGCTGGTGCGCCAGGACGATTGGCTCATCATCGACGGCGATGCCGGGGTGGTGGTGGTCAACCCCACGCCCATCGTGTTGGAGGAATACCGCTTCCGGCAGCGCCAGAGCGAGCTCGAGCGCGCACGGCTGAATCGCCTGCGGCACATGCCTTCGGTCACGCTCGACGGGCAGGCCGTTGAACTGCTCGCCAACATCGAGCTGCCCGGTGACGCTGTCAATGCCTTGGAAGCCGGGGCCGTCGGCGTGGGGCTGTTCCGCAGCGAGTTTCTGTTCATGAACCGCAACGGCGTGCTGCCTGACGAAGACGAGCAGTTCGAGGCCTACCGGGCCGCCGTGCTGGCCATGGCAGGGCTGCCGGTCACGATCCGCACCGTCGACATCGGTGCCGACAAGCCGCTGGACCGCATGGCCGCACACGAATTGCGGCACGAGCACGCACTCAATCCCGCGCTGGGTTTGCGGGCGATCCGCTGGAGCCTGTCCGAGCCGGCGATGTTCAGGCAACAGTTGCGGGCAATCCTGCGGGCCAGCGCCTTCGGCAAGGTGCGCGTGCTGATCCCGATGGTGGCGCACCGCAGCGAGATCCTGGCCACCCTGGACGCTCTGGCGCGGGCGCGGCAACAGCTGCGCGACGCCTGCGTCGCCTTCAACGACATCGAGATCGGCGCCATGATCGAAGTGCCAGCCGCGGCGATGACCATGCCGCTGCTGTTGCAGCACTTCGATTTCGTGTCCATCGGCACCAATGATCTGATCCAGTACACGCTGGCGATCGACCGCGCCGACGAGGCGGTGGCGCATCTGTACGATCCCTGGCACCCGGCCGTGCTGCGCCTGATCGCCGATGTCGTGCACAGCACCCTGGCAGCAGGCAAGCACGTCAGCGTGTGCGGCGAGATGGCCGGCGACACCGCATTCACGGACCTGCTTCTGGGGCTGGGGCTGCGCAGCCTGTCGATGCACCCCAGCCAGATCGCGTCGGTCAAACAGCGTGTGCTGCGCGCGGACACCGCACGCCTGGCGCGATCAGCGCAGGCCACGTTAGAAAGCGCCGACCCGGCCACCACCTGGCTCGGCCTTCAGGAACGCCAGACGCAACGCAGCTCAAGCACAGCAGTCTAGGCAACAAGCGTACGCCCTGCGTCCGGGCTGTTCGTCGGGGCGGATGATCCTGGTGAGCACCGGGCTGGTCCAATCTGAAAGCCACCTGACGGGCGTAGGGGGCAGAGGAGTGCGTGGCGCGGAGGCGAGCCGGGTCTTGCAGCCCATTTGGTGCGCGCAGTGTGAGGACAGCGCGCTCACCCAGCAGCACGAAGTCTCGCGCCGCACCGCCTGCATCCGGGAAGCAAGGCGCGACTTTCGCCACGGACCTCGTCAAACCGCTCGCCAACCCGGATAGTGCGTGCTATAGTCGTGGGCTTCGCTGATCAAGCCTGCCATCGAACACGGGGCAATACAAAACAGCGCAGCGAGCAGCAAATTAAAGGGTTTACACGGTCAGCAAGACGTGACAGAATCGAAGGCTCGGCGCAAAACAGATCGGCAACGAACTGCAAGCGCAAAGAAAGACCAAGCGGTTGACAAGGTTTTTAAGTCAATACATAATCCCGCTTCTTTGTTGTCGGCCGCTACCGTGGCAGTCAGCAAGCTCTTTAAAAATCAACAGCCGATAAGCGTGGGCGTTAGAAGGCGAGTGCCAAGAGAAGCTGGTTGTGCTGAGAGGCATGGCTGGGGACTCGAGGTCTCATGGACTTTAAACGCTCACTGAATTGAATTTTCATGCAAGTGAAGTTCACTTCAATTCTTTGAGTAAATTATCAAGATCGAACTGAAGAGTTTGATCCTGGCTCAGATTGAACGCTGGCGGCATGCCTTACACATGCAAGTCGAACGGTAACGCGGGGCA